>Ga0187803_10000152_pt1 | contig 28627 bp, 31 predicted proteins | sample NC_wetland_sal_i_2_FD_132425 | JGI IMG/M metagenome (GOLD analysis project Ga0187803, IMG submission 132425) | Wetland sediment microbial communities from Neuse River Estuary, North Carolina, USA - Control_3 | ecosystem: Environmental > Aquatic > Freshwater > Wetlands > Sediment | place: USA...
ATACGGGGATCTATATCCGATTCAGCCGGGGGGAAAGTTACGCATGGGTGGGCGAGGACGCCCAGGTTTTCCGGCGGACCATCCTGACGGCGGTGGTGGCCGCCGAACTCTACGCGGGGACGCGCGACCGCCGAGAAAAGCGAATCCTGGACGAGTTGTGCCGGGCACACAGTGTCCTGGGCAATTTCTCCACGCCGACTGCGGCGGCGTGGATTGACGCTGGCATTCTGCTGCGTCGCGCCCGAACCGCATTCGGGCAGATGGACCCTGCGCGGCATTTCCGTGATGTTCTGATCGCTCTGGAGGCGGCGCGAGCGGGAGCAACTCTGGTGACGGAAAACGCCAGAGACTTCACCCGCTGGCGGTCGTTGCTGCGTTCCACAAACCGGAGGCTGAAAATCTTCAAACCTACCTGACCAGGAGTCGAGTCGCGAGGATTTGGGATCGGGCCAGCGATAAAAATGGGACAACGGATGCCGGCATGAATGCCGGCGCAACAAAAGCGGGCAGGGGCGGCGGGCTAGGTGAGTCGGCGCCGCACTCGCCCAAGAGGAGAGTCAAAAACCCCAGGCGCAAGACCGGCGCCCGGGGCACCCGGCGCCTGCGCCGTGATCTCAACGCGGAAGGCCATGCTTCCGGCGCATGTCGGCGAGAAACTCGGAGGCGGGCTTGGTGCGTCGTGCATTCACGTCTTCGTGGCCCCGGCGAACGCCTTCAACGGCTTCGGCGAAGTCCTGGCGTTCCCACTCGAGATATGCGGCGAGGGCGTCATCCAGAGCTGAGGCGGGATCCTGGCCCAGGCGCTTGGCGTACTCTTCAAGCTGAGCTTTGCGTTCCGGTTTGAGTGGAATCATATCCATGGCGGTCTCGGCTTCGGTGCTCCCTGACTCTTGCTTCATCGTAAGACGTCGGGGAGCGAAGGTCAAAGGGGAAGTGGCGAGTCTGGAAGAATCGAGCGGTGCAAGATAGGTAGCCGGCAATCCCGCCGCAGCGGGACTGCGGCAGGCAAGGGCCGGCGGGAATGCAGAAATTTTCATTTTGCCGGGTGTTCGATATCGGGGCGATTTCGGAAGGGAGTCCAAGTTAACATAAGTTGGAATGTGCGATTATCGAACATTTCGCCCTAGCACGATTGTTGCCTTGGGATGACCAATTTCGGGGCAGATTTCGGGCCGGGAGCGGATGGTCCCGAGCGTGACGTGCGAGCCGACACGCAGAGAGAGCCCGAAGCGACGAGGGATGCAAAAGGCGCACAGCCAAGAGTGGCTGTGCTACGTGAGCGCAGTGACTTGCGCGGGGTGAGGGCTTCGGGTAGAAACGTAGTGGATGAAGGCAGAGATCATAGCCGTCGGGTCGGAATTGCTCACGCCCGACCGGATTGACACCAACTCGCTGTTCCTTACCGCGCAACTGAACCGGCTGGGCATCGAAGTCGTTCGCAAAGCCATTGTGGGGGACAAGCCGGAAAGCCTCGAACGGGAATTCCGCGCGGCGCTGGAGCTGGCGGACGTGATCATCGCCAGCGGAGGACTCGGCCCCACGGAGGACGACCTGACGCGCGAAGCGCTTTCCGCGGTGCTCAAGCGTCCGCTGGTGCAGGACGAAGAAATCCTGAAAGACATCGAAGCGAAATTCCAGCGGTTCGGGCGGGCCATGCCGCAGATCAACGCGAAGCAGGCACTCGTGCCGGTGGGCGCGACGGTGCTGCCGAATCCGCGGGGAACGGCACCGGGGCTGTGGGTAGAGGATGGCAAGCGACTCGTAATCCTGATGCCGGGGCCGCCGTCGGAACTCGAGCCGATGTTCATCGAACAGGTGATCCCGCGGCTCGAGACACGAGCGACGGGCGAAAGGCTCTCGGAGCGCGCGCTGCGCGTGACGGGGATGGGCGAATCGGCGGTGGATCAGGCCATCGCGCCGATCTACAAAGGCTACCAGGACGTGCACACCACGCTGCTGCATTTTGTCGGCGAGATCCACGTGTATCTGCGGCTATGGTCGGCGGACCAGGCGGCAGCGGATAAGCGGCTGGACGAAATCGTGGAGCGCATGCGGCTGGCGCTGGGCGAAAGCCTGTTCACCACGAAGGGCGAGGAGATCGAACAGGTGGTGGCGCGCGAACTGACCTGGCGCGGCGCCACGATCGCCGTGGCGGAAAGTTGCACGGGAGGGATGCTGGGAGAGCGGCTGACGCGCCAGCCGGGCAGTTCTTCACATTTCCTGGGAGGAGTGATCAGCTACGGAAACGATGTGAAATCGAACTGGCTCGACGTGCCCAGGGAGCTGATCGAGTCGAAGGGCGCGGTGAGCGCGGAAGTGGCGAAGGCCATGGCGGAGGGAGTGCGGCGCCGCTCGGGCGCGACGCTGGGACTGGCCATTACCGGGATTGCGGGGCCGGCCGGAGCGACCGAGGAAAAACCCGTAGGCACGGTGCACATCGCGCTGGCAGACGCGGAGGGCGTGCAGGAGAAGATGTTTCGATTTCCGGGGGATCGCGGGCGCATCCGGGGACAGGCTACCGTGGCGGCGCTGGACATGGTGCGGCGCTACTATCTCCACCATCCCGGCCGGAAGGCGCAGTGAACGAAGCGCGGATGCGGCTATTCGTGGCGCTGGAACTTCCGGCAGGGGTTCGCGCGGCGCTGGGCGAAATCGAAGCGCGGCTGCGGCCGGCGGCGCGCTCGAATGTGCGATGGACGGACCCGAACGGAATCCACCTGACACTCAAATTCATCGGCGATGTTCCTGCGGGACAGCTTGAGGCGATCCGCCGGGCGCTCGGGGGCGTTCGAGCGGAAAAGCCGGTCGAGGCCGTGTTTCGCGGCGTCGGCTGGTTTCCGAATGCGCGGCGGCCGCGTGTCTTCTGGGCGGGAGTGGAAGCGGATGCAGGGCTGGCGGCGCTGGCAGCGGAGATCGAACGGGTGCTCGAACCGCTGGGGATTGCGCGCGAGTCGCGGGAGTTCCATCCGCACCTGACGCTGGCGCGAATCAAATCGGATGAAGGTCTCGAAGCTCTGCGGCGAGAGGCGGAGAGGCTGGGCACGCCGGAATTGGGCCGCGCCACGTACGCGGAGTTCGATTTGATGCAGAGCACGCTCCATCCCAAGGGCGCGGTGTACACGCGCATGGAACGATTTCCGTTTGCCGCCGGAGTGACCGCCAGCCTGCCGCAGGCAGGGCGCGCGGGCGGAGGGCCGCTCGAGTGAATTCGCTGTGGCTGCTTGCGCCGGCGGGCTACCTGCTGGGATCCATCCCCTTCGGCTACCTGATTGTTCGCGCGACGAAAGACGCGGACGTGCGCGCCAGCGGGAGCGGCAACATCGGCGCGACCAACGTGAACCGAGTGGCGGGAGCGGGAGCGGGACTGGTGACGCTGCTGCTCGACGTGGCAAAAGGCTATGCTGCCGTGTGGCTGGCGGAGCGCGTGAGCGGCGGCGATGTGAGTTGGATGGCGCTGGGCGGAGTAGCCGCCGTGGTGGGACATATGTTCCCTGTGTGGCTGCGATTCCGTGGAGGAAAGGGAGTGGCGACGGCGCTCGGAGTGTTTGTGCCGCTGTGCTGGATGGCGGTAGCCGCGGCGGCGGTGGTGTGGGCGGTGGTGGCATCGATCTGGCGGTACGTGTCGCTGGCGTCGGTGGTGGCCGCGGCGCTGCTTCCGGTGTGCATGTATCTTCTGTATGCGCCGGGGACGCACCATGCGCCGCCGCTGAGCGTTTCCTGTTCCACCGCGATTGTGAGCATCCTGATTATCGTGAAACACCGCGAAAACGTCCGGCGGCTGCTGGCCGGCACGGAAAACCGCCTGAAGTTCGGCGGAAGATAGAAGGACGCGAACGCCGCCGATGAAAAAAATCGCAGTGCTGGGAGCGGGGAGCTGGGGCACGGCGCTGGCGCTGGTGTTGCTGCGCAGCCGCGCGGAGCATCGCGTGTGCCTGTGGGCGCGGCGGGCGCAAATGGCGGATGCGCTGGCGGCGAAGCGCGTGAACACGGATTATCTGGACGGGTTTACGCTGCCGGCGCAACTGGAAATCACGAGCGATCTGGCGGAGGCGGTGGAGGACGCGGAGTTCGTTCTGGGGGTTATGCCGTCGGAGCATGCGCGCGCGATTTATACGCACGCGCTGCCGCACCTGCGGCCGGAAGCGGCGATCGTGAGCGCGACGAAGGGGCTGGATTTTCCGGCGCTGGAACGGATGACGGAGATGATCGCGGCGGTGGTGGGGACGCGATTCCGGGCGCGCGTGGCGGCGCTCTCGGGCCCATCGTTTGCGCGGGAAGTGGCGCGCGGCGACCCGACGGCCGTAGTGGTTGCTTCGCAGGATGAGGCGCTGGCGGGGGAGATCCAGGAAGAATTCGCGGGCCCCACGCTGCGGCTCTATACGAACACCGACGTGACCGGAGTGGAGCTGGGCGGCGCGGTGAAAAATGTGATCGCCATCGCGGCGGGGGTGTGCGCGGGGTTCGGCCTGGGACACAACAGCATCGCGGCATTGATTACGCGCGGCCTGGCGGAGATGACGCGGCTGGGATGCGCGCTGGGAGGGCGGCGGGAAACTCTCGCGGGCCTCGCAGGGCTGGGCGATCTGGTGTTGACGTGCACGGGCACGCTCTCGCGAAACCGGAGTGTGGGCGTGGAACTGGGAAAAGGGCGCGGGCTGGCTGAAATTCAAAGCGGGATGCGCATGGTGGCGGAGGGCGTGCGCACGACCGCGGCGACGATGGACCTGGCGCGAAGGCATAAGATCGAGATGCCCATCACCGAGCAGATGCATGCGGTGCTCTACGAAAACCGCCCGCCGAAGGACGCGATCCGCGAGCTGATGGAACGGCGCCTCAAGAACGAGTAGTCCGCGCAGCCTGCCTGGCAAAGGTCCGGGCGCCCAGCGGTACCCTGCCGGCCCTTGCCCTTGGTCTATATCCATGGTATATACCACTAGGAGACTCGGGATGCCGAAGACGCAATTTGCCAAACTGTTTCGCAACGGACGCAGCCAAGCCGTCCGGCTGCCGCGCGAGTTCCGCTTCAAGGGCGACCGCGTGCGGATCCGGCGGGTGCCCGAGGGCGTGCTTCTTCAGCCTGTAATGACGGACCCAAAGGAACTGTTTGCCTTCCTCGACCGCTTTCGTTCCATCCCGTTTATGGAGGATGGGCGAAATCAACCCGCGGCACCACGACGGAAGATCTTCCGTTGAATTATCTGCTCGACACGAACGCCTGCATTGCCCTCCTGAACGGGACACCCCCGAGAGTTCGCGAGCGCTACGAGGGAGCGGTCGGAGAAGGAGCGCAAGTGTTTGTTCCAGCGGTCGTGGCCTTCGAGCTTTGGTATGGCGTGTCCAAGAGCCAGCGCCCTGCAGCCAACGCCCAGCGATTGGGAGGCCTGCTCCTCAGGACGACCATCCAGATACTCCCATTCGAATGGGAGGACGCGCGAGCCGCAGGCAGCATTCGCGCCCTAATGGAGACGGCCGGAACTCCTCTCAGCGCCTACGACTATCTGATCGCCGGCCAAGCCCTCGCGCGCCAAATGACGCTGATTACTTCCAATGTCAGGGAATTTCGCCGTGTGCGTGGCCTCACCTGGGAAGACTGGGCGCGGCTGTAGTGCCATAGAGGTTCTTCCCAAACACAGCAACTTTTGCCGCTCATTGTGAGAGGGGAAAATCCCTATTAAACTGGCGCAGGAATGGCGGCGCCCAGTCCAAACCGGGGTGTGCTGAGTCACGTGCGCATACTGTGGCTCGTGCTCGGGGCCTTGCTGCTCGTGAGCCTGCTTCCCATCCTGGTGTATCACTCTCTGGCGCTGCGGCTCAGCCAGGATAAACTGGAAGATACCGAACGGCTGCAACAGCTCGAAATCACGCGTTTGATCGCCGGCCAGATTCTTCTGTTCCAGAACAGCCTCGACCAGCAATTGAGCGACGAGATCACGCTGCTGGGACTTACGGGAGCGCTGGCGGACGTGAACTCGCCGAAGAATGCTGCGGATGTGACGCAGCGGCTCGAGGAATTCGTCAAGAATAATCCGGACATACTGTACGCGACTGCGGTGAACTCGCAGCTGAAAGGCCGGTCTAGCGGCAGCTTCCGAGCGGGCGACGATCCATTTGTGAAGAAGGTGCTGGAGCGGGCGTTTACCGTAGCGGCGCAGGGCGCCAAGTTTTCCAGCGGGGCCCTCGCCATCGGCGAAGGGAAAGCCACCTCGCCCGCCTACATCATCGCTGTGCCGCTGGTGTGGGAACAGAAGCCAGCGGGAATGCTGGCCGTTCTGGTGTCGTTGAAACAGGTGGAAGACCGGCTGAGCAATGAAAGCGTGCGCAAGCGCGAAGTGTTTGTGGTGGATGCCGACGGCCACATTGTGGCGCATCCGGACCGGACGCGGTGGGTGGCGGGCGAGGACGCCTCGACCGCGTATCCCATCGTGGGCCTGTTCCGGGATCTGCCGCCGGGATCGAGAGACCCGCAGAGCTCGCGGTTTGCCGCGGACGTCTCCGGCCACAAGGTGGAATATTTCGGCGCGTTCAGCCCCATCCCGGAGCTGCGCTGGGCGGTGATGGCGAAGCGGAGCGTGGAGGACGCGCAGGGCGACGCGGGGCTGCCGGAATTGAACCGTCAGGCGCTGGTGATCGCGTTCGCTCTGACAGTGGCCGCGATTCTCATCGGGTATTTTTTCGCGGTGGGGATATCGCAGCCGGTGCGCGCGCTGGCGGACTCGACGCGTGCGATCAGCCGCGGCGAATTCCACGAGCGCGCGCGGGTGGCGGGAGCGGCGGAAATCAGCGACTTGGCGGAAAATTTCAACTCGATGGCCAACGACATCGAGCAGTACATCGAGCGGCTGAAGCAGGCGGCGGAGGAGAACCGCCAACTGTTCATCGGCTCGATCCGCATGCTGGCAGCGGCAATCGACGAAAAGGACCCGTACACACGAGGCCATTCCGGGCGCGTGGCGAAATATTCGGTGGTTATCGGCGAGCAGTTGGGGCTGGATGCGGAGGCGCTGGACAAACTGCGCATCTCCGCGCTGCTGCACGACGTGGGAAAAATCGGGATCGACGACCGCGTGCTGAAGAAGCCCGGGGCGCTGACCGACGAAGAGTTCCACATCATGAAGCAGCACCCGGTAAAGGGCGCGAACATCATGCGTCCGGTGCCGCAACTAAAGGAGATGCTCCCGGGCATCGAGCTGCACCACGAATGCGTGGACGGGCGGGGATATCCCTACGGGCTGAAGGCGGAACAGATTCCGCAGATGGCGCGGATCATCGCGGTTGCGGACACGTTCGACGCGATCACGACGAACCGGCCGTACCAATCGGCGATGGATTTGGAGTTTGCATTGAAGCGCGTGCGCGAGCTGGCCGGGACACGCTTCGACCCCGCCATCGTCGCCGCCATGGAAGAAGCCGCGCACTCCGGCAAGTTCAAGCTGAGCGCGACGCTCGTGGAAGTCTAGTCAATCCTCTGGAAGACGTCCGTCCTCGCAATCCTGGCCGGCCCGTTCGAATTCAAGATTGCTCCGCGGAGGGCGAGTCCCCCTCGCGGGGCAGTCCATCCCTTCTGCTAAGATAGTCGCGATGATTACGCTGTTTGGGCCTCCGGAACCTACGCTCGCGGAGCGGCTGAAGAAGTCGGTAAGCCGCACGCGCGAAGTGCTGACCATGCCGCTGGGCGAGCTGCTGGCCGGCGGGCAGAAGATTGACGAGGCGCTGCTGAAGAAGCTGGAGACGGCGCTGCTTTCCGCGGATCTGGGCGTGCGCACAACGCGCGAGGTGCTGACGACGCTGCGGGAAGAGGTGGCGCAGCAGAAAATCACGGATTCCGGGCAGGTGCGCGGGGAGCTGAAGAGGAAATTGTGCGGCATCCTGACCGCGCCGGCGGCGAAGAACGGAACGGTGGACGCGGCCCCGATGGTGATCTTTGTTGTGGGCGTAAACGGGACAGGAAAAACCACCACGATTGGAAAGCTGGCCAACCGGCTGCGCAAGGAAAACCGCAGCGTGCTGCTGTGCGCCGCGGATACGTTTCGCGCCGCGGCGATCGAGCAACTGGAGATCTGGGCGCAGCGCAACGGGATCGAAATGATCCGCCAGAAGGCAGGAGCGGATCCGGCCGCGGTGGTGTACGACGGGCTGGCCGCCGCGAGGGCGCGGGCAGTGGACGTGGTGATCGTGGACACGGCCGGGCGGCTGCACACGAAATCGAACCTGATGGCCGAGCTGGATAAAATGAAGCGCACGGCGGCGAAGCAGGTGGCGGGGGCGCCGCATGAAATCCTGCTGGTGCTGGACGCCACAACGGGACAGAACGGGCTGGTGCAGGCGCGCGAGTTCACCGAGCATGCAGGCGTCACCGGGCTGGTGCTGACGAAACTCGACGGGACGGCGAAGGGCGGAATCGCCGTGGCCATCGTGCGCGAGTTGGGACTGCCGATCCGGTTTGTGGGCACGGGCGAGCAGATTGACGACCTGTTGCCGTTTGACGCCACCACGTTTGTCAATTCCCTTCTGGACTGAACGGCAATGACGGCCACGCGCGCACCGGAGTCCTCATCTTTGCCCGCCGGGCACTCGGCGCTCGATTACAAATGGATGGCGCGCGCGCTGGCGCTGGCGCGGAAGGGCGAGGCGCTGGCGCACCCCAATCCGATGGTGGGCGCCATCGTGGTGGCGGACGACCTGGAGTTGGGCCGGGGATTCCACACCTATGACGGCGTGAAGCACGCGGAGGTGCTGGCGCTCGAAGAAGCGGGCGGGCGCGCGCGCGGGGCGACGCTCTACATCAATCTCGAGCCGTGCTGCCATACGGGACGCACTCCGCCGTGCACCGATGCGATTCTCGCAGCGGGAATTTCGCGCGTGGTGGCGGCGATGGCGGATCCGAATCCGCGCGTTTCCGGCCGCAGCTTCAAGATTTTGAAGGATGCCGGGATCGAGGTGATTACGGGAGTGCTGGAGGCCGACGCGCGAAGATTGAATGAAGCGTTTGCGTGCTGGATTCGAACGGGGCGCCCGCTGGTGACGCTGAAGGTGGCGCTGACGCTCGACGGGCGTGTGGCTCTGGACGGCGCGGGGACGGGGCGAGCGGCGCGAAGACGCGCGGGACGCGAACGATGGATCACCTCTGAAGTTTCGCGCGGCGAGGTACAGCGCATGCGTCACGCGGCGGATGTGGTGCTGACCGGCATCGGAACCGTGCTGGCCGACGATCCGCAATTGACGGATCGCACCGGGCTCGTGCGGCGGCGACCGCTGGTGCGCGCGGTGCTGGACTCGCGGCTGCGGCTGCCATTGCGCTCGAAACTGGCGCGGACGGCGGCGGGTGACGTGCTCGTGGTGACGCGCGCCTCGGAAAATTCGGCGAAGGCGTACGCGCTGGAATCCGCGGGCGTGGAGATGATGCGCATCGGCGGCTCGCGGAGCTCGAAGAAAGAGCGGGCACGCGGCAGTGGCCTTCCGCTGGAACAAGTGATGGAGGCGCTAGGCGAGTTGGATATGCTGGCGGTGATGATCGAGGCAGGACCGCGGCTCGTCTCGGCAGCACTGGCGGCGGGCGTGGTGGACAAGGCGGTGCTATTCTACGCGCCGCGATTCCAGGGAGGCAATGCGCTCCCCATGCTTCCGGTGGCGGATGGGCACGGCGCGCGGCGGCGGACGGGCCACCCGGCGGTTCACGTGCCCGAGCTGCAAAACGTGACGCTGCGGCGATTCGGGCCGGATTTCGCGGTGGAAGGATACCTGCGCGATGTTTACGGGAATCATTGAACAGCAGGGCGTGATCGCGGCGCTCGAACGGAGCGCGGAGGGCGGACGGCTTCGCGTGCGAGCGCCGGAACTGGTGCCGCAGCTCGCCATTGCCGGGAGCATCGCTGTGAACGGCTGCTGCCTGACGGTGGTGGAGAAGACGGCTGACGAATTTGCGGCTGACCTTTCCGGCGAAACGCTGCGGCGGACGTCGTTCGGCGAGATGCGCGAGGGCGTGGTGGTAAACCTGGAGCGGCCGCTCACGGCGGGAAAAGAATTCGGCGGGCATTTTGTGCAGGGCCACGTGGACGGCGTGGGGCGCGTGGCCCGGCTCGCGCAGGAGGGCGCGAACTGGTGGTTGGGCGTTCGCGTGCCGGAAGAATTGGGGCGCTACGTGGCCATGAAGGGTTCGATTTCGCTCGATGGGATCAGCCTGACGGTGGCGGGCTGGCGCGAAGGCGTGGTGGAGACGGCCATCATCCCTTACACGTATCAGCACACGAATGTCGGGCGCATGACGCTGGGCGATGCGGTGAACGTGGAGTGCGACATCCTGGCGAAATACATCGAGCGCCTGCTCGAATCGCGCGGCGAACAACCGGCGGCGCGGCTGACAGTGGAACGGCTGATCGAGCAGGGGTCTTAGGAAGGGGCGAGTGATGAGTGACGAGAGGAGAAAAGCGAACACCAGCGAATTGCCAACCGTAACTGCGGTGCTCGAAACGTGCCTGTATCTGGACGACCTCGAGCGCGCGTCGCAATTTTACGAGGACCTGTTTGGCTGGAAGCGGATGGACGGCGACTACCGGTTCCGCGCCTATGGCGTGGCGCCGGCGTCGGTGCTGCTGCTCTTCAAGCGCGGGGCGACTGCGCAGCCCGTGTCAACGCCCGGCGGGGTGATTCCGGCGCACGACGGCGTGAGCGGTGGGCACATTGCGTTTTCCATCCCAGCGGCCGATTGGGACGCGTGGCTTCGGCGGCTCGAAGAACACGGGATCACAGTCGAGCGCATTGTGCGCTGGCCGCGCGGCGGACAGAGCCTGTACTTCCGCGACCCGGAGCAGAATCTGGTTGAACTCGCCACGCCTGGATTGTGGACGGTTTACTGAGTCTCTGCTTCAGTTGGAATGATTCATAGCTCCGCCTGGATGGAAGTTATGGTATAAGAGTTATACCAGATGCGATTCGTATTTGACGGCCGGAAGAGTCGCAGACTGCGGGCGAATCCCAAGCGCGGGATCGGTTTCGAAGAGGCCCAGGAAGTTTTCTCTCATCCCTACTACCTGGACCGCCGGATCGATTCCCCGAACCAGTTCAGGGCCATCGGATGGGTGGCTGGAAGGCTGTATTCGGTGATCTTTGAATCCCGCGAAGACAGCCAAGGAGAATACTTCCACTTGGTGACGCTTTGGAAGGCAACGCGGGGGGAGGAGGAGCTCTATGAAAAGAACTCGTAAGTCTCCGCGAACCGTAGGCGCGGAAACGATCGCGCGACGGGCAGAGCGGGGCGAAAACGTTTCGCGATACTTCACCAACTCCGGACGGATGATGGCGCCGATTCAGCGCGTCAATGTGGACTTTACGCCAGGCATGCTTGCGGAGCTGGATCGTGCGGCGAGGGGACTGAACATAAGCAGGCAGGCGGTGATTAAGACATTGATTCGGTACGGGCTGGATCAGCACTACGTGGCAACCGGCTCACGGCGCCGTTCGAAGCGATCCTGAGATATGTGTCGGGCGGTGGGCCGGAGAGGAGATCAGGCCCGTAGTCCGCTTCGCTTTGCGCGCGCCCCGCGCCAATAGAGGACGAGGCCGATCACAATCGTCGCGACTGTCCCAACCACCAGCTTCAGCTCGAATCCAAGCTTGTTCGTGGAATCGCCCGGGGGAACAAGCGAAACAAGAATTCCGACCAGTACGATGAGGAACCCGGTGCCGGAAACCGCCCACACGCCCCTCCTGCCGCCGGGAATAAGCACCGCTTCCTTGTTCTGGGCGCGGTCCGGGCGCGATGAAAGCCGGATGGCCGCGGCGAACATATAAAGAAACGGGATGAAATAAAGAATGATTGTGGCGCTCACGAGAACATCGTATGCGCCCCGCGTCGATTCATCGATCTGGCTGACCAGGAGAATCGCGCAGGAGAGCACGGCCTGCACGAGGATGGAGACGTAGGGCGTCTTCCAGCGCGAGTGAATTTTTCCGAAAGCCTGGGGCAAGTACCGGTCGATGCCCACGACAAAGGGCACGCGCGCGACACCGGCAACGGTGCTGCCGACGCCGCCGGCGTTGCCGATGGTGACGAGAACCGCGGCGACAATCCCCAAGAAGCCGATTTGCAAGGCCACGGATCCGACGGTAATGGCGTGAAAAACGCCGTTGGTCGTTGCCACGTCACCAGCGGGCACGAGCACAAGAACGGCGACAGTAGCCAGGATATACATGGCGGCGATGAGCCCGGCGGCGGCATAGAGAGCACGCGGTAACGTACGCTGCGGATCGCGCACCTCCTGGCTCATGGCGGAAACCAACTCGAGCCCGCTGAAGGCAAAGGCGATTTGCGACCAGAAATTCACGGTATCCCAGTTCCAGGTGGGCAAAACATTCTGCCGGGTGAACTGGGTGACTGCGCCGTGTTTGCCGGCGATGATCACCGCAACCCCAACCAGAATCATGAGAGGCAAGTAGGTGGCCACTCCGCCCGCATTCTGAAGCCACTTGCCGATGTTCAGACCAATGATATTCAGTCCCACGGCGACGAGGAGCAGCGCGACCGAGACCCAGGTGAGAAAGGAATGATCCTGGGAGAGTGAGGCACCGTTTTCGCCAAGGATGTACGCGCTCATCGCCGCGCTCGCGAGCAGCAGACCGGGAAAATAAAAAATGGTGTACGTCCAATAGTTCCAGCCCGCCACGAAGCCGTGAAAATCGCCGAACGCTTCCTTCGTCCAGACGTACAGGCCGCCCTCTTCCGGAAAACGCGAGGACAGTTCGTTGATCACCATTGCCGACGGAATGAAGAACAAGACCGCCGCGATTACCCACAAACTGATGGAGGAGGTGCCGTTGTGCGCCGCAGCGGCGACCCAACGCGGGCCGAGAACTGTGGCGATATTGAAGAGCAGGACGTCCCAGAAGCCCATCGTCCGGCGGAGTTGCTGTCTGGCATCGGCTGCAGGGGGCGCCGGCTGGCTCATGTAATCACGTCGAGCGCGGGGACGAGCGCATCCTGCAAAAGGAAGTTGCGAAGGAAGGGCTGGGCGCTGGATTCAAATTCCGCCCAGGGACCGAAGAAGGCAACGCGGCCATCCTGAAGGAAGACGACGCGGTCGGCAAGTTTTTTGGCCAGGTGCGTGTCGTGCGTCACGACGATCGAAGTCTTGTGGAAGGAATCCTTCAGCTTGCGAATCAGCTCGCTGACGTGGCCGGCCATGATGGGGTCCACCATGGTGGTGGGCTCGTCGTAGAGGATGGCATCCGGCTCCTGCGCCAGGACGCGCGCGATGGCGACGGCGCGCTTCATGCCCGTGGAGAGATCGGCGGGAAGCACGTCGGCATACTGCGCCACTTCGAGCATCTCCAAAAGCTCCGAGACACGGCGGTCGATGAGGCCTTCCGCCAGGTTGCGGCCTTCCAGAGGGAAGGCCACATTCTGGCGGACGGTGAGCGAATCGAAGAGCGCTCCGGATTGGAAGACCATGGCGACGCGGCGGCGAATTCCGGCGAGCTGCTGCTCGCCCCAGCCCGTGATTTCCTGGCCGGCGACCCAGACCTCGCCGGAGTCGGGCTTCAGAAAGCCGAGGATGTGCTTCAGGGTGACGGATTTTCCGACGCCGCTGCGGCCGAGGATGACGCAGGTCTCGCCGGGGGAAACGGTAAAGCTCACATCGTCGAGGACGACGTGGTCGTCGAAGGCTTTTGAGACGTGGCGGAATTCGAAGTAGTGGTCGGGCATCGGTTCTCTCGAACCTAAAGTCCGCACTATAAAAAATCGCGAATCGAAAAGCGGGCGGTCACTCGGGTCCGCCCCTACCGGCGCTCGAGATCGCTGCGTGCCCGCTCGAACTCCTCGGGCGTATTGAGATTCTGGAAGAGAACGCCGCGCGGGTCAAACGCGCGGATTTCCGAGGGTGTTACGCGTTCGATGGGCACGGTTTCGAGCGCAGTCGTCACCTTGAGCACGCCGCGGCCTATCGCGGAGCGAATTGCAGCGGCCGCGGCGCGGTGATAGACGGCGCAGAGCGGCTCCGGCCCGGACGTACTCTCCGGCAGCACCACGCGCGCTCTGGAACGCGCCGCGCGACCGGCGAGATACTCGAGCCACGCGGCGGTGAGGTGCGGCAGGTCGCAGGCCACCACCAGATTCCAGTCTGCGGCGCTCGAACTGAGCGCGGTGAGTATTCCACCGAGGGGGCCGATGTCCGGGCGCTCATCGGCAATCACGGCGAATCCGAGATGCCGGTAGCGCTCCGGAGCGCCGACGATGGTTACCGATGAGCAGAGAGGAAGGAGCAGGCGAACGGCCCGGGAGACCAACGGTTGGCCATCAATTTCCAGCAAGCCTTTCGGGCTGCCCATGCGGCTGCTGTTCCCGCCGGCAAGGACCCATCCCGCACATGCGGCTGGGGGTTCAGCAGTCATGCGGCGGGCGGCGCGCCTACTGGGGCTGCGCCGCAGGAGCGGCGGGAAGGGTAACCGTGAAACAGGCGCCGCGGCCGGTTCGGTGCGGGCTCTCCCAGGAGATGCCGCCGCGAAGCTCGGCCAGGCGCCACTCGACATCGGCCAACCCCTGGCCTTTTGCGCCGGATTTGGTGGTGTAGCCGCGCCTAAAGATGCGGGAAAAATCGGCGGAGCCGATGCCGGGACCCTCGTCGGTCACTTCGATAATCACCTGGCCATTGCGCTCGTGCTGGGCCACGCGAACGAGCCCGCCCGGTGGCGATGCCTCGACCGCATTCTTGAGCAAATGATGGAGGATTTGCTTTACAGCGGGCTCCGGCCCGCGCGCCTGCGGATTGTCGGAGGTACGTCCGATTTCGACGATGGCGCGGCGCTGGCCAATCAGGGTGCCGAGCTCCTGAACGACCTGCTTGACGACGGCGGGCAGACTTACCGGGACTGGGGCGGCGTGTCCGCCGCTTGCCGCTCGAACTGCCCCGGTTGCAGAGTTCATCGGTCCACCTCGCGATGGCGCAAGCCCTTCTGGAGTGATTGTGCCACAAATCGGGGGCAGAGGAACGGCGAGTGGAGGAGGGCGACGCATCGCGTAGTTTGAGAATGGGCCCTGCTGAGGCCGCCGAGTGAGGCGCACAGGCGAGGCGCGAATCGCGAAGCTGCGGGATCGGGGGCCTGCTGCAGTTCACGGCAGAGGCATGGTTGGCACACGCGGTTCTCTAAGCTATTGAAATATAGATGATTATGGATGGTAGGGACTAGAGAGGGGACGAGTCTTGCAGGCTTTGGGATTGACAAAGGGAGGAAGACTGAATAATACTAGCACTCGCCACGGAGGAGTGCTAATTCCCCGTGGCGGCCTCTCGTATCCACGAAGGCGCTGACTCACATCATTTGGAGGAAATCTCGATGCCAGTAAACGTGACACCGCTGCACGACCGTGTGCTCGTGAAGCGGATCGAAGAGAAGGAATCCGTGCGGGGCGGGATCATCATCCCCGACTCAGCAAAAGAGAAGCCGCAGGAAGGCGAGATCATCGCCGTGGGGGCCGGCAAGCGCGAGAAGGGCGAGCGCATACCGCTGGACGTCCAGGTTGGAGATCGCGTTCTGTTCGGCAAGTACAGCGGGTCGGAAATCCGCCTGGACGATCAGGAGTACCTGATCCTCAAGGAGGACGAAATTCTCGCCAAGCTCGGTTCGGCCGCAAAGGCGGCAAGGAAATAACCCCGCCTTGCGGCGCGGGCTGCCCCGGAAGGGGACGGCCGGCCACAGGCCCAACAGCAATCGATAGACATCTCTAAGGAGGATTGAGAACCATGGCGAAGACGATTGTGACTGGCGAGAATTCGCGCCAGTCGATCCTGCGCGGCGTGAACATACTGGCGGATGCGGTAAAGATCACGCTGGGCCCCAAGGGCCGGAACGCGGTGATCGAGAAGAAATTCGGCGCTCCGGTGATTACCAAGGACGGAGTCACCGTGGCGAAAGAAATCGAGCTGAAAGACTCGCTCGAAAACATGGGGGCGCAGATGGTGCGCGAGGTGGCGTCGAAGACCTCCGACGTGGCCGGCGACGGCACCACCACGGCCACCGTGCTGGCCCAGGCCATCTTCCGCGAGGGCGTGAAGACGGTGGCGGCCGGCGCAAACCCGATGGCGCTGAAGCGGGGCATTGACCGCTCGGTGGAGACGGCCATCGAGGAAATCAAGAAGCTGCATCGCGACGTCAAGGGCGACATGATCGCCCAGGTCGGCACGATCAGCGCCAACAACGACAGGCAAATCGGCTCGATCATCGCGGAAGCCATGAAGAAGGTGGGCAAGGACGGGGTCATCACCGTTGAGGAATCGCGGACCATGGAGACCACGCTCGAAGTGGTCGAAGGGATGCAGTTCGACCGCGGCTACCTCTCCCCCTACTTTGTGACGGACGCGGAACGGATGGAGTGCGTGATCGAGGACGCGCGCATCCTGATCCACGAGAAGAAAATCAGCTCGATGAAGGACCTGCTGCCGCTCCTCGAGAACATCGCGAAGATGGGCAAGCCGCTGCTGATCATCGCCGAGGACGTGGAGGGCGAAGCCCTGGCGACCCTGGTGGTGAACAAGCTCCGCGGCACGCTGCAGTGCGCCGGGGTAAAGGCCCCGGGCTTCGGTGACCGCCGCAAGGCCATGCTCGAAGACATCGCGACGCTCACGGGCGGCAAGGCCATCACGGAGGATCTCGGCATCAAGCTCGAGAACGTCCGCGTGGAGGACCTGGGCCGCGCCAAGAAGATCGTGATCGACAAGGACAACACCACGATCGTCGAGGGCGGGGGCAAAGCCGGCGAGATCGAGGGCCGCGTGAAGCAGATCCGGGCGCAGATCGAGGAGACCACCTCGGACTACGACCGCGAAAAGCTGCAAGAGCGGCTCGCCAAGCTGGTGGGCGGGGTCGCCGTGATCAAGGTCGGCGCAGCCACCGAGACCGAGCTGAAGGAGAAAAAGGCTCGCGTTGAGGACGCCATGCACGCCACGCGCGCCGCGGTCGAGGAAGGCATCGTGCCCGGCGGCGGTGTGGCCTTGCTGCGCTGCCTCGGGGCGCTCGACAAACTGAAGCTGCACGACGACGAAGCGATCGGCGTGAACATCGTCAAGCGCGCGCTCGAAGAGCCAACCCGCCAGATTGCCCAGAACGCGGGGCACGAAGGCGCGGTGGTGGTGGGCCGCATCCGCGAGTCCAAGGACGACAACTTCGGCTTCGATGCCGAATCGGGCGATTACGGGGACATGGTCAAGGCCGGCATCATTGACCCGGCCAAGGTCACCCGCCTCGCGCTCCAGAACGCGGCGTCCATCGCCGGCCTGATGCTCACGACCGAAGCGCTGATCGCCGAGCTGAAGGAAGACGAGAAGAAGGCGCCAGCGGGCGGACCCGGCGGGCCCGGTGGCATGGGCGGGATGTACTAAGCCGCACAGGCCAAGACGCAGGACAATCGAATCACGGAGGGGCATCCCGAAGTTCGGGATGCCCCTTTCGTTTTGTGTGGGATCGCCATTGCGCCCAGGATGCGTGGGAGGTGATAGGGGCACGGCATGCCGTGCCCCTACCAAGCGGAGCCGGTGGCGTCGCACTCGCCTTGCCTGTTCGGCGACGCTTCCCGTATAGTGAGCACGCCTCGGCCGCACAGGGGCGGCCAAACATGCCGGGTCTTCTAAGAAAACTCCTGCCGCAGGAGGAGGGATTCTTCAACCTCTTCGTGCGCCAGGCGGAGAATGTGGCTGCCGGAGCCAAGGCTCTGGTGGAGATGGTGTCGAACTACGAAAAACCAGAGGAAGCAGCGAGACGGATCAAAGACATCGAGCACGCGGGCGATACGATCACCCACGACCTGATCACGCGACTGAACCAGACGTTCATAACACCGTTTGACCGCGAGGATATCCACGAACTCTCGAGCAAAGTGGACGACGTGCTGGACCTGACCGACGCCGCCGCGGGGCGAATGGTGCTCTACCGGGTGAAGGCGGTGCGGCCCGGGCTGGTGGAGCTGGCGCAGATTCTGGAAACCGCGACGCAGGAGATCCTGAAAGCCATACGCGTGCTTGGCAAGCAGGACCACATCCTCTCGCACTGCATCGAGATCAACCGGCTGGAGAATGAAAGCGACCGGGTGAGCTGGGCGCTAATCGCCAAGCTGTTTGAGGAAGAAAAAGACCCGGTAGAAATCATCAAGTGGAAAGAAATCATCGAATCGATTGAAAACGCGGTGGACAAGTGTGAAGACGTAGCAAACGTCATTGAAAGCGTCACCCTGAAACAGGCGTGATTCCCTGCTCCCTACACCTCGACCAGCTCTCTATTTCGCGCCCTGGGCGCGCCGGCTCGCCGCGGGAGTCCGGAATTGGATAGCGCCGCGCTGCTTTTTCTGACCGTGGGGGTGACGCTGGCCTTCGAATTCTCGAACGGCTGGCACGATGCGGCAAATTCCATCGCTACGGTGGTGTCCACGCGCGTGCTGACGCCGCTGGTGGCCGTATTCTGGGCGGCCTTCTGGAACTTTGTGGCCGCGTTCGTGTTCGGCACCGCGGTCGCAGCCACGATCGGCAAAGGCCTGGTGCGGCTCGAGATGGTCAACCAGCAGGTGCTGCTCGCCGGGCTCGTAGGAGCCATCGCGTGGAACCTGCTGACGCTGTTTCTCGGCATGCCCACGAGTTCTTCTCACGCGTTGATGGGCGGATACGCGGGAGCAGCAGTGGCGCACGCAGGACTGGTGGCGCTGGTGCCCGGCGGCTGGCTCAAACCCGTGGTCTTCCTGTTCCTCGCGCCGTTCCTGGGAATGTTTGCCAGCCTGCTGGTGACCGTGGCGACCAGTTGGACGGTACGGCGGCACAGCCCGAATCGCGTGGACCGCTGGTTCCGGAGGCTGCAGCTGGTTTCCGCAGCGGCCTACAGCCTGGGCCACGGCACGAACGACGCACAGAAAGGCATGGGCATTATTACTGCGGCACTCGTAGCAGGAAGGGCAATCAGCGTCTACCGCGTGCCGTACTGGGTTATCATTGCCTGTCACGCGGCAATGGCCGGGGGAACGATGGCCGGCGGGTGGCGCGTGGTGCGCACCATGGGACAGCGCATCACGAAGCTGACGCCCTTCGGCGGATTCGCTGCGGAGACGGCGGGGGCCATCACGCTGTTTGCGACGGCCCAGGCAGGGATTCCGGTGAGCACCACGCATACGATTGCGGGCTCGATCATGGGTGTGGGCGCGGCGCGGCGGCTGACCGCGGTGCGCTGGGGAGTCACGCAGCAGATTGTGACGGTGTGGGTGCTGACGATTCCGGGAGCGGCTCTGTTTGGCGCAGGGCTGGAGGTCGCCACGCGGTGGCTGGGGAAATGAGATGAAGCAGAACGAACCTCCATTTTGCACCGTGGATGAGGCGCTGGAAGAAATCCGGCAGGGGCGCATGATCGTCCTGGTGGACGATGCCGACCGCGAGAACGAAGGCGACCTGTGCATGGCCGCGGAAAAGGTGACGCCGGACGCCATCAACTTTATGGCCCGCTACGGGCGCGGGCTCGTCTGCCTCTCGTTGACCGAGGAACGCTGCGAAGAGTTGAGCCTGGCGATGATGGTGGCGCAGAACACCTCCACACTGGGCACCGCGTTCTGCGAGTCGATCGAGGCGCGGCGGGGAGTGACGACGGGCATCAGCGCGGCGGACCGCGCAACGACGATTCTGACGGCAATCGATCCGAAAACCCGTCCCGCGGATCTGGCGCGGCCCGGGCACATTTTTCCGCTGCAGGCGAAGCGCGGGGGAGTGCTGGTTCGCGCCGGGCAAACGGAAGCGTCGGTGGATTTGGCGCGTGCCGCCGGGCTGATTCCCGCGGGCGTGATCTGCGAAATCATGAACGACGACGGGACGATGGCGCGCGTGCCCGAGCTGGTGGAATTCTGCCGCCTGCACGAATGCAAGCTCTTGACGGTTGCGGACCTGATCCGGCATCGCATGCGGCACGAGCGGCACATGCGCCGCGTGGCGGAAGGCACGCTGCCCACGGTCCATGGCGATTTCCGCATGATCGTGTACACGAGCGAGGCGGACGAAGAGTTGCACGTGGCGCTGGTGCGCGGCGAGCTGGAGGGCGAGCCGCCGCCGCTGGTGCGGCTGCATTCCCATTGCCTGACCGGCGAAGCATTCGGCTCGACGGCCTGCGACTGCCGCGAGCTGATCGATCATTCCCTGGAACGCATCGCGGAGGAAGATCGCGGCGTGTTCGTTTACCTGCACCACCGCGGACGCGGGTTTGGAATTGATTCAGCGGGCGCCGCGGACGGGCAGATGCCGCGGCTGCGCTACCACTCGCGCGGGCAGCTCGATGAAGACCTGGACCGGCAGCGGCTGGTGCAGCGCGAGAGCGGAATCGGCGTGCAAATCCTGCTGGACCTGGGGCTGACGAAAGTGCGCGTGCTCACGAATCACCCGCGAAAGGTTGTGGCGCTGGACGGCTACGGTCTGACGATCGCGGCGCAGGAACCGATCCCGATGGGCAAAAGGGACACGCGCAAGCCGACGCATCAACGCCTGTGAAGGCCGCCGCCGAAATCCTTCGCGACCTCGTTCTTCTGGGCGTAGTGGGCCTCCTCGTGTGGCTGTTCCCCAAAACGGCGCTGGCCATCGAAGGTGTGTGCGGGCTCGGCACCTTCGCACTGTTCCTTTTCGAGCGTCACATCGCGTAGCGGCCGGCTGAACAGCCCACGGTCACAGAACCACCGACCTCGGCTACCGATTTTCTCCCACAACAATATAGGGCCGCAGACGATCGAGGGCGCGGCGCGTGATGCGCGGAATGGCGAGAAGGTCTTCGGGGCGGCGGATGGGGCCGCTCTGCTCGCGGAAACGGATAATCTGCGCCGCGGTAGAGGGGCCGACGCCGGGGAGTTGCTCGAGCTCCGCGGCGGTGGCGGTGTTGAGATCGATGGGATGGTCCGGATGTTTGTGGAAACGATCCGAAACGGAATCGCGCAGATCGGCAAATGATTCCGACACGCGGCCCGCGGCGCCCGGCTTCATCCAGAACGCAATCAAAAGATAGAGGGCGATGGCAGCGAGGAGCGCGAGCAGGCGAACTCGCGTGCGGCGGCGTGCGCTCTGATCTTCGGCGGAGTTTCCGCCCGCGCGGGCCTTTGCGCCGCCCGCGGCCTCAGTCGGAGGAAAGGAGCTTTCCCTGCGCATCGAACACCTGGACGTCACCGAACAAACGGGCCTGGGCTTCCATCTTGTCGGCGTCGCCGGCAAGGATGATTTGCGCGTTCGCGGAATCGAAATGGGCGCGCGCGGCGGCAAGCACGTCGTCCAGTGTGAATGCGCGAATGCGCTCACGGTACGTCTCCAGATAATCCTCGGGCAGCTCGTAGAGATAGAGAGTAGCGAGCTGGCCGGCGAGGCCGTCGAGCGTGGCGATGCCGAGGGAAAAGACGCCGCTTAGATAGGCCTGGGCGTCGGAGAGCTCGTCCTCGCGGACGGGCAGTGCGCGAACGCGGTCCAGCTCGTAGAAGATCTCGGCCAGGGTGGCGGCGACCACGTCGTTGCGGACGGCGGCATGGACGCCGAAGTATCCGTGGCGGCGCAGAGCGGTGAGGCCGCTTCGCGGGCTGTAGGTATAGCCCTTCTGCTCGCGGATATTGGCCACAAGCCGCGAATGGAAGGCGCCGCCGTAGATGGCGTTGGCCAGCGTGAGCCGCAGCCAATCCGGATGATCGCGGGTGATGGCGATGTTTCCCAGAGCGATCTGGGTTTGTACCGAGCCGGGCGTGTGAACCAAGGCAACGTGTCGGCCGAAGTGCGAGGGCAGCGGAGTCTCTTCCGGCTGTTCCACCTCGCTGCCGGACCAGCCCTCGAAGGCGCGCTCGAGTTGTTCGACGAGGCGCGGGGGCGAAAAATCGCCGACGGCCAGCAGGAAAGCGTTTGCGGGCGAATAGTGAGTGCGGTGGAAGTCGAGAATGAGGTCGCGCGTGAGCGCCTCCACCTGCGACTCCGTGGGTGCGACTACGGCGTAGGGGTGATCGCCGAAGAGCACGCTGCGGAATCGTTCGTTGACGAGGAAGGCGGGCGAGGTGCGGTTCAGGCGCACGGCCTCGAGCGAATGCCGCCGCTCGCGCTCGAACTGCGGGGCCGGGAAGGCGGGATTGCGCGCCAGGTCAGCGACGAGGCCGGCGAGCTCGGCGGAGAATTCGGAAAGGCCGCTGGCGACGATCCAGCTCGCGTCGGCCCCCGCGCCTGCGCTCAGGTCGGCCCCCATGCGGCGGAGTTCGTCGTCGATCCCATGCTCGTCGCGCGCGCGCGTTCCGGTGCGAAGCAGGGTGCTGGTGAGCCCCGCGACGCCTCGATCGGAGGCGAACTCCATGGCGGCGCCGCTGCGTACAAAAAATTGGAGGGAGAATTTCGGAATCGTGTGATGCTCCACGAGCCGCACGGGGATTCCGCACTTCAGGCGCGCGTGGGTGCGTTCGGGCCATACCACGCGGCTTTCGGGCGCGAGGGGAGGGGTGAGCGGCGAGAGCGGGGCTTCGGTTTCCGTGGGCATCGGTGAATTCCTCAGTTCTTGGCAGCCTGCGAAGCCGGCTTCGCCGCGGGAAGGCGCAAGACGATGGAACGATTTTCCGTCCGCAGGACGCGCCCTGCGGCGGCGTGGACTTCTTCTGGAGTGACGCGGAGGAATCCATCGAGGGCTGTGTTCACCAGTCCGGGATCGCCATCGAACAGCGTGAAGCAGGCCAGATAGTGCATCAGGCCGAAACGGGGAACGTGGCTGCCGAGGCCGCCTTCGAGTGTGGAGTAATAGTCGGAGCGCAGCTTCACTTTAATCTGTTCCAGCTCGGGGGACGGGAGCGGGCGATCGCGCACCTCGGCGAGCACTTCGTCGAACGCCGCAATCATCTGGTCCGGCGAATATTCCGGCTTGTAGAGGATGCGCGTAACCATCTGCATCGGCCCGTTGTAGTCGAAAACGTCGCCCATCGGATAGTGGATGCCGCCGGCGATCTCGAGCGCGTTCTGGCGCTGGAGGACGAGCGAGCGATAGAGGCGTCCCGCGCGGCCTTCGTGGAGCGCGCGGTCGGCGAGCGCGAGCGCGTACCAGTCGGGCGAACGGCGCGGCGGAACGTGGTAGCCGATGGCCATGGCCGGCAGCGTGCCGAGCTTTTCGGGAACTTCGCCGCGGCGCTCTTCCGTCTGCGCGGGCTCGCTGACGTCCGCGGTAGGCGGAGGCGCGCCGGCGGGGATGGAACTGAAATGCTCTTCCGCCAGCGCGAAGCCTTCGGCCGGCTGGACGTCGCCCACGAGGAGCAGAACGGCGTTGCGGGGCGTGTAGTACGTGCGGAAAAAGGATTGCACGTCGGCGAGAGTGGCGGCGTCGAGATCCTGGAAATCGCCGTAAAAATTGTGAGCGTTGGCCCAGTTGCGGTTGGCGATGGGGGGGAGATCGAGCCAGGGAAATCCGCCGTAGGGCTGGTTGAAAACGTTCATGCGAACTTCTTCTTTGACCACGTCGCGCTGGTTGCGGAGGTTTTCGTCGTCCACGCGGAGCGAGCGCATGCGGTCGGCCTCGAGCCAGAGCATGCGATCGAGCGCGTTGGAGGGCACCGACTCGAAATAATTGGTGACGTCGTATCGCGTGGAGCCGTTCAACACGCCCCCCGAGGAGTTCACCAGGCGGATGTGAACCATCTTCCCGGCATTTTCCGAGCCCTGGAACATCATGTGTTCGAACAGGTGGGCGAAACCGCTTCGGCCGCGCGGCTCGAGACGAAACCCGATGTTGTAGTACACGCCCACGGTGACCACGGGAGCGGTGCGGTCGGGCGAAATCACGACGCGCAGGCCGTTCGATAGTGTCCGCGACTCCACGGGAATCTGTAACTGCTGCACGAAATCCTCCTCTATAGCGCGGAGCGAGCTGCCGCAGAGCGAGCCTCGGTACGCTCCGCAGTTGCGGCGCCGGCCGGCATCGCCGCATCCAGCCGGTCCAAAACTTCCTGCGGCGCGGCGGCCAGCAGGCGCGCGGTCAGCCGCGTCATCGCCGCATAGGCCGCGCGGAATTCCGCTGGATAGCGGCCGAGGGCCTCCCAGTGCAAGCCGATCGTGGCCATATCGCCGCGAGAAAGCGGCCCCGTCCACGCGGCACGCGGGCCCAGCAATTCCTGGTTATCGAGCACCTGCCGCGCCAGCCGCAGAAGCGCGCGGGTGGCTTCGCGGCGCTTCATTCCTCCGGCAATGAGCAACTGCACGCCCGCCTCGACGGAAGCGAGCACGTGGGCCGCTGCAAACGTGCCCGCACAATGATACTCCGCCTTCCGGGCGGCCTCGATGCGCGCGGCATCGCCGCCGATGCTGCGGACCATCTTGCGGATCACGCGGAGGGCCTCGGTATGGCCCTCGATGCCGAACAGCACTCCATCGAGGCGCGGCCGCGTGCGCGTTCCAAAACTCTGCATGGGGTGCATCACGCCGGTCCAGGCGCCGCGGAGGGCCAGGGGCTCGAGGACGACGGAACTGAGCGCGCCGCTGGTGTGCACCACGATTTTTCGACGCAAATCATCGCCGCCGGTGCGTTCCAACTGGGCGGCAACAGCGGCCAGGGCGTCGTCCGGCACGGCGAGCAGGATAACGGCTGCGTCGAGCACGCGGCGCGTGAGCACGGCACAGGGAGTGCCGCCGCGGATGGCGCGGACCGCCGCGCGCGCCGCGGGAAGCTGCCGTGCGGCGACGGCGCCGATTTTCCATCCCGCCTCACGGAGGCGCGCACCGAGCCCGCAGGCCACACGGCCCGCGCCGATTATGGCGATTGTTCGCTTGAGGGCTTCGTCGGCCATGGTTTTCGTCACTTGCACGCTGCCGCGTGACACTTGCACGCTGCCGCGTGACATTTGCGCGCTGCCGCGCAACATTGGCGCGCTCGCGTCCGACGTGGGTGCGCCCCTGCGTGCTATTCTGAATCCGCGGAGTTCAGCGCCAGCGGATTGCCGGCGCCTCGCGGCGCGGCACGAGCTTTGCACCTCACGGTAATGCATATCGCATTCATGGTGCTGCTGGGAGCGGTGGCCTGCGCCTGGCTGATCCTGGGCGCGCAATCCTGGATGGGCATGCGGCGGTTGCCGCGCGTTTCGTCGGCCACTCCCCTGCCCGACGCGGCGCTGCCTTCCGTCTCGCTGCTGCTTTCCGCGCGGGACGAGGCGGAAAAAATGCCCGCGGCGCTCCGCTCCATGCTCGCGCTCGACTATCCGAACTATGAAGTGGTGGCCGTGGACGACCGGTCCCGCGATGCCACCCCAGAGATTCTGCGCGAAATCAGCGCGGGCTGCAAACATCTCCGGGCGGTGCGCGTGGACGAGCTGCCCGCCGGATGGCTGGGGAAACCGCACGGCCTGCAGGCCGCGTTCGAGCGCTCAACCGGCGAGTGGCTGGTGTTTACGGATGCCGATGTGCGCTTCGAGCCGGAGTCGGTGCGTCTGGCTGTTTCGCTGGCGCTCGAGCGCGGCCTCGACCACCTGACGCTGATCCCGGCAATGGAGATTCACGGCTTCTGGGAGCGCACGGTGCTGAACTTTTTCGGCCTGGCGCTGTTGCTGGCGGCGCGACCATGGGCCGTGCCGGACCCGGCGTCAGGCGCGTATATGGGAATCAGGGCGTTTCAACTGATCCGCCGCACGGCATATGAAAAAATCGGCACGCATCGCCGGCTGGCGTTTGAAGTTGTGGACGATATGAAGCTGGGGCGGCTGGTGAAACAGGCGGGATTGAGGTCCAGCACGGGCATTGCCGACGACCTGCTGCGCATCCGGTGGCATTCGGGAATCGGAAACATCATCCGGGGGACGGAGAAGAACTTTTTCGCCGCCGCCGGATTTCGCACGGTCTTCGCGCTCGCGCAATTTCTGGCCATGCTGCTGTTCAACGTGCTGCCCTTTGCGGTGATGCCGTTCGTCTCCGGCTGGGCGCTGGGGTTCGCCGCGGCGGCGGCGGGGATAGCCACGCTGGTCAGCGCGGTTGCCTCGGTGCGTAATGGCGGATCCCCGCTGTATGGATTGACGCATCCGCTGGGCGCGCTGCTGGTGGTTTACATGGGACTTCGTTCGCTGGCCATCACGCTGCGGCAAAACGGCATCTATTGGCGGGAGACGTTCTATCCGCTGGATGCGCTGCGGCGCGGGGTCGTGTGAGCCCGCCGCGCCCATTGCAAAGGGCGCAGTTCCTTCCTCCACATAAAGGCTTGGAGCAAAATGGGCAAAAAGCGCCGGTCAGCTTTCGGCACACAGGGGGCCGTCGCCCGCCCCTGCGACCACACAACCAACGACCCCAAGCCGGTTTGGCTATCCGCCGACGGGCTTAGGACTTGATGGTAAGAACCGGGCAGCGTGCCCCGCAAACGATGCGATACGCCTTCGTGTGCGGGATATGGCCGGCGAGGCTCTCGCGTTTTTTGGCGCCAATGACGATCAGATCCGCTTTTGTATCCTGCGCGATCCACAGAATCTCGTCGACGGGCTCGCCCGAGGCAAGACGGTACTCCGGCTTGCAAACAAGGTCCACTCCCGTGGGCGCGAGTTCTGTCAGTTTCCGGATGTTGGTCTCTCTGTTCAAAGCGATGTCCCGTTCGGAGACCGTTGCTACTGGTGGGTTCACATGCAACAACACCAGCTTTGCTCCGTGCTCCTGGGCGAGAGCGAATGCGTAAGCCACTTCGCGCTCCGCTGCCGGTCCGAAGTCCGTGGCACACAGGATATTCTCGAATTTCCCCTCGAACAGGGGTTGCCGTGGTACCGCCGGTCCCACCGTCAAGACCGGGATTCGGGCCTGCCGGAAGATCTGTTCCGCCGAGGAACCGGCCAAAACCTTCAGCACGCCAGTCGTTCCATGGGTCCCGAGAACGAGCAGGTCGATTTCATGCTTCTGGATCAATTTTTCCAGGGCCGGCCAGAGCGTTCCCTCTTCGATCACCATTTCATGGGGCACGCTGGAAAAGCGTCCGGAATCCTCGATTTTTCCTGCGCTTTCCTTCGCGAGATTCCAGAGCTCTTCGTGGGACGGTGCCCCGACTTCGGGCTCCATGACGCCGTGGCCCGTCAATGTGATCACGTGAGTTAGATAGATCTTTGAGTTGAAGCGCCGCGCCAGTGACACCGCACAGTCGAGCGCCTGGTCCGAATACGCTGAAAAATCCGTTGCTACCATGATCCTCGCCAGCGGAACCAACTTCTTGGCGGGGATCTTCTCTTTGGTCCTTTCCTCCATTACAGCTGTTAGGGCCATCTCAACCTCCTTCGCCCCCCTTGCGCAGTCCCCCCGGGGGGAGGGACAACATCGCACATCCCGGAGTCAAGCTATGCCAACGCGGTCGCCTGTTCAGTGACCAGCATCACCGGATGGTGTGAGGCGCCAACGGGCAGGCCGCTACGAGTTTCTGGGGCTCCTGTGCGCTGCCAAAGGCCGCTCTTAGCCGGACAGGCGCGGCCGTTTTGGAAGGAGAAGGTCGGCGCTCCGGGCGAATTGTTGGCAATCCGGAACACCTCCACCACCGGCAGTGCCCGCGAATTCCCGCCCCGTTTTCGCCATGTCATACTAACGATGTGTCGATGCGCGCCGCGATCCTGATTGCAATTACAGTAGGCTCAATTGGGGCACGGCATGCCGTGCCCCTACAGCAGACGCAGGCTGCCCCCGCGCTTCCGGCCAGCCAGGCGAAACCGCTGCGGCGCACGTTTCACATGGGCGAGGAAACGCGCTACCGCGTGCAACTGGTGGTGCGTAGCCGACGGGATGAGCCGGCGACGGCGAAAACCGGCGCCGACACGAACGTGAACACTGTGAAGCACGCGGCGGAGGCGCGGCTGGCGTGGATCGCCTCCGAACGCGTGGTCAGCATCGGGCCGGACGGCGCCGCGAGGATACGCGAACAACTCGAACATTTTAGCCCGCCGACCCACAGCCAGCCGGACGATGCGGACGATGCGGAGTCGGCAAAACTCGGCGCCGCGCTGGCCCGGATTCTTTCCGACTGGGCCCACGACCGAACGCTCGAATTCCGCGTGGGAGCCGGCGGACCGGTGAGCGGAGTCGCGGCGGAGGGAGCGCCGAAGCTGGACGAAACTGCTCCACCGCTGCTGACCCTGTGGCTGAATCATGCCCTGCGCCCGCTGGCCACGCTGCCGGAGCAGCCCGTCCGCCCGGGCGACTCGTGGCAGGAGCCCCGGCGAATACACGTAGCGGAATGGATGGGCGTGCAAGCGGGGGAAACGGACGAGTGGCTCGAAGCCCCTGCGGGCGATCGCGCCGCAGTGCGGCTCCATGTGATGCAGGAAATTTCGGGACGAGTGCTCGATAACCCATCACGCTTCCCTGCCCGCTCGCGCGAAAAGGAAGAGAACGAGCGGGACACTCCCCCGCCGACCAGCAGTAAGAGGGAAAGCTTCAGCGCCGAGTCGTTCAGCACTCTCGCGCTCGACGATGGGCGATTGCTCGCCGCCACGCGCGCCGCGCGGACGGACATTGTGGGCCCGGATCCGCGGCGATTCCGGGCAAGTCTCTCGGTGCAGGTGGAGATCGGACTGTGTCTGGGGAGCGAGTGTGAAGCGGCCGGCAATCGCTAGTCTCGTTTTGTTCGCGGCCATGCCAGACGGGAGCGGTCTGCCACAGGCCCAAACCGGCTCTACGACGCCGCCCGC
>Ga0187803_10000153_pt1 | contig 28522 bp, 27 predicted proteins | sample NC_wetland_sal_i_2_FD_132425 | JGI IMG/M metagenome (GOLD analysis project Ga0187803, IMG submission 132425) | Wetland sediment microbial communities from Neuse River Estuary, North Carolina, USA - Control_3 | ecosystem: Environmental > Aquatic > Freshwater > Wetlands > Sediment | place: USA...
AGACTATGTTTGTTGGGGCCTCAACCGCCTTGAGGCACTTTGGGTTCAATCGGAATTACTGAGTCTATTCTGTGAATAAAGTGATCTCCATGACTGGCCGCGACCCAGCCTCTTCCAGTGGTATGAACGGCGTCCGCGATCGGCGTTACAGCATACGTTACCCGTTCGCCGCCGATGCCGAATTGATCGACCTTGAGTCCGGAAAGCAAATCACCGGCGTGACTTCGGACATCTCGCTCGGTGGCTGCTTTATTTGCACCAGCAAACCACTTGCTCCCAATACACGGGGACGGCTCAAGCTGTCGCGTCATGGTCAAGTAGTTGAAGCGCTGGTGATCGTTCGCATCGTCAAGCCGCGAATCGGATTGGGAATCGAATTCTTCGATCTTGAACAGCCGAACCATCAGATTCTTGCGGGTTGGATTGAGGCGCTCCGCCGCGATCGCTGATTAGTGTGTCGCTGCCAGAGCTCAGTGCAGCGTATCCAGTGGGTGGGCGCTCTTCTCATAAAATTCGTTCTGCAATTTCAGGCTCTCGTCATCGGCCTTGATGGCTTTGATCGCCCGAGCCACCGTGTTAATCCAGCTTTGCACGTCGGCCTCGCCTTGCTCCTTTGTTGCAGCGGTTCCATCTCCTGAATAATGGTAGGGAAAACGCGCGTACCACCAGATTCCGGTGTACACGTTCTCCGGCAGCATCGCGCGCTTCTGGTCGGCGCCGGATTCAGTGCCTGCGCGGTCCATGTGTACAAGGTCTGGATGCGTCACCAGGACATTCGACGTCTCGGATTCGCCGGCGTGCCAGTCCGGCCCGCTCTTTTCAGCACCGGCTTTCTTCGCTGATTCGTGACCCCACTGGACGTACACGACGTAATCGTGAGGCTTGTCCAATTGAGCTTGGGCGAAATAGGGAAGCAGGTGCTCGTTTCCACCGTGGCCGTTTACGATGACGACCTTTTTGCAACCATTTCGCGCCATCTCATCCGTGGTTTCTTGGAGCAGCCGCAATTGCAATTCCGGGCTGTAAGCAATCGTTCCGGGTTCATGCTTGGCTTCAAAAATTTGTCCCGCGAAATACTCCGGGAAAATCACCGCGTATTCCTGTTGCGCAGCATGCTCCGCCACGTACCGCACGTTCAGCAGATCCGTGCCCAACGGAAGATGAGGACCGTGCTTTTCCAAAATGCCGAACGGCAGAAGGCAGGTACCCTTTGCCTTGGCGATGGCTACCTTGAAGTCTCCGGCGGTCAATTCTTCCCACTTCGGGGATAAATTTTGCTGCGCTTCCGCGCTGCCAGAAAGCCAAAGCAGGTTTATGAATATTAAAACGATCCAAGAGCGCACAGTGTTCCTCCTTTGCTGCTGGCGGCATTGTACCTCAGCAAAAGAGACAGCGGTGTTTCGGCCGGGCAAAGGGAAGCGCCAGAGATGCGTGAAAATGGAATGGGTGGGAGTCAGCGCCTATTGCTTGGCTTCGGCCCCGGGCATGACGTTCTTCAACGGCTCTTGGAGCTGCGGCTCCAGTTCAGGGTGTGGGAAAGGCTTGCGAGGAAGCATTTGATCGCGCATCGCGGCGTTATAAACAAAGATTGTCTCCACGAATGCGGCCTGCGCGAGATCCTCGGGTTGCAGTCTCTCGTAGGTATCCATGTTCGAATGGTGCGTGCGCGAGGTGTAGTCCAGCATATCCTGAATAAACTGGAATCCGGGCACGCCCACGGCGTCAAAGCTCAAATGATCCGTTCCCCCGGTATTCTGCAGCGTAATTGTAGTCACGCCGACGTCCCTGAGGGGTTCCATCCACTGTTTGAAAATGGGCCCTACAGCCGCGTTCTGTTGCAGGTAAATCCCGCGAATCCGGCCAGTGCCATTATCGACGTTGAAGTAGGCAGAAATCTTTTCCTGTTCGGCTTTTACCTGGATGGGGCCGGTCACTTTCCTCATCGCCTCGCTCAGTTTCAACTGCTCTGGATCTGTGGATCGTGGAATGACTCCCAAATGCTCGCGCACGTAACCGCGTGAACCGAATAGGCCTTGCTCTTCGCCTGTCCAGAGTGCCACGCGGATGGTGCGGCGCGGCTTCACTTTCAGCGCGTTCAGGATGCGCATCACTTCCATGGCCACCACGGAGCCTGCGCCGTTGTCGGTTGCACCCGTTCCCGAAGCCCAGGAATCCAGGTGGCCGCCAACCATGACTACCTCATCTTTCAATTTCGGATCCGTACCCGGAATTTCGGCGACGGTATTGAAGCCATGCTCGTGATCGCCGATGAAGCGAGAGTCGATGCTCAGCTCAATCGTAACGGGAACGTTAGCTTTCAGAAGGCGGTAGACTCGCCCATAGTTTTCGATGGCGGTGACGGCGAGGGGGAGGGGATTGGCGTGATCGCGCTGGTAGACCATCCTTCCAAAATTTGAGGCGTTGTCGTCGAAAATCGTACCGCCGGATCCGCCGCCGTTTTCGCCGTCGCGGCTGGGCAAAATGACTGCGATGGCCTGTTCACTGGCGAGGAAATTCCCCAATTTTTCACGGAATTCCAGCATCGAGAAATACCGCTGCAGGTCTCGCCTAAAACGATCCTGCTTCAGCGGATATTCTTCTATCTTTTTCAATTCCGCTTCATCCGCGCGCGTGAACAGCGGCTTCTCGACCGGCTTCACTTCCCGCATCTCGCCCAGCAACACTACCTTGCCCGCCAATTTACCTTTGTATTTGTCGAAGTCCTTTTCATCCTTGATGTCCACCCAGACCGCGAGCCCGCTTACTGGCCCTTTCGTCGAGGGTGACCAAGGCGCGGCCTGTGCGATGAAGACGGCCTTGTCCGGCGAGGTCATACGGATCCAGGTGTTCAACTGCTCCCAACCCATGCCAAACTCGCCCCAGTCCTCCAAGTGCGCATTGCTGCAACCCATGGCAGTGAATTGATCGCGCGTCCACTCATTGGCCTTCTTGAGGTTTGGGGAACCTGTGAGTCGCGGCCCGATTCCATCCATCAAAGCGGACGCATATTCCATCACGTGGGAGTGGCCCAAGGCTTCGGCACGAATGCTTGCATAGGCGGCGTAGTCGAGCGTCTCCTTGTCAGGCTGCAGCAACTCATAGGAGGGCTTGGCTGGCTCCTTGGTGGCAGCCAGCTTTTTGTCTTTCTCCTTGGCGAGCATGGAAAGGGAAAGGCCGGCCATCAAGAGAAGGGTGACTGCGTAGATTTTTCTAGATGCCATAAGTCCTTCCTTTGTTGAGAAGTTCCTCGCAGAGCATAGCAGAGGAATTTCGAATCACCAAGACGGCTTGCTGGTTTGGTCTCAGATTAGGATTTATCCCAAATGAGGAGATGGCCTCTCTCCTCTGGGTAGCGGGAGACATAGCGACTTGCTGTAACCTAGACCGGCCAGTGCTCCTTCGTCAATCGAGAGGCGTGAATGGCTTTCAATCTTACGGAAGGATCAAGCGAAAGTAGACCCCGACAGCAAGCAGAGAAATCGCTGCTAGACCTGACACAAGCACCATTTTCAAGGTCTGGTATTTGCCATTCCTGTATGGAGCGAATTGTGGCGTCAAGACTGCCAAATGCAAGAGATAAAGACAGGAGAGGATTACGACAATCTTCGACAGTGCGCTCATGAGGTTTTCCCTCCTATGCACCACCTCGGCGCAAATGCCGCATGGAACGCATGCTCAACCCCAGTTTAAACGTATCCTCCAGGCAGGACAATTCCTGATTTCGGCGATCCACCAGCACTTGAACGGCAACTACCGAGTGCGGGCGATCTCCAACCGGTCACCCACTTTGGTCCCGGAAAGATAGATGGTGTGGGCAGGAAGCTCCAGCACACTGGATGCCTTCAGGGAGACTCTGGAAATCCGGAACGGGCGAACGTGCTCTTCGGTGTGAACGACCTGCTTATGCTTGTCCAAGAATATGAGGTCAATCGGGAACAGCATTCCGAACGTATGCACACCACGGGAAGGGACGATCCAAAGACCGCGGCCCAACTTTGCCCAACGCTTTGTCTTCCCAAGAAGACCGATGAGCCGACGAAAATAATCGTCGGCCACGGTTGTCTCGGTTGCGACAAAGGTTTCCCGCGTCTGGTTGTAAACGTAAAAGTGCCCGTTCGAATTGCCGCCCGACATGTTCACTCGTCTTTCCGCCAGCGTCTCCTGACAGGTATTTATTCAACAACCGCCCAGGCTAGTCGATCGACTTGCGCTTGCGGCGATAGATGATGATGCCCAGAACAATCACTGCACCAATCCCCGCAATGAGTCGAATCAGTGTGACGTTGTCCATGTTTCTCTCCTTTGTGTTTCTTTCTGACTGCCGACTTTCCCGCAGCCAGGAAAGATCGAACTTATCTCTGGAATCCCGATGCCGTGAAGTGCTTCATGAGGGTGAGCACGCCAGGCCCCCGAACCACGGCCATAAGTGCTGGAAAAATAAAGAAGACCAGTGCCGGAACCATTTTCACCGAGGTCTTCGCGCTCCTCTCTTCCGCGCGTTGCCGGCGCCGGACGCGCATGTCGTCGGAATACACGCGTAAGGATTGGGCAATGCTCGTTCCAAATCGTTCGGTTTGGACCAGCATGGCCACCAAAGACTTGATGTCGTCCAACCCCGTCCGGCGAGCCAATTCGTGCAATGCTTCGATTCGTGTTTTCCCAACACGCATCTCCAGGTTGACGAGCTGGAATTCCTCGCTGAGGTCCCGGTGGGTGATGCGCAGGTCCTGCGAAACTTTCATAATGGCTTGATCCAGACCGAGACCCGCCTCAACGCAGATGACCAAAAGGTCCAAGGCGTCCGGCAAAGCGCGGCGAAGGCGGTGCTGGCGCCTGCTGACCCTCCAAGTCAGCCATGCGTCCGGGATGAGGTAGCCTACGAGGAAGGCCCCGGGCAAGAACATGTAAGGATTGCTGCGATACAGGCCGGTGAAATAAACGGCGGCCAACGCGGCGAGCGGGAATAGTATCTTCAAGCCGCGCATCATGAGAATCGCCTGAGGATCGCGATAACCCGCGCGAATCATCAACACTTCTTCTCTGGAAGCTCCTTGTGTCGACGGTGCTGGAAGGATCTTGCCCAAATCTGCGAGCTTGCCACGCACCTTCTCTGCCTGTTTTTGTGCGAATTTGGGTTCCTCTACTGGAAGACCGAAATCGGAGATTCGCCCAAGACGGCCGATGATGTCGGCCTTCCCCGGTGTGAATCCATAGAGAACAATCATCACGACGCCAAGAGTTACGATAAAGGTCAGTGTTGTGAGAAGCCAGATCATCTCGCTCGTCCTTCCCTAAACCTCGAAGTGGATAATCTTCCACAAAATCATCGAGCCAATCAACTGCATGACCGCCGCGACACCCAGGATAAGAGGCCCTTTAGGGTCTTCAAAAAGTACTTTCATATATTCGTGGTTGAGAGCATTCAGGGCAAAGACCATGAAAATGGGCATGGCAATTAGAATGGCGGCGGTCAATTTGCCTTGCGCGGTTTTCACCTGGACGTCACGATAGATGCGGAAGCGGTCACGAATGACATGTGCCAGCCCATCCAAAATTTCGGCAAGATTGCCGCCAGTTTCCTTCTGGATCAACAACGCGGTGACAAAGAAACGCACGTCAATCAAGGGCACACGCTCGGCCAGGTTAAGAAGCGCATCGCGGAGAGGCAAGCCGAAGTTCTGCTCTTCAAAGGTGGTGCGAAATTCTCCGGCGAGAGGCTCACCACATTCTTTGGCGATCATTTCCAGGCCGGTTGTGAAGGCATGTCCGGCACGAACAGCCCGCCCGAGAAGATCAAGGGCCTCAGGGAACCGTTCTTCAAACTTACGCAGGCGCTGCTTGCGCTTCCAGGCAATAAACACGAAGGGAATCACGGTGGCAATCAGGGTGAGAGGGAGTGCAAGGTAAGGTTTGTGCAAGAAGAATCCGGTAGCTAAATAGCTCCCTACGCCCAGCACACCGCTCATCAGGAGCACTTTCGCGGGTTTCACGTTCATTCCTGCCTGCGAAATGAAATCCTGCAGCTTGGAGGCCCAGGACCACTGGAGAAGAATGCGGTGAAGCATGGGCACGCCGCTAAGCATCTCGTCGCGGACCAACATGAGACTTTGAGAAACATCGCCGCGGCGCTCCGCCTTGTGGACGGCGCTCATGCGTTTGCGAATTCGTTCCTGACTGGCATCGCTACCGACGAACATCCAGATACCGAAAACCAAGCCAGCGACGACGAGAAAAGTGAGCAGGAAGACCAGAATTGCCATAGGGCTAACCTCAACGAACCGCGCCAGCCTCAAACATCGAGGTTGGCAATTGAATCCCACTGACCAAAAGGCGCTCTGAGAATTTTGGCCGCACTCCTGTAGCCACAAAGTCTCCAAGCACTTCACCGTTTTCACGGATTCCGCGCTTCCGGTGGATGAAAATGTCCTGCATCGTGACCACACTACCTTCCATGCCGGTGATTTCCGCTATGCTGACGATTTTCCGCGTACCGTCGCTCATGCGGTTGACTTGAACGACGACATCAATTGCCGCAGCAATCTGCCTTCGGATGGCACTCTCCGGAATGTTCAGGCTTCCCATAGCGACCATGGTTTCAAGGCGGCCCAACGCGTCGCGGGGCGTGTTCGCGTGAATCGTGGTCAAGGAGCCATCGTGACCCGTATTCATGGCTTGCAGCATGTCTAATGCTTCTTCGCCACGCACCTCACCCACGATGATTCGATCCGGGCGCATACGCAGGGCGTTAATTACCAGTTGCCTTTGATGAATGGCGCCCTTGCCCTCAATATTTGGCGGACGAGTCTCCAGTCGTACAACGTGCTCCTGGTTGAGCAGGAGTTCAGCTGCATCTTCGATGGTGACGATGCGCTCTCGGTTGGAAATGTAGGAGGACAGCACGTTCAGGAACGTGGTTTTGCCGGCGCCGGTGCCGCCGGAGACAAGCACATTGAGTCTTGCTTTCACACAACCGCGAAGCAGTTCCAGCATTGCGGGAGTGAGGGAGTTGTTGTTCAGCAGGTCATCGGCGGTGAGGCGGTTCCTTCCAAATCGCCGAATCGAGAGGCACGGGCCGTCCACGGACAAAGGGGGAATAATGGCGTTGACACGCGAGCCATCAGCAAGGCGCGCATCGACCATCGGCGAGGATTCGTCCACTCTCCTGCCCACCGCCGACACAATTCTGTCAATAATGCCCATGAGATGAACGTCGTCGCGAAACTGCACGGGTGTCAATTCCAGGAGGCCTTTGCGCTCCACATAAACGCGCTTGTATGTGTTGACGAGGATGTCGTTTACGGAAGAATCGGCAAGCAGCGGCTCAAGTGGGCCCAGGCCGAATACTTCGTCGAGCACTTCCTGCACAACGCGTTCTCTCTCCTGCAGGTTCATGGGTGCCGATTCGCCGAGCACAAGAGCCTCGAGAAGTTGGCTGACCTCTCGCCGGACGTCTTCCCGGTTTGCTTCGGTCAGGCGCTCGAGATTGAGCTTTTGGATCAGCTTGCGGTGGATCGTCGTCTTGACGGAGGCAAAGTCCGTGCGCGCAATGGGGTTGACGATTGGGGCCATGATTTAATTCACCTCTTAGCCGGGAAGGAAAACAGGCCGGACAGAGGCCCCTTTTTTCCCGTTAACGCAGTATCAATGCCGACCAACTGGCCGGCCACCTGGCGATAGCGATCGTTCAGATGGTTATTGTGATTTTCCTGAAGCGGCGTGCCCAAATTCATCGCCTGGCTGGCCTTACGGAAATCATTTGGGAAGCAGGCGAACACAGGGCGGCTGATTTGTTTCTCAATGCTCTTCAGCACCTCGTCATCACCTTTATGCCAGCGATTGATGATGACCCTGGCACGAGTGGGGTCGATGCCAAAGCCTTTGAGCGCCATCAACCGGCGCTCCAGCGTCCAAAGAGCGGGGACATTGGCCTCCGCCACAATCAGAATGAGACGGGCCATGCGCAGGATGGTGCTCCATTCCGAGGAGAATTGCGAGCCCATGTCGACCAGAACGATATCAAAGCAGTTCTGAGCGACATTGACGACCCGATCCAGCCGGGTGACGTCAATGTCTTGCCACTCTTCAGGTTGGGTGACGCCCCCGAGCAGTTCCAGCTTGGTTTTGTGTGTGGTAAGCAGGCCGGCAAAGAAATGACTGTCCAAGCGGTCCAGATTCGCAACCGTATCCCGGAGCCCGAAGCGAAGATGCAAATCGAGCAGGAGATGAGCATTGCCCAACGGACGTGCGAAGTCGAGCAGCGCGGTACGTTTGCGGGCAAAGGTGGCCAACTGAACGCCAAGATTAACGGCCACAGTGGTGGTGCCTACACCACCTTTTGCGCCCATGATCACGATCAGGCGGTCGTTTGAAACAAGTTCCTTACCCTGGACATCCTTAGTGATGCGCTGCAGGAGATCGCGCAGCGAGGTGTCTTCCACGGGCTTGGCGATGAAGTCCTGGACTCCGCTCCGCATGGCTTCGAGAAGCATCTGCGGATTGGGTGGAACATTGGCCGAACAGGCGATAATCCTGACTCCTGGCCAATTCCGCCGCAATTGAGCGGCGAATTGCAGAAAGGGCTCAGGATTCCGGGCCAAGTCCAGGAACACCACGTCCGGCATAGCTTCACTGGCATCTGGCAATCGATCGGTGGGGATGGTCCACTGTTTCACGGACTTGACTTTGCCAGTCTGCTCCAGGCTCGCCAACAGTTGCGCCGAGCTGGTTAAATCGCTACTGGCCACTGCGATCGTAAGCATTTGACCTAAAACCTTCTCTCTTTCAATCTTTCAAAAACCACTTCGCTGCCGATCACTTCGAGCCGGGAACTCTTGGCTGATCCCCGTGGGTAAAGTCAAGGAATGGCACGGGGAACGTCGGCCCAAGCGGGGCCTGTCCCGGATTCGAAGGCTTAACAATAATAGGTGTCACCACCACGAGTAACTCGTCCTTGCTCCGTTGAAACGATTTGCTCTGGAAAAGCTTGCCGAGAACCGGGACGTCGCCGATCCAGGGAACCTTTTCCAGTTGTTCGGTAACACGATTATCCATCAGTCCCGCGATGGCAAAGCTCTGTCCATCGGCCAAGTCCACTTCAGACTCCATGCGGCGCGTGGAGAGCGCGGGCACCAAAAAGCCCTGAAACTGGAGGGCATTGGTGAAGTCCAGTGAACTGACCTCGGGTTTCACCTTCAGGTGGATTTGGCCGTCGGGGTTGAAGGTCGGCGTAAAGTTCAGCCGGACACCGAATTCCTTGAACTGGATCGTGACCGTCGTAAAACCCGCCCCCCCAGCCTGCGGCACGGGGTAGGGGAACTCACCGCCCGCCAGGAAGCTCGCTTCCTTTCCCGCAGAAGTCATCAGGTTCGGTTCTGCCAAAATCTGTAGTACGTTTTGCTCCTGGAGCGCCTTGATGGTTGCCGAGAGATTGATGTCCGGCCGGAAGATAAAGACATTCAACAGGTCGCTCAAAGAAAATTGTGTCGTACCGGCGGTTTGGCTGCCGAGCTGAGGCGGCGCAAATTGTTGCGTGGAAATTGACCCAATATTTTTGGCGCCCGGAAGGCTCAGTATGTTGATTCCAAACTGATTCAGAGCGGTGCGATCTACTTCGGCAAAACGCACCTGCAGAAGAATCTCACCGCCCGGCGGCGCAGGCACTTCCATCATGCTGGTGACTTTTGGCGTTGCGCCTTTCACTACTTCCAGAATTTTGTCGGCGACTGTGGAGGAAGAGATCTTCCCGGTCAGAATGACCGAGTCTTTGGAAGTATCAATGTGCACGTTTTCAGAGGGAAAGACTTCATGAATTTTCTGGGTCAGGCTCAGAACATCAATGTCCACGGAAACTTCGAAGGCTTGACTTTGATCCGCGTCGTCCCACAGCAGGAGCGAAACGCCCCCTGGCTTCCTGCCATTCACAAGCACCTGCGTCGGGCTTACGACAACCGCCTCTGCGATTTCAGGATCGGCAAGCGAAACGCGCTTAATCCTGGTGGGCGAAGTGATCACCAGGGACCGTCCCGTAAGCAGATGGAGCGTTTGCGGCTCTCCGGCCTCCTGGCCTGAGCTCGCGTTCTGCGGCGCCTGTGCCGGCAGGGGGGAGGTGGCAGCGGGTTGTTGCGCACAGATAAGCGGTGCGCTGATCAGGAGCGCCGCCACAAGAGAGCTCCCAAGCAACTTCATTCCACGAAAACAATCCGAGTTTGGTGACATGAGACTCCTCTTAGTGGTCTGCGGCTACCGGAAACGATTTGTTTTCTCGCTTGTTGCCAGTGATAACTTCGACCGTGTAAGACTGGGGCGGTGGTGGTGGAAGCGCGCGCCGTTTGCCGGAATGACCTTCCGTGACCGGCGGTTTAATGCCCCCCGGTGGGGCAAAAAGGACCGCCTGGAGCACTGGTGCCGGATCATTCTTCTTGGTGTCGATGGTGTTACGCAGTGCCAATTGAATTTTTCCCTCGGTGCTGCCCATCGTCAGCTTGCTCGCTTCATCGGGTGTCACAAGGAGCGTGATGACGGGAACCGTCTGCGGTTTCCCTTCGCGGTCTTGTTCGATTTTTTGACCGGCTGCCAGCACGCGCACGTTTTCGAGGATGGTCCTCGTAATCTTGTTGTTTCCCTGGCCCGGCATTTGTCCGGTAACCAGCACGTCCACCATGGTGCCCGGTATGACGAAGCCGGCCACGCCCACGACCTCGTTCACCGCCACCGAAATCGCCCGCATCCCCTCGGGAATCGTCGCCGGCAAGCCGGCTCCCGATTCCTTCGGAGCCAGTTTGCTCTCCAGCACCGGCTCATTCTCCGCCAGGTTGGTAATCACAGCACGATTTGCGCAGTCCTCAATGCGCGTGAACATCCCCGCAACCGGCTGATTTGCTGGCCACGGGATGACGCGAAGATTGTTGGCGTCTAAGCGTGCCCCCAACTGCAACGGAACCGCCGCCACCACCAGATTCTGGGTAGTTACCGGCTTCACGATGGTCGCTTGCTTGAACTGGCGGTACACAAAACTGCTGAACAACAAGGCAATCCCTATCGCGACGACCAGCCCAATCAGAAGTCGATTCGTGTTCATGCTCTTTCCTTCCCTTCATTCCATCTAATCCCTGTGACGCCGGCCCTCAACTCGGCGCCTGCTGGGCTGAAGCCCGCCACTACGCAACCCACCGTGCGGCGCAGAAGCAGATCAAGGTGGCCGCGGCCACCGCAACGCCGTAAGGAAGCTTCAGCGAATGAGGATTATCCAGAGAAACCTGAGGATTCACTTTCACACCAAATGCGAAAATTCCGCGCACCAGCACAATCATGTTCCGGAACGTCTCTTTCACGCGGCGCATTTGGATCATGTGAATCACGGCCATCAAGCCCGAAATAAGGATGCTGGCCAACAGAACAAACAGAAACATGATGGGGCCCATAAACGCACCCACGGCGCCCATCAATTTCCAATCACCAGCCCCGAACGCGCGGATCAGCACCGGAACCAGGAGGAGCGCCAGCGCGAGGCCCGCACCCTCGAGAGCAAAGAGTGTGCCGCGCCAGCCGCCCAGCACTGTGTGCAAGGTGATGCCGACGAAGAAGCCCGGCACCGTCAGCCAGTTGGGAATGCGGCGCAAGCGCCAATCCAGCAAACCCGCTGAAAGAGTCAATGCCAGAGTAGGAATCCAAATCGTGAGTTGACCTGTGTTCATAATCGGGAACGACTGCCCTCCAAAATTGGATTCAGGTTCAGAGGACCATGCTGGACATGATCCTCTGACCTAGTCAAGTACATGGCGCAACCAGACAAGGTTCTTTGCTTGCATAGAACCCCACCCTGGCTGCGAGGAGTTTCAGGTGGCCAGATTACCGGCAGCGACGCCGAACATACTGTTGATCGCGTTCGCCAGCGTGCCCATTCCGGTGATCGCACCAAGCGCGACCAGTACGACCAACAGAACGTATTCCACCAGGTCCTGACCTTCCTCTTCCTTCCACAAACGCATCAGAACTTTCTTCATCCCATTTTTCCTTTCGTCTTGATCTAGGTCGGGTGACGCGGGGAAGCTTCACCTACCTAGGGTGTGTTCAGAAATGAGCACGACCGCTATCCAAAATTGGACTTAGGTTCAGAGGGCCATGCCAGGCATGATCCTCTGACCTAGGTAAGAACATGGCACACAACTAGACCAGGTTCTCTGCTTGCACAGAACCCCACCCTGGCTGCGAACAGTTTCAGGTGGCCAGATTGCCGGAAGCTTTGATAAACATGCTGTTGATCGCGTTCGCCAGCGTGCCCATTCCGGTGATCGCACCAAGCGCGACCAGTACGACCAACAGAACATATTCCACCAGGTCCTGGCCTTCCTCTTCCTTCCACAAACGCATCAGAACGTTCTTCATCAGTTTTTTCCTTTCGTTTGATCTAGATCGGGTGACGCAGGGAAATTTCACCCCGCCTAGGGGTATAGCATCTTGGGCGCCACTCTTAGGCTTTGGAGGACGGCTCTGACTAATTGAAACTAAAAGGCTTATTGTACCGGAGCGGTGCTTATGGCTGCGACCGAATGGACAGGGGCTAATGGGTCTCTTTTTGTGGACAGGTAAGGGCTCCTCAACCTCTTTTGGTAACGGATAAGTGCCGTCCGGCAAGGCAAAAAAACACACGCTGCAAGGCGAGCGGAAGGGGAAGCGAATGGCAAGCAGCAATTGTCTAAACCGCAGCTTTGACACCCAAAACTGCGTATTGGGCGCCAGCGGGGCACCAGTTGAGTACTGGCTCAAGAGGTCTCAACATCGCCAGCCAACGGGGGAAGAAGACTACGAAGTCCTGATGTAGAAGTCGGAATCCTGCCATACGCAAACGTTCGCACGTTTCGCTAGTCTTAAGAAGAATCGCATCTGCATCAAACTCGCACTGCGATACAGCCCATCGAGTGAGCGGGTTAAACGGATTGTGCTCAAAGATAGTAAGTCGTCCGTCGGTTGCCAGCAGGGAGAATACTTGTCCAATCACAGTCTGTCGCTCCATGGGCTTCACGTGATGAAGGACGTTCGCCAGAACGATCAAGTCATAACCAGTGTCCAGATCTTCTACGGAAGTGACGAAAGTTCCTTGGCGGCGTAGAGAATCATCCACCCTCCGAATGCTCTCGGCCGATGGATCGAAGCCGTCGATGCGAGCCAAAGGGAACTGTGCGCGCAGCTTCCTTGCGAGGGAACCCACACCGCAGCCGTAGTCCAGAATTCTTTTGACGGTTAAGTCCGCGAGAACCCGTCGCAGGTAGAGTGCCTTATATGTTGCGAAATAGTCGGAAGGCTCGCCCGAAATGCGCACGCTTTCGCTGACCAGATTTTGATAAGAGCGCGCGAATGCGTCGAATTCAGCCATCGGAGCCCCGTCGGTAAATACGTCCGCCCATCGAAACTCAAAACCGGCCGGATGCAGCCCGCGATTTCATGGCATGGACTTCCGCCTGGCTTGGCAGCTCGAAGCCCATTCTTTCACGAACAACGTACAGGGGGCGCCGCTTGGTTTCACCGTAAATTCGGCCGACGTATTCCCCGATCAGACCGAGGGAGACCAATTGCACCCCTCCCAGAAATAGAACGGCGATTACAGTACTGGTCCAGCCCTTTACCCAGCCACTTCCGAAAATGCGTGCATACGCGGAATAAAGAATCGCGAAGACGGCAAGGCCCGAGGCGAGAAAGCCAGTCCAAGTGGCCAGCCGGAGAGGCAGAACGGAAAACGAGAAAATGCCGTCGAGCGCGAAACGCACCATCTTGAAGAAAGAGAACTTGGTCACACCGGCAGGGCGCGCAGCGCGGCGATAACGAACCGCGACCTGCGAAAAGCCAAGCCAGCTCACCATTCCGCGCACGAAGCGGTCCCGTTCCTGCATCGAAAGAAGCGCATCCACAACCCGGCGGTCCATCAAGCGAAAGTCCCCGGTATCGAGCGGAATTCTAGTGTCGGACAGACGGTCGATGCAGCGGTAGAATACCTTCGCTGTCCACAGCTTGAATGCGGACTCCCCGTCCCGCTCAGCCCGCACTCCGTACGCGACGTCGTATCCATCCATCCATTTCCGGACAAATTCGAGAATCACTTCTGGAGGATCCTGGAGGTCGGCATCGATCACCACCACGGCGTGACCGCCCGCGTGCTCGAGTCCAGCTGTGATGGCCATTTGATGCCCGAAATTCCGTGAGAAACCGACAACCCGGATGCGTTCGTCTTGCCCTGCCATTTCCCGCAAGATCTCCAGGGTGGAATCCGCGCTGCCGTCATCGACATAGATAATCTCGAATTTGACAGGCATGCGCTCGAGTGCGGCAATCAGCCGCCGATTCGTATCCTGTAGCATTTCTTCCTCGTTGAAGCACGGCACGACCACAGAAACCAATGCGTTCCGGCTCGGGAACCTCTGCTCCGATGACTTACTCAACGGCATTCTGAATTCTTGGCTCATATTCACTCTCCGTGGGCCGGTCTTTGCTTTTCCGATTGCGGGGCCGAGGCCGGCGCAGTGCTTCGCCGAACGAACAGCGTGCTCGTGGTGTCCGAATACACTTTCTGCCACTCCGGCAGCGCCGCCAAAACTGTTCCCAGGGGTTCGTCTCGCTCGAGGAGGCAGGACTGGATTTGGTACCGCCGAAGAACGTCGAGCCCGCCTGGTCTCAGCAAGACCAGTTGCACATAATCCAACATCACCCCGCCGTCTTCGTAGAGCTCGCCGCGCCCATCGATGAAAACTCTTTGTCCACTCCAAACCAGGTACCCGCCGAAGGCGTACGAATCGAACATGGGACTTGGCGCCGGATGCTGGCGGATGTACTCGACAGCTTTTACAGGAAATCTGTCCACGATCTGCTTTTCGAGATTCGCCTGCGTCGGGTAGTAATGCACCACAGCCGCCACCACGCTCGCCATCAAGATGCCATTCAAGATGTATTTGTCTTTATCGCGAAAATACACCGGCAGCCAGCGCGCAAACACACCAGCCAGGAAAGGCGTGAAGAAGGGCACAAAAAGGAGAACAAAGCGAACATGAATGCATGCTGTCGCGATGCCGAACAGGCAAAGGGCCAGCTCCTCAAGGCGCCACGAGAAGCGGCCGGCAATCTGAAGGACTACGAAACCCAGCACGAGAATCAGAAAAAGCTTCCCCCCAGCTTCATTGAAAGGCATGGGATGCCATTCGAGAACGTTCGCTTGGGCGACCGGATAGCCGGCCGCGACCCGAAAGGGGAACGCCGGCAACTCCGTCCCGTAAGGGTTCACGGGCAGCAGAGCGAGGCTGAGAAGGAACGCGAACGAAATCTGCTGGCGCTCCATCGGGCTCCACTTCTTCGCTTCGATCCCGCCGACTTGAAATTCAAAGAGCCCTGCGATCCAATACGCAAAAAGTACGCCCATCCCGATTACCCACGAGCCGTGGGAGTTGATCCAAACCAGCATCAGCAGCGGGAGCAGCCAAAGAGTTCCCGGCTTCCCCTGGCGGAAGCGCGCCAAGATAATCATCGTGAGCACAAGAAAAAGGTAACCAACCATTTGTGGCCGCATATTGAATTGAGATGCCACCAGCGGCATAAGCAACGCAGCGGCGAGAAACCCCGCCTTGGACTTCCCGGAACATATCGTGCCGTAAGCATACAACGCCAGGAGAATGGCACTGCCGAGGACGAAGAGGAGGAACTCAAGGCCGCGCACTCCGCCGAGGCGGAAGACGAAGGCAAGAAGCACCTCTCCCAGCCACTCGAATGCAATCCATGGGAATCCGTGCACCGTAAAGGAGTATGGGTCGCTCGTCGGCCAGCGGTGAGTTGCGAGGATGGTCTCTCCATTCTTGATGTGCCACCATACATCGGGATCCAGTATGAATTGACGTGCTCTGTAGAACGCCGCACCCACAAGGGCCGTGGCCAGCAAGGCGGGGAAGGAGAAGGCCCATTTGAGCAGTTCAAGCCAGAGTCGGGATTTTTCCCTTGAGGCTGTCCCGGCCACCTCTGCGGCCGGAGGTTCACAGGGAAGCTCTGCACCAATGGGGAACTGCGCCGCCGCATCGCTCATGGGTAGGGGGAAGTCGCGCTCGCTCATGGCTTCGTTTCAGGGCCTCCGGGTTAAGGGCTCAGAAGCAGGCTGCATTGCGCACCCCGCCTCAAGGGTAGGAGCATCTTAAGCGCCATTTGCTGGCTTGTGGTGCTATCTCTATCTGCTTGAGAGGGAGTCACTTACTGCTACTTGACGAGGCACGGAGTATTTTCTAGTTGGGTGGAGGCCAATTGGTCTCCTTTTGTGGACAGGGATTGCCCTCACCCCGCAACTCGCAATTGGGGACTCGCCTCACCCCGTGTATGCAAGATCGGTGTGGTGGCACGCTCCCGGCGGGATGATCCCACCGGCTGGTGGTTAGCTAACGGCTAGTGCGCGATGATCATGTCCGAACTGCTTGACATGCAAATCCCCGGGGACGTACAAGGAGCATTCGTCGTCGTAGAGGCCGGGACCAGCGTATCGATCAGTGGAAAAACGAATTGGAAGGGGTAGCTGACCGTAACCTGCACAGTGCAGCCCATAGCGTTTTGGTTCGTGCTGCAAGCAGTCGGGCTGGTTGTTTGCAGCGGCCAGCTTGTCGTTGCCGTTACGTTCGCCGGATTGATCCCTGGAGGCGCAAGACTCAGCACGTAATTCTGTATGTCCGAGGAGGTGGCGGCAGAACACCCGGTTGTACAATAGGTGCAGGTCCCCGCCGAGCAAGTCACGGGTGCGGTGCAACTGCCATCGAGGGTACAGGAAAATCCATTTACAGCCGCCCAGCGCGTGGCTGATTTTGAAGCATGGTCCATGAAATGGTAGGCGTAGAGGGCATGGCCAAAACTCATGATTCCGAGAATCATGGTCGCGAGTACGATGAAGATTAGCGCGAATTCAACTAGGCTACTGCCGCGCTCAACGCGTGGCAGCCGTCGTCTCCCTTTCCTGGCTTGAAATCCAACGTCGAAAAAGGTTCGTGACATCGAGTACCTCTCAGCCGAATTGGTTCACCTGCATCACCGCTGTTTTGGATATGGATAGTGACGTCGGGATGCCCGGGTAGTTGAACAGTGAATTGAATGTTCCGGAAGCGGTGACCGTCAGGGTCACGGCCCATTGACCCGCTGCACAGCTACCGGCTCCCGTGCCCGTGCAGGCCGCAGTCGTAATCGTGCCGCCGCTGTCACATCCGCAGGACACCGAGGAGGTGACCGTCAAATTGCCGACGTTCTGGCCATTATTTTGGAAGTCGTTGTCGGCCGCGTTCTGGATGCCAACGCTATCCACCGTCTTCACCAAGCTCTGCACTCCATAGGCAGCTCCGGCGCGGGCCGCGTTCCCGACCAGGATCCCGATATAAAGAAATCGCCCAACCTCGATGACTCCAAGCAGGAGCAGAAGCAAAAACGGCAACATCAAGGCAACTTCAACGAGACTCTGACCCGACTGAGGGCGGCGAATACCTCGCTGCCTGCGCAGATGCGGGGAGCGTCCGGCAACGGATGTGATCGGGCTTGTGTACGACTTACCCATGGTTTATTCCACCAGAGTTGCGTTGGCAAGGGTAAACGCGGGTGGTAGTCCGCCCGGGATTCCGGCTGCCCCTTGCAAATTAAGAGTGGGATTGCCGCTGAGTTGTAACGAGTCCGAAATCACTGCGCCGGCAGAGTAGCTGACGTTGTTCCCGTAGAAGGTAATCTGGTCGTTTGGAAAGTAGAGGATGCCATCGTAGTAACTTCCCGTATTGCCTCCGAGTGCGGGGCCAGGACCGCAACTAACGACGCCGTTATCGCAACCGCCGGTGCCGCAGTTGCAATCTTGCGGATCCTGATACATCAGAACCCCTTGGTAGGGACCGGAACTCGGCGCACTTAGCTGTGTAGTATCATTCCCCTGACAACCATAGGTAGCTCCGTTCGTGAAGTAGAACATCACTCCCGTGCCTGTAATCGTTGGTGTGCCGGAGCATGAGAATCCGCCCTGTTGAGCGGTTCCATTAATGGTATAAATGCCCGGCGAAAAGGTAACCGTGCCATTGCCCTGAAGAGAAATCGAAGTATAAGTGCATAGCTGGCCGGGGCAACTGACTGTTCCACCGCCGTTGAGGCTCAAGGCACCCATCTGAGTGCCTCCCCCCGGTGCAGCGAGCGAAGCCAACGGGTTTGCCGCGGCAGGGACGCCGTCTTGCGGACACTTCGTTTGGCCGTCCATGCATGTAACGCTCCCCCCATTGCCCGTTTGAATGTTGGTTCCCGAAACGCCAAAACTGCCGGCTGTCACTGTCAGGGCGCTGCCTTTGGTGTTGTAGTTGCCGTTATCGGCAACTCCACAAGTCGGAGCATTCAGGTCGGCATGGCCATTGATGTTGACTCCCTCGACGGACGCGGCCGGCGGCCCCAAGGTAAGCAAGCAATTATAATTACTGTTCCCCTTGGTCGCCCCGCCATAGTTCGTGGCGACTGCGCGCGCGTTGACGGTCTCGCTGTTGATCCCGAAAATGCGCATAAAATACGTCGGCTGCAACGTGGCGACGCAAACTTCGACGTAATCGCCGGCGTTCGCGCTACCGGCTTGATGCGGCCCGGACTGCGGAGGATTATTAACCGTCACAGTGAGGGAACTGACGCTCGTGGGACAGGGCTGACTGAAATTTACCGTGGCGCCCGCGAAGCCGTTGTTTTGCGCTCCGGTCTGCGCCGCCGTGGTGTTCACACCGCCGAATCCTAGATCGTTTGCCTCGGCAAGCGCCGCCGCATCGGCCGCCGTTTGTTGTACGCGCCTCTGAAAGCGCAGCATGCCCATATCGATTCCCAGGCCTGCAAAACCGAGCAGGACCACCAAGGCCGCCGCGGTCAACACCAATGCCTGTCCAAATTCGCCTTTGCGGTTCATGTCAACCTCCATCCAATGACTAGGACACTTCTCGTGACGGAAAACTCTGGGGCACGCGCGCGGAGACCTGGCGCAGAGTAGAACTCGTCCGTAAAATAATGCGGCTTGCTGCGCCAGTCAACTGCAAACAATGAATCTAAGTGCGCGGTGTAGATCATTCCTATCAGTAGTATCAGCACCACTGGCAGTTCCATAGCTAGCTCCGCCAAGTCACCTTCGTGCCCTGCGCCGGTGCACAGCAAGTCCTCATCCGGATACACCTAGCGTAATTCGAGGGTCTCTCGAATTGATTAGAGGCAGTTTTCGTGCCAAAGACGTCCAAGCTACGCCACCAATTGCTGGAATTCCCGGAGGACCGCAAACGGCATCCGTACGCTCGCCACGGATTCGCCAAGTTGTTGAATCTTCGTGGGATTGACGTGACCGAGCATGGTTCCTGCACGGGCCAAATAAGGAACCTTCTCCGGCCGTAGCCCCATGACCCGGCAGGCCGTTGCATCCACGGCTACCGGATCGTTGCCTAAAATGAGAACTCTTGCGGCCTTGGGTGTCCCCTGAATGGGTCCGTTTCCTTCCATGCCAAGGATGCCATCGACAATGGCGAAATCCGGGCGCGCTGCGGCATTGATGTCCAGAATGGAGCGATCAATCCCTGCCCAATGCAAAACATTCTTGGGCCAGCCATAACAACTTCCTGGCACGATTCCAAACATGTTCTTCAGCGAGAGGGTGACACCTGCCCAGTGGTGCGTCTTGAGTTTGGGCATCGATACCAGAAAGTCCACTCCCAGCACTGTTTTCGGCAGGAAAAGTTCCTTTAACTTGCTGGCGCGCGTCTCCAGGACTACTTTTTCAACTTCGTCGAGGTTCAAGTCGCAAAACTCGCGCCCGAGTTTGCCAATGAATTCGTCGAGGTGGACGGACTCCAGAATTGCATGGGTGTCGCGGTCCATGGCCGGCCCATCTCCGACAAGCACGCGCTCCGCGCCCAAGCGCAAGAAGCTCGCTCGGGTGGCCGCGATCACCGCTGGATGAGTGTTCATTATTCCGAGGGGATCCAGTCCCACCAGATTGGGTTTTAGCAGTACTGTTTTCCCCAGAACAGGCAGGCTGAACTCACGGAGGCTCTCATACATTAGAGTTTCCAGCTCATGTTCATAATCGGCCATTTTTCGAATCAAAACCCGTGAAGGAGGCCGCTGGAAAGAAGGGATGAGCTGCCGATTGCGAATATTCAATTCAGCCTCCAATGCGTGCGGGCCAGGTGCGGCTGGGGTTCAGCGCCAGACATACCCAAGCGAGGACGTGGGTGCCGTCCTCCAGTAGGTTTTCCAGTGAGCATGCGTGCAAATTGAGTTTTGTGGCAGGCAATTTTTTGCCATAGGCCGCAAGGCACATGCTGGCGACTGCAAGTGATCCGGGGCTATTGATTTTGGGAATTTCGGCTTCGAGCCAGGCCAAGCTGAGTGCTTTGCTCTTATGTTCGGAAGAGGATCGAAGTGCAATGAGTGCCCAGGAAGTTGGCAAGACCAAGGCTCCTCCCGGTACCCCGTACACGCGAGGATTGCCACAGTTCCATCCGCCACCCGGACACATCCGGTCATATAGCAAGCGGACGGCAAGTTCTCTCCGGCGGGAAGCCACAGGCGGCAATTGCGACGACTTAAATTCCTGCATGGCCAGAAGCGCAAATGCCGTGGGCTCAACCCAACTACTCGTTCTCGGCGTCCAGCCCCAGCCGCGATAAGAATCGTTGTGAGAGGAGATGTGCGAATCCCGGCGGAAGTTATGCAAAAAACGCATCCATGGACTGCTGTCAAAAGGGTAATCCTGGCAGAGCCACGCGAGCCCAGTGGAGATTGCGCCCTGTGCCTCTGCCTCGTGAGCTAGGACAGCGCAAGCCAGTGAGGTCACCCAATTTCCCGTGGTCATTTCCGGGCTCGCGGTCCATGAACCGTCGCTTCGCTGGTTAGCAAGCAGGTACCGTCGAGCCTTATCAAGCACGGGCGAATCGGGGCCAAAATCTCGGTCGGAGCAAAGCGCGGAGAGAGCCCAGCAAGTCGGCTCCACGCGGCTCTGGGTATCCTCGTGATAGCCCCAACCGCCATCGCTATTCTGTATTTCTTTTAGAACTGCAAGCCATGCGTTTGCACAGTGTCCTGCTTCCATCGTGCCTTTCACCCGTCCGGAAGTGCATGTCGCCAGATTATTGCGAAACCGGCTTCAGACTCATACTACGCTTACATAACGGGGCCTGCAGGAGGCAGTTTCATCGGCTTTTCGATCGGAGTTCTTTCCTCTTCTTGCTTAATCTCCAGCTGGTTGATCAAGCGATGCAAATAGCCTCTCGCAACACCCAGTGCGCGCGCGCTTTCCGCTTTGCGCCAGCCGTTTTGCCGCAATGTGCGCAGGACCAGATTGCGCTTGAATCGCCGCATTTCTTCTTCATAGGAAGAACTGAGCGAGGCCGATTTGCAATCGGCCGGAAGATCTTCTTCGAAGAAAGCGGGTGAGTGGTTTTGAAGCACGGACACCGGGACACTCTCCGCTGAGCCGTTCCGCAAAAGTGCAGGAAGATGCGATAGTTCAAGCGTATGGCCTTCCGCCAGCACCATGGCACGCTGGATCACGTTTTCAAGCTCGCGAACATTGCCGGGCCAGTGATGCTGTTCGAGGGCCTTCAACGCGGAAGGCGTCACCCGCAACTCTTTCTTGTGGAAGCGCTCCGCAGCTTTTTTCATGAAGTGGTGGACCAGGATTGGGATGTCGTCCCGGCGCTCCCGTAGAGGAGGGAGATGGAGTTCGACGACGTTGAGGCGATAGTAGAGATCTTCACGGAACTTTCCCTGTTCGACCATCTCGCGAAGATTGCGGTTTGTCGCGGAAATTAGGCGCACATCCGCATAAATCATCTTGTTGCTGCCAATACGTTCGAAGGTTTTTTCCTGCAGGACCCGGAGAAGCTTGGGTTGCAGCCCTAATCCCATGTCCCCAATTTCATCCAGGAAGAGCGTGCCATGGTTGGCGCCTTCAATGCGGCCTTGGCGGAGCTGGATCGCCCCAGTGAACGCACCCTTCTCATGGCCGAAGAGTTCATCTTCGACCAAAGCTTCCGGCAAGTTTGCGCAGGAAAATGCCACCAGAGGACTCGCGCTCCGAGGCCCCATCTGATGCATGGCGCGGGCAAGAAGCTCCTTGCCCGTTCCCGTTTCGCCAGTGATGAGCACGTTGACGTCCGTCGGACCAACCCGAGCAACCAGCGCGAAAAGTTCCACCATGGCCGAAGAGTTTCCCAGAAGTTCATGAAGATATTCGCTGCGGTTTGCCTGCATGCGAACACGCTTCAATTCGCGCTCAACCGCAAACACGCGGTACGCTCGCCGAAATAGCAAGCGCAGTTCAATAATGTTCGGGGGATTCGGGACGATGTCGGTAGCGCCCTTTTCCGTGATTTGCAAAAGGAAGTCGCGATCTTCGGTGTCGCATAGGACTAATACCGGAGGATGATCGGCTTGCGCGCAGATGCCGTCTAGCAGCCGCAATCCCGTCTCTTCTGCTTGCAGAATCGAGTGCCGGAGGTCGAGAAACACGACATCGCTCCAGGAGAGGATCTCCTGAAGCTCATCGATCCGCTGCCCTCCATTGGTACGGAGGTGAAAGCCATCTCCCAACGCTCGAGCGATCGCTTCGCCTAATCCACTGTCACAGCTAAGGAAAGATACTTGAAGGATTTGCTTTTCCACGAAGGTCCCTCTCCCAAACGATCACGCCCGCGGCATATCCGTCTGGACTCCAAATGCGCGATATGCCTACGGGTTGTATGGGCCCACCCCTGGCACGCGCTTGGATCTGGTTCGAGGGAAGAGCGATTCAGCATCCCTGCAGGGCTGGGGACAAGCAAATCCCAGATCCAGTTGCCGCAACACGCACCGAGCGTAGCGACATCAATTGTGCACTTTGATTGCCGTTCGGGGTGTCTACAGAAGAATACGCACTACTTGTATAGCACAGAAAAATAAGGCATTCGCCTCAGCCAGGAATTGTGAGGCTCATTCGGCACTGGAAATTGTGAAAACAATTTCCCATCTCGTCCTCAGATGGACCTATCCTGGGCTCGGTACTATGTGCAAACATTTTCCCATGGTTTCCTCAGCTGCAGGTTACTTATTGCTTTTAGTAGCTCTTCCCGGCCCCTTGTGAATCGGTCTTCTCGCCCGCAATCTTAGTGGCAGCACCGGACACAGACGCGGGTGCGGGCCCATCACCGGGAATGCCTACCAAGATATCCACGCTTACAGCCTTTCCTTCTCGCATGGCAGGCTTGAAGGTCCACTTGCTAAACGCACGTAGAGCGGCGGCATCCATTTGCGGCAGCAGCCCTTCCTGGATGCTCAGATTCTCTACTCTGCCTTCCGGGCGTATTGTGCCTTTTAGAATAATCAGCTTATGGGTCTTTTCCGGTGGGAGCGGCAAGTGTTCGAAGTCGTATCGTGATTCCGCTTCCGGAGGTAAAAGGGCCTGTTCTAGATGGACCACAGGCGATCGGCTTTGTGTAGAAGTGGCGGTACCGGGTGCCAGTGTCTGGCAGAATTGCAGCGTCCAGCTTTTTCCGGACGTTGGCAACAGTACGGTATAGATCTTCCCGCAGTGGAGAGCGCCGTAAACACCCAGCCCACCTCCTCCCATCGGACCTGCAGTGACCACGGTGGCCAGGCGCCGGGGCCGGCTTATCTTCGGTAGGGCGTAAACCATCCCTTCGGTTATGCCAAAGTTAGGATCTCCAGGATTTTCAGTGGCACCGCCAGTTCCGCGCAAGCTCACAATCCCAGCGGCTCCAGAGTTGCCTCCGCCGCCACCATAGGTTCCGTGGCCGACTCCTACGCTTCCGCTTCCACCGGCCCCTGCTCCGCCTGATCCACCACCTGCTACTCCTTCCGGAGTTCCACCCGGAGATCCCGCGCCAGATCCACCAGGAGCAAGCGAGAATTGTCCCAACCGGTTTCCTGGCGGTAGTGCTACCAGAGTTCTGGGATCAGCGGGTTCCGTCCCGAGAACGAGCAATCCTTGGCCGAAAGTTCCTGTCGCTCCAACGATTTCCGGAGCTCCGCCATCTTCCGGAGTCTCCGCGCGCGAGGCGGGCAGGTTCGGCGCAGGTGCAGCTCCGACCGGGATGGCAAGGCGGGCCGGATGGTTTAGAGAGGGAAGCGTTGCTGTCGTCAGCCCTGTGGGGCCGGTGACCTTGGGGGAGGGTTCTACGTTTTCGATGTCCTTCTTCGTTGGCGCAATAGGACGCACACTGTCCGGATGAAAGTCGAGCCGTGGCTTGGGTGCAATCACGTTTTGCACAACCAGGTTGGGCAGCTTCAAATCGGTTTTTATTCGCAATTCCGGCGCACTCTGTGCTTGCAGAATCGTTTGGTGCGCGTTATCGGGAAGCTTGGGGCGTGAAACCGCAAAGAGTGCGCCGGAAGCCTTCGTGGCCCCGCGCAAAGGAGGCATTTCTGGCCGCGTGCCATTTCCGGGAATCGAACCCGGCCCCGGAGGCAGTATCTTAGGGACTCTTTGCTGTTGAGGCCGCGCGAATCTGTAGTAGACAATGGCCTCCCGGTTGACCTGCGAGAACATTGTTTCGTCTGCGGAAAAGGGAAGGAAGGTCAGCAGGAACGGCAAGCACAGCGCGCCTAGAAGATGCAGACCAAGTGACGCGGTGAGGGGCCGGAAAGCAAATCGGCCAGGTCGAACCGGCAACTGCCGGAATAACTGCGTGGAAACATTGGTGAGATGTACTGGATAGGGCGTCAAGGCGACCCTTACCATTTCAGCCCAACTGTGACGGAAGAAATTCGGCGGGGTCAGAAAGGCAGGAGTGGGGAGCACACGAGGAGGGGCCGGATCTGGCAGTAATGGAACCGTAGGCCGGAGCAGGTCCCGGGCATGAAACTCTGTGCCTACGGGTATCTTGCGATCAAAAACCACGGCGCCCACCTATGGTCGTATCAGTCTCAGGTGCGAGAAATGCTGCAATTCAACCCCGGCTCATGGACACCCCGTACCGCGGATGTGCACATCAAGCCGTGCGGTTCTTGGTGCACGATGTCTTCCAAATGCACTGGGAGCGTATCTTGCGTAAATCCACCACTGAATGACCCCTATCCTCCTGAATTGTCTCCAATCGAGTACAAGGAAAAGTATCCCTGTCAGGTATCGGGAACGTCGGCATACCCTCCAATTGCGCGATTAAGGACCGCTTTCCAGAGGAGGCTTTGTCTTCAACAACTTCGAGGCAGAAAGAAATCGAAGGCGAAGGGCCAGTTTGGAGCTATGCCTGCATATTGATATCCGAACTTTGCTCAGGACACGTCCCTCTGCGGAGGCTTACACCGCCGTGAACATCGCTCAGCGCTTGACGGAAAGACCAGCTGTGGTAGCTATCCGCTTTTTGTGCATCCCAATTCTTGCCGCCGCCTTCTGTAATTCTGCCCTCGCACAGAGCGCAGCTGAGTATTCTGGGGCCACGTCGGCCTCTTCGGCTTCGGTAGCCACGGTGAAACCTCCCAACATCCCGCCTTTGCCCGCGGCGGGAGCGCGCGGTGCCTCCCCACATCTGGCCGCACCTTCCGGTCCTCCGCCAGAAGAAACTAATCGCAATACGTTGGCGGAGCACGCCGGTAAGGATGCAAGTAAGCTACTCGTGCGCACGACGATTCCGAACTCAAAAATCTGGATCAATGGGAAGCCCGTGGGGAACACACCCCTACTGCTGATTTTGGCCCCCGGGAAATACCAGGTCGAAGTGGTAGCGCCGGATTCCACCCGAACTCAGAGCAATGTAGCTCTGTTGCCCCGGGAAACTCGCGAATTAACTCTAAAGCTGGAGCCGCGGTATCGGTCGCGCGTGAGTTTGCACTCAAATCCGTGAGAGGAATTTAGCCTGGAGATTCAGGAGGTCCAATGGCAGGAGTTGATTTTGATCGCCAAGTATTTACCCCACCCCCGGGTGAGCCGCCACGGCGAGTCTCCCTTCAGGCATTAGGCCCAGTGCTTTTTGTGCTGGTTATAGGCACGTTTGGCTTGGTGGGTTACAAGCTCTACAGCGAGAATGCCCGGGTCACTGCCTCTCAATCCCAGACGGCTGAAGTCGAACAATTGCGGCAGCAACTGTCCGAGATGCAGAAACGGCTCGATCAAGTGGAAAAACATCGCAAGCCCACGCAGGTCGACTCGGATTCAAGCGCGCAAGTGAAACCCAGTGCTGCACAAAAGAGCGCGCCGAGCCGGGTGGTCTACCAAGTTACCTCCGCCAGCAAGCTCCCGGCGGTAGCGAAACCCGCGCCGGTGACTCCCGCCACTCCCGCGGCCCCCGTAAACGCCAATCTGACCGCGGTGCAAAACGAGCTTGCTGCGAATCACGAAGCATGGCAGGCCACCACCGACCGTTTGGCGGATGTAGTTGGTGTCGTTGGCACGCAGCAGGGAGAAATTTCCGAAACGCGCGAAGCTGTGAACCAGTTACTCGCCCAATCCAAGCGCAGGGCGGTGTCTTTTGAATTGCAACGGGGCAATAGCCGCATGCCCGTTGGCCCGCTCACCCTCCAACTCAAGTCTGTTGATCGGAAGGGGCAAAGATATTCTGTCTGCGTTTACTTCAATGAACAATGCATCGACCTGAAGGATCGCGCGCTAAACGAAGTGGTGGTGTTTATGGTGGCTAAGGATGCTGCGCCCATGGAATTAGTCGCCACGAAAATCATGCGCGACCAAATCCTCGGATTTGTCGAACTCCCGGTGGATTATCAGGAAGCACCCGGGGGAAGAAGATAGGGCCTCAGGATCCCCACACCCGCAGTTTTACATCCAGTCGCACGCCATCATTGTATTTTTTGAAGGAGCAGAATCGAATTCCTACGGCTGCTGCGAAACTGCTTTCTGCTCAGTTTTGCCTGCCGTCGTAGCTTGTACGAAATAGTTGCTGCAAGCCCATTTCGCCAGATCCTTGGTGAATTCAGGCCTCGCATGGAGATAACGAGCCGCCCAGAAGATCTGATCGAGAAGGTCGCGCGCATAACACGGGGTGAGAGGTACTCGCAGTTCCTTGGTCAGATAGTCGATCAAGAATTCCAATACTTCCTCTTCCACAGCGAGGCCCCGGGCCCCTTCCGCTTCGCGGCGGAAGATGTCCATGAATTGCTCTCTTGTTGCCCAGCTCACCTTGATTTTGTTAGGGATGCGCCGAAGGAACGCTTCGTCCGCCAATTCTAGTGGCTCGATATTAGTCGAGAATATAACCAGGGTATCGAACGGAATTTCGAACTTTCGCCCACCGGGGAGGGCGAGGAATTCTACCCGGCGGTCTAGCGCCGTCATCCAGCGGTTTAGCAAATCTTGGGGTCGAATCCGCTGCCGGCCGAAATCGTCCAGAACGAAGACGCCGTTGTTCGCTTTCATCTGGAGCGGCGCGGAATAGTATCGCATGACCGGGTGGTACTGAAGCTCCAGCATCTCGCCGGTCAACTCTCCCCCGGTTATCAAGCAGGGGCGGCGGCATAGCACCCAACGGCGGTCAAAGTCCACGACCTGGGCTTCGAGCTTGCGCTTGTGCACGCCCGGGTCATATACGGTGATGATTTGGTTGTCCACTTCGACGGCATAAGGGATCCACACGTAATCCCTGTAGATAGCCGAAATGCGGTTTGCAATGCTCGTTTTGCCCGTACCTGGCGGGCCATAGAGAAACATCGACGTGCCCGAAACGACCGCGGTGCCTAAATGCAGGAGCAGATCGTCACTCAGTACCAGTTCGGAGAATGCCTGTTCGAGCTGCTCTGGGCGGACCGGCGAGCCCTGGACGCTCTGTTTCTTGATCTGTGCGATGTAGTCTGTAAGGGACACCGGTGCCGGTCCGGTGTACTGATTCAGTGACAGGAGGTCAGCGGCCCTTTCACGCCCCTCGGACGTAGCGGCAATCCTGTGCGTGCCGCCACTCATGCCTTTTACTTCGCAAAGTCGTTCCTTCCGGAAGAATTGAAAGATCTCTTCAATCACTCCCAGGCTCAGACACATATGGTCACTCAATTCAATAAGTGACATCTCTCCACTAAGATAGAGAATCTTCAGGGCCAGGTCCTCGTAGATACCCCGGCGGACTCCCGTATCATCCATCCGGTGGGGGACAATCAGAGGCCCCCCTTTACCCACGTCAGTTAAGAGTTCGGTCATCACATAATCCTGTCCACAGCTAGAGACGCAGTCCGTCCGTTCAATTGCCGTTCAGGGATATACATGGCACTTCCGGTGCCAATTCACTGGCCTACCGCAGGCCAAACGGTCCAAGGCGGATAGCGAGGTCGTAAGAGCTGTGCAAGGCTCTTTGCGGCGTAACCACCGCCGAATCGCACAAGGTGCTGCTTCAGAAGGCAGGACGCTTTCTCAGAATCAAGAACAGGCAATGCTAATAAGTGTGATATTGCCGAAGTAGGACACAATAGCTGAGGGAACGGGAGAGAAACTGACCTCGCGGTTGTACCAAGCAGGAGTGCCAAATTTTATGCAAGAGCTAAAAAGAATGGCGGGGACGACGAGACTCGAACTCGCGACCTCTGCCGTGACAGG
>Ga0187803_10000154_pt1 | contig 28513 bp, 18 predicted proteins | sample NC_wetland_sal_i_2_FD_132425 | JGI IMG/M metagenome (GOLD analysis project Ga0187803, IMG submission 132425) | Wetland sediment microbial communities from Neuse River Estuary, North Carolina, USA - Control_3 | ecosystem: Environmental > Aquatic > Freshwater > Wetlands > Sediment | place: USA...
AGCTCCCTGGGGGCACCACCCCCGTTGGGCTCTCAATTCTTGCTTCATATAGGAGATATAATCATGGCAAATGCCGAAAGGAACAAAAAACGCCGCAAGCTGCGCAAAGCTTGCAAACCTGACGTAGGATTTGCGGACGCTCTCTTGGAAATCAACGCAGATATACGCCTTTCGCCAGTGAAACGCCGCAAGTACCTTCGACAGACGGCCGAGCTTTACTCTCGGACGGGGAGCAAGCAGCGCTTTCTTCGGTGCCTCGAGCAGTTGGCCGACGACGCCATCGACGAGGGGTACTCGCCGTTGGAGATTGGCGACTACTTGGAGAAACGCCTGAAGGACAAGCGGCTCCCTAAGCTAGAGAAGTATACCGATCCCCGTTGGAAGGCCTAGCAGTTTGGAAAGGTTCTCCACTTCAGCATCAAGTAACCAAGCCCTCTCGTGAACTGTTGCAGCCCGAGAGGCTGATTTGAACAGCAACCAAGTTTCTGAGGGGTCGTTGGAAATGCCGCAGTCCGCTGCAACCCCACGACCCCGTCGGAAACCCCACCTGGCAAATTTCTTTCCCTTTCACGCACAGAGATTTTTCACGAATGATCGGCCAACAAAAGCGCCGGCGCTGCTTTGTAGTGAACCACCTTCGCACACCCAAACTTACGATGAACATACGATGGAAAGCGCGCTACTCGACCACGGCAACCGAGTGAAAAACCTCCTATGGCATCTTTCGAATGCGCTCTCTACCTGCGGATCGACCAGGTGGACTTCACTGAGCGCCTGATCGAGACAGCCCACGCGGACCGTCGCGCGGCGGAGACCGACTGGTGTGGAAAGGGCAAACGGTCCCAACGTGTACCCGCCCGCGCCCCAAGCATGGAGCCTACCACCGGTCGTAGGGAGACGGAAACCGAGCGTTGCCGCGCGCTCCACCCCCGGCAGGTCCTCCGGTGGCCACGCCGCGATCGTCAGTGTTTTAAGTATTGACGCTACGAGATCCGTAGGTAGAGGCACAAAAAGAAGCCTCGACATGAAGGAGACATATGTGAATGTCCAAAATCGGGATAAACACCACTACGCAGGATGATGTTTTACGAACCAATGCCGGGGGGCTGGCAGCCGATGAAGCTCAGCCTACGGGGGCGGGCTACGAGCCTATCGCCACCCCAGAGGAAACCGCGGTGAGCAAAGCGCACTCGACCAAGGAACCCGTCGAGGAGGCGAAACGTGGGATTTCCTCTCGGAAGCTCACCGCGAACCGAGCCAATGCGCAACGATCAACGGGTCCGAGAACGCCTGAGGGCAAGGCAAATTCGAAGCTGAATGCCACCAAGCATGGTTTCACCTCCCGTTATTTCCCCGCGTTGATCCAAGCAGGGACGGCAGAGTGGCAGGAGTTCGACGCTGTCCGCACGGATCTCATTGACCACTGTCAACCGATTGGTGCGATCGAGGAGCTCCTCGTCGAGAAGATCACTATCGAGTACATGCGCTATCGGCGTCTGGTGGAGCGCGAGCAGCTCCTCTGCGATCACAACCGCGGCTATTACCTTGAAATTGTAGATAAGTTGACCCGTTACCAGACCGCTATCAACCGTCAGCTGTTTGAAGCGATGAGAGCGCTGGAACGTTTGCAAGCGAGCCGCAAAGAGAGGGAGGCAAAGGACGAGGAACCCAAGGGCTCATCTGAGTGATCATCTGTTCCGATTTTGCGAAACGAACCCACCGTGCACAGGCGCAAAGCTGGGCAAAATTGCGAAACGAACCCAGGGCCGATCTCGGTTGCAACCAGAGAAGCGATTTCCGATCCATAGATCATCGAATGGCGTGCCGTGTCGCATCGCGGTGCGATTGGCACGGCCGCGGAGCACCCAGGAACGTCGACTTCTGGTCAGTACCTCACTTGCAAGAGCGAAAGCAAGGGAAAGGGAAAGACCCGCTCCTTGGAACGACCACTTCCGCGCGAGCACTTCGACGATCTTTCCCAGCGCGTCCAAATCTTTCGTATCAATCACCTCAGCTCGTGAATGAAAATAGCGCAGCGGCCAACCTGGGGTCACGGCCACCAACCCATAGCGCACAAACAGGGCACTGGTGTTTCCGCCGCCGGCAACTCTTAACTACATTAAAATTGCGTGCTTCCCTGCTACCGAGACAACGTCTCGATGAGCAGCTCTTTCTTCGCTTCCGCCAGACGGTTCATTGCCTCCAACGAAGAAACGTATCCGCCCAGCGCCGCCGCCGTCAGCCCTGCAAACACCATGGGAGGCAGCCAGGGATTCCCGGTCCACTGTCCGGCGAACAAAACCAGCGCGCAAATGCCTCCCAGCACGATTTGCACTCCAAACGCCGTCCACACTGCAACGCCCGAATTCCGCTGCCCCTTCATCTTTCCAATCTCCATCTTTTTCGGAAAACTCAGCGACGACCAGTTCGCAATCGCCAATTGCCCGGCCACCGCAAACATCCCCGCCGCAACCGTCGCCGCAAACAGCGGCGTGCCCGGCCAGCCAATGCGCCACGTCAGGATGCTTAGCGAAAGCGCCAACTCGAAGGCCACCAAACTTGCCAGGAATAGATTTTTTCCCAGCAAGACAACACGAAACGGCACCGGCGCCATGAAATACGTTTGAATGCCCTTTCCTTCATACGCGAACGAATTGTACGCGGGGGACAGCAAAATCAGGATCAAATACGCCATAATACCCGGAAAAAACAGCGCAGGTTTGACGGCGTGTTCTTTCAGTGCGGACCCCGGTCCGAATTGAAAAGAAAAAAACACCACCATGATGGGCGGTAGAACCAACGCCAGAAACGCGAATCCGTTCCGCGTCAAATAGCGGAATTCCTTCTTGGCCACCGCGGTCACTTGCGGTGAAAGAAATCCTGGTCGTTCCTCTGCAAAGAATTGTTTTTTGTCCCGCTTCTTTGCGACCGCGGGCGCAGGGCTATCACTGATCTCTTCCCCGCTGTACTGCGCGGCAAATCTCCGCCACAGAAGCCCGCTGCTGACGCCTGCCCAGGCCAAAAGTCCGGCTATTCCCAACAATACCCCGTGTTGATTCGCACGCGCAGCGGCAGCGACGGCGTTACCCGCCAGCGAGCCCGGCAGCCAGCCTACATAAGGAATGATTTGCAAAATCCTTGAGGTTGAACCCCGTCCCCATTTCTGAAGTGCCGGATTGAGGAAGTTCAGCGACACCATGGAGAGGACGAACAGTCCCAGAAACAGTTCCCGGGTTCTACGTTTTGCAAGCAGTTTCTCCAGCCATGACCCGGCCAGCCGCTCCAACGTGACGTTTACGAGCACAAACAACACGCTGAGCACCAACATCGCCGGCACAACATCCACACGGGCGCTGGCGGCGCCGGCGATCATCGAAAGAATCCAGCAGATCGAAGAAATCGCTCCAAAATCAGACAACCCGTACCCCAGCCCAAGCAAATAAAAAGCCTGCAAACTCAAAGGAAACCGCAACAACTTGGCAAATTCAAAGTTCGAGCCAAATCCGGCAACGAAAATCGGAAACACCTGCCACCACAGGAAAATTGCCCAGTACAACAGCACTAACCATGCCGTTCGATTCTTCAGCAAAAATTCGTAGGCTCCGAGATAAAATGCGAAACAGAGACCAACTGTCATCAGTGCGCTGAAGATTCCCACCCACACCATACCCACCAGGTCCCAGCGGCTGTTCTTATGCCGCAACCCGTTTTTCAGGATGCGCCAGCGCAGCTCCGCGACGAGTTTGAGCTGCTCAAGAACTCCCGGCATTCGCGCTACGTCAGCCATGTCAATTCCTCAAGGCGCGACTGTTCCGCCCCGCTCTGGCCCACGATTGAAAGGAAAATCTGTTCCAGTGTTTTCTTTTCGCCCTCGCTTTCTCCAACGCCCGCGCGCAGTTCCTCCATCGATCCCTGGGCCACCAGCCGGCCTTGGTGGATGATGGCTACGTGGCTGCACAGTCGCTCTACAATTTCCAGCACGTGCGACGTCAGGAAAATCGTCACCCCGCGTTCGGCCATTCTACCCAGCAAGGTTTTCAGCGCACCCGCCGCCAGCGCGTCCACGCCTTCAAACGGCTCATCTAGAAACAGGATCCGCGGCCCGTAAATCACAGCCGCCGCAAGCGCCAATTTCTTTTGCATTCCGTGCGAATAATCGGCAACCAACGTCTTCTCACGATCCGCCAGTTGCATGAATTCCAGCAGTTCTTCGGTGCGTTTCTCGGTAGTTGCCCGGTCCAGACCGTACATCCGCCCTACGAATCGCAGGTACTCGATGCCCGTGAGCCGTTCAAACAATCCCATGCCTTCCGGCACCACGCCAATCTGGCGTTTCACTTCCACGGGATGCGCCTGAAAATCCAGCCCCAGCAATTCCATTCTTCCCGACGTCGGCGCCAGCAGCCCTGTCAGCATCTTGATTGTCGTGGATTTGCCAGCACCATTCGGCCCCAGAAAACCAAAAAACTGGCCCGCCTGTACCCGTAGGTCGATCGCATCCACCGCAGTTAACGCGCCGAATTGGCGCGTTAGTTTCTGGGTTGCAATGGCAATCTCGCTCATCCAGTACACCTCTTCACGCACACCCGCGCGTCACTCTATCATGAGTTACTACGCCCGCCACGCCTGCAAATATCAACAGATTTGCTTATGCCCTGCACCGCTCCACTTGTTTGGATGAAAGCGCGGTGCATAGCCCAGACGCGATCATGGCTAAACCATTTTTGGAGAAATGGATTGGAACGGATTGGAACAGCCGCTGCTCGACTTCAGTGCGAACTGCTGGGAACTGGCGTTGTTCCCCCTTGAGATATTCCGCGGGCAGGCAGAACCGCCAGCACTGCCGGTAGCTCGACGCGAAATACCGCTCCGCCCGTCTGGCCGTTATAGCAGAGAATCTTTCCTCCGTGCTCCTGCACGATTCCATAACAGATGCTCAGCCCCAGGCCCGTGCCCTTGCCGACCGGCTTCGTGGTGTAGAACGGATCAAACACTCGGTGTGGTTCACGGATACCCGGCCCTGTATCTGAAAAAAGAAGGACAACGCTGCTGCGGTCCCGCAGTGTCCTGATCGTCAGCTTCCCTCCGCCCGCTTCGTTCATGGCATCCAGGGCGTTGCTAATGATATTGAAAAACACCTGCATCAGCTGATTGTTGTCCCCGCGAACCCCCGGCAGCACCGATTCAAGTTGGAGATCGATCGTGGACTTCCCACTATGCAGGTCCAGCGCGCGCAACTGCACGGCATTCGTAACCACTGTATTGATATCGAGCAGCGTCCGTTCCGCCGGAACTTGCCGCGCAAAACTCAAAAGATTCTGCACCAGACTTTTTGTCCTTCGCGCCTGCTCGCGGATTTTAATCGCTGTGGCTCGCGTCCGCTCCGGCAGAGTGTCATCGTCCGCCAACAGGTCGGAGTAACCCAGAATCGCAGTCAACGGATTATTGATCTCGTGCGCCGCGCCTGCAGCCAGTTGCCCCAAAGAAACCAGTTTCTCCGACTGCACCATCTGGGCCTGCAATCGCTGCAGGCTCTCAACCGAAGATTCCGAGCGTGCCAGGAGCCTGGCGCGGTCCTTTTCCGCAATGTGTATCCGCCAAAAGACCATCAGAGAGAGAGGCACCGCCGCGACCAGTGTCGTTAACAGACGGAAATCTCTCACTGCCGCGGTGTCGTGCTCCAAGCGTATAGCGTACAGTGCAAACAAGGGAAGGCTTAGCACCGCGAGCGTGGCAAACCGCGCTGCCCAGGCGCCCTCTCGCGCGGATCTTTCCTCATCATCATCCAATGGGGCATCCAGTTCCCGGCGCTTCCGGAAAGCGACCATGCCCGCCATGCCGTACCAGAAAAAGGACGTCATCATGGGCAAGTCGTACCAGCTACCCGTGTAGTAAGTATCGCGTGAAATCGCCAGATTCAGCGCCAGTGAGTCGATCATGTACAGCGCGGAAGGCCCGAACAGGTGAAAATACACGGTGCGCCAGGCCCCGCGCGAGCGCAGACAGTAAATCCCTAATCCGGCAGTGATCAGAAACTGCTGCAAGTAGGTCAGGACGTTGTAGTTTGTATTGTAGGTTTCCAGCGTGGGCGTTGCGTACATCCACGGCAGGACGAAATAAACGTACAGAAAAGTCCACCAGGTCAGCAACAGCGCAAAGTCCAAGTACCTCAGACCCACCTGTGACTCGCCGCGCCGGCGATGAGGACGCAAGCCCAATGCCGCGATCATCGGGATTCCTCGCAGGAAAAAAATCATGTCGCCGGCGAAGAGACCCGGGACCGGCTTGTGAAGATAGACCTCGTAATACGTCCACTGAAACTGACCCACCATCCACATCGTGCAGCTCAGCGCCAGCAGCATCCAGAACAAATTCCGCCGCCAGTAGGGAGTCCCGGCGTTGATCAGCAGTCCGGCGTTTGCCAACAACGGCACGAAACATTGCGCCACATCCGCGAACGAGGAAAGTCTTGTTCCCGGCCCCAGATGGTGCGAGACGCCCGCATAGAAGGCAAGAAACGCGATCCAGCCTCCAATGAACCAAGCTGTCTTCCGGGAATTGGGCATAGCGGGACGTCCCCTATTTCATTCTAGGCGTTCCGCCGAACGCGCAGCCCTCCAACCCACACGAAATGGCGAAAGAATCACCGCTTGGATTGCTATCTTTGCTGCGTTGCCCAGACATTCCGTCCCAGCGGTTAGGGTCATTCCTTCCTGGCGTTTGAATGTCCATTAACGCGAAGCCAGCCGGTCTGGTATAAGCTGGAAGCGTTATGCCAAACCGCCATCGCTACTGTCTTTTCGGATTAATTCTCCTCGCCTTCCTGGGAATGGGCTCCCCAGTGGTAAGCCAGCTTAGCCCATCTCCCGAAACTGCGAGTCATGTCGCGCTGGAACTGAATTTGCAACCTACCTTCCATTTTGTCGCCTTTGGGGACACGCGCTTCCACGACCCCTCCGACACCGAACCGGCCAATCCCGCCATTCGTCACGCCCTGATTGTAGCGATCGATAAGGAAAACCCCGCTTTTATTTCCATCGGTGGGGACATCGTTTACGCGGGAGACAATCCCAAAGACTGGCAGGTCTGGGACTCAGAAACCGCGCTCTGGCGCCAGCACAAAATCCCGGTCTACCCCGTGCTGGGCAACCACGACCTGAAAGGCGATTTGCAAACTGCCCTCGGCAATTACTTTGCTCGTTTTCCAGAGCTCCAGCAGAGCCGCTTCTACTCCGTGCGCATGGGAAACGGCCTGATGCTGGTTCTGGACAGTTCGCAGGAGGAACTCTCCGGACCACAGGGTGACTGGCTTCGTTTCCAGTTGGATCATCTGCCCCCAACTGTCGACTTCGTCTTCCTGATTTTTCATCACCCGGTGATCACCAGTTCTTCCGACAGGAAAGAATTTGGCGGCGGCCACTCCGCTCGTCCTAAGGAACAAGCCCTCGGCCAATTCTTGGAAGAACGGCAGCAACATACCCGCGCGCGGTTCATCGTTTTCAACGGCCACGTCCACAATTACGAGCGCCATGAACACGGCGGCGTCCTCTACTACGTCACCGGCGGCGGCGGTGCTCATCCCTACCTGATCCCCCGTGCCACCGACGATCTCTACAAGGACGCGGGCATCAACTATCACTACTTGCTCGTGCAGGTGGACCGCAATCGCCTTACCATCACCATGAACAAGGTAGAACTCAAAGATGGCAAGGAACTCTGGTCCCAGCCAGACTCTGTGACCATCACGGCTCCGGCCGCTTTACCTGCCGCCCGCTGACTTCCCTCCTTCTTCTCTTACAAACAAATTGCCGTATGATACGACCATGCGAATCCTGCTCGTCGAGGACGATCCCCGCATCGCGCGGTTTGTGGCCCGTGGACTGCAGGAGCAGTCCTACGCGGTCGACGCCGTTGTCAATGGAAACGACGCTCTCTATCAGGTGGAGATCAACGACTACGATCTCGTCATTCTCGATGTCATGATCCCCGGCAAAGATGGCTTCGCTGTCTGTCGCTCTATCCGCGCCATCGGCAAGCGCATGCCCGTCCTGATGCTCACCGCGCGCGACGCCGTCGATGACCGCATCACGGGCCTCGATGCCGGTGCCGATGATTACCTCACCAAACCCTTTGAATTTGGCGAGCTTCTCGCGCGCCTCCGCGCGCTTTTGCGCCGCCCGAAGGAATTACGTCCCACTCGGATTATTGTGGGCGACCTCGAGCTGGATACTGCGTCGCAGACAGCCAAGCGCGGCAACCGATCGATTTCTCTTACCGCCAAGGAATATGCCCTTCTCGAATTCCTGGCTCGCAATGCCAATCGCGTTATCGGACGCTCGGAAATTGCCGAGCACGTCTGGGATGAATCCTTTGACCCGTTTTCCAATTTGATCGAGGTCTACGTGAACCGCCTGCGCAGGAAGCTCGGTGACGACGATCGCAAGCCGCTACTTCAAACGCGCCGAGGCAGCGGCTATATTCTCTGCGCGCCGGCGGAATCCGGGACTTCCGCCAGCGACAAGGTAAGGCACTCTTCCTCTACCAGCAACTCGAGAAAATCGCATGCTTGATTCTGTCCGCGTTCGTCTCACCTTGTGGTACAGCATTGTTCTCGGGCTAGTTTTGGTTCTTCTTGCGGGCCTCACCTATTTTTTGTACTGGCGCAACACCTCTCAACGCACGGACAGCAACATCGTGGAACTCTCCGACGCCTTCGTCACCACGTTCAATGCGGAACTCGCCGATTTGACCGGTCCGGATGCCGTCAAGAGCGCGGCGCGCGAAGCGATGCTCGAACACCGCTTCCGCGATACCGTTTTTGTCCTGCTGGATCCCTCACGAAATGTGCTTCAGAGTTCGCTGGATCTGCCCCGCACCGGCCCTCATAAAGATCAACTGGCGCAGGACTTTTTCTACTCTGAATCTTTTCACGCTTTCTCTTCCACATTAACACCCGACGGGTTCCGCACCATCCCCGGCGGGAAAGATGGATTTCGCGCCATGGCTCGGCAGCTTGCCGCGGATGGCCGCACATACAAACTGGTGATTTTGCAATCGCTGCATCCCCAAGCGGAAATGATGGATGACATCCTCGACACCTTTTTGTGGGCCATTCCCATTGCCTTGTTGCTGGCCAGCCTCGGTGGCTATTTCCTGGCGCGAAAAAGCCTGGCTCCGGTAGCCGCCATGGCCTCGCAGGCGCGGATCATGAGCGCGGCCAATCTCCATGATCGTTTGGCGGTTGCCAATGAGCGCGATGAGTTGGGGCAGCTCGCCCTTTCCTTCAACCAGCTTTTGGCGCGGCTCGAAGCTTCTTTCGAACAACAACGCCGATTCATGGCGGACGCGTCACACGAGCTGCGCACCCCCGTGGCGATTCTCCGCGGCGAAACGGAGGTCACCCTTTCCCAGTCCGAACGGTCCCCTGCCGAATACCGTGAAACCCTCGCCATCCTTCGCGACGAATCTCAACGTCTGGCGCACATCATCGAGGATCTTTTCACTCTAACCCGCGCCGACGCCGGGCAGTACTCCTTGACGCTGCGCGACGCCTACCTCGATGAGCTCGCCGCCGAAGCATTGGTCCGTGCTCGTTCGCTCGCTCTCACGAAAAACATCACCCTGACTTCGGCTATCGAGCCGGACTTGCCCATCCGCGCCGACGAAGCCTTGCTCGGCCGCATGCTGCTCAATCTCCTTGATAACGCTATCAAGTATTCCCCTCCGGGCAGCACCGTCAATCTCGTCTGCGGCCGCGAGGGCGACCACTATCTTGTCAGCATTTCCGATAATGGCCCCGGTATCCCTGCAGAACTGCAGCCACGGATTTTCGAGCGCTTCTTCCGCGCCGATAAGTCACGTTCCCGCTCCGAAGGCGATACCGGAGGTGCGGGGCTCGGCTTGTCCATCGCCCGTTGGATCGCCGAAGCCCACCACGGCCGCCTCGAACTGACGAGTTCCGGCAGCTCTGGTTCCACCTTCACCGCCACCCTTCCCGTCGGCCCACACGTTTAGTGTTAAGCGGTCGATTAATCCTGCATTTATCTCCTCATCACTACGCTTAAGACATCACGGGACGCTCAGGTCCGTTCCCGGAAGGCAAGGATTGTTCATGAAGGTCTTTATGAATCATCAAATTGCGAATCTATTAGCCGCCGGCTTGCTCGCATTGAGCCTCTCAGCGCAAGCTCCTGCTCAAACTGCTGCGCCTGCGGGAGCGCCCCTGAGGATCACGTTGAAGGACGCACTCGCCTTGGCCCGCAAAAACGAGCCCAAGTATCACTCCGCACTGACCGCGGCGGGCATCGCTCGAGAGGATCGCGCGCAATCCCGCGACACGCTACTGCCCAGCGTGAATTTCGAGACATCCTCCCTCTATACGCAGCCCAATGGTATAGGCGGCGTAAAATTCATCGCCAATAACTTGCCGCATGAATATGTCAGCCAAGGCAACATACATGAGGTGCTGGATGTCGCTTCCTTCGCTTCCTATCGCCGTTCGGCGGCTCTTGCGGCTGCGGCGAAAGCGCAGGCCGAAGTTGCCTCGCGCGGCCTGGTCGTCACCGTGATGCAAAATTATTTCGGGGTTGCTGCCGCGGAGCAAAAGCTCGCCGCCGCCCACCTCACTGCCGACGAGGGCGATAGATTTCTCCAGCTCACAAAAGATCTGGAAAAAGGCGGTGAGGTGGCCCACTCCGATGTCATCAAGGCGGAACTCCAAATGCAGGATCGCCATCGCCAATTCTTGGAAGCCCAATTAGCTCTCCTCAACGCCCGCCTCGATCTGGCCGTGCTGCTCTTCCCCGACTTCAACGACAACTTCGAACTTGCCGACGACCTTCACGCCAACATTCCGCTGCCGCCGCGCGCCGAATTTGAGGCTCAGGCAGCGCGCGAAAACCCGGACGTTCGCGCAGCGCTCGCCACGGTTCAAGCCGCCGGCCACGACGTGACCGCCGCGCGCGCCGGTTACCTTCCTTCCATTGGCTTGGACTACTGGTACGGCATCGACGCCGAGCGCTATGCCACGTACAGTCCCAACCCCAACCTCATTGGCGGCAGGATTCCAAATCTTGGGTCCGCGGCGATGGCTTCCCTAACTCTTCCTCTTTGGAACTGGGGCGCAACCCAGAGCCGCGTTCGCCAAGCCGAATTGCGCCGCGACCAGGCCAAGGTGGAACTTAGCTTCGCCCAGCGCAAACTCCTCGCCGAAATGCGCTCGCTCTATTCCGAGGCGGAAACCGCCTTGAATGAACTGGCTGGCCTGCAACGCTCCGCAGAACTCGCTGCCGACAGCCTGCGTCTCACCACGCTGCGCTACAAGGACGGCGAAGCCACAGTCCTCGAAGTCGTCGACGCGCAGACTACCTTCGCGACCGCCAATGCCAGTTACCAGGACGGGGCGCTTCGCTATCGTGTCGCGCTCGCAAATCTTCAAACGCTTACAGGGGTGCTGACAACTCCATGAAACTTCGACCCTCAACTCTTGCAGATTCTCCAACACTCCCTCTTTTCGGTACTCTCCTGTTGCTTTGTGCCGTTGCACTCCTTCACGGGTGCGGTGCTGCGGAGAAAGAGCCGGAGGCGGTGGTCGCGGTGCAAGTTGTCTCCGCAAAGCGGGCTCCCATCGCCCAAACGGTCTCCGCCGAAGCGGTGGTCTCTCCCCTGCAGCAGGCCGTCATCACTCCAAAGATCAGTTCCACCATTCGCAAATTCTATGTACAGCGCGGCGCCCATGTGAAACAAGGGCAACTCCTCGCGGAACTCGAAAATGCCGATCTTTCGGGCGCTGCGGAACAAAGCAAGGGCGAATTTGAGCAAGCCGAAGCCGGCTACGCCACCACTACCGGTGCCACGCTTCCAGAGCAGATTCAGAAAGCCGAGCTCGATGCCGCAGCCGCCAAAGCCGCCTTCGACGCACAGAAAAAGGTCTACGACGCGCGCAAGGAACTCTTCGACCAAGGAGCCATTCCGCGGCGCGATCTGGATGCCGCCGACGTCGCGCTGGCTCAGGCGCGCAGCCAGAATGAACAGGCACAAAAGCAGCTCATTGATCTCAATCGCCTCGGCAAGGCCCAGGCCCTTAAATCCGCATCGGGCCAACTCTTTGCCGCAAAAGGAAAATATCTCAACGCCAAAGCCCAGCTCAGTTATTCCGAAATTCGCAGCCCCATTGACGGCGTTGTGACCGACCGGCCTCTCTACGAAGGCGAACTCGCCACCGCGAATCAGCCTCTCCTCACGGTCATGAACACATCCAAGCTGATTGCGAAAGCTCACATCGTGCAGAGTGAAGCAGTGCAACTGAAAATTAACGATCCGGCGGAGTTGCATGTCGCGGGTCTGGACCCGCCCATCAAGGGCCGCGTCATGCTCATCAGTCCCGCGCTCGATCCTGGCAGCACCACCATCGAAGTGTGGGTGGAGGCCATCAAACCTGGTCCGGCCTTAAAACCAGGCATGAACGTTTCCATTGAGGCCACTGCGAAAAGCGTAAAGGACGCTCTCGTCGTCCCTGCAGTTGCTGTCTTTAAAACAGCCGAAGGCGCGGACTACCTCATGCTCGCTGGTTCCGACGGCAAGGCCCATCAAAGCAAAGTGAAAATTGGCATCCGCAACAAGGAGTCTGCGGAAATTCTATCCGGCATCAAGGAGAAGGATTCTGTCATTACGGTAGGCGGTTACGCCTTGCCGGACCACACAAAAATCACCATCGAAGCCGCTCCCGCACAAGAAGGCAGCGCGGAAACAGACTCTGGCGAAAAGGACAATAAGTCAGAATCCGCCCCCGCTAATAAACCCGCCGCCCCGGCCAAGGCCAAGGAGTAGTCCGGCATGGATGAGAAGCCCGATCAAGTTTCCTCTGAAGCGCTGCCGGCGGGAAATCACCGGGGAAAAGATCTGCCCTGGTTTCGCCGGCTCTCCCGGCCGATTCTCTTTCTTATCATCACCCTCGCGCTGGTTGGCGCGTATCTAGCCTTCAGCATCCCGGTCGCCGTTTTCCCCAACACCGATTTTCCTCGAATCGTCATCGGCGTGGACAACGGCGTCATGCCCATCGACCAGATGCTCGTCACCATCACGCGGCCCATCGAAGAAGCCGTGAACAGTGTTCCCGGACTGCAAAAAGTTCAGTCCATCACCAGCCGCGGCGACGCTGAAGTCGATCTCTTCTTTGACTGGAACTCCGACATGATCCTAACGCTCCAGCGCGTCGATGCCGTCGTCGCTCGCCTCCAAACGGAACTCCCCAATACAGCAAAAGTTCAGACTCACCGCCTAACCTTCGCTACCTTTCCGATTATCGGTTATAGCCTGACCTCCGACACGATTCCCCCAACCAAGCTCTGGGAAATTGCCACCTACGATCTGAAGCCGCGCATCAACCGGCTCGATGGTGTCGCCTCCGTCTTGGTGCAGGGCGGCCGTGTTCCCGAATTTCAGGTCACTCCCGACCCGGCGCGGTTGCTCGCTGCCGGGATCACCGTCCCTGATATTCTCGACGCCATTCGCCGCACCAACCTCATCGATTCTCCCGGACTGCTCGAGCACGAACATCAATTGGTCCTCGGTCTGGTCAGTGGCCAGGTGCGCACGCCGGAACAAATTGCCCAAATCGTAGTCAAAACTTCCAGCGCTGGCGTTCCCCTGCGCCTCGGCGATATTGCCAAGATCGCTCCCTCGGAAGCGCCGGTCTATACCATGGTCACAGCCAATGGAAAGCCTGCCGTCCTCCTGAGCGTGAACCGCCAGCCTTATAGCAACACCCTCCAGGTCGCCAATGAAGTCCATCAGAAAATGACCGAACTGCGCCCCACGCTTCCACCCGGCATTCATCTGGAACTGTTTTACGATCAGTCCACGATTGTGAGCGATTCCATTGCCAGCGTCCGCGACGCCGTCCTCCTTGGCATTATTCTTTCTTCCGCCATTCTGGTTCTCTTTCTGAGCGATTGGGGTTCTTCCTTTGTCGCTGCTTTGGTCATTCCGGTCACGCTTCTTCTTACCCTGATCGTTCTCAAGCTCACCGGCCAGAGCTTCAACCTCATGACTCTGGGTGGTCTTGCCGCCGCTGTTGGCCTCGTGATCGACGACGCCATCGTCGTTCTCGAAAACATCGTTCTCCACCGCGACGCCGGCGAATCGCGCTTTCAGGCCATTCAGAGTGCGCTGCGTGAAATTACCATTCCCCTTATCGGCTCGACCATCACGCCCATTGTCGTCTTCTTGCCGCTTATCTCCACTACCGGCGTCACAGGAAGCTTCTTCCGCGCCCTCGCCATCACCATGACCGTTTCGCTTCTTAGCTCGCTCCTTCTCGCGGTCACCTGGACCCCCACCCTGAGCCAATACTTTGTCCGCCGCCACGATAACGTTCCTGCCGGAGAACAAACCAGTGAGACGCATTCCGCCGCCGCACTGCTCGCTGCGGAGGAAGCGCATATTTCCGGTCTCTTTGGGCGCATCGTGAATTTCTATTCGCGCGTCATGCAGCAATTGCTCCACCGCCCCGTGATTCTCGCGGCGGGTTCTGCGCTGGTTTTGACGCTTTCCGCCGTTTGCTACTTATCTCTTGATTCCGATTTGTTGCCATCCATGGATGAAGGCGGTTTTATTCTCGATTACTGGACGCCCCCCGGAAGCTCTCTTGCCGAGTCCGACCGTATCCTGCAGCACATCGAGAAAATCGTGCGCTCTCAGCCCGAAGTGGAAAATACGTCCCGCCGCACAGGCATGGAACTTGGTCTTTCTGCGGTTACGGAAGCGAATCGCGGCGATTTCACGGTCAAACTCAAAAAGGACCGCAAGCGCGATATCGACGAAATCATGGAGGCCGTACGCGTTGAGATCGAGAAGACAGAGCCGGCTACGGTCGTCGAATTCGTGCAGGTCCTTCAAGACATGATCGGTGACCTTACCAGTGCACCAGAACCTGTCGTCATCAAACTATTCTCTCCAGATGCGAAACTTCTTGCCGCCACTGCTCCACAAGTTGCTGACGCCATCCAAAAAATCCCGCACGTCGTGGACGTTACCGACGGCATCCAGAACACCATTAGCGGTCCGGCGGTAACCTATCAAATCGACCCGGTCATTGCGGCCCGCGCCGGATTTACCTCCGAAGAAGTTGCCGTCGATGCCTCGGCGGTTCTCGAAGGGGAACCGGCGCCCACTCCTGTTGTCTTGAACGACCGCGCCTACACAATCCGTGTCCGTTTTCCCGCGCAAAACAGGACCTCACTGGACCGCATGAGCAACACTCTGCTCACCAGCGCCACAGGCAAGACCGCAACCCTCGGCTCGCTCGCTACGATCTCCACCGATCCCGGCCAGACTGAAATCAGGCGCGAAAATTTGCAAAGGCTGGTCCAAATCAAGGGAAGATTTGAAGGCATCGGACTGGGCTCGGGCATGAAGGCGGTCCAGAAAGCCGTGGCAGACATGCACCTACCCTCGTCCATTCGCGTCGAGTACGGCGGCCTGTACGAAGAGCAACAGAAATCCTTCCGGGATCTTTTGACGGTCTTTCTCCTGGCCCTCGTGCTTCTCTTCGTCGTTCTGCTGTTTGAATTCCGCACCTTTGCTGCCCCGATTGCCATCCTGGTCTCCGCGCTGCTCTCCACCTTCGGTGGCTTTCTCGCTCTCCTTGTGACGCGCACTACCTTCAACGTCGCGTCCTTCATGGGCATGATCATGGTCATTGGCATCGTCGCCAAAAACGGCATCCTGCTCCTCGATGCCGACCAACGATTCCGCGAACTCGGTTTCACGCCCGAGGAATCCCTGATTCAGGCTGGCCGCCGCCGCCTTCGCCCCATTGCCATGACCGCCCTGGCCACCATCGCCGGGATGCTTCCCTTGGCTCTGGCCATCGGCTCCGGCTCACAAATGCTGCAGCCCCTTGCCATCGGAGTCATCGGCGGCTTGCTCAGCTCGATCGTGCTCTCGCTGATTCTAACTCCGACCATCAATTTCTACCTGGATCGCGGAAAATCACCGGCACTCTCCGCCTGACTCCGTTTTGTAATGTTCCATTGACACGGTGTTCATGCACCTTCTTTCCCTTTTCTTTAACAATCTATTTACGTCTGTTCATCTTTCTGTAAGCACTCCAGGTACCTAATACACCCCATAGCAGCCCCTCGGGGTGTCTTAAACATTCGGTTTTGAAAGTTCCAGCCGGCAGATAGCCCTGAGGATTTGCACGGTGTGATCTTGAACAACAGGTTCAGAGTTCGTTGCTCGCGCTCTTCCAGCACACGTTGCCGGTCTCACCCCCAACTGCGTGTTCGCTCGCAGCCGCGCGGGCGGCAAACGAGCCTTGAAAGTGGTCTATCAATTTTGAGGACAACCATTTTGTCTTCACTCTTTGGAGGAAAAGTCTCTATGAAACGATTTACCCGCCTCTTCACCATTCTCTTCGTGATCGCGGCGACGCTTTCCGCGCAATCGGTCAGGGCACAGAGCGGCAACGGCTCGGTCACGGGTCACGTCACGGATTCATCCGGCGCCGTTCTGCAAGGCGCTCAAATTGAATTGCAGCCGGGAGACATCCTTACAAAAACCGGAGTGAAAGGTGAGTATTTCCTCAACAACCTGACTCCGGGGACTTACACCATAACCATCACGTACGTTGGGTTCGCGCTCTTTACGAAGGTCGTAAATGTCGTGGCAGGCCAAACCGCGACCGTTGACACGAAGATGCAAGTGGCTTCTGCAAACGACCAGGTGCTGGTGACTGCCGAGCGGCCGTCCGGCGAGGCTGAGCAGATAAACCGGCAGCGGACTGCGGATAATGTCGTGCAGGTACTCACGAACGAAGTAATCACGAGCCTCCCCAATGCCAACATCGCCGACGCACTGGGCCGGCTGCCCAGCGTCACGCTCGAGCGCGACGAAGGCGAGGGCAAGTACGTCCAGGTCCGCGGAACCGAACCGCGCTTGACCAATGCCACCATCGACGGCGTGAACGTTCCTTCTCCGGAGTCTGGCGTCCGTCAGATCAAGTTCGACGCCATTCCCTCGGACATCGTGGAGTCCGTCGAGATCAACAAGACCCTGCAAGCCAATATGGATGGCGACGGAATCGGCGGCTCCGTCAACATGGTTACCAAGACGGCTACGGAGCGCCCCACGATTTCGCTCTTCGGGCTTGGCGGTTACTCGCCCATTCTTAATGGGCGCAATAACTACGTGACGACCGCCACGGTGGGCAAGCGCTTCGGGTCCCAGAAGAAACTCGGCGCGCTCATCGGTTTCTCGTACGACTACGAAGGACGCGGCATCGATGACGTCGAACCGGTACCGGACGTCGCTAACTTCGGCACGCCCTCGCAGGTGCGTTATATAGATGCCATGGACATCCGGGAGTATAAATATTACCGCACGCGGTATGGCGTGGCGGGCAGCACCGACTATCAACTGGGCCAGGGATCGAATATATATCTGCGCGGAATGTTTTCTGAGTTCCACAATTTTGGGGACCGCTGGGTATACAGCCTGCAAGACAACACCACCGGCATACAACTCTTGAATGCCAACGGATGCACCCCTGACCCCGTTACGGGAATCGAGGCTCAACCATGTTCGGGCGCACCGTCCTTCAACAATTCCACTCGCCGTCCTCGCTATATCATCGAGAACCTGGTGATGGGTGGGAAGCACGTACTCACCAGTACCTGGTTTTCTTGGGACATTTCCGGCTCGTTTGCGAGTGAAAACGACAACGGTTATGGCGGCGGCTCCTTTGGCGTACCGTATGCTTCGACCTATAACAGCCCCTGCACGTACGATCCAGTCGCCACAGGGAACTCCCTGGTCCCTAAATGGTCGCAGGCGTGTTATACGGAGGCCTACAACACCTCCCTTCTCGACCTGAACGATTTGAACATCAGCCGGGGAAAGACCGCGCAGACAAACATTCAGGCGGCGGGAGCGATGGGCAAGCGCTATCACATCGGCTCCCACCTTTCGACGATCGAGATTGGCGGAAAATTCCGCAACGCTCACAAATACGATCACAGCTACGCGGACGATTACGCCATACCCACCGTCGGTTTAACCAACCCTAACGCCACTAACCCAAACGACTTTGCTCCTGGGGCTGCGCTTATCCCCATGAGCACGTTTCCCATCAGTTTTCACAACCCCAACTACTACAACGGAGGGTATCCGCAGGGGCCGTTTGCGGACTATTTCAAAACCCAGGCGTATGTCTTTGCCAACCTGAGCGATTTTGTCTTCACCACCGGCGCTTTGGGAGCTCCGAACTTCTACAGTTACATCGAGCAGGTTTCCGCCGGGTACGTAATGAACACCATCGACTTCAGCAAATTCCGCTTCATCGCCGGTGTTCGCGTGGAAGGCACAAATTTGGATACCTTAAGTTGGGACAGCCAGGCCAATTCGCAAACTTTCAAAGGCGGGGGCGATTACATCAAGGTGCTGCCAAGTGCTTCGCTGCGATATGCCTTGACCAACAATGACGACTTTCGGGTCGTTTTCAGCCGTGGGCTTTCTCGTCCTGATCCTCAGGATATCGCCCAGGCGTTCTCCGTCAGCGCCCCCGCGGGAGGAGGAAATGGGACCATAGGTTACGGCAACCCGAATCTAAAAGCGGAAACCGCGAATAACTACGATTTGTTGTTCGAGCACTACATGAAGACTTTCGGAGCCATTCAAGCGGGGGTGTTCTACAAAAGTCTATTTGACCCCATTATAGCTACCTCACATTTGGTGCAGAACTATACGCCTCCGCCGCCCTATAACACTTCGGGCTACGTCGGTAATTATATAATCAGCCAACCGGGGAACGCCGGCAGCGCGCACCTGTTCGGCTTTGAAATCGCCTACGCGCAACACTTCACCTCGCTTCCGGGATTGTTCAGCGGACTCGGTCTCTCGGCAAATTATGGCTACACGGATTCGGGCACGGGCGGCCTGCCTGGCCGTTTGGATCATCCTCATTTGCTCCGGCAAGCGCCAAATACTTGGAATTTCAGCCCCACGTACGACAAGGGACGTTTCTCATACCGACTTGGAATTTCTTACAATCAGGCAAACATTTTCTCGTATCAATATCAGGATGGGACGGGGGTTAGCAGCATCGCTAATGGCGGTAATGGACCGACTCCTGGTGGACTTCGCGGACCTGACGGCGACACCTACCTCTATACACATTTGCAGATCGATATGCAGGGAAGCGTGCGAATGAATAAGGGCTTCACTCTTGTCGCCTATATTCTCAACAACAACAATGAGGTCTTTGGCTTCTACAACGGCAGCCCACTGTACCTAATTCAGCGCGAGTACTACAAGCAGACGTATGCGTTAGGCCTCCGCTGGTCGCCGACGCACGAGAAATAGCCGTCTCACGGGGAGAAAACGCCGCTGATCTTGAAGTGAGCGCGCTCCCCTTCCGGCGACTGAACAATTTGGGCCACCCCAGACGGCCGGTGTACATCTTGGTTCTACGTGTACACCGGTCGTTTCTCTGAGTCGTCGTCCCTAAAGAAGCTACAGCGAATTTAGATTCGGTTTAGGTACGATCTGCTAAACACAGAGCAGCCTCAGGAGGCACTATGAAAAAGATTCCCGTTTTACTGCTCTGCGCAGCCCTGTTTTTCTCTGCCATTGCCTTTGCAGCGGTGAACTACCAGCTCTTGAAAAAAGTAGCCGTCCCCGGTACGGGCGGCTGGGACTATGTCACTGTCGACGACGCGGCTCGCCGTGTCTATATCTCGCATTCCACGCAAGTCGATGTGCTCGATGCAGACACCTTTGCCCTGGTTGGCACGATCCCCAATACTCCCGGTGTTCACGGCATCGCCATCGCGTCCGAAGCCGGCCGCGGCTATATCTCCGCAGGAAAGGCGGATGCGGTAGTCGCATTTGATTTGAAAACGCTGAAACCCCTCGGCGAAATCAAGGTCGGCAAAAAGCCGGATGCCATCATCTACGAGCCTCTTACGAAACGCATTTACGTCATGAACGGCGACAGCGACAGTATCACCGTACTGAATGCTGCTGACGGCGCCGTGGCCGGCACCATCGCCCTCGGTGGCGGCCCGGAATTCGCCGTCTCCGACGGCAAGGGCAATCTGTACGTGAACCTCGAAGAACAGAATGAAACCCTGCACATCGATGTGAACTCGCTGATGGTCAAGGACCGTTGGGCTCTCGCGCCCCACACCACGCCCACCAGCCTCGCTATCGATCTCGACAATCGCCGTCTTTTCGTTGGCTGCCGCAGCAAGCAACTTGTCGTACTCAATGCCGACACCGGAAAGATCGTTTTCACCGCCCCCATCGGGGAGCGCGTGGACGCCGGCGCATTCGACCCCAAGACCCGCCTCGTCTATCTCTCTACGGGCGACGGCAAAGTCTTCGTGTTCCACCAGGACTCGCCGGACAAATATTCGGTGGCTCAGGAAATCATCACCAAAGCGGGCGCCAAGACCATGGGCTACGATCCCAAGACTGGCAACCTCTTCGTTCCCACCAGCGACAACGGCGCCATGCAAGTTCTGGTTTTCTCCAACAAGCCTTAGTCTCGTCTCTCTTCGCTGTGGGAACCGCTCTTTTTTGGGGGGCGTAGAAACTCGCGGGGAGCGCTGTTCTGGAATCTTCTGCAGCGCTGGTGAATCAAGGTAATCCGGCGGAGGGGGAGGAATTCGAACTTGGGGCGTTTTGCGCGCGTCTGAGCTCGCAGCCGAAATCCCAGCGCAGCCGGGACCCGAGGAAATCTGGCGGAGGAGGAGGGATTCGAACCCCCGAGGCCCTTTCGAGCCTAACGGTTTTCAAGACCGCCGGTTTCAACCGCTCACCCACTCCTCCGTTTTTCATTCTAGCCTAGTCTGCGCGACCACGGTCAATCAGTGACAAAGGCGTTTCCGGACTGTTGTATTTTGCAACAACTGTCCGCTTGCTCCTTTTATCCTAGGCTAAAGATGTTCAGGTTCTAGCCCATCGCCGAGTGGCCCCAGCGAGTCCGCCCTGGCTCCGTCGTGCGAGCGAGGTTTTCCTTGACACTCACAGCGTCGTTGATTATACCTTTCATACTTTTAGTAAGGTTCCTGGGCCTACCGCACAATTCAGGGAGCTCGAAGATGAATACCTGGCGTCTTCTCTCTTTCTATTCTCCGCGAATATCCAATATCACTCCCCTGCGCTCCTGCAAGGCCTTCCTTCGTTCCTCCACTCTGATTCTCTGCGCGCTCCTCGCATGTGCCGGCGCGCTCTGGGGCCAGGCCACAACCTCTCTTCGTGGCACCGTTACGGATACCAGCGGTGCGACCGTTGCCGGGGCTACCGTCTCTCTGACCAACGCGGAATCCAAAACGGAACGAAGTGTCTCCGCCGGCAGCGATGGCGGATATCAGTTTCTATTTCTCCCTCCGGGAACCTACACACTGAGCGTCACCGCTTCCGGTTTTCAGCAGTACCAGCGCACGGGCCTCGAGTTGCTCGTCAATACTCCCGCCACCTTCAATGTGCAGCTCAAAGTAGGCGGCGCGAAGGAAGTCGTTACGGTCACCACGGAGGAGCCGGCGCTGAACCTGGTGGATGCGTCGATTGGAAATTCGTTTGACGAAAACCAGGTGCGCCAGATTCCGCTCGAGGGCCGCAATGTTCCTGATCTGCTCAGCTTGCAAGCCGGGGTGACCTACACGGGTAGGAATATTGCAGACCAGGACCGCCAGGACCAGGACACTCGCAATGGCGCGGTGAATGGCGCGCGCAGCGATCAGAGCAATGTCACTCTCGATGGCGTCGACGTGAACGACCAGTCCAGTGGATATGCGTTTACTTCCGTACTCCCGGTGACGCAAGACTCCGTGCAAGAGTTTCGCGTGACCACCACCAACTATGGCGCGGATCAGGGTCAAGGCTCGGGAGCGCAAGTGGCCTTGGTCACCAAAAGTGGCACGAACACATTCCACGGTTCAGCGTACGAGAATTTGCGCAACACCGCCACCAGCGCCAACGACTACCTTGTGAAACAATCGGAGTTGAACATCGGCGCTCCCAATAAGCCTCTGAAGCTCATCCGCAATATCTTTGGCGCTGCGGTGGGCGGACCGCTGCGCAAAGACCGCCTGTTTTTCTTCACCAATTATGAGGGAACGCGCCGGCGAGAGGAGGAGGAGACGGAGCGTGTTATTCCCACGCCTTCTCTCTGCCAGGGCATCTTTCGCTACCAATATCTCGATCTGACATCTGGAACGGTTAAGGTCCTCTCCTTGATGCCCAGCGACCTCGCGAATCTCGACCCCCGAAGCCCCAATCCATCCGCCAAGTATCAGTACCCCGCCGGGACCCCGTTCGGGATTGATCCTGCCATGCTCAACGCCAGTCACACGGGGTATTTGGATACCACCTTCTGCACGGGTAAGACGGTGACCAACGATTATGCCGCGGGTGACGGTCTTAACTATGCCGGCTTCGTTTTCCGCGCTCCCACCAGCCTCGACAACGATGTGTTCATCGCCCGCGCGGATTACCGTTTAACCTCCGACGGGAAGCACACTCTCTTCTGGCGCGGCGCCGTGCAAAACTTGAAGAACCCGCGTGCACCTTTCTTGCCAGGGGACCCGCCGGAACAAACCATTGCGGACCACAGCAAGGGATTTGCCCTGGGCTACACCGCCATTCTCACTCCCACTCTCGCGAATTCCTTCCGTTGGGGATACACGCGGCAGAGCTATGGCTCGGATGGGGTAAGCAGTACCGCAGGTAACAACCAACCGTGGAACACGTTTTTGGGACTGGACCAAGGCATCACGTATAGCCACTCCTTCCAGGTGGGGACCCATAACCTACTGGACGATTTCACTTGGACCAAAGGGACGCATTCCTTGCAGTTCGGAGCCGCCGTTGGCCTCGCCCGTGATCCCCGCACGAGCTATCTGCACTCCGCTTCTGTCGGCCTGGGAACCACCAACTGGACTTCTCCGATAGGTTTTTCCTATACCACCAGTCCGTTGGATCCGATGAACGCCCAGGCTCATCCGAACCTCATGGTAACAGCCGACTGCGCTCCGAGCACGCCGTGCTTACCAGGGACTGCTCCCGAACCATATAACGCAACACAGTACGACCGGCCGCTGTTGGCTCTATACGGCATGATCTCCGATGTCGTCGCCAACTATAATCTCAACCGCAACGGCGTCGCGCAAGACCCGGGCACCGCCGTAAAACGGAATTATGGCCTCGACTGGTATGAGTTCTACGGCCAGGACACCTGGAGAATCAAACCAAACCTCACGCTGACTTACGGGCTGCGCTGGTCGCTCTTCCCTCCGCCATGGGAAACGAACGGTTTCCAAACCGCCCCGACATTCGGCCTGGGGACACAATTTAACAAAAACATCGCAAACGCGAAGCAGGGCTTGGGTTATAACTCGGAGCCGCCGATTACTTACAATCTCGGCGGCCCCGCGAACCACGGCCCCGGTTTTTACAACTTTGAGAAAACGGATTTCTCCCCACGTATCTCTATCGCCTACTCGCCTCGGCCCGGGGGTGGCCTGTTCAAAAAGATATTCGGCGATAACGACAAAACAGTCTTCCGCGCCGGGTTCAGCCGCGTCTACGACCGTGCGGGATTTGCTCTCCTGAACACCTCCGACTCGGTCGGGGCGGCCGGCTTGACGACCTCCTTGCAAAATCCCTGCTGCACGGCCGGTCAAACGGGAGCCGAGGACCTACCGCGGATCACCGGCATCAACACCATTCCCCAGGTCAACTCCCCGCCGACTGGCGTGGCCCCTACCCAATTCTTTAGCGGGGCACCCATGCCGGCGAGTTTCCCGCAGGTGCCCGCTGCCGCTCAAGCCAACTTGTGGGGCAATGACGACACGCTGAAAACCCCGCACGCGTATGCGGTTGACTTTTCCATCGGCCGCGAGCTGCCGAAGCGATTCTCGCTGCAATTGTCCTATGTTGGCCGATTTGGCCGCCGGCTGCTCACGCAACGCGATCTTACGCAACCGCTGGATATCGTGGATCCCAACACGGGCATTGACTACTACACGGCTGCAGCGGCACTGTCCAACTTGGCGAGGAAATTTGCTTTGGCTAGCAACGGCGGGCAGCCCACCAACTACTACAGTGCCTTTATCACGCCAGCCCAGATTGGCACTGTTACCGCTGCCATGCTGGGCCCGACTTACAAATACTGGGTAGACATGCTGCCGCCTCTTCGGAAATGTTCTCCTTGCCCTGCGGGCACGATTTCACCGACCCAGTACGAGGACCTCGCGGGGACAGGATTCGTCAATACTGCAATGAATCCGACAGATGGCTTAATTCAGGAAGTCTTCAACCTCTACTACAACCCCGCGCTTTCCGTGATTGGCGACGAGATTGTCGGGCTGGCCGATATTGACTCGTACGGTTTCCTGGGCGACAACAGCGGCTCTGGCATGCCCTATTTCTTTAACGGCCCGCAAAGCCAGTTGCCCGGCCTGTGCCCTGGGACCTACTGCCAGTCCGGCGAGTTCTTGAACAACCAGGCCTTCTCTATGTATGGATGGAGCTCCATCGGCACTTCGACCTATCACGCGCTTCAAGCGAACCTGCGGAAACAACTCAGCCATGGCATTCAGCTTGACTTCAACTATACGTTCTCCAAATCCATTGATACTACTTCCGCAGCCTCGCGCGTGGGCTTCCAGGTCTATGGCTATCAAAACATCGGCCTGGTCGGCACCCGCCTGGCAAATGCTTTTTCCCCAAACTTGGCCCGTGCGGTCTCTGATTTTGACCTCACCCACCAGATGAACCTCAACTGGATAGCAGACATTCCCATCGGCAAAGGCCGTGCCTTGGCCCACGACGCCCACGGCATTGTGGAAGGGATTGTCGGCGGCTGGCAGCTTACCGGCTTGGCCCGCTGGACCAGCGGATTCCCCTTCAGCGTCGATGGCGGCCAGCGCTGGCCCACGGATTGGTTCCTTACGGCAGTTGCGCAGATGACGGCCATGCCGAAGACGGGCGTTTACAAGCGCAACGGCAGTGTCAATGCCTTTGCGGATCCCGCGGCAGCCCAGTTGGACTTTACTCTTCCCCTCCCAGGAGGCGTCGGCTCGCGCAACGTCCTGCGCGGCGATGGCTTCGCCAGTTGGGATATGGGCCTTGGCAAACGATGGACTTTGCTGAAGGAAGGGCACAGTTTGCAGTTTCGCTGGGATGTGTTTAACGTGCCGAACCTCACCCGCTTCAACGCCCAGGGCCTGGGTTCCTCATCGCTGCTCACTTCGCTTACCCAGCAACCGGCCAACTTCGGCGCTTACACCAGCCTGCTGACGCAGCCGCGCGTCATGCAGTTTGATCTGCGCTACGAGTTTTGATGCGCTGAAAGCTGTGCATGCGCTCCAAGTGCACAACTTGGAACAGGAATCTCTCTAGGAATTCAGACGTTAGGCAAAAAATGGCAGGTTTTGTGAGGAGTGCGATTCTTCAATTGGCCTGTTCCGGCCGCGAAACTGGCCCTCGTTCGAACTCTATGCCCCAGAAGTGTGGTGCCGGCGTCAGAAACTCCACCCCGACGCGCATTCCCCGGCTTCCACTCTCTCCCAGGTACACAATCCGGCATTCCTGTTCTTCCTGCGTTTCCGGGTTCACCAGGACCAGCATCTCCCCATCATCGACTTCATGCTTCAGGTTCAGCAGGCCGCCATGAGCGCTAACCACCAGCGTTTCGCAGATCTCGCGAAACTTCCGACCTTCATGGCTGCGGCCCAGGGCTTGCAGGCGCATCCTGTGAAACACTCGTTGGCTGCGACGTGGTGAGCTTTCTGTGAGTTGGACCATGCGCCCATCATGGCGTTCCCCCTAAAACCGGTCAATTGCCCTTTCGGACAGGTGTTCCCTCACGATAACGCGTTTTCTATCCTCAATTCGTTGCTAGCTTGTGCGCCGTTCCTTCAGGCCGTAGAATAAAAGTAGCGGCGATGGTATTCAGCTTTCGCTCGATATCCTTTCTGCGGCCGCGATTTTCTTGGAAATAATGCGTCTTTAAATCCGGGAGTGAACCTTTGTGCCTGAGGGCCGCATATGAACCTTACTGAATTCATCGAAGGTCGTCGCGAGCAGCACCTTACCGAGCTCTGCGAATTCCTTCGCATCCCTTCCATTAGCGCCAAAAGCGAGCATAAGCCCGACATCGAACGTGCCGCCAAGTGGGTCGCCGACCATCTACGCTCCGCCGGCTTCAAGACCGTGGAAATCCTCCCCACCAATCTTCACCCTCTCGTTTATGCTGAATCTCTCGAGGCGCCCGGCAAGCCCACAGTCCTTTTCTACGGTCACTACGACGTGCAGCCCGCCGAGCCTCTCGACCTTTGGACCTCTCCCGCTTTCGAACCACAGGCCCGCAATGGCAGCATCTATGGCCGCGGTACCGCCGACGATAAAGGCCAGGTCCACATTCATCTCAAAGCCCTCGAGTGTGTTCACCAGTTGAACGGTAAGTTCCCTATCAATATCAAAGTTCTGATTGAAGGTGAGGAAGAAGTCGGCAGCGTCAGCCTATGGGATTACGTCCAGGCCAACAAGGAAAAGCTGAAGGCTGACGCCTTGATCGTCTCGGACACCGCCATGCTCGGAAAAGGTGTCCCCTCCATCACCTACGGCCTGCGCGGCTTGAATTACTACCAGCTTGAGCTGACCGGCCCGGCCCGCGATCTCCATTCCGGTGTCTATGGTGGTGCCGTTCCTAACCCGCTCACCGTTCTTACCGAGCTTTTCGCCAAACTCCACGACAAGAACTTCCGCGTGACCGTTCCCGGCTTCTACGACGATGTGGCAAAGATCTCCGCGGCCGAACGGAAAGAGCTCAATGCGCTTCCCTGGAAGAAGAGAGAATTCGAGGGAGCTGTCGGGGCGCCGGGCTACTTTGGCGAAAAGGGTTTCACCACCATGGAGCGCCTTTGCATTCGGCCGACCCTCGAGCTCAACGGCATTTGGGGCGGCTATCAGGGCGAGGGAGCCAAGACGGTGATTCCTTCCAAGGCCTACGCGAAGTTTTCAACGCGTCTAGTCCCGAACCAAAACCCTAGAAAAATCGCCAAGCTCGTCGAACAGCACATTCGCAAACTGCTTCCCAAAACTGTCAATTTCAAATTGGAAGTCCTCAGCACCGGCAAGCCCTGGGTTGCGGCTTATCGCGCCCCCATTTTCCATGTCGCCCAGTCCGCGCTTCAGAAGGGTTTCGGCAGGAAGGCCGTGTTCATTCGCGAAGGCGGCTCCATCCCCTTCGTCACTCAGATGCACGATACCTTCAAGGTTCCTTGCGTCCTCATCGGTTTCGGTTTGCCCGATGAAAACGCCCACGCCCCCGACGAGCATCTCTCTCTCGAAAACTATTATGGCGGCATCAAGGCCATTGCCCATCTCTACGAGGGTCTCGCCTCGTTGTAAATGGCTCCAACAGCTCTTGTGAGGGCCCTTCACGCCTCGCGAACGAATTCCGCAATCTCGGTGGGGATGGCCATTACCCGAAACGAACTCATGATTCACCTCACCGGGGGTTTCCAGGCAAGTGAATTTTCCACCTCCCTTAGGAGGGGTTCTATCCGTTTTGTGGCTTCGAATTCCTATAGGGTGGACAACTGTCCGCGCCGCCCATTCGCGCAATCGTGCCGTGACACGTCGGCACTGCGATGCGTTTCCCACGCTTCCGCAACGACGGTCATGCCTTTCTTTATGCTTCACCGGGCATTAGGCAGTATAAGACGCCTCTCCCGCACCGCAGCCTTGGCCGCTTTCGCCACAACCCGCATGAAACCTGCACGTTTTGCACATCCCCTCAAAAAAATCGCATTTTTCCCTTCATTTTTGCGGTTTCCCACTTGCGTTCTCCTCCCGCCTTCGCTATAGTCGCTTCCGGCCCGAGTTTTCCATGGAAAAATAGGGTTTTTCGCTCGTGGCCGGCCTCGATTCGTTCGGGGCGGAGAAATAATTCAGGAGGATAAGCAGACTAAATGGCAGCTAAGCCACTGAGCAAGACCAAAGTCGTTTCACACATCGCCGAGAAGGTGGGCACGTCCAAGAAGACAGTTGCGACTTTCTTTGAAGAACTCCACAAGCTCGCCGTCAAGGAAGCCAAGGGCGCTGCCGGAAAATTCGTTATCCCCGGCATCGGCCGCGTTGTCAAGGCTCACCGCAAGGCGCGCATCGGTCGCAACCCCCAGACCGGCGAACAGATCAAGATCAAGGCCAAGACGGTGGTCCGTTTGCGCCCGGCAAAGGTGCTTAAGGATGCCGTTCTGAAGTAGTTTTTCTCTCTCCTTTGAGAGAATCGGAAATAGAAAACCCCCGGGAGCCTGCGCCAGCAGGCCATCGGGGGTTTTTACTTTCGTGGTGAATCTTCCGGAGACCAGGAAGGCTGTCGCCCTCTTGGCTTGTTCACAGTGTCTTCACGTACGCAATCACGTCCTTGATCTGCGATGCTTCGAGGGTATCTTTCAGTCCAGGCATCAACTGGTCGCCATTTTCGATCCACGTCTTC
>Ga0187803_10000155_pt1 | contig 28507 bp, 19 predicted proteins | sample NC_wetland_sal_i_2_FD_132425 | JGI IMG/M metagenome (GOLD analysis project Ga0187803, IMG submission 132425) | Wetland sediment microbial communities from Neuse River Estuary, North Carolina, USA - Control_3 | ecosystem: Environmental > Aquatic > Freshwater > Wetlands > Sediment | place: USA...
AACAAAATCGCAGATGAAGGTCTACTCCAACGTAGATCATTGCCGTGCCTCCTCGTGGTTTGAAGGTTGCCAGTCACAACCATCCTACCGCCGCTGAGGCACGGCTTTTTCATGACATCTCCATACGCGGAGGGGAGCTACCGGGCAGGGACGGGTTGGGGGGAGTGGCGGGGATATTTTGTGGTGACGTAGTCGTCCACGAGTTTTTGGAAAGCCGCGGAGAGCTGCTCGTAGGTGCCTTCGAGGGTGGTGAAATGCTTGCCGTCGATGTAGATAGGGCAGCGGGGCGCTTCGCCTGTGCCGGGGAGGCTGATGCCGATGTTGGCAGCCTTCGATTCGCCGGGGCCGTTGACGATGCAGCCCATGACGGCGAGCTTCATGGTCTCGACGCCGTCGTATTGCGTTTTCCAAACGGGCATCTGGTCGCGGATGTAGCCCTGAATGCGTTCGGCGAGCTCCTGAAACGTGGTGCTGGTGGTGCGGCCGCAGCCGGGACAAGCGGTGACGCTGGGAGCGAACGCGCGAAGGCCGAGCGACTGAAGCAGCTCACACGCCGCGTAAACCTCCTCGCGGCGGTCGCCGCCGGGGCGCGGAGTAAGGGAGATGCGGATCGTGTCGCCGATGCCTTCGCCGAGGAGAATTCCCATGGGAGCGGCGGACCAGATGAGGCCTTTTGCGCCCATGCCCGCTTCGGTGAGGCCGAGATGGAGAGGCTGGTCGGTCTTCGAGGCCAGGTCGCGATATACGGCGACGAGATCGGGCGGGCGCGAAGTCTTGCAGGAAATGATGATCTGGTCTTTGCGGAGGCCGCACTCGAGTGCCAGCTCGGTGGATTGAAGAGCGGAAAGAACCATGCACTCGTTGATGATGTCTTCGGAGGAGAGGCCGAGATCGCGGTCGGTGTTCTCCTGCATTTTGGCCATCACCAGCTCCTGATTGAGGGAGCCGGCGTTGACGCCGATGCGAACGGGCTTGGAGTTGTCGCGGGCGATTTTGCAGATGACGGAGAACTGCTCGTCGCGGCGCTGGCCGGCGCCGACGTTGCCGGGGTTGATGCGGTATTTGTCGAGGGCGCGGGCGCAATCGGGATATTTGGTGAGCAGGACGTGGCCGTTGTAATGGAAGTCGCCGATGATGGGGACGTTGCAGCCGGCGTCGGCGAGGCGCTGTTTGATTTCCGGGACGGCGGCAGCGGCCTCGGGAATATTGACGGTGACGCGGACGAGCTCTGAGCCGGCCTCGGCGAGCTCGAGACACTGGCGGGCGGTCGAGATGGCGTCGACGGTGTCCGTGTTGGTCATGGACTGAACGACGACGGGAGCGCCGCCGCCGACGGTGATGTGACCCACCTGGACGCCGACAGTCTTGCGACGGTTGAACAAGAGCGCGAATCCCTCCGGCAGCAATCAATCTTACAGCAGGGAGCGAAGGGCTGCCAGTTGGGGGGCGGAATTGGTAATGAGGATGGGGAAAGATCAACATGGCGGGCACGGAGTCCCGAAGGTTCGGGACGGAGAACGCGGCGGGGGAGGAGAAAAAGATAACGCAGAGACGCAGAGAGCGAAGAGGAACGCAGAGAAATGCAGAAACAATGGAAAGAGGGTAGGGCAGGGATTCAACTGCGGTTCATTCAGCGGCAAAGCAGATTTGACCGCTCGTTCACACGCGAATAACACGCCACAGGTATGACCATACGCTGGGACGCACGGCGCCCGGTTCTTCGAGGCCGCTGTGCAGCCGCCCAAAGAGACAGGAATCCGGCCGCTGGAGAAAATCCAAGGAGGAATGAGGAATGCACTCTAGTTTTAGGAAGGCAATCGCGTTTGTGCTGGCAGCCGCAATTTGTTTTGTGCCTGCCACCCCGGTGTTCGCGAACGGTGGTCAGGATGGCGACGACGGCAATACAGCGACGCCCATCAAGCACTTGGTAGTCATTTTCCAGGAGAACGTCTCTTTCGACCATTATTTCGCGACCTATCCCAGTGCGACGAACCCTTCGGGCGAGCCTGCGTTTTTTGCACGTCCGGGCACACCGACGGTGAACGGGTTGACCGGCAGCTTGCTGAGCAACAACCCCAACTTCAATAACCCCGGAAATGGGGTCAATGCGATCAATCCGTTCCGTCTGGACCGCACACAGGCGTCGACGTGCGACCAGGACCACAATTACGGACCCGAGCAGCAGGCCTTCGACGGAGGGCTGATGGATATGTTCCCGGCGAGCGTGGGGGTGGGCGAGAGCTCGTTCTGCGCCGCCGCGTTTTCCTACGGCAAGGGCCAAGGCATCGTAATGGGATATTACGATGGGAACACGGTGACGGGATTGTGGAACTACGCGCAGCATTTCGCGATGAACGACAATCATTACGGCACCACGTTTGGGCCGTCGACGCCGGGGGTGTTGAATCTGGTGGCGGGGACGACGTACCCGGCGACGCCGAGCGCGCCGCAGGCCAAGATCGTGCCCAGCAACGCCGGGCCGGGGACGATCGTGGGAGATCTTGACCCGACGGGCGATGTCTGCTCGAAGGGCACCACGATTCGGATGAGCGGGCCAAACGTCGGAGACCTGCTGACGAGCGCGGGAGTGACCTGGGGCTCGTTTATGGGCGGATTCGACCTGACGGCGGTGAACGCGAACGGGACAACCGGGTGCGCACGGTCGAGCCCGGCGACGCCGGCGAATGCGGGGCCGACGGCGGATTACATTCCTCATCATTCCTTCTTCAATTACTACGCCTCAACGGCAAACTATACGCACACGCGGCCCGCTTCGGTGTCTGAAATCGGAAACGCCGGGCCGGCGAACCACCAATACGACCTCAACGACTTTTATGCGGCGTTGAAGAATGAGAACCTTCCGGCAGTGAGCTTTATCAAGGCAGTCGCGGCATACGACGGCCATGCCGGATACTCCGATCCGCTGCTGGAACAGCAGTTCATCGTAACGCTGGTGAACACGCTGATGCAGTCGCGCGAATGGGGAGAGACCGCGGTGGTGATTCTCTGGGACGACTCGGACGGCTGGTACGATCACCAGATGTCGCCGATCGTGAATCCGTCAACGGTGAACACGGGGGTGGTGAACGACAGCGACGAACTGAATGGCACAGGCGTGTGCGGACACGGCGCGCCGCTGGCGGGCATCGAAGGGCGCTGCGGCTACGGCCCCCGGATACCGTTTGTGGTGATCTCGCCGTGGGCCCGGGGAAATTTCGTGGATCACACGTTGATCGACCAAAGCTCGGTGATCCGCTTCATCGAGGACAACTGGCTGGGAGGCCAGCGAATCGGCGGCGGATCCTACGACGCAATTGCCGGAACGCTCACGCAGATGTTCGACTTCTCGCAAGACCGCGACCGGGGGGACGAGGATCGCGTATTGATCCTGGATCCCATGACCGGCCAACCCATGTACGGGCACGGCCACCAGTAGACTCGGCGGGCACCGTTCCGGCAGGTTCAATTGAAACGGGAGGCACGCGCCGACGGCGCATGCCTCCCGTTTCGTCTGTTGGGACGAGTCCGCGGGCAGAAACTGAGTTGACGAATGCGCACTCAGGGTTTGGGCTGTGACGGAGGTTTGGGCTTCTTCTTGCCGAACAGGTTCTCGAGTTGCTGGACCGCGTCGGGCTGCTGTTGTTGCTGTTGCGGCTGGCCCGGTTGCGTCTTCTTCTGACCTAGCAGTCCGCCCAGGGAACCCCCGAGCCCGCCGAGTGGATTGGAGGAGTTCGGCACCAGCCCCTTGAGCTTCATCTGCGCCATTTTCTCGACGTCAGCGGAATACTTGGGTTTCTCAAACGTTCCAGTGACGATTGCTGGGATCACCAGCTCACCCTGATTGTTGACCAGAGCGGTGGTCATAAACCCGCCGATGCCGGAGCCGCCGACCTTTTGGCTGAACTCCTTTGTGAGAACGGCGTTGATATGAAAATTCAAGACGTGGGTCACGAGGTCGGCAGTGCCCACAGCAGCGACGGTTCCGATGTCGAGCTTGGCGAGCATATTCGTGGTTTGCGCGACGCCGTTTTTGACGGGAATGTCGCCGGTCAGACTCGTAACGTTTGTGAATCCCTGGTTCTTTTCGCTGGACTTGGCATAGCCACCGAGCGTGGCGATCTCATAGGCCACGTCGGTGCCGGTATAGCGGATATTGTTGAGATTCAGGTTGAGAGTTCCGTTCAGGCTCTTTACCGCAGCGCCGGAAGTTAACGTTTGCAGGGGGCCGTCAACGTGCATGTCCATGTTCAGCTTTCCGGAGCCGGTGATTTTGTCGAGGCCGGTGACCCCATAAGCTTTGGCCATGGAGAGAAGCTCGGGCAGTCCGGCGTCGGTGGCTTGCAGTGAGGCAATTACGAACGGAGAGCTTGAGAGGTACTGCTGGAGCGCAAACTGTGCGGCGACGGTGGTGCCGCCGGAGGTGACGTTAAACTTGTCGGAATGAATTTCCGTCGGCGAGAGGGCGATGTTGACGGATTTGACGCTGACGGGCTGCGGAACCTCCTTGCCGCTGACCTGCAGATTCTGGCCGGAAAAAGTGCCACTCAGTTCGGGCTTGTTTGCCGGGCCCTTGGCCTGGATGTCCGCGTTCATGGTCCCTGCCACGGTGGCGCCGGGAGCAAAGGCGACGCCGGAAGCGGCCGCCAATTTCGCGGCTTCGGCAATGGAGACGCCGGCGGCTTTCAGGCGGACGTCCAACTCCGGGGGCGTGGGCTTGGTGTCGACTGTGCCATTGATGACGACCGGGGTTGTGCCCAGCGTCAGCGTAGTGTTGCGGATGGTGATCACTTCGGAGCGAAGATCGTCGGCCAGGTCATATTCCGCGGCGATCGTGTAGCTGAGGTCCACTCCAGTCAGGCGCGGATTCGGCACGGTGATTTTTCCAGCGGCAGCGAGTTTGCCGGATTCGCTGCTGATTTTGGTCTGGCCGGAGAGCTCTCCATCGGTGGTGGCCAGAGCGGGCGCGTCTAAAAACTTGCGCAGGCCGGAAATCTGCACCTGCTTCAGATCGAGCGTGCCGTGGAGAGGGGTGTTGGCAGGCTGATCGCCGGCCAGAGGCCCGGCCTGGCCCTGGAAGCGGATTTCCTCGGCTCCCGAGCCGGGAAGATGAGCCGCGATATCAAAGGAGACGGGAGAGTTTGGAGCGAGGTCGCGGAGCGTAACGTCGATGTGATCGTACACGGCGCGCGGTTTTCCGTGTTGGAGGTCAGTGACGGCGAGCTGTCCATCCGTGATGGTGAGTTTGGCGAGGGAGAATTGGCGAGCGCCCGCGGGCTGGGCCGGGGGAGACTGGACCGGCCGCGTGGGCGGGCGCAGCGGCACCGAGGGAGGCGAAATTCCAGAGGCCTTCGCGGCTGCGGATGAGTTCGACGGTAGGATGCTGGAGGTACACAGAATCGATCTCGACGCTGCCCTGAAGGAGCGGGAAGAGCTTGACCGAGATGTCCAATTGCTGCGTGGCGAGGAACGGTTTTTGGGAAGCGAACGCAGGATCATCGCTGATGGCCAGGCTCTGCATGCTAAAGCGGGGTGGAAAGAGATTGAGGCGCATTTCTCCAAGAACGACCTTGCGTGCGAGGACCGGTTCGAGTTTCGCCTGGATGGCGCCGCGGTAACGGTTGACGTCGAACGTGGCGACAAAGATCGCGGCAGCGCCGATAACGACGACTATGAGGATGCCCATCGCGATTGCGAATTTGCGCATGGTGGTTCTCCTCATCTGGACGGCGTGGCCGGGATCCCGGCCGTGAGCCAACGGGGAAACAGCCGCCCGAAGAGACGCAGATACAGCTTACGCTTTCTCAAGGCAAGAGTGGACTGCGGAAAGCGGGCTGCGCCAGCGCCCCAAGTTAGTATCGGGAACGGAGAGGGCCGTCGCAGTGACGAGAGAGGCATCGCCGGGTGATTTTGCTCACAGCGCGGCCAGTAGACGGGCATTCCGCAACCGAGCCAGGGCATCCTGGAGCGGGGTTGGCTACATCATCTGGGGAGGTCTTTGTGTTCAGTCGAAATCAATACGGAGGCGGCGAATGAATGTAAGCGGCGGCGTGCGAAGGAGGATGCGGCCGGCGTTGACGGTGGTGATGTTGCTGGCGCTGGGTTGCGGGGCACTGGCGGAGAAGGAGCCATTTCCCTATGCCACGATCTCGAATTCATGCGCGCCGTGGGATGGGCCGGCAATCGACCTCCATTTCTCGAGCACCGCACTGAAGTGCGGGAAGGGCGACGTGATTGAGCTGACCGTATCGTTCTGGCGGGAACTGCCGCTGCACGACGACCAGACGTTCGTTCTCGACGCGAAATCGAAGTGGGGAGGGGCCTCGTATTGCAGGGGAGGGGAGCAGCCGTGCGAGAGGGCGACCGTGGGGACGGTTCATATTGAAAAGTTTGAGAGGGGCAAAGGGGCAGAGGGGACGTATGAGCTGGAGTTTCCGAAGAAGGGCCGGGTGAGCGGGCGGTTCCATGCGGAGTGGTGCCAGATCCGGATTATGTGCGGGTAGGAAAGAGGGCACGGGAATCCCGTGCCCGTCCGATTGGATTATGCGAGCGCCCGCGAGCAGAGCCTATTTGCCTTGCAGGCTCTTGATGTAGGCGGTGAGGTTGGTAATCCGGATTTCGACCTGGGCTTTGTCGTGATTGCTGACGGCGGAGAGCAGAGGCCCCCAGACGGGCATGTCGCTCGAACCGTGGGTCGGTGACTTGGTTCCGAAGCGGAGCACGCTGGTTACATAGTCATCCGGGAATTTGCCGTTGTGTCGCTTGGCGAGCGTGGTCAGGTCAGCGGGCGCCTGCTTCAACTGCGGAGCGGCGGGACCAGTGCCTTTGCCGTCCTTGCCGTGGCAGGCAGCGCAGTACGCGTTGAACATCTCCTGGCCGGACACGGGAGAGGTCGGCTGGACCGCAGTCCTCTTAATAGTTCCCGTGGGCTGGCCCTGGGCCATGGCAAGGCCAGCGACTAAGAGCAACAAGGTGGCCAAGATGCAGAGTATGGGCTTAGCAAGTCTCATGATGATCCTTCTCCGGATCGAACCTCGAGCACAGGCACGCGAGTAGGCTGCTGCCGTACGCTCCACGCGTCCTTCTAGGGAGTATCGGATAACACCGTGGCCGAAGGCGGGGCGGTGACCTCTATCACATTCGATTAGGAGGGACCTCACAAAGAGATTGGCCGCCTCCGGCAAAGCGACGGCGAGCGCGCTGGTGGCCGGTGGTGAGCAGCGAGCAGGAGAGGAGAAAAAGGAGACAGCGGCGGGGTCAGTAGAGGGTGAGGTTGACGTTGCGTTCAACCATGCCGAGCGCGGAGCCTTTTCCGAAACCGATCTCCAAAGTCCGCGCCTCGCCTGCCGTGAAGTCGCCCTGAAGCACGTCCTGATCGTCGTAGTGGTCGCGCGAGGAAATGACGCGCACGCGAAGGGAATGATGGCCTGCGGGGATGGGCCGCTCGACGTCGAGCTTGCCCTCAAATCGCCTTTTGAGGCCGTAGTTGTGCTCTTTTCCGGCGAGCGTGGCGCGATAAAACGTGCGATCGTCCAGAAAAACTTCGAGCGTGGCGGAGTAGAAGTTGTGCTTGCAGACAATCTGGAGCTTGGCGGTGGCCGCGGGGACCGCCGAGGGCTCTGCCGGTTTGGAGATAGAGGGCACCGGAGAGGCGGGGGATTTCTCCGGAACATTTGCGGCGACGGGAGGAGCGGGAGAGGGTGAGGGCGCTGGAGCGGGTGGGGGAGCAGAACTCTCGACCTGTGGAGGACGGTGGATGAGCCGGTCAACGCCGAAGAGCAGCGCTACGACCAAAACGATGGCTATGGTGACGAATCGCGCGAGCCCCCACCCGGGATACCGGGCTACACGGGGCGCGGGCGACAAACCTGCGGCAGGCGTTGCCGGTGTGGTAGGAGTTGCAGCGGCGAGGGTGGCTGAAGCGCGTGCGCTGGGACGAGCCTTGGCGATGGGTGCGTCCAGGGGAAGGGTTGTGTCGCCGTGGCGGGGCGACGGCGGCTGCGCGGCGACGGGGAGCGCCGCGGTGCGCTCCGCGAGCGGTTGGCCGGCGCGAATTGCTTGGAGATCGGCCGCCAGATCTGCGCAACTGGCGTAGCGGTCCGCCGGATCTTTGGCCAGGCAGCGGGAAAGGATGCGGTCGAGGTCGGGAGGCAAGCCGGGCTTCAACTCGTTCGCGCGAGCAGGGGACTGAAAGAGAACTTGAAAGGTAATGGTGGTGACGGACTCGCCCGGAAATGGCTTCTGGCCGGTACACATCCAGTAGAGGACGGCGCCGAGTGAGAAAAGGTCGCTGCGAGCATCAACAGCCGCCCCGTGGAATTGCTCGGGCGACATGTAGGAAGGCGTGCCGAGCGATGTGCCCTCCTGAGTCAGGTCGATGCCGGCCAGCTTGGCGATGCCGAAGTCGGTAATCTTGGCGCGGCCTTCGTGGGTGACCATGATGTTCTCGGGCTTGATGTCGCGATGCACGACGCCGCTGCGATGCGCGAACTCGAGGGCCTGGGCGACCTGGATGCCGATGTCGAGGATGCGGTCGAGCGGCGCGGGAGAGGCGGGGCCGAATAAAAGGTTTAGTGGTCGGCCTTCGATGAACTCCATGACTATGTAGGGCTGGCCTTCAGTATCTTCCGCAATGTCGTGAAGGGTGACGATGCCGGGATGCGAGAGGCGGCCTGCGGCCTGAGCTTCACGCTGGAAGCGTTGCTTGTAATGCTCGGCTTCCGCGGGGGAAGCGCTGCGGGTGAGGATGACTTTAAGGGCGACGACGCGGCCGATCTGGGTGTCGCGTGCGCGATAGACGACGCCCATGGCGCCGCGGCCGAGTTCGTCGATGAGTTCGTAACGCCCGATGCGCTGCATGACGGGAGTCCGCCTGAAGGGCAGAAGCAGGTCCAAGGACTAATCTACCTCACCGGCAAGCAAGGCGCGCGAAGGGAGATGGGGGCGTGTGCTTGAAAAGCAAGGAGAAGAGAGGCGCCGGAGTCGATCCGAATGGCGGGGCCAGCGTGCTCAAGGATTCGGAGGGTGAAATTGCCTGGTGCCCGCGCGGGAGGTGCGCAGCGTATGAGGACGTCCTATGCTCGAATGCTGGGCAGGTTTTCAGCATCCGTAGTGGAAAGATTCATTAAGTCTTGTATTGACAACAAGATGGGATAGCCTGTCGCGTGCAAGAAAGGCTTGCCAAGGTGCAGGGGGTCGCTGTAGGCTCTGGGGCCACTTAGGGGTATGTGCTATATGCGCAAGTCGCTGTGGATTGTCGCCTTACTGGTCGGGGCCATCGTCGCGCCCAACGCCTGGGCGGATTCGTTCGATGCGTCGTTCACGTGCACGAGCTCCTGCGCGTCCGTGCCGACTGACCCCTTTGTGTGGTTCCCCTCACCCACCATTCCCATTTTATTCTTTTCCGAAAATTTCACGATTACACTAGGCAGTTTCGATTCTCCCACCGACCAATTCACCTGGGATGTCGGGACGAACTCCGGGGGTTGGTATTTTCAGATCAACGACTTGACCAACAATACGTTTGACAACGGCCCGACGTGCAATTTTGACGGATCGCATGATGCACCTTATGGCGCCGGGGGAGTAAATTTTGATTCCGTTCCCGAGCCCAGCTCCGTCGCCCTCTTGCTGCTCGGGGTCGGAATAGTGTTTGTGGCGCGGAAACGCACAGCCCGGGGCCTTGCGCAGGCCAGGTGAACGGGGCATTCGCCGTCATTTCCCACACCTCACTGAGCGACTATCCCTTCGAGCGCCGAACCTAAAGCCCAATGTGTCCACACCAGCGGCGCTTAGGGCTGGGGGCCTCATAGCGGCCACCCCGTGCCGATGTGCGAACGATTCTTGCAGTGCACGCTTTGCGCAGATATTCTTGGATGAGTACGCCGGAGTGGCGGAATGGCAGACGCGGCGGACTCAAAATCCGTTGACCGCAAGGTCGTGAGGGTTCGACTCCCTCCTCCGGCACCAGAAAGACAGTGACTAGTGGCTGGTGACTAGTGACTGGCAGAGGACCGCGGAGAACGTAGAGCGGTTCCTTGCGAGCGACAGCCTCTTCGTCTCCTCACAGTTGTACACGGTCAATCAGGACAAAATCAGGACTATTTTTTGAGGTAGGAGACGCCGTACTTGTAGAGGCCTTCTTTGGGTAATTCCTGGGTGAAGACGATGCGGGCGGGGACGAAGATATTGGCGGCGCCTGCGGCGTAGGGGTTGGCCACTTCAATGCGCGAGCCGAGAAAATAGCGTTTGGAGCTGCGGAAGGCGAGGCCACCGCGGGAAATGTCGTCGCAGCTGACGACTTCTTCGTCGAAGCCGGGCTGGCGAATACAGGCCGGCATGTTGGATTTGATGCGGAGATCTTTTCTGCGGCTGACTACGGAAGGGGGAGGCTCGGGGGGATTCGGAGGCGCGGAGGTTCCTTCCGCATAGTGCGCGCCTTCGGCGGGAGATTCGGCATCGGGGATTAGAGGGAGCGGGGACTCGTCCGCGAGCTCCGCGGGCACGGTCTTCCAGACGGAAGAATTACCGCAGGCATTGCAATTGCGCTGCAGGGCCAGGTTGGCTTCGTACACCTCAGCTTCCACTTCGTTCATGTAGACAACTTCGCGGTTCTTGCAGCGCGAGCATTCAAGGAGCGCGCGGCCGACGGCGGACTGCGAGTCAGAGAGGGCAGGGAAATAAATGTTCCAGAGGTTGACGGTGGTGTCCATCAAAGCGAGGCCGTAGACATAGCCCTCGTGCTGGCCGCCAATCTGGCCAATGACGCGGACCAGAGCTTCTTTTTTGGTGCCGGGGCGTTTGAGGATGAGCTCGAGATCGGCGGCGAGTTTGCGAGAGACGATGATGGTAGCGCCGTGGCGGCTGACGATGACGGTCTTGCACTGCTCGACGAAATGCTCGCCGGTGAAATCCGCCCCGAAAATCTCCACGGGGATGGAGATGGAAATGCGGTCACTCCTGCGCAGTCGTTCGAGCGTCATCGCGGCATCAGACTCCACTCACATCCGCTGCAGAGCCGCCGGGGCGGGGCCGACCTGGCCGGTACAGCGGTGGATCGCCTCCATCCCGGGATGCGGAATCGGAAGCGAGCAGCCGGAACATCCTACCAGCAATCGGAACAGATGGCGCGGTGGGAGATTGCAGCGGGCGGCGTGAGGGGAACGAGGGAAAAAGAGGTCAGGGGAGATGGAGAGAGAAGGCGGGAGAAAGGCGAGAGGAGACTGAAGGGCGGGAGCGAAGCCAGGAGCGCAGCCAAGAGTGGATGGGCCACAGGCCCGGCGCTACCGGGGGTGCGCGTGGCGCGCGCCTTTTGCGTATGCGGCGACGCCAGCGGCGAGGAGGAGGAGAGAGAGGCCGGCGATTTTTACCACGGCCAGAGGTTTATTGGGCTCGCCGGCGGGAGGAATGAGGGAGAGGATGATGCAGGCAAACGTGGTGATGAAACCGAGGATTGCTAATGCGGAGGAGAGTAAGGCGCCGCCGGGAATGCGGAACATGCCGGGCTCGACGCCCTCTTCGACGCTGCGTGCGAGGCGGACCATGGCCGCGAACAGGAAGAGATAGGGAATGAAGGTGGAGATGACGGTCATGCTGACGAGGACGTCGTAGGCGCCTTTGACGCTGGTTCCGGCCTGGCCGAGGAAGACAAAGGCGGCGGCGGCAATGAATTGCGTCCAGAGGGAGACGTGAGGGGTGGCCCAGCGTGGATGCAGGCGGCCAAACGCGTCAGGGAGATAACGGTCGAGGCCAGCGACGAAGGGGACGCGCGAGCAGGCAGCGAGATAAGCGCCTGCGGCGCCGACGTTGCTGACCAGAATCAGCAGGGCGACTGGGGCGAGCACGCCGGCGAGACCCAGCTGTTTCGCGCCCTCGGCCACGGCCTGGAGCAGGCCTTCGAGGCTGTCCACGGCGCGGAAGGGGAGCAGGATGAGGATTGCGGCGGTGCCGATCATGTAGCCGATGGTGCTAAGCAGGCTGCCGGTGAGCAGGGCGCGGGGGACATTGCGGCGCGGGTTTTCGATTTCGTCGCCCATGAAGGAGGCGGCTTCGCACCCGCAGAGAGCGAAGGCGATGGCGCTCCAGAAAATGGCGTCCTTGAGGCCGGCTTCGGGAATGAGCGCGGCGGTGGAAAATTGCGTCGCAGAGCCGAAGCGGTGAAGTGCGGCGGCAGCGATTCCGAGAAGAACCAGGATGGGGACCCACATTCCGGCGGCGCCGAGATTGTTGACCCATTTGCCGAGGTCGAGGCCACGGACGTTCAGTATGGTGATGAGGAGAAGCGAGGCGAGAGAGAAGGCGATGAAAAACGATGGACTGGTGTTGGCGACTGCGGCCGTGCCGCCGCGGATGTAGAGAGCGCTGCCGGCGGCGAAATAAAGGACGGTGGGGAAGTAGGGGAGGTTCGAGGTCCAGTAAGTCCAGCCGGCCATGAAGCCGCCGAATTCGCCGAAGGCCTGTTTGCTCCAGAGGTAGAGGCCGCCCTCCTGGGGATAGCGCGAGGAGAGTTTAAGGACGGAGAGAATCAGAGGAAGGGCGAAGGCAAACCACGCGCCGATCCAAACGAGGAAGACGGAGGGGCCGGCGGCCGCGGCGAAGGAGATCCAGCGAAGGGAGATGCCGGTGACGAGGTAGTAGAGGATGAGGTCACGAAGACCGAGGACGCGGCGGGGGGCGGTAGGAGTGGATGACATTGGGTCAGAGGGAGAGGGAATAGGCGTAGAAGAGGTTGTCGCGGAGATAGCCGAGTTGTTCGTAGAGGGATTGGGCTTGGAGATTGTCTTTGGCGGTTTCGAGGGCGAGATGGGAGGCGCCGGTTTCGCGTGCGAGTTCTGAGGCGCGATTCATGAGGGCGCGGGCCAGGCCGTGACGGCGGGATTCGGGCGAGACGTAGAGATCGTAAAGAATCCAGCGGGGCTTCATGGCGAGCGAGTCGAAGGAGGGATAGAGATGAACGAAGCCGGAGGCGCGAGCGCTGTCGGCGGGTGCGTAGCCGAGGTAGAGGACGGAGTCGCGTTTGGTGAGACGGGCGGAAAGGAAGCGGCGGGCGGCCTCGAGAGCGGTAGGCCGTTTGTAGAACTGGCGGTAAGCGTCGAAGAGAAGAGTGGCGTCGTCGAGATGCTCCGGGCCGGCGCGGAGGATGTGGATGTCGGGTGCATGCTCGGTCAGCATAGTGGACCTCTGTGATTTGGTTCAGGGGCTAAAGTCCCATTTCCTTTGCTGCCCGTTCTGTCGGAGCTGAAGCTCCGACCCCCTCAGAGAACGCGTGAAGAAGAGAGAGGGATTCCACCCCCGCACTCATTTCATTTTCTCGTGGCCGTAATACTCGAAGGCGGACATGGGGCGGTCGCCGCCGGTCTTCCAGACGCGGGAATCGGGCGAAAGCTTGCCGAGAGCTTCCGCCATGGCGCGGATGTGAGCGGCCGACGCGCCACAGCAGGCGCCGATGTAGTTGACGCCGATTTTGCGGGCTTCGAGGGCGTATTCGGCCATGGCTTTGCGCGAAAGCTGGAGCGGCTCGAGACCGACGGGAAATTCGGGGAGGCTGGTGAAATCGGGTTTGCCGGGAGGAGTGCGATAGGCAGCGGGCTGACAGGCGATATAGCCGCGGACGGCTTCGCGAATCTGGCGCATGAGCGGAAGCGTGTTTTCGGGATTGCGGAGGCAGTTGACGCCGACGATGTCGGCGCCGGCATCGGCGAGCAAGCGAGCGGATTCGGCGGGGGTCTGGCCTTCGGCGGTGACGTCTGTGTTTTCAAAGCACATGGTGACCATGGATGGGAGGTGTGCGGCGCGGATTCGTTCGACGGCGAGGAGAGCTTCGCCGGTCCAGGAAAAAGTTTCTGCGATGATGAAATCGACGCCCTCGGCGGTCATAACGGCGAGCTGTTCATCGAAGAGGCGGCGGACGCGGTCGGGCGAGGCCGGGTCTTTGGGTTCGTACATCCAGGTGAGGGAGAGATTTCCGGCGACGAGGCAGTGGCCGTCCGCGGCGACTCTGGCGATGCGGATGGCGGCGCGATTCAATTCTTCGAGGCGGTCGGCGAGGCCGACGGTGGCGAGTTTGTCGCGGCTGGCGTAGAAAGTGAGCGCTTGAAGAACTTCGGCGCCGGCTTCGCGGAATTCGACGTGGAGTTCGTGGAGGGCTTCGGGGCGAGTGAGGGCGACTTCGGGAGTGAACGGGCCGGCGCGGACCCAGCCGCGCTGTTCGAGCTCAAGGAGATAGCCGCCGTCACCAAGAACGACGCCTTCCTTCAGACGATCTAGGATGTTTTTCTTCATCCGTGCCGTTCCTTAGGAAAAGCGAAAATCGAACATCGGTAAACCCGGAAAAACCCAACACCGAAAACCTGGGATGGGGCGCCCTGGTTCCCGCGAAAGTGTATCGCTTACTCTTGGTACATCGTCAATCGTCTCGATATTCGTAGGGGGCGCGAATGGGGTGGCCCTCGTCGAAGCGGGAGGGGCGGAAAGCGTGGACGTCCACGGTCTGAGCGCGGCCGTCGAGAACCATCTCCGCCATCACGATGCCGATGGCGGGCGAAATTTTGAAGCCCATGCCGGAGAATCCCGCGCAGAGATAGAGGCCGGGGATGGAAGGGATTGGGCCGAGGAGGGGGCGCGAGTCGGGAGTCATGTCGTAAACGCCGGTGATGCCGCGGAGGATGCCGGCATGTTCGAGAGCGGGGACGCGGCGCGCGGCGGAGCGGATCAATTCCACGAGGGAGTCGTGCGAGGCGTGCTGGGGAAAATCGTCGGGGTCGACGCCGCGGCGGCCGTAGAAGCCGCCGACAAGCGTTTTATCGTGGGCGTCGGAGCGGAAATAGGTGCAGGAGATGGAGTCGATGCAGGCGGGGCCGCGGGGCGTCATTTCCGGGGGATTGACGAGGACGACGGTTTCGTGGAGTTCGGTTTCGATGGATACGGTGAGGCCGATCGTGCGGAGGAGCGGAACCGTCCACTGCCCCGCGGCGGCGATGACGATGGGGGCGTGGATCTCTGTGGTAGAGGTGGCGACTCCGGAGATGCGGCCGCTTGTGGTGAGGAGGCGCTCGACGCGCGTGCGGGGGAAATATTCAACGCCGAGTTCGCGTGCGCGGGCGAGGAAACCGGTGGCGACGCCCGCACCGTCGCCATAGCCGGAGTCGGGCTCGTATGCGGCGAGAGGGACGTCGTCGAGGGCCCAGTCGGGGGCCAGGGCGCAGAGTTCGTCGCGGGTGACGAGGCGCGCGTTAACGCCGAGGCTCTGCTGCATGGCGACATTCTCGCGGAGGCGGTCGTGCTCGGCTTCCGGGACGATGCGAACGAAGCCAGTGCGGCGGAAATCGGAGGGTGAGCCGACGATGCGCTCCCAGTCGCGGAAAATTTCGAGACTGCGGAGGGCGAGTTCGACTTCAGGAGGGAATGTGTAATGCATGCGGATGAGGGCGGAAGAACGGCCGCTGGCGCCTTGTCCGGCGTGATCTTTTTCGAGGAGCAGGATGCGGCCGGGACGGCGCTGGGCGAGTTGGAAAGCGGTGGAAGCGCCCATGACGCCGGCGCCGAGAATGATGATGTCGGCGGAATTGGGGAGTGGCGGAGGGGAGGAACTCATGCGCGGCTCCGGCGCAGGCGGGTGCGTTTTAGATCGCGCAGGACCTGAAGGGCGGAATTGCGGCCGGGGGCGCCGGTGACGCCGCCGCCGGGATGGGCGCCCGCGCCGCAGAGGTAGACGCCGTCGATGGGAGTGCGGTACTGCGCCCAGCCGGGAACGGGACGCATGAAGAAGAGCTGGTCGAGCGAAAGATCGCCGTGGAAGATGTTGCCCTCGGTGAGGCCGTAGGTGCGTTCGAGGTCGAGCGGCGTGAGAACCTGACGGGCGACGATGGAGCGGGGAACATTGGGGGCGTATTCGCCGATGGCGCGGACGACAGCTTCGCCGAGGCGGCCGCGCTCGGCATCCCACGACGATTCGGCCAGGCGGTAGGGGACGTATTGAGCGAAGCAGGTCATGACGTGACGGCCAGCAGGGGCGAGGGTGGAGTCGACGTTGGAGGCGACAACACAATCGATCCAGAGCTCGTCGGGGATTTTTCCCCATTTGGCGGAATCGTAGGAGCGCTCGGCGAATTCGAGCGAGGGAATCAGAGTGAAGAGGGCGCGCTCGCTGGGACGCCAGTCTTCGGGGATGCCGCGGACGCGAGGCTCTTCCGCGAGGACGAGATTGACCTTGGCGCAGGGCCCGTTCATGCGGATGGCTTCGATGGAGCGGAGGAAATCTTCGGGGAGTTCCTTTGAATCCACCAGGCGGAGGAAGGTGCGCTTCGGGTCGGCGTTTGAGAGGATGACGCGGGCGACGATTTCCGTGCCGTCTTCGAGGACAGCGGCGCGAGCGCGGCCGTGGCGGACGTCGATTCGAGCAACCGGAGAGGCGGTGCGGAGTTCGGCGCCTGCTTTCGTGGCTGCCGCGGCGAGGGCCTGGGTGATGGCTCCCATACCGCCGATGACGTGTCCGTAGAAGCCCTGCACCTGGTGCTGGCCGCCGCTCAGGAGATGAAAGAGCAGGCCGAGCGAGGAGCCGGGCTGCCAGGGGCCGCCGTGTTTTCCGTAGAGGCTGTTGGCGAGAAGCAGGGTGCGGACTTTTTCGTTTTCGAAATTGCGATGGAGGAAATCGCCGAGACTTCCGGTGAAGAGTTCGACGAGGCGAGCGACCTCGGCATCGGTGATTTTTCGGAAGCGCGCACCGAGGCGGAGGCGGTCCACATAACCGCGCAGGCCGCGACGCGAAAAATCGGGAGGAGGCTCGAGGAAGAACGGCTCGAAATAACGGGCGAGGCGCTTGAGCTCGTCGTCCACGCGGGCGAATTGGCGAGCGTCGCGGCGGGAGAGTTGATCGAGTTCACGGAGGGTACGGGCACGGTCGGCCCACCAGGGGAGGGCGGAGCCGTCGGGAAAGGGCACGAGAAGAGCAGGGTCGCAGGGAACCATACGGAGGCCGTGCGAGGCGAGGCCGAGCTCGTGGATGACTTCCGGGCGAAGCATGCTGGCGATGTAGGAGGTGGTGGAGGCGCGGCAGCCAGGAGCGATTTCTTCGGTGACACAACAGCCGCCGAGGATTTCGCGGCGTTCGAGGAGGATGACTTTGAGGCCGGCGGAGGCGAGATATGCGGCAGCGGTGAGGCCGTTGTGGCCGCCGCCGATTATGACGGCGTCGCGGGGGTGGGTGGAAGAGGACATGCGAGTGTGAAATCGGCAACGATAGCACAGGGAATGAGGAGAAAGGCGAAACTCGAAAATTGAAAATCGGAAAGGCAAGAGCAGATCCCTCGTCCGTCGCGGCGGGCTCGGGATGACAGGGGCGGGGGGCTGCGCAGTGAGGTAGACTGCGGGCCGGGGAACGACCGGGGATGAAAAGGGAAGAAGAGAGGGAGGGGATGTTGCACGAGATCCAGGGGCTGCCGGCGAGTTCGCATGGGAAGAAGGTGGATTCGTTCGCGCAGGCGGCAGAGCTGGAGCGCGAGCTCAAACGCGTGGTGCGCGGCGAAGTGCGTTTCGATGCCGGGAGCAGGGCGATGTATGCGTCGGACGGGTCGAATTACCGGCAGATTCCGATCGGGCTGGTTGTGCCGCGGGATGCGGAGGACGTAGTGGCGGCAGTTGGGGCGTGCAGGAAGTTTGGAGCGCCGGTGCTGCCGCGCGGGGCGGGGACGAGTCTGGCGGGACAGTCGTGCAACGTTGCGGTCGTCCTGGATTTCACGAAGTACATGAACCGGATTCTGGAGATTGATACGACGCGGGGATATGCACGAGTGGAGCCCGGGATTGTGCTCGACACGTTGCGGGGCCGCGCCGAGAAGAACCAAATGACGTTCGCGCCGGACCCTTCGACGCACAGCCGGTGCACGATCGGCGGGATGATCGGAAACAATTCGTGCGGGACGCATTCGCTGCTGGGCGGGAAGACGGTGGACAACGTCGAAGAATTGAACATCGTGCTGTACGACGGGACGCGGATGACGGTGGGGGCGACATCGGACGCGGAACTCGATGCGATTGTGCGCGAGGGAGGGCGGCGCGGGGAGATCTACGGGAAGCTGCGCGGGATTCGGGACCAGTACGCGGATTTGATACGCGGCCGATTTCCACGGATTCCGCGCCGCGTTTCCGGCTACAACCTGGATGAATTGTTGCCGGAGAACGGGTTCCATGTGGCGCGGGCGCTGGTGGGGACGGAGGGAACGTGCGCGGTGGTGCTGGACGCGCAATTGAAACTGATCCACAGCCCGCAGCAGAGGACGCTGGTGGGGCTGGGCTACCCGGACGCGTATCAGGCGGCGGACCATGTGCCGGAGATTCTGGAGTTTCATCCGATCGGGCTGGAGGGGTTGGAAGGCGGGATTGTGGAAGGGCTGGCGAAGAAGAAGGCGGCGAACCTCGAACTGTTGCCGGAGGGTCGCGGGCTGTTGCTGGTGGAATTCGGGACGGACAACGAGGCGGAGTCGCAGGAAATTGCGCGGCGGATGGTGCAGCGCGTTGGGCGGATGCCGGGCGCGCCCGTGGCGCGAATTTATACGAAGGCGGAGGCGCGAGCGGTGTGGCATCTGCGGGAGGCGGGGCCGCGAGCTTCGGCGTTTTATCCGGGAGCGCCGGCGCAGTGGGATGGGTGGGACGACTCGGCGGTAGCGCCGGAGAAACTGGGGCCGTACCTGCGGGATCTGCGCGCGCTGCTCGATGAATTCGGATACGTGGGGGCTTTCTATGGGCACTTTGGGCATGGCTGCGTGCACCTGCGAGTGAGTTTTGACCTGCTGAGCGAAAAGGGGATCAGGAGATTTAAGGAGTTCATGGACCGCGCGGCGGACCTGGTGATTTCCTACGGCGGATCGCTTTCCGGCGAGCACGGGGACGGGCAGTCGCGCGCGGCGCTGCTGCCGAAAATGTTCGGGCCGGAGCTGATGAAGGCGTTTGCAGAGTTCAAAGCGGCGTGGGACCCGGCGAACGGGATGAACCCGCACAAGGTGGTGGACCCATATCCGATCGCGGAGAATTTGCGGCTGGGAGTGGATTACAAGCCGGCGCGTCCGGTGACCCACTTCAAGTATCCGGAAGACGACGGTTCGTTTGTGAAGGCGACGGAGCGATGCATCGGGCTGGGCATGTGCAGGAAGAACGATACGGGCGGGATGTGTCCGAGCTACATGGTGACGCTGGAAGAGGAGCACAGCACGCGCGGGCGGGCGCACATGCTGTTCGAGTTGTTGCAGGGAGAGGTGGTGCGGGGAGGCTTCCAGGATGAGCAGGTGAAACGGGCGCTGGATTTGTGCCTGGCGTGCAAATCGTGCAAATCGGAATGCCCGGCGAACGTGGATCTGGCGACGTATAAGGCGGAATTCCTGGCGCATTACTACGAGGGACGGGGGCGGCCGCTCTTTGCGCGCGTATTTGGACAGATGGATAGATGGCTGCGGGTGGCGGGTGTGGCGCCGTGGGGGGCGAATTTCCTAACGCATACGAGGGGATTCAAACATTTGCTTCAGGGCGTGCTGGGGCTGGCGCCGGAGCGGGAAATTCCACGGCTGGCGCGGCAGAGTTTCCGGAGTTGGGCGCGGGGAAACCCGGAGGCGGGACGGTTTGAGGTGGGGCCGTTTGCGAAGGAGGTTGTGCTATGGGTGGATACGTTTAATAACTTTTTCCGGCCGGAGACGCTGCAAGCGGGGATGGAGGTACTGGCGGAGGCCGGGTTCCGGATCAGGATTCCAGACCAAAGGGTGTGCTGCGGGCGACCGCTCTATGATTTTGGGATGCTCCGTGAGGCGCGTGCGTATCTGGAGAATGTGCTGCGGGTCTATGCGCGGCATATTGATGCGGGGACGCCAATTGTTGTGCTGGAGCCGAGCTGCGCCTCGGTGTTCCGGGACGAGTTGAGAAACCTGATGCCGGAGGACGAGCGGGCGGGGAGGCTGGCGAGCCAGACCTTTCTGCTGAGCGAGTTCCTGGAGAGGCATGCGCCGGGATATGAGCCGCCGAGGCTGGAGCGAAAGGTGATCTTGCACGGGCATTGTCACCAGAAGGCCCTGATGAAGATGAGCCATGCCGAGGCACTGCTGCGGAAGATGGGAGCGCAGGTTGAGTCGCTCGATGCGGGATGCTGCGGGATGGCGGGACCGTTTGGGTATGAAAAGAGCAAGTACGCGGTATCGCAGGCTGTGGGGGAGAGGGTGCTGTTGCCGGCGGTGAGAGCAGCGGGGCAGGATGCGGTGATTGTGTCGGACGGGTTCAGTTGCCGGGAGCAGATTTGGCAGGGGACCGGGCGCCCTGCTGCGCATATCGCGGAGGTGTTGGCGGGTGCGGCGAGGGAGAAAAAGAAAAGCGCTGTTGACAGAGTGGAAAAGCGGGCAAAACGTTCTTGACGCAATCCCGTGAATCGCCTACCGTGACATATAGTTCCGGGGCATCGGGGGATTCATTATTTCGCCCCTGCCAGGGACGAAACCGCACTGATTCGGGGGAGTTCTGGGCCGCAATTTGTTCTGCGTTTTCCGGGGGAGGACTAGGTCCATGCTGAGACGGCAGAGAAGGTCGTGGTATTTCCAGGTGTGTGTGGCGGTGGCGGTTGCGGCGGGGCTGGCGGTGTGCCTGCCGGCTGCGGCGCAGACGTTCCGCGGGTCGATCATCGGGACGGTGTCTGATCCTGCCGGAGCGGTGATCGCCGGGGCCACGGTGACGGCGAAGAACACGGCCACGGGACTGGTCCGCACAACGCAGACCTCCAGCGACGGCACCTACTCGATCCCCGAACTGACAGTCGGCAATTATCAGGTGACGGCGACGAAGCCGGGATTCCAGACGGCGGTGGCCGACGGAGTGTCGGTGGAAGTGGCGCGCGAGCGGCACGTGGACTTTACGCTGAAGCCGGGCAACGTGTCGCAGCGGGTGGTAGTGACGGAAGAAGCGGGCACGCCGATCGAAACGACGAACAACAACCTGGGGATCCAGTTTGAGAGCCGGGACATCGTGGACCTGCCGATCAATGGACGAGACATCGACAAGCTGTACATCATGAGCCCGGGGGTAACGGGAGACCCGAGCGGTGCGGGGGGATCTCCGGGGTCGTACGGGCAGTTCAGTGCGAACGGGAACCGGGACCGCGCGAACAACTTCCTGCTGGACGGGACGGACATGAACGACAGCTACCGGAACCTCCCGGCGATCAACCAGGGAGGCGTGTTCGCGATCCCGGCGACGATCCTGCCAATCGAGTCGATTTCCGAAGTTCGCGTGCTGACAAACTTCGACGCGGAGTACGGGCGGAGTTCGGGGTCGGTGGTGAATATAGTGACGAAGAGCGGGACGAACGACATTCACGGGAGCGTATTCGAGTATTTCCGGAACAGCGTGCTGAACGCGAGGAACTTCTTCGACACCACGGGGCCGAAGGACGCGTTCCGGAACAACCAGTTCGGCGGGGCGATCGGCGGGCCGATCGTGAAGAACAAGACGTTTTTCTACGGGTCGTACGAGGGGCAGCGGGAAGGGCTGGGGCTGACGTCGTTGAATACGGTGCCGGCGCTGGCTGATTATCAGGCGGCGATCGCCAATATCAAACTGACGAACCCGGCGGCCAACCCCGCGCTGTGCGCTCCGGGAGCGACGGTTTTCGGGTGCGTTTCGGGGCAGCCGGCTGGTGTCATCGATCCCGTGATCCTGAATTACTACAACCTGTGCAATACGAAAAGGGGTTGTTCGGGCGGGAATTCCCCGTGGCCGGTGGCAAACCTCGCCACTACGCCTGCCGGATTCAATAACGTATCGAGCGACACTTCGCACAACGACGTGGACAGCGTAATTCTGAAGGTGGACCACTCGCTCAATTCGGCTAACACGCTGACGGGGCGGTACTTTTACGGCCGGAGCAACCAGAGCCTGCCGCTGGGGACCGGGGGCGGCAACAATATTCCGAATACGAACACGGTCTCGCCGACGAACGTGAATCTGGCCTCGGTGAGCCTGGTGAGCGTGGTTTCACCCACCCAGACGAACGAAGCGCGGTTCGGCTTCAATCGTTTCCACGAAGGATTCTTCTCCCAGTCCGCGGGGTTGATTGGGAATCCGGAAACCTCGCTGGGGCTGAACACGTGCCTGGGCGATGTGGCCAACACGATTAAAGGGACGACCTTCGCCAATTGCGGGGCCGCGGCGCTGGCCACGGCGAACCCGCAGGATTATGGACTGCCGTCACTGTCGATCAGCGGGTTTTCCAGCCTGGGCAGCTCGAGCTTTGCAAACCCGCGCGACCGCATCGACCGCAACTATCAGTTCGTGGACAACTTTTCGTGGAAGTTCGCAAAGAACGACGTGAAGATGGGGTTCGAGGAGCGGCACACCTCGGTGGATTCGCTCCAGGACTTGTCCTTCCGGGGCAGCCTCTCATTCGGTGCCACGACGATGTCATCGCCGCTTGCCAATTTCCTCGAGGGAAATGTCACGGGGGGCAGCATCAACTACGGGGTCACCAACCGTTACACGCACCAGGATTCCCTGGCGTTTTTCATCCAGGATTCCTGGCAGATACTGCCGCGGTTGACGGTGAACGCGGGGATTCGCTGGGACTATTATGGGGTAATCGGGGAAGGCAGCGACAACATCAGCAGTTACAATCCGGCAACGGGGCTGGCGCCGATGAACCAGCCGTACAAGCCGGATTGGAATAATTTTGGGCCGCGGGTGAGCCTGGCGTGGGATCCATTCGGGAAGGGAAAGACGGTGGTGCGGGCGGGAGCGGCGATCTTTTACGATTCGTTTTCGTTTGACTACTTCACGGGACAGCTTTACGAGAACACGAGCAACCTAGGTCCGGCGTATAACCCGGTGGGCGCGGATCCGATCCTCAGGGGCGCCGTCAATGTGACTCCGACGGTTGCTTGTCCGAACGCACCAACGCTCCAGGCCGGCTGCCCCGTATTCGCCACGTCAGCAGCGGCGTTAGGCGCGAACACCACGGGCGCATCGACGGTAGGCCCGCTGCAGACGCCGTATGTGGATACGTTCACGCTGAATCTGCAGCAGGAACTGGGCGCCAATACCGTGCTGCAGGTGGGATATGTGGGCACGCAGGGAAGGAAGCTACAGCGCATCGTGGACCAGAACCAGCCGAGCCTGGCGGCGATCAATGCGTTCGACGCGACGTGCGCGGGCGGGCTGGGTATTCCGCTGACGGTGGAAGTGACGAACTGCGGCGGAACCACGCTTCCCCGCAACTTCAACAACCTCGGGAACGGGTTTGTGACGCTGCCGGGACAGAACAACAACGCGGCGGTACTGAGCGCGCTGGCGCCGCAAACGCCGTTTTATTTGCAGCAGCTGCAGACGAGCGCGCGGTCAAATTACAATGCGCTGCAGGTGACGCTGACGCAGCGGAACTGGCACGGAATCACGCAGCAGATCAACTACACCTGGTCGCATACGCTGGACGACGCCAGCGACGGGCAGGACTACGTGCCGCATGCCGGACAACCGAACGACAGCACGAACCCGCACTTCTCGAACTACGGTCCATCGAACGTCGACGTGCGGAATCACTTCATCTGGACCCTGGAGTACGCCTTCCCGAAAGCACACGGGCTCGGACGGCTTGGGGAGGGATGGATCGTGTCGAGCGTGGTGACCGTCCAGAGCGGGCATCCGTGGGAACTGGTGAACACCGTGGACGATTACGATGGTTCCGGAGAGTTCTTCGGGCGGCCGGACCTGGTCGGCAAGCCGGTGTACAATTTCAGCAATCCAGCAGAGTTTCTGAACGTGAATGTGTTCGCGGCGCAATGCACGCTGAGCGGGCTGGGCGCCGGGGCTCCGGACAAATTCGGGAACTTAGCCGCGGATTGTCTGTCCGGGACGCGGCATTTCGGGACGGAGGGCCGCAACGCGCTGATCGGGCCCGCGTTCCGGCAGTGGGATTTTTCGATCATCAAAAATACGAAGATTACGGAACGGATCAGCCTGCAACTACGCGCCGACGCATACAATTTGCTGAACCATCCGAATTTCTCGAACCCCCTGCTGCCGTCGTTCTTCGACGCTCTGCCCGGCAGCCCGAATGGCACCGCGGGGCCCACCCTTGGACGTTTCTCGGGCTTCTTCCCGATCGTGGCCACGATTGATAGCGGGATCGGCAACCCGGTTCTCGCCGGCGGCGGGCCGCGGAGCATTCAGTTTGCGGCAAAGCTGACGTTCTAGCGCGACTCGGTTCCGCGAGAAAGCTCCACGGTCAGGAGTGCGCTAACGACCGCGGCTGCCCGGTCAGAGCGGGAATCGAACTGCTTCTGGACCTGAAAAATTCTGCACATTCCGGAGGAGGGCGCTGCACGGGCTGCCGTGTGCAAGGTCTCCAACCCACACAATTTGAATTAGTTGCGGGCCGCGCAGGAGAACACCGGTTTGGTGCCTGGATTGCCATGTGGAGCGCCGGACCCGCGAGAGCAGGCTCCGTAGGACACGATGAGGGGGCCTGTCCACTTTGCCGCTTGCCGGCGGCGGTGGACAGCGCCCTCCTCGCCAACCTCGTGTAGCGCAATTTCACCCGACGAAATAATCGTTAGCTGCCCGCCACGCATCTGTGTGCGAAAGCAGATCCCCCGCCGCGCAAACCGTGGGGGACGCGCGATGACAACGGGCGGTAAATCAACATGGTTCAGAGGCCGGCACGCGCGGTCACAGGCGTCGTCGATATTGGAACTCTTTGGGGTGCTAAGTGGAAATAGGAATAGACGCGCGCAGCGTGAAGATGCGAACGAAGAATGCTGCGGCAAAAGGACAGAAATGCTGATTCGATCGAAGATTTCCATAGCACTCTTGGCGGGGGCGTTGGCTATTCCGGCGATGTATTCCCAGGGACCCGGCCCCGACGGCGGGCAGGGCGGGCCGGAGGATGGACCGCGGACGCTCCGGCAGATGGGGCCGGACGGACCTGACGGGCGGCGCGGAGGCGAAGAGGGTTGGCAGCGCGGCGAGTTCCGCGGGATGCGCGGACACCATCGCGGGCGCGGGGAGTTTGCCCTGGCGCGGATTGCGGCGAATCCGGAGATGCGCGAGAAGCTGGGCATCACGGCGGAGCAGGCATCGAAGATCAGCCAACAGACCTCGGAATTCCGGAAAACGAGCATCCGGTCGCACGCGGATGTGGAGGTGAAGCACGTAGAGTTGGAAGACCTGATGCGCGCGGAGAGCCCGGACCGTGCGGCGATCGACCGGAAACTGGATGAGATTGGAGCGGCGCGGCTGGCGGAGACAAAAGCGCGAGTGCATTACCGGCTGGCTATGCGGGATGTGCTGACGCCGGAGCAGCGGACGAAGCTGCGGCAGATGCGCGAGGAACATATGCGGCAAGGATTCCACAGCCGGAGGGATGAGGAGCACCGGGGGCCGCACGGGCCGGGGCAGGGTGAGGAGTAGATAGATATCCAAAACGGCTGGACCCGCAGATTATTCCCAGCGAGCAGTGCACGACCCTTGCTGCGTCAGGTGCACTAAGGTTATGCCCTGACCTGAAAGTCGCAACCCTTCGAAAGGGGCGCAGGCAGGATTGCTCCTCCACCGCGTGAGGCTCAGCTACTGAGCGGGCTCAAATCAGTGGCAGAATCATAAGATTGTGAATCCAAGCGGCCACCTCCGTCGCCACACATGGCAACTGGGGACCGCGGTAGTGTGCGCGGTCGCACTGCAGGTGGGGATAGCGTCGGGGAACGGCCAGGAAAGACCCAAGCTATCCGTTGAAGTCAAGCTGGTGACCGTATACGCGACGGTGCGGGACAAACACGGGAAGTACGTTTCCAACCTGCCTCAGGAAGACTTCTCCGTCGAGGAAGACGGGCGCCCACAGACCATCCGGTATTTCGAGCACGAGAGCAACGTGCCGCTGTCGCTCGGCCTTCTCGTGGATACCAGCCTGAGCCAGCGACGCGTGCTGGGGGAGGAGCGCACGGCGAGCCAGGCGTTTCTGGACCACCTGTTGCGCGCAGACAAAGACAAGGCGTGCGTGATCCACTTTGACCGGGAGGTGGAATTGCTGCAGGACTTGACGGCGTCGCCGTCGAAACTGGAGACGGCGCTGATTCTGCTGGAAATCGCTCGACCGGATTTTTCGAAGCAGGGCGGAGGCGGAAGTAGCGGCGGCAGCGGAGGCGGGCCCGGGCCAGGAGGGCATCCCTATCGTTTTATGGGGGGAACGCTGCTGTACGACGCGGTGTACCTGGCGTCGAACGAGGTGATGCTGGGACTGCCGGGGCGCAAAGCCGTGATCGTGCTGACGGACGGGGTGGACCGCGGGAGCAAAAAGACACTCGAGATGGCTGTGGAATCGGCGCAGCGGGCCGATACGGTGGTGTACGGGATACTGTTTGAGGGCGAGGAGGGGTACGACTACAGCAGGGAACGAGGCGGGTATGGTGGCAATCGGGGCAGCCGGTATCCTCAGCAGAGCCGTCCCGACGGAAAGAAGGTGTTGGAGCGGATGGCGGGAGAGACGGGCGGGCGGATGTTCCAGGTATCGAAGAAATTGCCGATCGAGCAGATTTACGCGCAGATCGCGGAGGAGCTGCACAATCAGTACAGCCTGGCATACACGCCGGACCGGGAGAATCCGGGAACGGGATTCCACAAGATTCACGTAGCGACGAAAGAGAGGGAGCTGATCGTGCAGGCGCGGTCGGGGTATTACTACACACCGTAACAACCGCGAAATACGAAAAACGAAAGCAGATCCCTCCCTCGCAGTGCCGAATCCCGAAGCTTCGGGATCGGGACGGGGTCAGAATGACAACACGGGGAGATGCATCGGGAGCGCAGTCTGCTGCATCCGTTGTAATATGGGGCTGTGGGGCGTATGCGCGGCGGTGCGAGCCAGCGCGGCGACTCCGCCAGTGACGAGGTGAACTCATGAGAGCGAAGAGTGCATGGCTTTTGGCGATGGCGATCGGCGCGGCCCTGGTGCTGGCACTGACGGCATCGGCCGATACCCTGAAATTGAAGGATGGGCGCGTGATTCACGGGCAGTACATCGGTGGGACGGCGGACGCGATCCAGATGAACGTGGATGGAACCGTGCAGACATATGACGTGCGGGACGTGTTGAGCCTTTCGCGGGATTCGGGAACAGCTCCGGCGGCTGCTCCGGCTGAAGCAGCGCCTGCGGCGCCGGCGGCTCCAGCAAACCTGCCGGATGCCCCTGTGCCTGCTCCGGCTCCTGCCCCAGTTCAGGCCCCGGATTCGTCGAAAGTTACGGTGCCGGTGGGCACACGGATCATGGTGCGAATGATTGACAGCGTGGATTCGGAGAAGAACAGGGTGGGTGACCACTTCCGGGCGTCGCTGGAGGCGAACATCGAGCAGGATGGGTATATCCTGGCGCGGCGAGGGACGGAGGTGTACGGGGAGTTGGCCACCGTGAAGGGTGCGGGGCGCCTGGCGGGCCATGCGGAGTTGCGGCTACAACTTACCGGGATGTTGGTGAAGGATAGCGTGGTGCCCCTTGTGACGGGCGATTATGAGGCGGCGGGGAAGGGCCGCGGCGGGAACACGGCGAAGAAGGCCGTCGGTGGGGCAGCGCTGGGCGCAATCATCGGCGCGCTGGCCGGGGGCGGCCGAGGAGCAGCTATTGGCGCGGGAGCCGGCGCCGCGGCGGGGACCACCGTGAACATCATCACGAAGGGTGAGAAGGTGAAAATACCGAGCGAGACGATTCTCGATTTCCGCCTCGATGCGCCGCTGTCGCTGAGGCCGGAGGGGTCCGCGTACCGCTGAACGCCGGCCGGAAGCGCCCAAATTCAACCGGATGAAACTCGATGAGTGAGGAGATACCTGTGGCGAAGCCTGCGCCGCCGGTAGCTCGCCGCGAGCCGCATGAGGCGGTTGTGCACGGCGACCGGCGCGTGGACGAGTACGGCTGGATGCGGGAGAAATCCAGTCCGGAGGTGCTCGCCTACCTACAAGCGGAAAACGAGTACTCCGATGCGGTAATGGCGCCCACGGCGCGCCTTCGCGAGAAACTTTACGCGGAGATTCTGGCCAGGATCAAGCAGACGGACCTGACGGTTCCGGCCCGGCAGGGGAACTATTGGTATTACACGCGGACGCAGCAGGGGAAGCAGTACAACATCTGGTGCCGGCGAGAGGGGAGCGAGGACGGGCCGGAAGAAGTGCTGCTGGACGGGAACGCGCTGGCGGAGGGGCATGAGTTCTTCGCGCTCGGTGGGTACGACGTGAGCGACAGCGGAGGGCTGCTGGCGTATACGACGGACTTCACGGGATTCCGAGAATACACGTTGCGCGTGCAGGATTTGAGCAGCGGCCGGCAATTGCCCGACACAATCGAGCATGTAACCAGCCAGACCTGGGCGGCCGACGGGCGCACGCTTTTCTATACGGTGGAGGATGACGCGAAACGGTCCTACCGGTTGTACCGGCACAGGCTGGGCGACGCGGAGGATACGCTGCTCTGTGAGGAGAAGGACGAGCGGTTCCGTCTGACGGTGGGGCGGGG
>Ga0187803_10000156_pt1 | contig 28435 bp, 34 predicted proteins | sample NC_wetland_sal_i_2_FD_132425 | JGI IMG/M metagenome (GOLD analysis project Ga0187803, IMG submission 132425) | Wetland sediment microbial communities from Neuse River Estuary, North Carolina, USA - Control_3 | ecosystem: Environmental > Aquatic > Freshwater > Wetlands > Sediment | place: USA...
CACGGATGTCGGCGTCGAGCACCCAGTTCACCCGCTTCCGTTGGATGCCCACCGTCAGCGCGTCCAGCGCCTGGTGCGGGCTGCGTCCGGGACGGAACCCATAAGAAAAGCCCTTGAAGTCGACCTCATATATATGGTTGAGGATCGTCACCACGGCCTGCTGAACGATTTTGTCTTCCAGCGCCGCGATGCCCAACGGACGTTGCCGCCCGTCAGCCTTCGGTATAAAGACTCGTCTTGAAGGTTTTGCCCGATACGCTCCGCGGTGAACCCGGCCGTGCAGATCAACAAGACGATCTTCCAGCCCGGTTTCGTACTCCTGCCACGTTACGCCGTCCACTCCGGGCGAAGCCTTACGCTGAAGCGCGTAGAAGCTGTCGCGAAGTAACTCGACGTTCAGATGGTGGAGCAAAGCGGTGAACCGCTCCTGCTTTCTTTCCTTTGCTGCCTTCCGCACACCGTCCAACCCCTGGGACCTGCACTCCCCGCTCTGTGTCGGGTGCATGTGCGACTGAACGATGTTCTCCTTCGCCTGTGCCCTTCCCTCTCCAGCCTCCGCAGAAGGTCTCCCTCCTTTGTTCGGCTGGTTCATAGGTACTACAGCACAGTCCGACTTCTCCAGCACGTGCATGTCCGCCGTGCGGCTTGTGGCCTTCGCGGACCGGCCTTGCTCATGAGACCAAGGCGCGCTGGAGATCTCCCGGTTCTCGTGCATGTTGTTTCTCAGCGTGCGCGGGTTCTCAGACTACGCAGGACCGACAGTCCACTCGCGACTAGCGTGGCTGCCGTGTTGCCTTCCTCCTACTCGGAATGAAGTCGGCATCCTGATCTACGGGCTTTTCGCAGCTCAATCGCCCCGCCCACCGATGCCTCTGGTCTACGCTTCAAGAGACACCTCACGATGTCCCCTGCAAGACTCGAGGTCAGGATGGATTCGCTACTTCCTTTCCTGTAGGGCTCTTGCATCCCCTACAACATGCCGGTTTATCCCGCCGCACTCCGAGTCGCCCGTGGTCCGCTCCGAGTCGGTGGCAGGTGCTCACGTCCACGCTGCGTCTAGGAGTAGGCTATTCCACAAGGAACTTGCCGCTACCGATCCGGAATTCTGTGAGGGGTTTGAGATTCTTCGTGTAACCGCGGGTAACTGCGTATTCCTTCCCACCTTTAACGCGGAGACCATACCTTCCCGTCGGGTACGGCTTGATCTCTACAACAAACGAGGTATTCACGAGCGCAGATCGATGGATCCGAATGAATCCGTATGGCTTCAGCTTTTCTGCCACCACCGAGATTGACTCGCGCAGCAGATAGGAGTCTGATTCGCGCTGCAGCGACACATAATTGCCCTCAGCTTGAACTGCGACCACATCGCCAGGATTGACGAAGAGAATCCTTCCTTTAGCTTTGATTGCGATCATCGGGTGACCCGGACGAGACAGTTTCTGCAACTGCGGCAAAGTTTCGATCAATTTTGCGGCTCGCTCGCCCTTTGCTCTCCGAGAGGCCCGGTCCAAGGCTTCGTTGATCCTTTCGTTCGAGAAAGGCTTTAGCACGTAGTCTACGGTGTGCCTCTGGAAGGCTGCGACCGCGTGTTCAACGTGTGCCGTTACAAACACGATCGACGGCAACGGAAGCTTTCGTTCCCTAAGTTGGTCTACTAGTTCAGTGCCCGACAGGTCCAGCATATTGATGTCGAGAAGCAAAACATCGTAAGAGTCCGTCGCCAATTTCTCGAGCGCTTCGACCGTGTCGTTGACCGAATCGAAATGCTCCACGTCGCTCCTTGCCGACAGAACATTTGCCAAAGCCGTTTGTGCCAGGCGCTCATCATCCACGATCAGCACTCGCATGGTTTCCACTCACCATCGATCTCTGTTCCATCAGGCGTAAACGCCTTGGCTGACCGCTCCAGACTTGAGCCTGAAAGATTTCGCCGATATTCTTCGGATGGTCATGACTTGAATTCGCGTAGAGATCAGACCATCAGTGAGCATCCGTAAGTGCCGGCGTTCCGTCCGACCACTTGGACACCGAAATCGTGAACTCGGTGATCGGTTGCGGAGAGTATTGATGCACGTTCACCGGAGAGTCAGAGGCTTCAGCGCCCCAAAACATATCGTCTGTCTTGGGAAACCAAAACATCAGATGGGGGTCGGCGTTTCCGTACTTGCGGCTAAAGTACTGTTGCTTCGACATCATGTAGCACATCGAGCCGGGCTCCGGCAGCGGCAGTTCTTTTTTGTCGAATGCGGCCTTGATACTGTCGAACATCTGAGTTTTGGACAGGCCAGCCAATACCAACTGTGTTGTTTTGAAAGTGAGAGGCAGATGGGTTCGTGCGGCCGGAGGATTGAGGCAAAGCGGAAGCCGCTGATCGGGGTTCAAAAACTCCGGGTCGTCGAAAGGGGCCATCCAGGATCGTTCCACGACACACACGAAACCGTTCTTACCTTTCACCACAGTTTCGTAGCCGTGCCGCCCAAGGACCATGATCTCGGCATCGCGCGAGATGGATTCCGGAGCTGCACTTCGAGCCAGGGCAATCTCGGCGTCGCGATCTGGCATGAGGTACTGGTCAAGCGGGGCCATGGTCAAATACGGCGTTTGGGCGTCCTGTGCCGGCGCTGGCCACGCCGCGCTGGCCACCACAAACACCGCGAAGCATCTTAATGCGATTGTTCTGGCTTTCTCCAGGTTCATCAATTTTCCCCATCCCGTATTCGCTTTTGAGGCCGGACTCGAATTTCCGATGGCAGTGGCTACATCCACTTTCACTTCACGTCCGTCTCTTGCTCCCGCGCCTCGTTGTATGTCCCGAACTTCTTCGCCACTACCTTCAGCGTGGGATAGAACTGCACAAACGTGTGCTCGACGGCGGCATGAGCGTCGTGGCACGACCAGCAGCCGTTGCCCTTGGGCATGGCCTCGGCCGTTTTGCCGTCGGCGTTGAAACCGTAGTACGCCCACTTATCAGAATTCCGCGCCGAATCTTTTACCTCGACGGCCAGCCCCATCAGATCGGTCTGATAATGGCCCATCTGGTTGATGGAACTTCGGCTTGCCGCATCCCGTTCGTCGATGACGAACATGCTCTGCTCCGGCCACTTCCCAGAGTTGGCAAATTCGTTGTAAGCCCAACGCTGCACGAAGACGTTGGTGAACATCTCGTGGCTGTCGGGCGCGGGACTGTAGTTCATGCCGTATCCAGCGGACAGAAAGATCCATTCGCGGTAGTCGGCAGGCCGGACAAGCTGGCCTTTCTCGTCATATCGCGGCTTGGGCACTTTTTCGTCAGGCGCGGCCAGCAGCCTAAGGCAAGTAACCAGAACAAGGATAGAACACAACGCGTTTTTCATAGATCACCAGGTCGTTTCCCGATTCTAAACCGCCGTTGTTGCCACAAACCCAGATGACGCTTGAGAAAACATAGGCCCATTCTCTCGCCTTGCCGTGTGCCCCTACCTGGCCCTGACTGGGTCTGGCGTTCCATCCGACCACCAGCCCGTGGGAACCATGAAATTGTCGATCGGTTCCGGAGCGCCACTGAACTGTGGACTCAGCATGATGGGAGAGTTGGGCAGATCTGCACCCCAAACGGCGCCGTCCATGAGTGGCGTGTAGATCATTAGGTGAGCGATCCAGTTGTGGTGGTCGCCATCGTTAAGATACTGTTCTTTCGACATCATGTAGGCCATGGCTCCAGGCTCCAGGGGCGGCAGCTCTTGCTTTATGAATTTCTTGATGCCGTCGATGATCTGAGCTTTGGATTGACCGGCCAATATCATCTCCGTTCTCTTATACGTCATCGGCAGGATGGAGCGGACAGCCGGCGGATTGTAGCAGACTGGACCTCGAACTTTAGGGTTCCAAAAGTTAGCGCCGTCGAATGAGCCCATCCACCCTCGCTCCACGGCGCATACGAAACCATTCTTCCCTTTGACCGCGGTTTCGTAGCCATTCCGTCCAAGGAAAAGGACATCTGCGTCGCGCGAGATGGCCCCCGGCGCCGCGCTTCGCGCCATGGCAATCTCTGCGTTTCGATCCATTAGGTATTGATCAAGCGGAGCCATGCTCGGATACTGCGCTTTGGCGTCCTGTGCTAGCGCTTGCCACGCCGTGATCAGCACGACAACCAGCACCAAGCTTCCTATTGCGATCGTCCTGACTATCCTTCGGTTCATTGATTTTCCCCTTCGATACGGACTTAAATACGCCTTCAAACCTGTGATACGGCAATCACAGCTGATCGTTGTACCCTTTCATAATACATACTGGTCGGTACGCTGGAGGGTGAGAGCAACACAACATAACATAAACATTAGGGTGACCCCCATCTGTTGCTCGCGCAAAGTCGGCGTGATTGCACTATGGATTTACGGAGGATGTTACAACCTTTAAAAAAGCGGCGGGCTAGTCTCAGCCTGCCGCTCGCGCCCGGCCCCGCGCCGGGCGTAGCGACTCGAGTTGGCCGCTCACCCTTCTTTGGCCGGATTGCATCGTCCGTGGATCCTGCGAATTCTTTGCTAAAACGACGTAACCCTCGTACGCCGCGATCAGGAAAGTAGCCGTTTCGTTTGCGTTTACATCACTCCTTACCGTCCCACGTTTCTGTCCTTCACGCAGCGCCTCCGCGATTGCATCGTGCCAGTCCCTAAAAAGTCTTGCCGTCCTTCTGCGGAACCCCTCATCAATACCTGACATCTCTTGGGACAAGTTAAGCAAGGGGCAGCTACGCTGAACGTCTTGTCTTTTCAGCGATTCGGACTGAACAATGCGGATAAGAACGTCGATGGGGTTCTTGGCGTTCCGTAAAGGCTGCACCCACTTCTGGTGAAGCTGACTCGTCATGACCTCGTCCACCACCGCATACCCGAGGGCTTCTTTGTTATCGAAGTGGTAGTACAAAGCGCCCTTGGTCACGCCCGCTTGGGCCAGAATGGCACCCAGGTCAGCGTTTCGAAATCCTGAGCGGTGCATCTCCTGAAAGGCCGCCCGCAACAAGCGCCCTCGCGTGCGCTCTGGATCGCGTCGTGTGGCCTTGCTAGGTCTCGATCTGTTTCTAGCAATTAACATACCAACCAGTATGCATGTTATGACTGCAATTGTCGAGGCCGGCGTTCCGAATCTCATAGTTTCGCCGGCGGATCTCTACTGATATCCGTATGAATTGATCAGTGAGCTTCTTTTACATTGTTTCTACAATTGGTCAACTCGTCACTTTCTATTCCAGAAACACGCACCTGGGCATTGGAACCTCACGTATTCCCCCCCAAAGACGGCCCTCGGCCTGCATTGTTCCAAATCAGCACACGCGAACGCACCCGCAACGTTTGTCAGTCGGTGAGAGGCGGTCGCCGGAGGGGTGAGCGCATGCCGCCAGTTTCCCTCGAAGGAGCCACCGACACATGCCATGGCTTCCCGTGTTCGCCATTGCGTTGAGTGCCCAAAATGCTTGACTCGATATTTGCCTGGCTTCAGCCCGTACCGTAACGGGTCGTACTTGATGCCGCTGGCTGAAGGATTCGCAGATGAATGGACGCTGTACTGTGCCTGCAGGAGACCACCCATTTCCAGTCGATGGAGTTGGAGCGACCTGAAGCTATATGCGGTCCCGAAGCAGGCACACGATCGCGGTTATGGTCCACCCGAGGAGATTGTGCCTGTAGACAAGAAGTCGCGTTTGTCGGGTTTTTGAAATTTTCACTTTCAGGAGGTCTCACATGGTTAAGGTAGCGAAGGCAGTCATTGGTGTCGTGCTTGGCTTGTTGTTGACTCTAACTCCGGCCTTTGGCCAGACGGAGACTGGATCGATTTCCGGTACTGTTAGGGACGCGACCAGCGCCGTCATCTCTGGCGCCACGATAACGGCAAAGAGTCTTGCGACGGGAGCCGAACGAACCGCGACGACGGGGGCCATCGGTCAATACTCGATTCTCGCCCTTACGCCAGGAAGTTATCAAGTAACCATCGCGAGCGCGAGCTTTCAAACCTACCGGACAACCGTGGAAGTCACGGTCGGCAGCGTTTCGATAGCGGATGCCAAATTGCAAGTTGGCCAGAGTTCGTCTGTCATCGAGGTCATCGGGGGAGGGGTGACTCAGGTAAATACGGAGACGCAGGAGCTCTCGCAGCTTGTCAGCGTTCAGCAAATGACGCAACTGCCCAGCCTCAACCGCAATCCTTATGACTTTGTTGGGATTTCCGGCAACGTCAGCAACGGCGATGCTACCTCCAACGGCGGACAGAGCTCTGTGACCGGCGGTGGCCAGGAACTTTCCGGCCGCGGCGTCGGCTACAACCTCAACGGGCAGCGCCAATCGGGCACCGAGATTCTGCTCGATGGCGTGGAGAACGTCTCCATTTTTAACGCCTTCATCGGCGAGGATGTCCCAGTCGATGGTGTCCAGGAATACAGCGTAGTTACCAACAACTTTTCGGCCGAGTATGGCCGCGCCTCGGGTGGAGTGGTCAACGTGACCACCAAGCCCGGCAGCAATGCTTTTCACGGCACCGCGTGGGAATTCAACCGGCTGGGAGCCTACACCGCTAATACGTATGCAAACGACGCAGGCGGTGTTCCGAAGGGCCAATACACCCGCAACCAGTTTGGCTTCCAGGCTGGCGGCCCGATCATCAAGAACAAGTTGTTCGTTTCTGAGACCACGGAGTGGACGCGCGTTCGGAGTGCGGCGATCGAGACCGAGGAGGTATTCGACCCGTCGTTCATAAACATGTTACCGGCAAATGCCCAAGCCTACTTCCACGCCTTCGCTACCGGCGCGCCGCCCGCCGCTCCCGGTTTATGCTCCAACGGCCTGAAGTGCACCACGGCGGGGGAGTTGGCATCGGCATCGAGCCCCATTATCGTTAATAACATAAACGGAGTCACGCCGGTTGCCGCTTCACAGCCGATTTTCGATACCGTCAACTTCGCTGTGCCCTTCAATGATGGCGGTGGCCAGCCGCAGAACACATACGCGCTGGTGGGACGCCTCGATTACAACTTCAGCGACAAGACGCAGATGTTTTTCCGCGCCGGCAGGGAGAAGATCGACATGTTCCCAGGTACGAACTTCCCCTACAGCGTATATCCTCAATATGATCTTGGCTACCTCAACCAGAACCAGAGCTATCTGCTTTCAGTGACCCACACTTTTAACAGCTACCTGCTCAACAACACCAAACTCAGCTTTACGCGCTTTAATGACGCATACTCATTCAACTCGGCATACCAGAGCGTTCCAAACCTGATGTTCTACCCGGGGGTTGACCCCGTTACCGGCAATGCCCTTTCAATGCCAGGATTGGCAAACGAAAACACGCCGGGACTGGGTGGTTTGCCATCCGGTGGACCGCAGAATACGATTCAATTGCAACATGACCTGTCATGGACCAAGGGCAAGCACAACATGCGCTTCGGAGGGCAGTATACTTACATTCAACTGAACTGGGCCTACGGCGCATACGGGCAGGCGGTAGAACAGCTAGGCGGCTCCTCACAGGACAGCATGGACGACTTGGTAAATTTCGCGGGCAATCCCGGTGGAAGCCAGCTTGGGGGTAACAGCGGCTTCGCCGGCAGAGTCCATCCGTCCCCCGGCGGGTTCCCCTGCCCGGTCGATATCAACGGCAACCCGGTCAGCTCATGTCCAGCAAACAGCATCGTGCAGCCGCCGCTGAGCGCGCCCAGCTACGCACGAAGCTACCGCTACAACGATTGGGCTCTTTATGCGATGGATAGCTTCAGGTTCACTCCACGCCTGACGCTAAACTACGGACTGCGCTACGAACACTATGGCGTGCAGCATGATAACCATCAAAACTTGGATTCTAACTTCTACTTCGGTTCCGGTTCGGGAGTTTATCAGCAAGTTCGGAATGGCCAGGTCGATATTACGACTCAGAGCCCGACCGGCCAATTCTGGGCTCCCAGCTGGGGAACGGCTGCACCGCGCGTCGGCTTCGCCTATGATGTTTTCGGCGACGGCAAGAGCAGCTTGCGGGGCGGCTTCGGCATCAGCTACGAACGCAACTTCGGCAACATCACTTACAACGCCAGCTTTAACCCACCGGCCAGCGCCGTGATACAAGACTCTTGTCCGGCTCGTAGCGCAACCTGCGGAGTTTTGGTCACCAACGCCAGCCTCGGCCCGCTGGGCTCGCCTGGTGCCCCAATTGGTCTTCCTTCTGTCGAACTGCGTCACCTCGACCAAAATATCCACGTGGCGCAGACCCAGTTCTGGAGCCTGGCCTTGCAGCGCGAAGTGGCTCGGAACACGATCGTGGAACTGGGTTACAGCGGCGCTCACGGTGTTCACCTCTATGACCTCAACAACATCAATCTCCAAGGTGCTGGCCAGGAATATCTGGGCGACCCTTTGAACGACGGAAACTCGTTGTGTAGCCCCGGTAATGCTGTTGGCACAACTGGACCATGCCTCACTCGGCCGAACTTTCAATATACGAATATCAACGAGCGCGGCAGCGGCGGCACCAGCAGTTACAATTCCTTCAACTTCAAGTTCCAGACGCAGAACCTGCACAAAACTGGCCTGAGTTTGGTCGCGAACTACACCTGGTCGCGCTCGTTGGATGATATTAGTTCGACCTTCTCCGACAGCCTGCAGGGAGGATCTGGGAACGGGTACGGCAGCCTTGGCTACACTAATCTTACCGACCCGATGCTGGATTGGGGCAACTCGGACTTTGATGTCCGGCAGCGCTTTGTCGTTTCTCCCATCTGGGAAACTCCCTGGTACAAGGCCGGAAAGGGCTTGGGCGAGGCGTTGGGAGGCTGGTCGCTTGTGGGTGTCTTTACCGCGCGTACGGGCATCCCGTTTACCGCATATAACCTTGACCACGACTTCAATAACTATACTTTTCCCCGGCTGACGCCAGCCACTCCGATTACGAACTACCATGTTAGTTCACATCCTGCGTCGATCGGCCCGAACTTATTCAGTCTGATGACGTTGCCGCTCCCGCTCCCGGCAAGTACTGCGCCTCTCAACCCGACCTTGGGCATTTCCGACTTCGGACCCTATCCAGCGGGAATGACCGCCCGCAACGCATTTCGCGGACCGGGCGCGTGGAACCTCGATATGGCGCTGAACAAGAATTTCAAGCTCACCGAGCGTGTCGGTCTGACCTTCCGCGCCGAAGGATTCAACATTTTCAATCATCACAACATGTATACAGATACCTTCCTTGTCGCTTACACCGGGCCGACCACAACGCCAGTGGTAGTCCCGGGGCTTAAGGGCGGCCTAGGTAGCCTCGCCGAAGGCGGCAACAACGACGAGCGGCGATTCGCTCAGTTCTCGCTGCGGGTTACCTTCTAAGCTGGGGCGTTTGAACAAGAGTTGGGAGTAGGGGAGCCGCAATGGCTCCCCTTTTTATGGGTGCCGAGCATATACGACAGCTGCCAGCTCTCTACTTATCTGCGAATATCGTCAGCTTCGCGCAGATTGAGTGCGAACGTTAGCGCGCTATTTGCGAATGGACTTTGGGATTGGAGAGCGCAAAAGGTCACATATGTCCGTAAAAACATGTTTCCGGAGCATCTGAGCAAGCTTTCAAAACACGGTGCCTCAGGCGACCAAACGGTCGTGGTAGAAATTAACGAGTATCCAATCAACTTTCTTCTTCTGACAGGATGTGTAAAGTCCAGATCCCTCCATTTCTCCGCCAATTGCTTCAGGTTCCAAGGTTCTCAACTGTTCGCGAAACGCAACATTGTCTACAAGTTTTTCGCCCGAAAGAATTAAGCCAAATGCGGCTACAGGATCATCTGTGCCTCTACGCGCGTCTACGGCGCGGAAAAGACTGAGCAGTCGAGTTGAAGCATCAACGCGTGAACCGCGCGGGAGCAGTTTCAGCTCTCCATTTTTGGTCCCTATGCGTTGCGGTTCATACAGGAGTATTTGCTTCGACACCAATACATCCCCAATGTTCTGTTTGTCTGAATCCATACCAAAGGCGACGCCAACCATGAAAACAGCAGACGGCTCCAGAGTAGCAATTGCTTCTTCCACGGTTTGTTGCGACGCTCCCAGCGAACCGCTCCCCATTTCCGATTGCACCATGACAACTCGATGATCGTTGAGTGAACCCAAGTCGGAATATGTGCAGTCTCCGCTCGTGAACATGGATGCTGGCTTCGATGTCGCTTTGCTAAAGGCATCGAGGACGGCCTTCGCTTCAATGCGGTTCGCTGTCACGATGAGAATGTCAGCGTTAAGGTCCATAGAGATTCCAAACTAACCGACCGCAAGACACATAGATTCCGGAATCCTCCGAGTCACGGTGCGTTGGCCGGTCACGTACTCGTGGATGAGCGCAGCCCGATACTCGGTCAACAGCTCTAGTTGGCGACTGTAAGGGGAAAGGATTGCCTCTGTTTGCCCCGTCATCTTTTCGATGTACGCGACGATCGCTTTTTGCTCGTCAAGAGGGGGCATTGGAGAGCGAATTTCGAAGAAGGCGTCGGGGTAGAGTCGCAAACGCGAGTCCCATATACCAGTTGAGTGGCGGATGATTTCCTTGATGAACTGCGGGCTGCGCTTTCGCCATGCGGCCTGTGCTGGATACTACGACCTGCTTTCCCGGATAAGGAGGCCGTATTTGACTCGCAGCAGTTTCCAGAAGGGGTATGTGTTTATGCCTTTCGGTCGAGCATAGCCGTAAAATTTACCGATGATTTCCTTCGATGCCGCGCACGCGGCAGTGCACTACCCAAACGACCGCCGCTTCCGCATCTGGGTTCGCCCTTCGATTCTGATCGGCATCGCTGTTGTGCTTGTATCTGTGATTCTTGCGTCCTGGATTGAGTTTGCAGTAGCCGGCTTGCCTGATGTTCCACCTGTCCCCCAGGTATATCCAAACAACTTCGCAGGGCCGCACGGGTTTCCGCTTTGGGTCCGTTACTGCCACTTCTTCAATTTCCTTTTTGTGATGATGCTGATTCGCAGCGGTCTGTCCATCCTGGTGGATCATCCTCGTCTGTATTTCAATGATGACTGCACGCCGGGGAGCGAATGGATCCGGGTTACGCCGCTCAAGGTACCTAGCAACCGCCTCTGGACAGCGAAAGACGACGCCCGGTACATTTCGCCGATAATTGGCACACCGGGTTACAGGCACACGATCGGTATTGCGCGGGTGTGGCACTTCATCAACGTTCACGGGTTCATCATCACTGGCATTGTTTTCGCCATCATGCTCTTCGATACCGAGCAGTGGCGGCGCATTGTGCCCACTTCACCGCTTGTGGTGTTGCAGGCATGGAACACTTTCGTGCACTACGCAACCTTTCATTTGCCTCCGGAGCCAAACGGGTTTTATGGATACAACGCATTACAGCAGATTGCGTATTTCACAGCCGTCTTTGTCTTCGGTCCTTTGGCCATTTGTACCGGCATCGCCATGTCGCCGGCCGTGGTGAATCATGTTCCCTGGTACGCGCGAATCTTCGGAGGGAGGCAATCGGCCAGGTCCATCCACTTCCTCACCATGCTCAGTTTCTTTGCATTCCTTGTCGTGCACGTCACTCTGGTCGTGATGACCGGATTTGCGCGCAACATGAATCACATCGTGCTGGGTAGCGATGATCAGGGTCATCTTGGCATGTATCTAGGTTTTGTCGGCATAGGGATGGTCGTTCTCTCATGGTTTACGGCGCACTACATCTCATGGAATTACCCTCGCGGGCTGCAGCATGCCCTCAAATCCGTGACCTATCCCATGCAACTCCTCACCCTAAACCGACTCATTCCACAACAGAACTACTCCGAGCAGGATATCTCTCCGTACTTCTGGCCCAACGGAAAGATGCCGGTGAGAGAGGACTGGAAGCACCTGGCCGAGCGCGACTTCCGCGATTTCCGATTACAGGTAGGAGGACTGGTCGAAAATCCAGTCGAGCTTTCACTTGCCGACATCGAGAAACTGGGCCATGTCGAGCACATCACCATGCAGCACTGTATCCAGGGGTGGAGTGGCATCGCAAAGTGGGGCGGTATTCCTATGAAGACACTGATCGAATTAGTGCGCCCAAAACCGGAAGCCAGGGTTGTCGCGTTCTTCTCCTTTGGTGAAGCGCTCTATGGCGGCGCATACTACGACACGCAAAGCCTGGAAAATGTCCTCAAAGCAGAATGCCTGCTCGCATCCCACATGAATGGACGCCCGCTTCCCGAAGTGTATGGCGCTCCACTGCGGCTGCGCGTTGAGAATCAACTTGGCTACAAGATGGTCAAGTGGATCGAGCGCATTGAATTTATCCAGTCGGAAAAACAGTTGGGCGAGGGAGAAGGCGGAAAGAACGAGGATGATGAATACTTTGATCTCTTGCCTAACATCTGAGCGGCTCTACTCCGCGCGACAGCACTGACATTATCGCGCGCCGCAAGGAAGCTTCCCCCTTCTCGCAGTCCCGGCGGATATTTCTTTCGTCGTGATCGCGGGCTGGTCTTCATCCCTCTGCATTCTCGCGTTATCCTGACGCAACACGGGGTGCAAGGTGGGCAAAGCAAAACAGGAGTGTTTGTCAGGTTCTTGCCTCAAGGTTCCGTATCGTCGGCCTCTAGGTCCCCGTCCAGGACACGATCCTAGCTTTGCCGGGGTGAGATTCACGGCAAGGAGTTTGTGTGGTCGCAGTTGCTAGGCCGCCGATTTTCGACTGATTGCTCTGTGTTTTCTTCCGACCTTCATTTCCAGGTAATCCCGAAGAGCAACCGCATTGTTGTGCTCACCGTCGTGAGAACTGTAGACAAGCGTTACTGTGCCTCGGCGCGCCGCCGTCAGGATTGGATCGCACGCTTCCGGATGTCGATCCAGTTCGGCTTTGTAACGTTTCTGAAATTCGCCCCATTTCTTCGGATCATGACTGAACCACTGGCGCAGTTGAGTACTGGGTGCAACGTCCTTCAGCCAGCCATCGAGATCCAGGGAAGTCTTCTTCATCCCACGAGGCCAAAGTCTTTCTACGAGTAAACGTCGGCCATCTTCTGGAGAGGATGTTTCATATACGCGTTTCAGTTTGAGCATTCCGGTTTCCTCCTTTGAATAGATTAGTCAGTCGTCTCTTGGCCACTCCGCCTGTGTACATTCCGGGCACTCGCTCTCAATGTAGGCGAGCCACGAGAGCACTTCCGAGACGCCAGGAAGGTTGTCTCCTTTTGCAGTGCACCACGTAGCGTACACCTCCAGAAAACGGTCAGTCACGTAAACCGCGGCAGCAGGAACTGCTTGGGCATCGACTGCCCCAACCGACTTGTGGATTTGCATGTCTTGGTCAGCCAGAAGGGGAAACGGCAGTTGCACCTGGTGCTTGGCCCGTTCCGCTTGCTCCCGGGGACAGGCCAGGACAACCAATATCTCCGAGTCTTGACCTCGCATTTCGGAGTAGCGCTGCACGAGGGTCGAGAGAAATCCGTTCTCTCTCAGGTCGGCAGCTTCTCCTGCGAAAAACAACACCAAATTGGAGTGACCACGGTAGTCATAAAGACTGACTTGCTCGCCCTCTGCCGATGGCAGCGTGAAGTCGCACATCAACCGTCCACGGGCTGGGAAACTGTGCGCCGGCGTTAGTTTTGCGCTGCCAACTTCTGACTGCAGCATGGATAAGTGTTATATATCGTTACGCGATATAATATCACTATTGATGAGGTACGAGGGCGGCCCATGTTCTGCAACTCCGGAAAAGACGGGGGCGGCCTCATTACCACGTCTGAGTCGTAACCCAAACAGGGGAGATCCACTCTCTTTGTCAGGAGGGTCCGATGCCTGCCGATATTTCCGCCACCCACATGGTCAAACTAACGAGTCGAGAATCCGTTGCCGAAGGCACCATGGCCTTTCATTTCGAGAAACCAAAGGAGTTCCAGTTCACCCCCGGCCAATACGTCGATGTCACGCTACTGAGTCCGCCGGAGACGGATGCAGAGGGAAACATCCGTTCATTTTCGATCGCCAGTGCCCCTTTTGAGGACCACATCACGCTCGTTACCCGCATGCGTGACAGTGCGTTCAAGCGTGTGCTCAAGTCTGCTCAACTCGGCCTGGAAGCCAAGCTGGAAGGTCCCATGGGCTCCTTCACTCTGCACAAAAACGCCTCGAAAACAGCAGTGTTCCTCGCCGGCGGAATCGGGATTACGCCTTTCTTCAGCATCCTCCGCGACGCCGCGCATGAACAACTCCCCCACAGGGTCTATCTGTTCTATTCGAACCGGCGACCGGAGGATGCCGCATTTCTGAGCGAGCTGCGACAACTGGAGGAGGGGAACCAGCAGTTTCGCTTCGTTCCCACCATGACGGAAATGGCCAAATCGCACCAGGATTGGAAGGGGCAGACTGGATTCATTGACCAGCAGATGGTCACTTGGTTCCTACCGGACCTCCACGGCCCTATCTATTACATTGCCGGACCTCCAGCAATGGTGGCTGCGATGCGGCAAATGTTAGTCAGTTCCGGTGTTGACGAAGATGATGTCCGGACCGAGGAATTCGCTGGCTACTGACCTTCGTGGATATTGACACAAACAGGACCTACGATTAAAGGCGCATCGGCTGCATTCTGGCCAGTAGCGGCCACATGGCTGGTCCCAAAACGTAGCTTCATTTCTGGAAGAGGTCCCCGATGGTCTGCTTCATGACTTGACCATAGACGTTCGAGATGGAGTTCGTCAGCGGGATGTTCTTCGGACAGATTCGAACACAGTTCTGCGCGTAGCTGCACTCGTGGATGCCACCGTCAGCCGTCATGGCTTCGAGCCGGTCCCGTTTTAACGATGCCCCCGTAGGGTGCTGGTTGAAGAGGCGTACTTGGTTGATGATTGCAGCACCCACAAAACCTGTTGCCACCGTGAACTGCGGACAGACCTCCATACAAAGACAGCAAGACATGCACCGGGACATGGGATACGCGTGCTCCTGCTCCTCGGGCGATATTCTTGGACCTGGTCCCAGATCGTATGTTCCATCTATCGGAACCCATGCTTTGACGCGCTTGAGATTCTCGAATAGCACGCTGCGATCGACTGCCAGATCTCGAACAACGGGCAAGCGTGACAATGGTTCCAGACGAACGGGATGCTTGATCTTGTCCACAAGAGAAGAGCATGCCATGGCAGCCTTGCCATTGATTCGCATGGCACAAGACCCGCACACCTCCTCCAGACAATTGGAGTCATAGATGATGGGGGTTGTCGGCTTTCCTGTGCGGTCCACCGGGTCCATGGCGATGTCCATGAGACCGCTGATGACGTTCATGCCAGGCCGCCATCTCAGGTCAAACTCTTCCCAGAAAGGCTCCGATTGCGGCGTGGCTTGCCGCCGAATAACGAAGCCCACGGTCTTGTCGGTCATAGTTGTTCTACTTCACTTTCATCCGTGGGGTGATTAGCGCATCAGCACGAACGGGCTTGTTGGATGCCTTCTGTTTGAGCGTTAATTGAAGAATATCGGAGGCTCGAACTGCCAAGTCGCTGGCTTGCTGTCTCAGGTCAGGGCGGTACCAAAAGTCAGCGAGCCTCACAATCTCCTCGCACGACTTTCTAAGTTCCAACCAGCCTGACGGCAGCTTATGAGCCCGGGCAAACGCTTCCAGGGTCATTCCATGGCCTCGGTTCGGGAAGGGGTTCGTTGTCGCCAGCCTCTTCTTCATTTGGCAATCGAAGACGACTTTCCATTACGTCTCCCAAAACTCGGCAATATCGGCCCAGCGTGCCGGAAGAAAACAAGTCATCGTGCGACGGAACGATTAAATGGTCATTCTCGACTCCAACAGGTAATGAGGGTTCATTGGACGCGGCGGACTGTTTCGAACCCGAGAAATCAACATGGTCGGAGCGGTAGGCGGGAACGAGTCGGCGGATCTCATCCAATATTGCGTTCGGATCAAAGGGCCCCATCCGGGGTTCCAAATCCTGCCGTTCCATCCACACGGCTTGACGGTCCACCTCACCCGATTGAGCCCCTCGCGACTGCCCCGTGTCTGAGCGGACACCTTCTCCGCGCGTGACGAGTTTTCCTATCGGATAGCCCATGTACTGGGCGAGCCGGGCAATTATTTCCATATCACTCTTAGGGCCAACCACCTCCGCGGCCTTTCTCCACCTCTGGAGATCACCGCAGGTGTTCGTGAAGGTTCCCGACCTTCAGCAGCCCCCCTTTGGCTGCCTCCATCATCTGCAGGAGATTAAGTCCCGACTGCGTGGGGAACTCTGCGTCCCAAGCTTCGCGAAAAGCTGCACCGTGGGAGAGCGGTATGTATCCAGGTAACAGATCTGGGTAGAGTCCCATGTCGGCAGCACCCCGCGAGTTCGCATAGTCGCCCAGGCAAACCCACTTGCAACCAGGGATCGCAGCACCAATGGTGATCAAGAAAGCGCTCTCCTCCACCGCCTCGACATCGTGGGGGACGCCATGATCGAGTGCCATCAATTCCCCGGCGGGAAGTTCGATCTTCTGATCTGGTAGATGAACGCGGATCCTGCCTTGGAGCGTATGGATCGAAATTCTGGCATCGGCATGGTGCTCCTTCATTTGGGTATTCGCCTTCATGAGCACCAGCACGATGCGGAAATCCGGGTACTTAGCGAGCGTCTTAGAGCTGCGCCCGGTTTCGCGCTGCCATGAATCCTCGTTGCGGAGCTGTCGGAGTTCATCCGAAAGATTGAACCGCAGCAGCGGGCTGGCTTAGATAGGGCAACCTGTTTAGGGCCTTAGTGCTTTCACTCGGCTTGGGTACCGCTGAATTTCTCGCCATTTTGCCCTCCATCGACTGAGATACACAGTATATATCGTGACACGATATACACGAAAGAAAGTACCATTCAATCGGCAACCGCCACCCCGGATATATGCGTGATCGGCGTCTTCCTTCGGAAAGCACGCTGCAGCACAAGCTCGATTCCCCGCTACTTGTCGAGAACCCGTCACGACGGCAGGAATGTCCGTCTCTCTTGATCTATGACCGGATCATGGTCAGCAGCATCTTGAAACGAGTGCCTGCCTTGACCGCGTGGGGTTGCGTGGCAGGTAACAGAACGACCTCTCCAGCTTTCACCGTGATGGGTTTACCAGCGATCGTGACTTCTCCTTCTCCTTCAACCGCTTGCACCAGCGCATCGAACGGGGAAGTGTGTTCACTCAACCCCTGCCCTTCATCGAAGGCAAAAATGGTGACGTTGCCCTTTTCTCGTTTCAAGATGACTCGGCTCACGACTGACCCTTCCTGGTAATTGACCAGTCCGGGCAAAGGCAAAGATTGCGCTCCGGCAATCTCTGAACTTGTTGCTGTGGTTGAACTCACTGTGTGTCTCCTGTCTTCAGTATTGGATGCCTCGGCGCCGGCTAACGACTTATCGCCGGCAGCGGGAATGGCGCCGTGAGCAATTTCGTCCGACCCGTCTTCGCCACGTTCATGGTGTGCCACAACTCGATTCCCCACCACAGCAACGCGGTCAATTCGATGAAACCTGTGAACCCAATCAGCGGATAAGCGATGTTCGGCACGAAGTCCGTGAGCACCTGCAGCAGCACGCGGCCTGCACAGCCGACGTTGAATAGAATAAAAGGAGCCCACAGCGAATTCATCCGCTTCGCGTCGATTCCTGCCAGGATGGGCACCACTCGGGACGACACACCCAGGATCATCATGCTGATGAAACCTACGGTGAATGCGTGGCGGTGAGAGCCCATATACGTGTGCGCAAATACCTGATGGGTCAACGCCCCGTACAGCGGGAACAATGGCATCATGCCGCAAGAGATCAGCAACCAGACGTATGCTGCACGAATGAACCTGAAAGTACGATCCGGTTGAGTCGGCGGCCGGAACACGCCAATCTGTCTGGCCAGCAATACGGCCCACAGCGGCATGAGCAAATAGGCAAACTCGAGACCAATAGCGAAATAGAAGTTGTGGGTCGTGAGCAGTAGCACATAGCTGATGATGTTCAGCACCAGGCTGCCATTGATCAACCAGAAGATCAGCGTCTGGCGATCATGCGCGGGCTTGCCCAGACCATAGACGTGCGGCACGAAGCGCTGGCTGACCCCGGCGATAATCAGGGCGGCGAAGCCCAGCAGTTGAATATCCCGCAGCGGACCATCGATCAGCGCGATACGCATGATCAAACCGTGTTCCGAAGGAGCCGTGGCCTTAGCAAAAAAGAACACTGCTTCCAGGATTGTGCCCAGCAGAAACCAGATGAACGAACTGGCAATGAACTTTTCGTACGGGTTGTGCGGTTCGATCGACTGCCGAGCCGTTCGGTACAGCACCAACATGAAGATTACGACGGCAGTAATCTCGGATAGTCCCGACACCGCACCCAGCACGAATGAAGCCAAGGCGGGCAGCAGCATATCGGCAAGCATCCCAGCCACGATCCCCGTTCCCAACAGATAGAAGCTCAGATTCGCCAACTCCGGCCGCCAGAGCGTGCTGTTCTTGAAGCGCGGAAAGGACTGGTAAGCGAATCCCATCACAAACATTCCTACCCAGCCGAAGATCATGGCGTGCGCGTGGGCGTGGATCGCAGACAGAGGCGCAACTGCAAGAAACTCTTCCCCAAACCGATCTGCAGAAGGTTGATCGCACCCCACAGGCAACCGACGGTCAGCACGATCGCTACACCAGCTTTGAAGAACCGGCGATAGATGTAGTCCTGCAAACTTTCCTTTTAGACGTACGCCTGGGCGGACGGGTTCGCCATCTCGGTGTTGATCTCGCGCAGCAGTTCGTTCAAGTCTGCCTGATGGACCGCAGCAAAGAACGCTAGTGGTTCACTGGGTCCGTGCTCCCCGCCGCAGCCTTTCAAACCGTGTTCGTCGAAAATGCGTCGGGCGCCTGGGCAGACCTTCACAATTTCAGCCACGCTGGTATTGCCGGTGATGTGATTCATGACCTTGTGCCCCTCATGCCTACACAAGGACCATAGAATCTGGGCTGGCCCTCTGCCATGACTTTTGTCACGCCGTCGGGAACCGCGCATTCTGCGGGTCCTATCGATGCGCCGCCAACAGCGGCGAGGGCCTGACAATAACTACTCCCTTCATGCCGGATCCCTCGTGCAAGGTGCAGACGTAGCGGTAGATGCCTGGCTCCGTAAAGACGCGGGAGAAGGATTGTCCCGGCTGCAGCAAACCGGAGTCGAATGGATGTGCCCCGGAAGGAAGTTTTACATCTATTGTGGATAGGGCCTTGCTGGCATCGTCTACGACATTGTGGATCACCTGTGACGAGTTTTTCCAAGTTACTTTGTCGCCAACGTTCACAGTTATTGCTGGCGGTACGAATCCCATGTCAGTCATGCCAACTGTTCCCTGGGCTGCTGGCGCTGTAAGCTTGGCCAAGGTCCTGCGGATTGCCGCCGCGGAAAGCCTGACCGAGCAGTTGGGAGCAAGTGCGTCCATCGTGTCCACCACAAAACTGGGGATAAGCGGATCCTCGACCTCTACCACGCGGCCAAAGTACCCGGTCACATGGACGAGACGGTTGGCGTTCTGCGAGAACAACAACGGTCTTGCTTCCACGCGATAGATCTTCGAGGAATGGAGTAATCGCAACATCGCCTTGCCGTCATTGGACAATATGAGGCACCCGTTCAGTTGCTTGGAGCTTGCTTCGGCTTGCATAGGTGCTAGTTCTGGCGCGTGGCTTGCGCGAGGTGACTGCCCGGGTTTGCCCACATGCGCCATTTCGCTGTGCACGTCCATGTCCGTAGCTCGCTCGTCTGTAGTTGCCACGATTGGGTTGCTGTCCGTGGCTGCTCTGGAATTCGTCTGGGGTTCCGTCAGACTTGCTGCAGTGTCAGCCTGTGTCATGCCTGATAGGCGAGGCAGGCCGGAAGCGGCCGAATCGGGTGCGGGTCCCGGGTGCATCAGGGTCGCGTTCTCGGCGCCAGAAATCTCAAAAGTCGCCATCAGCCCTTTCGCCATGCGCGCCATGGCGTGGTCCATCATGGCGAACTGGCCAGGAACACTCGCTTTGAATTCCAGGATTGCAGCTCCGCCGGGCGGCACACTAGCGGTTTGGACGCTCGTCAAAGGAGGAGATGTCAGAGACCCCAATAGATAATCGCGAGTAAAAATCTCGCCAACGACATGCAATGATGATGTGTCATTCGGGCCCGCATCGCCGAAGAAGACGCGGACTGTTTCTCCAACCTTCGCCGCCATCGCATGAGTCTTCGTGAGTGCATCGACTGCTCCGTTGAACACGAAGTACTCGGGGCTTTCCTCCATCAGCTTGGCATCGCTGAATTGCTGTATCCCTGTCTTGCCTTTGGCGGCAGCGGTGTAAATCTCTCCCTGCATCACGTAGTACTCGCGATCAGCAGGCGGAAGTCCAGCTTCCGGTTCGACCAGGATCAACCCATACATGCCGTTGGCGATGTGTTCGGCAATCATCGGAGTGCCGCAGTGATAGACAAAAAGGCCGGGGGTAGTCGCCTGGAACGTGAATGTTTTCGACTGACCGGGAATCGTCTGAGTAAACGCAGCTCCTCCGCCCGGGCCGAGTGCCGCATGGAAGTCAACCGAGTGGGCCATGTGGCTGCTGGCATCGTTCCGCAGGGTGACCTCGACAATGTCTCCCCCCCGTACCCGGATCATCGGGCCTGGCACTTTGCCGTTGAAGGTCCAGTACCGGTAGGTCGTTCCGGCTGACGGATCGAGAGTTCCAACCACCTCCTCAGCTGTGAGCGTAACGCGAACCACAGCTGGCTTTCTCTCGCCAACAGCCGGAGGAACATCGGCCGGGTCGCGCACTATGTCGATAATCTTGGTCTGGGCCTTTGCTTGATGTCCGCTGTGTGTGGTTTCCTGAGCCATCAGGGTGGCTGTTGTGGTAATGAGGAAGAGCAGCATGCTGACGATGGCTTTCACGAATGAAATGTGGTAATGAAGCCTTATTTTCATATTTCGTCTTTTCCAGCCGGCCTATCGTTATCCACTCTCGGTGTCCGGTTGCCGGCTGACCTATACTTGTATCGGGGGGCGATAGATCTCAATGGAGCATCCGTACTATCGGCATAGTCAGTTATCACAGGAGCAGGTAAATGCTGGAGAGTGAGCTGTTTGCACTGCTCCAAGGAACCACCGATGCGGCATTCTCGGTGACCGAAGAAGGCGAGATCCTGTCCTGGAACAAGGCTGCGGAGAAACTGTTGGGCTACTCCGCAGCGGAAGCCATCCACAAAACCTGCTATGACATTCTGGAAGGCATGGGGGCGTTGGGTACCCGGGTATGCCACCAACACTGCAGCGTGGCCGAGTGCACTGGGGGCAATACGGAAATTCCCAACTTCGACATGAGTGTCAAGACTCACTCAGGGGAGCGGTTATGGGTCAATATGTCTACCATCGTATTCGATAATCAGCGCACCGGACGCCGCCTGATGGTGCATATGGCACACGACATCACTGAGCAGAAGAAGAACGAAGAGCTAATGCAGAAGATGCTGGAATTGTCGAAGCAAGTCAGTTCGCTCGCCGAGGCTTCTGTGCGCGCGGAACCGGCACCTGCGCTATCCGAGCAAGAGAAGCATGTCTTGCGCCTGTTCGCCGAAGGCAAGGATAGCGATGAGGTCGCCAGCACTCTGGGTATCAGCCCGCAGACCCTCCGCAATCACCTTCACCACATCAACCAGAAACTCCGCACCCACAACCGCCTAGAAGCAGTCATGAATGCGATCCAGCGGAAGCTCATCTAACATTCCCCCGTACAACTGTCCCGGACTTCGGTACGAACGCTTCATTGTGCGGTTTCCCCACCTGCGGCACATTGGTTTCAGCCGGTCGTAACGGCGGGAGTTGCCAATGATTTCCCAATGCTCCAACCCACAATGCGGAAAACCCTTTCACTATCTCCGCGGAGGAAGGCTGTACCGGTTCGATGTACGACGGCCCGTTGAGCCGTGCAGGGATATTCCCAATGCGATCTGCGCCAGCAAACCGTCACAAGCCAGCGTGTTCTTCTGGCTTTGCGGTGAATGCGCAAGCCGATCCTCGCTCCGATTCTCCCTGCGGGAAGGAATTTCTCTAGTTCCCCTGGAGCGGTTTCCCGAGGGCAGCAATCCCGTGGTAACCCGCGCCGTCGCGGCCGAGTGACTTTGCCGAAAGGAGTAAGGATATGGCTGCACAATGCGTCTCTGCACAAATTGATGGATCTCCCTATGGACTGAACCGACTTCCACACCTCGGGAACTCGCTGCTGCAGATATTGATTCCAAACGAAGTACAAAACATGTGGAAGGAAGAGACTTGGCAGACCGATGCCGGCCGCAGTGCCCGAACACTCGTCAAGTACCCTGATCTCCGTATTGTCCTGGTCTCGATGAAAGCCGGGACCCGTTTCAAGCAGCACCAGGCGCGAGTTGGAATCCTTGGAACGGGAGCATCGCTCGGCCAAGCAACTGGTTGGTCAATTGGCGAAGGTGGCAGCAGTTTACGTCAACAACCCGGGAGCGGTGCGGTACCGTATTATCGATCTGCTTCAACCCCACGCAAAGACCAGGGCAGGATTTCATTCTCCCCCGGGGTGAGCGACCGGCCGACCTGGGTCTCAATGCGCGTTGCACGTGCAGCCATTCTCTCTCCGTTCCTCTCTGTGCCCAGGTTCCATCGCGATCGCGCGCGGGAACAGGATGTTGTTCTCCAGGTGAATGTGTTGATGGAGGTCGGCTTCAAAATCTGCCAGAGCTTTGTACAAAGTCTGATAGCTGATGCAGGCATCGCCGGGGGGCGTATACCCTGCGCTAGCCTGACGCATCGCGCGCAGAGCATCGCCGGCGGAGTCGTGTTCGTGCATCATCATGGTCACGGGATTCTGCACACTACCGAAAGGTGGAGGCAGAACTGGTTCCCTCTGGATGACCGACTCCTCCATCCTGACGATGTAGGGGAACAGGACCATTTCTTCCTTCATCATGTGCGTTGTGAGTTCCTGAGCGAGTCCTCGAAAGTTGGCGCGGACATGCTGCAGTTCCGGATGGTTCTTGCCGTGCACCGAGCAAACCTTGTCAAACAGCGGGCCCAACCGGGCGATTTCCTCGCGCGTGTACTTGTGGTGCGTGCTCTTGATGTGGTCGATCACGTCGGCTAAAGGTTCTATCTGCCAGTTGCGCTCTTTTTGGTTCACTCGGGATGCCTCTTCGGCCAACTCCAGCGAGTCCAGTATTTCGTCGACCGACAAATTGGCGGCGGCGCAGGCCTCTTCCAGCGACTTGTTTCCGCCACAGCAGTAGTCGATGCCCAGCTTCTCAAATACACGGGTCGCGTTCGGGAACTCTAGCGCAAGTTCCCGCACAGTCTTCGTAGTAGTTACGCTCATTGATTTCTCCCCGCAGCCTTGGTAGAAGCCGTAAGGCCGCTTCTATGTTTTGAACATAGTGCCGCTGGGAGCTCATTGCGATGACTTTTGTCACGGAGACGCAGGACCGTTCACTGGGACAAGGAGGATTTGCAGGGTCGTGCGCCGAGTCCTTTTACGGCGACTTCGTGATGGGCGGCGATCGAGCGACGGCGCCGACGACGCCTGTATGAACGGCGGTATTTAGCAGCTATTCCGGAGCCTGAGTCTCTGCTTCGAGGCTCTTGAGGTCAGGGATGAATGCACTCCGGCCATCGATCCGGACCAATCCCTCCGCCTGCAGCCGACTGAGGTTGCGTGAGACGAGTTCGCGGACGGTCCCGATCTGTGAGGCCAACTCCTGGTTGCTGGCTGGTAGAGTAACCTCGGTACCGTCGCGGGTGTGCTTGCCTTCCGTTTGCGCCAGTCGCAGCAGGAATGACGCGAGCCTGTGACGCACTGTCGTAAACGAAAGCTCTTCGATGATACCCACCAGCTTCCGTAAGCGTGCCCCCACGACCCGCAATACCTTGAGCGCAACCTGTGGATGGGTAAGACACAGTGCGTGGAAGTCTTGTTTGCTCACGAAGAGCAGTGTGGCGTCGTCGATTGCGGCCACTGGTGCCGGATAGTTGCCGCCGTCAAAAACCGGCAACTCCGCCACCGAACTGCCTGGTCCATCAACGCTGAGCACATGCTCGCGGCCCCCGGAGGAACTCTCAAAGATACGGATGTGCCCGGATTCGTTCTTAAGGAGATCATCGAGCACCTGCATGCGGGTGCCGACCCAGCACTGGTGAAAGAACGTCTGCGGAAGATCGTCGGCGAGACAGACGCAACCGAGATCATGGCCATGGAACAACAACTCATGGCCGAAGGCATGCCCGTCGAAGAAGTGCACTCGATGTGTGACCTGCATTCTCAGGTCACGCGAGACGTCCTCGTCCAGGTGGCTCCGCCTGCATCCATCCAAGCAGGACACCCGATTGACACCTTCCGTCGCGAAAACAGCGCGCTCAAACAGGTGATCGCGACGATGCGAGGGATCTCTGCCGAGATCGCCAACCTCAACGGGAATGCCAACGCAAAAGGATAACGCGCACGCCTGAGTGCAGGAACACGCCACAGCCGATCAGAAACAGTGGGCCAGTGATAGCACAGTGAAAAGTGGATTTCTAAGCGAGTTGGCAAGGCAGCCGATGGCCATGGCGAAAAGGCACGCAGCCATCGACGCTTGAAGAGGGCGCCAATAGAACCCCACGAAACTTAGCACGCCCCACGCCATGATCGAGACTATAAACCAGTAGCAGATCGCTGCTGGTGAGCTGCAACAAGCTTTCACTTGCTTTGTCATTGCGAAGAAGATGATTCCACGGCCCGATTCTACGCCCTCGTCGTACCACTGCATCCACGCGGTCGGCGATCAGGAGACTCATTGAGAATTGTCGGGTCGGGTCACTGCGGAACCGCCCACCGGCTGAGGAAATTGTGGAACCGATGGTTGCACAGGCGGAGGATGTCCTCGGTCGCGGTGGCCAACTCAAGTTTACGTGACATTCTGGGACCGTCCCACACATAGAAGATTACTATGGCATTCCCAGGGACGCGGCAATCGTCTTCTTGTACTCACGCGCCTTGGCCATCGCTTCCTGTTCGTTGACGGTGAGTAGTTTTCGGTCGCGCATCACGATGCGCCCGCCGATCATAACCGTCTCCACATCACTGGCTTTTAATGAATATGCAATCTGTGCGTAAACGTCATACATCGGCACGGCGTTCGGTTCGTCCAGGCCGACTAGAATCAGGTCAGCCTTTTTGCCTTTTTCCAGCGACCCAATTTCTTTCTCCATGTGTAACGCGCGGGCTCCGTCGATTGTGGCCATTTCCACGACCGCCTGAGCATTCAGGGCCAGCGGGCTCATCTTTGTAATCTTCGCCAGTTTTGCCGCAAGGTCGATTTCTTCCATCAGGTCAAGATCGTTGTTGCTGCCCGCGGGTCCGTCGGTTCCAAGGCCGACGGCGATTCCGGCTGCGCGCATCTCTGGCACAGGAGCCACACCGCTGGCGATCATCATGTTGCTGGACGGGTTGTGGACGCATCCTACGTTATATTTTGCGAGAATCTTGCGGTCCGCCTCATCGACAAAAATGCAATGCGCGGCAACGACATCGGGGCCGAGCACTCCGATTGTGTCCAGATATTGCACCGGGGACATCCCATTCTGCTTCTCGCTGTCGTCCCACTCCTTCTTCATCTCAGCCACATGGATAAGGATCGGCGCGTGATACCTGCGTGCCAGCGTTGCCGCATCCTGGAGTGTTTTCCTGGAGCAGGTGTAAATCGAATGAGGAGCGGGCGCGGCATGGATCAGCGGATCGCCCTGCCACTTCTGCAAGAACTTCTCGGTGTAGGCGAGCATGGCGGCGTTGGTCTTGTTGTCAGGCGCGGGGAAATCGATGAATGTTTCGCCCAGTATGCCGCGCATGCCTGCGGTTTTGGTCTCCTCGGCAACAGCGTCTTCGAAGTAATACATATCGGCGAAGGTGGTCACGCCGGAGCGGATCTGCTCGGCGGCAGCTAGACGCGTTCCCCACCGGACAAACGATTCGGTGACATTCTTGGCCTCGGCAGGGAAGATGTACTTGTAGAGCCAATCGTTGAGCGTGACATCGTCGTGTAACCCCCGGAACAGGGTCATCGGAACATGCGTATGTCCGTTTATGAATCCGGGGAGTATCAACTTGTTCGTCCCGTCGATCTTCTGCCGGGCGTCGTACTTTGTCTCGAGTTCAGTGCGAGGGCCGACGGCGACAATCGTATCGCCAGTCACGACGACCGCGCCGTCCTCGTAGATGTGGCGCTGGCCGTCCATGGAGACGACCATGCCATTGATAATCGTGTCGGCGTGCTCCTTAGCATCCTGGCCGTGACCAAATACCGAACAGAAGATGTGGAATGCGCAGAACAGCCAAAACCCGTTTTTCATTGTCATTGCTGATCCTGAAATGCATTTTTACCTCAGCCCGTCTCGCCCTTAATCTGATCTTTGGACAGCCCACCAACGCGGGGTAGCGGACGTCCACTGTCGGTCACGGCAATCGCAACCATAATTTCGTTAATTTCGTTGGCTCGCGGAGCATCATTGATACGCACTTCCATGCCATTTCTCACCTCGATTGTAGCGGAGCGACACAGAAAAAACGTGAGTGATGCTGAGAGACAGAGTTCATGCCCCTTTGGCTGCTTTTCCCTGCCCCTCACGTGTACCCGACCGACAGCGCCCGACAACTCCCGGGGCAGGGATGCGAGGGTTACGACCCAAACCACGACCCAACGCCCGCGATGCCACAGCGGACGCGAGACCAGGTCTGGGAATTGTCCGGTTTGGCCTCACCGGCGGGCATGGGCACCCACACTAGGCGCAGTACTGACGTCAAAATTCTTGCTGCTAATGGTGCAGTTTCACCAATTCGCAGCTGGGCGTGGGCAGGATGAAATCACATCCAAAAAGGTCAATGAGCGTAAATGGGATATTTCGCCATCTACCGAACAGCGAATCGCGTTCCTCGGGTCGTGTCTCCCAGGAGCGGATTCAGTGACCGTGATCATGAGGAACGATCACTGTGCCGGCTTGCGATCCCGTTTTGCCTGCATTGTTGCTTGCACTAGCAGTAACCCTGTAAAGACGTCCGTCCAGATCAGTTCCTGTGCGTGAAGCTTGCAGCAGAACGGTGAAAGAGTAAGCGCCTCCGTTACTTAAAGTCACCGATCCACTTGGTTGCACTTCACCGTGTTCATCTCTTACGGCAAAAGCTGCGGTTTTTATGGTGCAACCGATCTCCGTGTCAATAACCGTCCCAGAAACAGTGACCGGCACCATTCTTCCATTTGGCGGCCACAAAGACCTCGGATTAGCGGAAAGCGTGACCACGGGTGGAGTCGTACAGACGGACGTGTTGTTCAGCAGAACGCCCACTGAGCCTGGGTCAAGTTCCCTGGATTAAGGGGCGCAGGCCGCCGCAAGGCGACACACGCCTGTGTGACCTCAATCACTGGTAGCGCGCGATTTTCAGAATACAACGTATGCTTACGAGTTTAAGACAAGCTTTCCGTGGGAGTGGCGTCCTTGGTTGCCACGGTTCGACACGGTAACAGGCGGAGGTTGCCGTCACGAGGTCAAGCGCATCGCTCAACTCGTAATGGCGACTTCTTACATTGGCGGTGTCAGGGCCCTGACTGGTTTTCGGTGCGAGAATATCCGGCGCCTACGGCATTGGGACCGAGCTGCTTAAAGATGGATCGCTCTGAAGGCGAACCGGATGTGCCTTGAGGCGTGTCAAAGGAACTTCTATGAGAAAACCGCAGGTGTTGGTATTGGATGACGAGCCCCTCGTCGGCAAACGTCTGAAACCGATGTTGGAAAAGATCGGATGCGAGGTTGAGGCATTTGACGACCCCGGCAAGGCTTGCCTCAGGATCCGCGAGAAAGAATTCGACATCGTCATATCAGATATCGTGATGGAAGGGATTGACGGCGTTCAGGTACTCGAACGCGTCCGGGAACGCAGTTTGCGCACCAAAGTTATTATGGTCACCGGCTGGGCGAATATGGCGACGGCCAGGAGCGCCACCGAGAAAGGGGCTTTTGATTTCATTGCCAAGCCATTCGAGCCCTGGGAGTTGCGCCGCGTAATGGCGCGCGCAGCGGCGGAACTGGGGGTTCCCCTGCAAACGGAACCAGAGTCATGAAGCCAGCCTCTCCATGGATAGATCCGCTCGACCCTACCGAGGTCGAGGCGGCCCGCCCATACCTCGCGGGACCCGGCGCGGCACGGCTCCGGCGCACGGTGGTGCTCGCGACGGCGGCAGTCTCCATCGTGCCGCTCCTGATCATTTCCTTCCTCTACTACGACCAGTACGAGCGCTCGCTCCGCACCGGGACCCTCGAGAGCGTGTCACGCCAGGTGACCAACAATAAGCGAGCGCTGGAGTTCTTCCTCACGGAGCGACGCTCGGCGCTGAGCTTCATCGTCCAGGACCGTTCGTTCACGGAACTGTGCGACGAAAAGACACTC
>Ga0187803_10000157_pt1 | contig 27959 bp, 25 predicted proteins | sample NC_wetland_sal_i_2_FD_132425 | JGI IMG/M metagenome (GOLD analysis project Ga0187803, IMG submission 132425) | Wetland sediment microbial communities from Neuse River Estuary, North Carolina, USA - Control_3 | ecosystem: Environmental > Aquatic > Freshwater > Wetlands > Sediment | place: USA...
CGCTTAATCGGAGCTTCTCTGAACACATCGATGTGACTGCCATCACCGCCGCGAATGCATGCCTTTCCCTACATTTTCTATATCCGTCTGGTGTTCACAGGAGGCTTCATGGCCGTACAAGAGAGTCCGCAAAAGCAAAAAGCTGCGCAAAGCAAGAACAAGAATGACCGCGCCGGCTGGTTCCAGGCGTCCCGCGAATGTTCGGAGACTGGCGGCGCCAAGCCCTGGCGGCTCGTGCTGCTGGGCGCGCCGGGCGTAGGCAAAGGCACCCAGGCCTACCTGCTGAACCAGCGCCTCAAAGCTTGCCATCTTTCCACTGGCGACCTGTTCCGCGCAGCTTCGAAGCAGAAAGAATGCGACCTCTCTCCGGCCATGAAGTCCGCCATGGAGCACATGCGCCGCGGCGAACTGGTTCCCGACGCCACGGTATGGGAAATGGTGAAGGAACGCTCGGCCTGCCTCCGCTGCTCGGGCGGATTCGTGCTCGACGGCTTCCCACGCACTCTAGGCCAAGCCGAGTCGCTCAAGAAGCTCATGGAAGGCCAGAAGATTCCACTGACCGCAGTAGTGAACTACGAACTGCCGCTGGCGGAAATCGTTGCCCGTCTGAGCGGCCGCCGCACCTGCGAGAAGTGCAAGGCGGTTTACCACATTACCGGCCAGCCGCCGAAGGTTGAAGGCACTTGCGATCGTTGCGGAGGCAAGCTCTTCCAGCGCGAGGACGACCGTCCGGAATCCGTCACCGTCCGCATGGCCGCCTACGAGCGCAGCACCGCGCCCCTGATCGAGTTCTACGGGAAGCTGGGCCTGCTGCTGCCAGTTCCTGCCACCGGATCGCCCGACGAAATCTGCGCCCGCACGGTCTCCGCACTCGTAGCCCGCGCCGGAACGCCGGCGACCGTCTAGTATGCCGTCCCGCAAGTTCGCAACATAAATTTGCGAGTCATCCTGAGAGGCTGTGACTTTTTCGCGGAGTCATCCTGAGCGAAGCGAAGGATCTACGCATTTTGTTTGCAGCACAAAACCCTTCGCTTTGTCTCAAGGTTCAGGCCGGACTTATGCCACGCGGTTCGGCAGGCCACCCTTCGGCTATCGCTCAGGGCAAACTTTCTCGAAAAGCGCGAGAAGTGGCGCACCCCCAGTTATTTCCGTCAGTGTTAAAAGACAAACCCGCGTTACGCTTGCCCGTTAAAGTGGCCCTCCCGAAAACAGAGCGTGGAGAAGACTGGGCCGCCCTCCCGACACGGTTTGTCTAATTAGCCGGTCGGTATCCACCAGCTGCGTGAGGGTAGTTCTTGAAGACGCGCTTAAACCAATCGCGGAAGTCCTTGGGGTAAAACCTGTCATGTTTGAGCAAGAACTCCCGCATTTTCGGGTCGAGAATACCTTCCACAGAATCCGCCTCCCATTGATCCTCATCAATGTAGTTGAGCTTCGCAGCTTCAAACTCCAAATATATGAGGTTGCAGAAATGCTGTGCGTAACGCACGGCTCGTAGCTCTTCGTCGTTCCAGTTGCCGGACTCACAGATGCCTATCGCTCTCCAGAGCTTTGGGTTATCGAACGCCACAGCGTGTATCTCGCGGGAGAAGTTGTAAATACTGAGAAGTGCCTCCAAACGAGCCCGTTTCTTGGCTTCATGGAGTTCGCTGATCGCAACCACGCCCTCGAAAGCTAGAACGACAACCAGGAGCAACTCGGCGGCCAGCATGTAGTCGAACTGTTTCGTAGTGGAGTTCCTCCAACCCATTCTGAGCACAACCAAGGCCAGGGGGACGGCTGCCCACAAACCCAGCACAGCGGCTGTCCGCATTGCGTAGTCGAGTTTTGCCGCCACTTGTCGCTTCGTCATTTTGCGTTCTCCCGATCAAGCCTCATTTGGATGATGCTACCACTATGCTCGGGAAGCTGTGGCTGGGCGGGGTTTTCGTAAGCGTGAACGCAGGAGCACGGTTCAGAAAATGCCGGCTTTGTTTCGTTTTTCAGGGCCGGTCGGCCACATCAACGTCGGGAGTTATAACCCGGGTTTCTCTCTGGACGTCGACCGAATCAACCTATGGGTGCGCCACTACTCGCCGCTTATTCCTCCTTGCTCACGTAAACGTAGACTTTGCGTCCATCTGCATCTGAGCAGGTCAAGTCGCTCAGGGGGATCGGAGCCTTCATGACATCATCTCTTCCCAAGAAACAGTCGTAGTTCCTCAGGGGTCGCAATCCGCAGCTCGCATTTGGGTCCAGCTTGTCAAGTGTGCTCAGGTCACACAAGCCATAAATTTTGTGTCCATCATGACTCAGCACCAGATGCACCACCTCGTGGTCATAGGATTGATCAGACACCTCTCGGCCCTGCTTGTCCACGTAGGTGTCGGCACGCTCAACGACCCGGTATTCGTTTCGGTGAACTGTGAACCACACCGATGAGGCGGATGACTTGAACAGGAGGTACAGCCCGACGATGACCAGCGACCCCGCGAACACTGTCACCGCTCGGTAGAAATACTCACCAAACTTGACCCGACGCCACTCTTCCTTGAGAACTACCTGCGTGCAATCCAACAACTTGCGGTCGGCCAATCCTAGCTTGCTGAAGTCTGGCGTGGTGCCGTCGCCTGGGAATAAGCCTTCATGTTCTTGCAATGCCTGGAGAATGGCGATCGAAGAGTCTTCCTTGGGATTGAGTCGGAGTTTTATCTTTGCCCACGCTTCGTTGAGCTTGACAAAGTCCTCCCTGACGATCTGCCACAGGGTCGAGTTGTTTGGGAACTTCGCAAGATATGCCCCGTGAACGGCGTGGGCATGCGTGATAACCGCAGCGATTTCTGCTCGGAGTGAATCAATCCATGCCTGGCGAAACTCCGACACCTTGTTCTCTTTGCTGATGATTAACCCGAGCAGAGAAATGGCGGCCGCAATGACGGCGGCGACGATTGTTCCTGCGATCTCTCTTGGTAAGCCGAACATAGACGGAAACTCCTCTTTCGGTCGAAGCGTACCACGACAACCTGAGGCCGCAGACGATTTTTGCCGGGTGCTCCGTCCAAGCTTCGCTTAGGCGGGAACCCTACCGCCGCCACCGGACCACCAACCCTGTTTCTTCTTGACACACCAGCGTAAAATAGAATCATCGCAATCCAACACTGCACTCGCTCTTTGCCGCGAAAACGCCTGTCATGGGGCTCGGAGGCGGGGACGATCTTTGACAAATTGCTTTCGAGCCCGCGTCCGTGGAATTGGAGAGGAACGAGCTGTCTCCGTAGGGGTACTCGTAACTTACTAAGAAATAAATACTTTACCGGTAACCCATTTAATCTCAAAGACCTGGCGGGATTCGCCTCTAAGTCTTTGACTTCAAAAGACCGGGGGAGGGGGGTACCCGAAGAAACGCTGGAAGCGGAAAGACCGAGCAACTCCGAGAGATCAATCGTAACTCATTGACAAATAAATACTTTACCTGCAACTCGTTTAAACTCAAAGACCTGGCGGCATTCGCCTCTAAGTCTTTGACTTCAAAAGACCGCACCTGGGGGGCTAACCCAGTTAGCTGAGCTTCAGCGTTTCGGCGCGGGAGTTTTGGCCGCTTTTGCCGGATGACTGTGCTCATGCGTTTGGCCGCAGGAGGGACACACGATCTTGGCGTTGTGCTCTTCCATCTGGTGCAGGAAAGCGGAAAACGCCTGGCCACAGTGCTTGCAGAGAAGGTCAATTTTTTCGTCGGTCATCGTCTCGTCGGTCTCCTCGTGGTACCGGGGAATCCACTCCTAATTCTAAGCGACGAGGCACGACCGCGGCATTCGCCACGCCCATACAATAGTTGCAGTGTCTCTCGGGATCTACATCTCGGTGCCTTTCTGCCGGACCAAGTGCAGCTACTGCAACTTCGCCTCCGACGTGTTTTCGAAATCGGCGTACGAGAATTATGTTGCCCGCGTGGTTGAGGACATCGGCAATTCGCGCAAGCTTGCAGTCGAATTGGAGTGCGCGTTCGACGACAACGTTGACTCCATTTATTTGGGCGGAGGCACGCCATCCATCCTCGACGGTGAGCACCTGTTGCGTATTTTCGAAGCCGTGCGTGATCGGTTCGCCGTAGCGCGCGATGCTGAAATCACCGTCGAATGCGCTCCGGGAACGTTGACGAGTTCTCTCCTCGAAACTTTGCTGCGCGCCGGTGTGAACCGCGTGAGCTTGGGCGTGCAGTCGTTTGTGGATCAGGAAGCGCAGTCGGTGGGGCGTCTGCACAAGCGTGCGATCGTCCTTGAAGAAGTTTCGCGTTTGCGAGCAGCCGGTCTCGACAACATCAACATTGACCTGATTGCCGGTCTGCCGCACCAGACGGCGGAGAGCTGGATGTTCTCGCTGGCGGAGACGATTGCGCTCGGCGTGCCGCACGTCAGTGTGTACATGCTGGAGGTGGATGAAGATTCGCGCCTGGGCCGGGAACTCATGGCGGGAGGCACGCGCTACCACGCCCACTTCGTCCCGGATGAAGAAGCGACAGCGGATTTCTATCAGCAAGCCTGCGAGACTCTGAGCGCGGCGGGAGTCACGCAGTATGAGATCTCGAATTTTGCGCGGGCGGGGGCGGAGTCGCAACACAACCTGAAATATTGGACGCGCCAGCCGTATATGGGGTTTGGAGTGGATGCGCACTCCATGCTGCGAACGCGGGGGAAAGGGTCCGCCAAGACTGAAGCCCTCGGTGTTGGGGGCTCTGGTGGCACGACTAAAGAGGCTGCGGAAAAAGTCGCGATGCTATCCTCAGTCCCTAAAGGGGCGATTGATAATGCACGACTTGCGGTATCGCTAAAGCGATACCCTGATACAAGGCCGAGCTTTGAGGCAGCCTCTGGGCCCGTGCCCTTGCCAATCCATCGCCAAGGTGAGGTTCAGGCCATCCGCGTCGCAACGCCCGACGCGCTCGATGCCTACATGAATCGGTTACCACTTGCGGTGACCGTAGTTTCCAAGCGGGCCGCTATTGAAGAGAGTTTCTTTCTAGGCCTGCGGCTGAATCGCGGGGTCGATCTCGCCGTGCTGGGTGCCGAGTTCACGGCCGATGCCATCGCTGCCTATGAATCGATGATTGACGAATGCGTGCAGGACGGCCTGCTGGAGAAGCAGGGCACAAGGGTGCGCTTGACTGGCCGTGGCCGCCTTTTATCGAACGAAGTGTTTGCCAGATTCCTGTCGGACAAAGTGACGGAAGAAAAAGGGACGGAAGAAGTTGTGATGGGAAACAGAGTGAGGCAAAAGTGGGAACCGGCCACGTGAATTCACGTTAGTTGGCCGATGAATGCCAGTCGGCGATGGCCTATCCGGCTCCCACCATGTCAGACGTTGTAGGGAGCGTAATACTCCAGATGCAGGGTTCGAAGGGCAAGGCCTGAATGCCGGCCTCGCCCGAGCTCGCCCAAGCGATCCGGAACTGCGCCCGCTGTGGACCGTGCTGCACATCCAGGAGTCCGCCGGCGCTAATCTTGGCATGTACTCCCAGCAGCACGGCGCCGCTCAAGCTCACGTTTTTTACCCGTACGACCTCCGCGAACGGGCATGCCATCCGGTCCACCCCCCAGATGCGCACCGGGAACTCGATCCTGAGCCGCGGCTCTTTGCGCCGGTCCATGCGTTTCTCAAATCCAATGCGAATCATAGGACGGAAGGCGTGGGGGCGAAAGATCGCGTTAGTTATTTCCGGGTGATTACTTACGGGACGAACGAACGGCAAAAGGCAGGGTGGAAACGGCGCGAGGATTGCCACTTCCAGCAATCCTGGCGCGCCAAGAAGCGAAAGCGCAAGGTTCAAAGCTCAAAGCCGAAAGCCGAAAAGCGTAAGCCGAAAGCCTAGTTCTTCCACGCACAGGAGCCCGGTCCGTCGGGGTTGCCGCACGATCCGCACGGTCCGGCTGACATGGATGGGGCCGAACTTCCCTTCGCCGACACCGCGAATACCGAAAGCTTGGGTTCCAGCTTCTTGCTCTGGCACTTCGGGCACGCGGCTTTCTGTTTGCCGTAGACGAGGGCTTCGAACTCGTGCTGGCACGCCTTGCAAACATATTCAAAGATGGGCATGAAGTAACTCCGCCAAGAAAGTCTTTTTCCTATTTAAAATCAGAACGTGGGCGTTCCGCAATCACCCGGAAATACCTCGACCTTTGTGCCGCGGCGCTTTCTGCGCAGCGGGCACGCGCAGACGATCGCCGCCTTCCTGATCCCGCGACGTGTTCATCTGCCTGCGCCGGACGAGCGCACGATCGAGGTGACGCCAGGCGTGCCCGTGCTCTGCCAATGTCACTGGCAGGCGGACCGCACACGGCCACTGACCATCATCATCGTGCACGGCCTGGAGGGATCGAGCGACTCGCAGTACGCGCGCGGGTTGGCGGAAAAAGCGCTCGCGGCCGGGATGAACGTGGTCCGCTACAACCAGCGCAATTGTGGTGGAACGGACGCGCTTGCGCCCGTGCTTTACCACTCCGGGTTATCCGGCGATATCGCGACCGTGGCTCGTGAGTTGATCGAGCGCGACCGCATCTCCCGCCTGGCGCTCGTCGGCTTTTCGATGGGTGGCAACTTAGTGCTGAAGCTGGCTGGAGAGTGGGGAACCGAGGCGCCGCCGGAGTTATGTGCGGTCGCGGCGTGCTGCCCAGCGCTGGATCTGGCCGCGTCGGCGGACGCGCTGCATGAGCCGGCCAACCGAATTTACGAAACCTATTTCTTATGGGCGCTGCGGCGGAGGATGCTTCACAAGGCGCGCCTGTTTCCGGAACACTTCGACTCCAGGCGACTGCGCGGAATCCGCAGCCTGCGCGAATTCGACGACAAGATCACGGCGTACTATTGCGGCTTTGCCGGCGCCGACGATTATTATGACCGGGCTTCGGCGGCGCACGTGGTCGGCCAGATTGCGGTTCCAACGCTGGTTCTGCATGCGACGGATGATCCGTTCATCCGCATCACGCCGGAGACGCGGCGGAGGATCGCGTCGAATCCGGAGATTAGCTTTCGCGAAACGGCGAGCGGCGGGCACTGCGCGTTTCTCGGGAAACGAAATGGGGCGAGCGCTGAAGAAGCGAATCAGGACGACGGCCACTGGGCGGAGAACGAGATCGTAGACTTCTTGCGCTGGTTCTAAGCTTTTCACCGCCGAGACGCCGAGGTCGCAGAGAATGCCGACAAGAGATTCTCGGCGTCTTTGCGGTGAAAGATGATGCCTTTGAAGGGATGACTGCTGCTGATGGATGCCGACTTCTCGATCGAACTGGGACGCGACGATCCGGTGCTGGATTTTCCCTGGACTGATGCTGCGGGCAAGCTCGCCTATTTCGATCTGAAGCGGCGGCCAGAGCGGATCGCGCAGGTCGAGGAGGCGCAGAAGTTTCCGGAACTGGGCGAATTTCTGCGGACGGTCAACTCCGCGCGCAGTGCGGTCGAGAGCGCAAAGTGCGATGCCTGGGCGACGGAGGAGCTGAGTGCGGAAGAAGATGTTTTCAACGCCTCACGCAAATTCGCCAGCTACGTGGACCTGGTCTTCTCGAATACCAATGATCGCGGATCCTTCCCTCGACACGAGCAGTTCGTGAAGCGGCTTGTGGCGCTGCTGCGGCGCGCCCCGGAACTATCCGCCTCGGCGGAGGTGTGCGTGCGGCGCTGCTATTTTGTCGAGAGCAGCGCAACGCGGGAAGGCTTCTACTTCACCGTCTATGTAAATGGTTACGGGAACGATGAGGCGGCGGCCTGGCAGAACTGGGCGATCGGGATGAAGTTAGTAGGGAGCGCAATTGTGCAGTTGTCCGGGCAGGACGCGAACTAGGAGTCAGCGGGGGAATTCTACTCATCGCAAAGTGCGCGATAAGTGGGGCGCCCTTTGCGGGTAGGATAAGAACGTGCTTGGCGTTGTCGTTGTCTATCTCGGCCTGATTACGGCGTTCGCGGGCGCGGTCTCTGTCCTCAAGCCGGCGTCCTGGCTCGGCATTGGTACTCGTCGGCGAGCGGCTTCGATATTGGCGCTTGGGTTCGCCATCGTGGTCATAGGCGGGGCTCTTCCTGCCGGGGACAGGCGCGTCGGCACACCGCGCACCGACCTCGACCAGTTCGTGCCGGTGTATCAATTCAACGAGTTCCACTCGGTTCGCGTGGCCGCTTCCCGGGAGAAAGTGTATGCCGCGATCAAGTCCGTGACCGCCGGCGAGATCTTGTTGTTTCGCACACTGACCTGGATTCGCCGTCTGGGCCGGTCTGGGCCTGAGAGCATCCTGAACGCGCCCGAGCATGAGCCCATCCTCGATGTGGCGACGAGAACGTCGTTCTTGTTGCTGGCGGAGGAACCGAATCACGAAATTGTGTTGGGCACTGCGGTGGTGGTTCCACGCGGATGGCGGCCGAGCCGGCGCCCCACGCCGGAGGACTTCAAGTCTGTTCATGAGCCTGGATTTGCCCTGGCGGCGATGAATTTCCTCGTCGAAGATGCCGGTCCCGGCGCTTGCAATGTGACCACGGAGACGCGTATCTATGCGACCGATTCTTCGGCTCGGCGACGCTTTGCGGGCTATTGGAGAGTCATCTACCCGGGAAGCTCGTTGCTTCGCAGAATGTGGCTCCGAGCGATCGCGCACCGCGCCGAGTCCCCAACTTCCTAAGCGGTGCTAAGCCGGAACCGAGCGAAGTTATCCCCGACCATCTACGCGGCTGGTTTCGGCTGGAGAATTCGTGCTCGCAGCGAACGGGCGATAGCTTTCCAGTCGATACGGGTGCGAAGCAGCGACAGGATCAGCATGAACAGGCAAATCTCCGCCAACCCTCGCGATGCGGTAACAATGCCGACGCCGCGTTTGGGCAGAAGGGAAAACCGTCCGTACACGAATTCGATGTGCACCCAGTAGACGAGCAGGGAAGTCTGGCCGAGTTGGATGAGTGGGCTAAATCGCGTCGCCCACTGCCCCATGCGCGCTAGCCCCCAGCGGCACCAGGCGTAGGCCAGGAAAGCAATCATGAGCAGCATTCCGACGCGCATCATGAAGAAATTGGGGCTGGTGTGCCAGTAGTCATAGATGGCGTAGAGCTGGAGTGAAGAATGGTCGAGCTGGCGCGCGACCAGAATCGCGGTGGCGCCGACGGCGGCAAATAAAGCTAAGAGCGCGGCAGCGCGCTCGCGCGCCCAATCGCTGAAGAGAACGAATCCCGCGGCTAGGCCGGCGAAGGCGAAGCCCGCCCATGGGAATAGAGGGAAAAGCCAGTGCTGAGGAGCGCCCAGGTTGTGGCAGCCGTCGATGTAGGATTCGAGCTCCCAGGGCAGCCAGGTCGGCCGCCAGAAGGTGTAAAGCGGCGGGGTGAGCAGGGCGATCAGCGCTACAACGGCAAGGGCGGAGATCACCAGCGCTTTGACTGGCAGGACCGCGCTTGAACCTGTGCCACTCTGAGTCGAGGGCCCTGCGCTGCTGCTTGAAGCCGAGATTCGAAGGACTACGCCGCACAGGAGCGCCATCAGGATCATCGAAAGCCCGATGATGTTGAGCACGTCCACGCGGAAAAGATCGGTCCACGGAGCCCATCCCCAGGCGATGGAATACTCCTGCAGGCGGAAAAGCAGGCCGAAGACGAAGATTTCAGCGCCACGGCGCGCCATGGTGCGCGTGATTTCGCCGGTGCTCAAGTTCTTTCGAATCAGTTTGCCGATAACCAGTGCGAACGAGATTCCGGCGAGAAAAAGGAAGAGGGGCGCGGGCAGCGTGCCGAGCCGCTGCGACCAATGGAGGAAAGAACCGTTGCGCGCGGCGCCGCCGAGCCACGAGTCGTAACAGTGCGTCTGGAACATGAGCACGCAGGCCAGGCCGCGCATCCAGTCGATCCAGGCGAGACGGGAAGAAGGCGCCGAAGTCACGGGCCAGAGTGTAACCCGCGAAGCGGCCCGAGGCCAACACAAAGGTGTGCCCAGCCAGAGCGACGGATGCTCTGGCGGCGCGGGTGAGGATCTCTCCTTCGCCCCGAGAGCCGAAAGCCTATCAGCCTCCTGCCATGCGTGCTAGCATTTTCCTAAGGCGTCGTTGTTGCTCTTGGATTCCACGGTGAACAGTCGTTCGCATCTCGGGATTGTCGTCTTAGTCCTCCTGGCTATGACGCTTTTGTGCCAGCCAGCCATCGCTAAAGACGAACCTAAGTGGATCGAAGTGCACACCGCGCACTTCTCCGTGCTGACGGATGGAGGCGACAAGCGCGGGCGCGAAGTCGCACTGCGCATGGAGCAGATGCGGGCGACCTTCGGACAACTGCTGCAAAAAAACAAGCTGCAAATGTCGGTCCCTGTGACCGTGATCGCGCTCAAAAGTGACAAACAGTACGGTTTGATAGCGCCGGCCAAGCAGAACATGGCGGGCGGCTTTTACGTGCCGGGCTATGACCGCGTGTATATCGTGCTGAATCTGTGGCAGGATCAGCCCTGGCGCGCGATCGCGCATTCCCTGGGGCACTACTTCCTGAACTACAACTACCCGCCGACGCAAGGGTGGTTCGACGAGGGGATGGCGGAGTATTTCGGTTCGGTGCAGATCGACAAGTCGGTAAACATCGGAGGCGATCCGGAGCTGGCGCCGGAATGGCACGAGGACATTTTCGACAACATGGTGCGTGACCCGAACGTGCCGCAGTCGCTGACGCAGCTCGCAAGTTCGCCGGTGTGGATTTCGATGGCCGACTTGTTCACCATGAAGCACGATGGCTCGGGACTGCGGGAGGGGTCGCATAACACGCTGTACTACGCGCAATCCTGGGTGATCGTGCACTACTTGCTCAACAAGAGGAAGATGCCGGAGGTGGGGACATACTTCGATCTGGTGATGAACCAGAAAGTGCCGGTGGACAAGGCGATCGTGCAGGCCTTTGATTTGTCGCCGGCGCAGATGGAAGAAGCGGTCAAGACCTATTTCAATTCGCTTGGCAACCTGGGCATTGCTCTCGATCAGGCGAAGAAGCCGGGAGAAGTCGGGCAAATGACCGTGGAAATTGCCCAGCCCTATCATTTCCCGGCGCCACTCGATGCCGACGAGCTTGGCGTGGCGGTCAGCCCGGTGTCGGAGGAAGATGCAAAGGCCGTGCTTGCGGACGTGATGGCGCGCGTTCCGGAGCATCGCGATCAGGCGCTGCGCGACTTGCAACAGCTTACCGCGATTCCCAAAGACAATGAGCCGGCGCATCGCGGCCTGGCTCGCGATCAGATGCAGCAGAAGCAGTTTGATAAGGCAGCAGAGGAACTGGAGAAGGCGGCGGAGCTGAACCCGCGCGATCCCTGGATCTGGTATTACCGTTCGGTGCTGAAGTATCGCAGAGCACAGGCGACGGGGCAGGAGATGCAGGGTCTGGCCAACATGATGCAGGACTTGCGGGCCGCACTCGATTGGTATCCCGAATTGGCCGACGGCTACAACATGCTGGGCATGGCGCGCGTGGAAGGAGGTGGCGTCAATTCCGCGCTGGAGGCACAAAAGCAGGCGATTGCGCTCTCGCCCCGCAACGCGGAGTACCAGTTCAACCTGGGGCAGATTTACGTTGCCGCGAAGAAGTGGGAGCAGGCGCGGGAAGTGTTTACGCGGTTGAAGACTGGAACGGATCGGCAGGCAGCCGTGGCCGCGAAGCAGCAACTGGAAGACTTGGCGACCCTCCAGAAATACGGAATCCGTCCCCAGCGGACAGGGGCCGCAGAAGCTCCGGCGGGTGCTGCAAGCGCTCCGTCGGCGGCAACAGGCGACAACAAGACGGCAGCTAGTGTGGCAAAGCCGGCAGGGAACACGAGCACGTCTGCAAATGAGTCCGGCGACGAAGACGAAGATTCGGCCACAAAGCCGGCGCCTCCGAAACCCGGAAGCACCGGGCCCGTGCAATTTCTGAAAGGCAAGATCGTCAGCAGCGACTGCTCAAAGCCTCCCGAGGCCGCCATCACCGTAATTAGCGGGATGACGACGTACACGATGCACATTTCCGACTACAAGGCAGTGCTCGTGATCGGCGAGGATCAGTTTTCCTGCGATTGGAAGAATCGTCCCGTATCGGTAAATTACCGCGCCACGGGGAAGCGCGAAGGCGAAGTGGTATCCATTGAGGTCCATTAGGACGGACCAAAGTCAACTGGGCTGTGGGCAATCGAGTGGGGCGGGAGGGTGGCGACCATGCCTTGGTTAACGATTGGCGATTACGATCGAAGCGGCTGGAACACCGCGGCTGACGCCGTAGCCCGCTCGCGTCAATATTGCGCGGATCTTGAAGCGGGCGCGATTCTCTTCTTTCCCTCTCCCCCGTTCGATTTGCCGCGGCCGGACGTTGACTACCTGCTGGCGCTCAAGCCATCTGAATCGCGATTGCACAAGAACATTTCTTATCGCCCCGAGAGTGACCTACTGCGCGGCATGTCCGACGATGCCAGCAAGCGGCGTGTCGAGGAAATCATGCGGCACTATGCGGCCGAGGCGCGCGAGTTTGTTGCCGCCTTTCTCGCCCCCTACGCCAGTCGACTGCAAGTGGACTACGCCAGTTTTCGTCCGCTAGAAGAGGAGAGCCGCAACCTGCCCTTGCACAAGCGAAACGATCTGCTCCACGTAGATGCCTTCCCGAGCCGCCCCACGCGCGGCGGGCGCATTCTGCGCGTATTCACCAACGTGAATCCGGCGAAAGATCGTGTGTGGATGGTTGGCGAGCGGTTTTCGGGGCTGGCGGCGCGTTTCGGCGTGGCGGCGGGATTGCGGAACTATGCCAAGCGAACGGGAGCATGGTCGAGCGTGAAACGAGGGTTGGCCCGCATCGGCCTGCCTTTTCCTCAGCGCGCGCCTTACGATGAATTCATGCTGCACTTTCATGACTGGCTGAAGGAGAACACCGAGTTTCAGCAGGCGGGAGAAGGGAAGGAGCGGATCGCGTTTCCACCCATGGCGACCTGGCTGGTGTTCACCGACGGGGTGCCCCATGCCGCTCTTTCCGGCCAATATGCCCTGGAACAGACTTTCATCGTTCCCGTCGACGCGCTGGTTGCACCTGAAGTCTCGCCGATCCGCGTGCTCGAAAAGTTGGCTGGAAAGGCGATGAGCTAGGTCGTCGCGGCTTCTTTACTTTTGGGCTAACTGAAGGTCGGCAACGGGGCTTCGGATCGCGGAACCACGATCATATTTGCCGGAACGACCTTGGCCGCCCAGACATCAAAATGTGCGAAGATGGTTTCGGGGTGAGCAAGCGCATGGAAAACCCTCTCAAGTTGAAGCGCATTCACCATGTTGAATTCTGGGTCGGCAACGCAAGACAGGCCGCCTTTTTCTACCGCAAGGGTTTCGGGTTCTCGCAGGTCGCCTACAGCGGGCTCGAGACCGGTCAGCGGCAACGGACTTCGTACGCTTTGAGCCAGGGCAAGGCGAATTTTGTTTTGACGACGCCTATGACGGCTGGCGATCCAGCCGCCGAGCACATCAAGAAGCACGGCGATGGCGTCCGCGACATCGCGTTAGAAGTCGTCGACGCGGACGAGGCATTTAGCGAGGCAGTTCGGCGAGGAGCGAAGCCGGCCGAGGAGCCGCACGATCTCAAGGATGAGCACGGCACCGTGCGGCGCGCCGCAGTGCACACCTACGGCGACACGATCCATTCGTTGATTTCCTATAAGGATTACAAAGGCCCATTTCTGCCGGGTTTCGTGGACGCCCCGGTCGCGGGCGACGATTGCGGCATTCTTCGTATTGACCACATCGTCGGCAACGTCGAACTCGGCCAGATGCAGCACTGGGCTGACTACTATTCGCGCGTCTTCGGCTTTCATCGCTTCATCACGTTCGACGACAAGGATATTTCCACCGAGTACAGCGCGCTGATGAGCATCGTCATGTCCGACGACTCATATTCAGTAAAATTTCCGATCAACGAACCGGCCGTGGCCCGCAACAAGAGCCAGATCCAGGAATATCTGGAGGCTTACGGTGGAGCGGGCGCGCAGCACATCGCACTGCAGTGTAATGACGTGCTCTACACGGTCAGCAAGCTTCAGCGCAACGGGCTGGACTTCCTTCGCGTGCCCGACACTTACTACGAAGTTCTGCCCGAGCGCGCGGGGCAGCTTGAGGAGCCAATCGCCACGCTCCGTTCTCTGGGTATACTTGTGGACCGCGATGACGAGGGCTACCTGCTGCAGATTTTTTCGAAACCGGTGGAGGATCGGCCGACCGTGTTTTTCGAAATCATCCAGCGCAAGGGGAGCCGCGGGTTTGGCAAGGGCAACTTCAAGGCGCTGTTTGAATCCATCGAACTTGAGCAGGCGCGGCGAGGAAATCTCTAGGCGATGGCAACTACCAAGACGGCAACAGAAGGAACGAACAGGCACAAGGCGACGGGGTTACGCTTCCAGTCGGGGTTCGGCAACGAATTTTCCAGCGAGGCGGTTGTGGGCGCGCTGCCGCAGGGCCAAAACGCGCCCCAGAAAGTTGCGCACGATCTTTACACTGAACAACTGAGCGGGACGCCGTTCACAGCGCCTCGTGCGGCCAATCGCCGAACGTGGCTTTACCGCATCCGTCCCTCGGTGGCGCACAAGCCTTTCGAACCAATCAATCAGGGAAAGCTGCGCAGCGCGCCCTTCGATGAAGTCCCCACGCCACCGAATCAGTTGCGCTGGACTCCGATCCCCATTCCTTCCGAGCGCACCGATTTCATTGACGGCCTGGTCACCATGGCGGGCAACGGCAACGCGCACACACATGCAGGCGTTGCCATTCACATCTATGTTGCCAACGCCTCGATGATCGACCGCTTCTTCTCCAACGCCGATGGCGAAATGCTGATCGTACCCCAGACCGGCCGCTTGCTGCTGCGCACTGAAATGGGCGTCCTTGAAGCTGGCCCGGGCGAGATCGCCGTGATTCAGCGCGGAATCCGCTTTCGCGTCGAGTTGCTCGACAAGACGACGCGTGGATACATCTGCGAAAACTACGGCCCGTTACTTCGTCTGCCGGACCTCGGCCCGATTGGCGCCAACGGACTCGCCAACCCACGCGACTTTCTCGCCCCCGTGGCGGCGTTTGAAGATCGCGAAGGCGACTTCCGTCTCGTGAGCAAGTTTCAGGGCAGACTTTGGGAAGCCGCGATTGATCACTCGCCGCTCAACGTCGTTGCCTGGCACGGCAATTACGTTCCCTACAAGTACGATCTCGCAAATTTCAACTGCATCAACACCGTGAGCTTCGATCATCCCGATCCCTCGATTTACACGGTGTTGACCTCGCCCTCGGAGATTCCCGGCACCGCTAACGTTGATTTCGTGATCTTTCCGCCGCGCTGGATGGTCGCCGAGCACACCTTCCGACCGCCCTGGTTTCATCGCAACTTCATGAGCGAATTTATGGGACTGGTGCGCGGCGAGTACGACGCCAAGGCTGAAAGCTTCGTGCCAGGCGGAGCCAGCCTGCACAATTGCATGGCCGGCCACGGACCCGACGCCGAGACGTTTGGAAAGGCCAGCAACGCCGACCTGAAGCCGGTTTACATCAAGGACACGCTCGCCTTCATGTTCGAAACGCGCTTCGTGTGCCGGCCAACCAAGTTCGCGCTCGAGACTTCCGAACTCGATCATCAGTACTTCGAGTGCTGGCAGGGCTTGAGGAAAAAGTTTGGGAAATCCCGCAGCTAACGCGATGAACCTGAAAACACCCGAAACGATCGGGAATCCCGCGCGTGCAGCGGAGTCCGTCGTCGTCCTGCTGCGCGGCCTGATCGACTACGCAGGACTGTTTCCTCCAGCGTCGCTAGGTATGGCGCAGGCCGTGGAGAATTACGAGACCTACCTGCGCTCCGAGCACAATTGGATTCTCGGGCGCTTCATTGTCCCCGCTGCGCGCCTCGGCGAGTTTGAAGAAGCGTTGACTCGAACACCGGCGTCGTGCAACTCGCATTGGAATCTGTCAGCTCTCCTAGGCGCAGACGCAGCTGCCGATCTTGCTCGCATCCGCAAGTTCAACGCTTGCTCCTCGACCGACCTCGTGCCGATTAAGGCGGAAATCCGGTCGGTGGAGATGAAAATCACAACCCTGGAGCAGATCGAGCAGCTTTCGGCGATCATCCCGCCCGAACTGGAGGCCTACTTCGAAATTCCGTTGTCTGGCGGCGGACACGAAAACATTGCAGCCCTAGCCGCTTGCGGCCGCCGCGCCAAAATAAGGACTGGCGGCGAAACCGCCGACAAGTTTCCGGCACCGGAAAGCGTAATCGAGTTCGTTCGGCTTTGTGCGGCGGCTGGTGTGCCGTTCAAAGCGACTGCAGGTCTTCATCATGCGTTGCGCTCGGTGCACCCTTTTACCTATCAGCCCGACAGCCCACGCGGAATTATGCACGGCTTCCTGAACGTCTTTCTCGCGGCCTCATTCCTGCGCGTGGGCATGGAACCGACGCTCGCGCTGGAGTTGCTGACGGAGCAGTCGCCGCAAGCCTTTTACTTTGATTCGGAGGCAGCCATCTGGCGGGAGCATCGGCTCACCGTCCCCCAAATCGCCGTGGCCCGCCAGAGCTTCTCGATTTCGTTCGGCTCGTGCTCGTTCACCGAGCCGCTCGACGACTTGCGTTCTCTTCACTTGCTATGAAACCTGTCCTTGACGAGACCCACGATCCCAACGCGCAAAGCTGGATTGAATCGGCGAACGCTGCCGATGCAGATTTCCCCATTCAAAATCTGCCATTCGGAGTGTTCCGGCGGCGCGAGCCTGGCTTCCGCGCGCGAGTAGGAGTCGCCATCGGAGATTGCATTCTTGATATCGCCGGCGCGCGCCCCGAGGTGGTCTTTGGGAGCACTGAAGCAGTATCTGCCGCCGAGGCGTGCATCTTTGGGCCCGGTTATCAAGCGTCACTCAACGCGCTGATGGCGCTGGGGTCGGGTCCCCGACAAGCTCTGCGTCGTAGCCTCCACGCTCTTCTGCGCGACGATGCGTCTTCTTCTGATCGCCAAGCTGTTTCCCGGCATCTCGTGCCGCAGTCGGATGTCGATCTGCTTGTCCCTGCGGCTGTCGGAGACTACACGGACTTCTACGCCTCAATCTTCCACGCAACCAACGTCGGCCGTCTGTTCCGCCCAGACACTCCTTTGGTGCCGAATTACAAATACATTCCCATCGGTTATCACGGGCGTGCGTCGTCGTTGGTTGCAAGCGGCACGCCGATTCGACGACCGTCGGGCCAAACCCGCGATGGCAACAACGATCCGCAGTTCGGTCCGAGCAAGGCGCTTGATTACGAACTGGAGGTCGGCTTTTTCGTCGGCGCAGGGAATCGGCTGGGAGAAAGCATTTCCATCAACCAGGCTGAAGAACACATCTTCGGAATCTGCGTGGTGAATGACTGGTCCGCTCGCGACATTCAGGCATGGGAGTACCAGCCACTCGGCCCGTTTCTGGGAAAGAGTTTTGCGACCTCGCTTTCGCCTTGGGTCGTGACCATGGAAGCGCTGGCTCCGTTTCGCACTGCCGCTTTCCAGCGCTCGCAGGGAGATCCAGCGCCGTTGCCTTATCTCTTCGACTGCGAAGATCAGCGATTCGGCGGTCTCAATCTATCTTTGGAAGCTTCTCTGCAATCAGCGAAGATGCGCTCGGCTGGCATTGCTCCGGCAGTTCTGAGCCGAAGCAACTTCCGCGACCTCTACTGGACCATGTCCCAGATGCTCACGCACCATGCCAGCAACGGCTGCAACCTGCGTGCAGGCGATCTGCTGGCCAGCGGAACGGTTTCAGGCGAAGCCAAAAGCGCGCGCGGATGTCTGCTGGAGTTGACTTCTCGTGGACAGGATCCAATCGCGTTGCCGACAGGCGAGCAGAGAAGATTTCTGGAAGATGGCGACGAAGTCATCCTCCGCGGATTCTGCGAAGCCGAAGGCTTTCGCCGGATTGGACTCGGTACATGTCGCGGAACCGTCTTGGCTGCGCTTGACCTGCAGCGATTCCGAACTCTTCCCTAGATTACCGATTAGTCAGTTCATCCCCTCCTGTGCGGTCTTTTGGAATCAAAGACTTAGCTGGAGTTTCCGGCCAGGTCTTTGAGGAATAAGGACTTAGGCGTAAAGTATTTTAGAATCAAGGGGTTAGCTGCTGTTTTGCTCGGTTTTCCCTAGTCATTGAATAATATAGTGACAATTCAGCGCAGATGTGAAGATGCTGGCTATGTCTGTGATGGATAAAGACTTACGCCTATGATTGCCCTTCGGGGGAGCCGGATTCCTTCGTAAGGTATTTCGGAATCAAGGAGTTAGCTGCCTTTTTGCGGGGTTTTCTCTAGTCAGTGAATAATATAGTGACATTTGCCGCAATGAGGATCGCGATCTTGGCAGTGCATACGAAAACCTTGAACCACGGGGTACACAGGGGAGCACGGGGGAAAGCTTCCGTCGTCGCCGGGTCCTTGAGAATTGGAGGGTGGGCCAGCGCCCTCACTTTGCCATCCCAACCGGTCGTGAAATCGGTGGCAGACCGAAACTTACTTTTACCGTCTTGATCTCGTACGGCTTGGCGTGAACAGTGACCACTCCGTTCTGGATGGGCAGATCGGCGAACGGGCGCTCCATTAGGTCCGCGTCGTGCGCACGTTGTGCTCCGGGCGGAAGCTGGATGTTCACATCCGTGTCCTTGCCTGCCCATTCATAAAAGCGAACGATCAAAGTGTCGTCGTCTTCCGCTTTTTTCACGGCGGTGAGAACGACGTTCTCGGGCTTGATCTCCACAAACGAGTGCTCAGCCGGCAAGGCTCCTGCGTGTTTGCCGGTGGGTATTGCGACCAACGCGTAATTCAGGTTGTATCCCTGCCGCACGGTCAAGGCATCGCGCCAGGATCCCGCGTGTGGGTAGAGGGAATACGTGAATTCGTGATGGCCTTCGTCGGCGTGCGGGTCGGGCCATTCGGGCGAGCGGAGCAACGAGAGCCGCAACACGTTGCCCCTGGCGTCATATCCGTATTTGCAGTTGTTGAGCAGGCTGAAGCCGTGGGTGTCGTCGGAGATATCGGCCCAGCGAATTGCCGGGACTTCGAATTGTGCCTGCTCAGCCGGCGTGTTGCGGGTGGTCGGCCGCTCGACCGAGCCGTAGGGAATCTCGAACGTCGCCTTCTGACTGTGGGCGCTTACGGGAAAAGCAACCTTTAGCAGAATATACTTCTCGCGCCACTCCAATTGCATGTTGACGTCAACGCGGGGGCTGGCGGCATCGAGCGTTACATCCTGAATAAACGTTGAGTTCTGAAAATGCTTTTTGATGCGGATCACGGCGCGCAACGGCCCATTCTCGGTGAGTTTGACTTCATCAGCTTTGTCGAGATCCCAGTGTTGCTTTTCAAAATCGGCGTCGATGTTCCACGCGTCCCAGCGCTTCGGCTTATCGACGAAAGTCTGCAGCAGATTGCCGCAAATCCTGTCCTTTGGTCCGCCTGTGTCCGTTTCCGATGGCGCGAGGGCTTCCTTGTTATTGTGCTTGTCGAACAGACTCGTCATGCATCCGGTTTGAGAGTCGACTTGCAGGCGGATGAATTCGTTTTCCAGGGTGGTTGAGGTTGCCTTCAACGTGGAATGCGCCGGCGGGGCGCTGGCGGCTCCGCGGACAAAGTAAGTCTTGTAGCCCATGGCCGGAGCGCTCGCCAGCAGCAGGAAGCGCGCGCGGTGCGTGGCAGGATCGCTGCTCACCAATTGCGCCTGCGCAGCCTTACCCGCCGCGTCGGTTACAGCGATCTGTTTCGCGGGGCCGGGGAGTTGCGCTTCCAGTTCGACCACTTCCGAGCGCGGCCACGACAGAGGGTTGAATACGAGCACCGGAACGCCCTCGCCTTGTGTGTTGATGTGGGCTGCGATTTCCTGCAGTGAATCGTGAATCACGTCATTCCCCACGCGGCGAACGTCGCGCAGGTTACGGCTTGCATCGAGATAGTTCACGCCAATGCCCGAGCCCGGCATGATGTCGTGGAAATGGTCAAACAGCAGCCGCTTCCAGGCGAAGTTCAATTCGTCCTGTGGATATGGTCGGCCGTCGAGCAGCGCGAGCGAGGCAAACTTCTCGGCGTTCAACATGGTCTCTTCGCTGCGGCGGATGCGGCGCTTGGTTTCAGCCTGCGTGGTGAACACGCCGCGGTGATATTGAAAGTACAATTCGCCGTTCCAGGTGGGGACATTCAGGTTGGGCAGTTTCTTTTCGAGGTCGTTGAAGAAGCCAGAGGCCGTGCCGAGTTCCAGGCGTGGGTAAACTGTGTTCGGGGCCATTAAATCGCTCGCGTTGTCCAGCATCTGGCGAGTGGGCCCGCCACCGTGATCACCCACGCCGTAAAGATGAAGCATCTCGGGCGTATCGCTCAGCTTCGCGCCGTAGATCGCCGGCGCCCACACTGACAAATCTTTGGCCATGCCCGGGCCCTCAATGCTGGCGGCGTAATCACGCGGGAAATAAGTGAGCAGCCGGCTGCCATCGGGCGCTTGCCACCAGAAGAGTTTGTAGGGAAACGTGGTGAACTCATGCGCCCAGAGCAGCTTCTGCGTGACAAAGTAGTCCATGCCGGACTTCTTATAAATTTGCGGCAATTGCCAGTTGTAGCCAAACGAGTCCGGGTTCCAGCCGATTTTGACGTCCACACCGAACCGGCTCTGGAAATATCGCTTGCCGATCAGGATCTGGCGCGTGAGCGACTCTCCGTCGGGCATATTCAAGTCCGGCTCGACCCACATCCCGCCAATGACTTCCCATCGTCCTTCGCGGACGCGCTCCGCGATCTGCTTGAACATGTCCGGGTATTTCTCTTCGATCCATTCGTAGGTCCGGGCGGACGACATGGTGAACTTGAAGTCCGGATACTCGCGCATCAGGTCGAGCACGCTCTGGAAAGTGTTGCGGACGACCTCGACGGTTTCAGTCCAGGGCCAAAGCCAGGCCATATCAATGTGCGAATTTCCCACCGCATGGATTGTGAACTGCTGCAACCAGGGCTTGAGGAGTGCGAGCTTCGATTGCGCATCGTTCAACGAGCGGTCGAATCCTGTCTCATCGCCACGATCGAACGCGGAAAAATCAATTGCGCGGACCGCAGCATCGAGTTGCTGCTCGCGCCCGGCCCTCCCCTCTTCGTAGGCGGCGATCATCGGCTCGGCCGAGAGGATTTCCATTCGAAGCAGGGACGGGTCGGGCCGGTTTGCGGGAGGCGTGATCGTCAATGCGCTTTCGGCGATTTTGGTGGGCGCGGTCCCACAGACGACTCGGACCGCGACCAGGAATTTCTGGCCGGGCTGAGCATTCTCAGTGAGCAGGATCGGCTGCTGCATGTCTTCGTCGCCGCGATAAGCAATCCCGCCGTTAGAGAAAACGGTGAGTCCGAGTGAGTCATTGCTACTGATAACGAGGTTGAGTGACGCGCGCGAACCCGTCGTTGGATAGCCGTTGAGTTTCTCGGGAATCTCGATCCAGCGCCGCAAAACGCGAGGTCCGGTCTTCCACTCTTCGTGAGTCTTGACCGTTTGCCAATCGCTATCGTTGAGGCTGGGATCTTCCGGATGAGGCACATCGCTGTGAAAGCGCCACTCCGGCAACTCCATTGTTGTTAGCGACTGAAGGCGGTCGAGGGTTGGTTTGTGAGGATCAGATGGCGAATTCGGGGCGGGTTGCTGGGAGAAAGCCGGAAGAAGGAAACAACACACGAAGAAGAAAAGAGCAATGAGTCGCTTCATGGATCTCACCTGGAACTCTGAAGATTAGTGGCGTTTAGTGCATTTTCAAAGTTAGTGTAGCCCCAAATTTCCTGACTTCGGCAGCCGAAGAGGCTGCGGAAAAGTCGGGGGGAAATGCAGATTCCTCGCTCGTCCCCTCGGCTTTGCTCGGGGCAGGCTCTCGCCTTCGGCTGCGGACGGCTCGGAATGACGAGTTTACAAAAGTGCGGGATGTCAAAAGAGCGCCCCGGGTTCTAACGCTTGTAGCCGATCTTGCGCAGCAGGTCGTGCCGCCAGGCTACGTCGCTGGGCCCCTCGACACCTTTCGGGCAACTCCCGTCAATCACTCCCAGAACTCCTCGGCCCTGCTCACTCTCCGCCAGGACGATCTCAACCGGGTTAGCGGTCGCGCAAAACAGCGTGCAGACTTCGGGCACGTTCCGAATCGCGTTCAGCACATTGATGGGATAAGCATTCTGGATGAGCAGCACAAAGGTATGTCCCGCGCCGAGCGCCTGGGCGTTGCGCACGGCGGCATCCCGGAGCACCGGGTCGTTTCCTTCCGAGCGGATCAGGCATGCCCCCGAACTCTCATTGAAAGCAAGGCCGAACTTGGCTTGGGGAACGGTGGTGGCAACGGCCTCATACAGGTCTTCGACGGTTTTGATGAAGTGGGACTGGCCGACGATGATGTTGGCATCGGCGGGAAATTCCATGCGAACCGACTTGATCTCGAGCATGACTGTTCTCCGCGTGGAAAGAATATCTTAATCGGGAATTATGCGTTTCGAGTCGTCTTCAGGGTCGAGGAGATAACCGCGTTTCGTCCGGACGCCCTTGCCTGTAGAGCCCTATGACTCCCCCTAAGTGGAGGGCGCCGACGCACAATGAGATTGCTGAAAACACGACGAACCGCGCTAGCTCAGGATGCTTCAGCACGAAGCGAGTCTGCGGAATGATGAGGAAACCGCGCAGCAGGTAGACCACGGTTACGGCAATCAGAACCGCGCGCAGCAGCGGCAACCGCGGAATCTTACCGGCGCCGGACAGAGCGTAGAGGCCGAACACGGCAACGATTGCCGCTACGGCAAGGCAGAGGATCGCATACGCAAGGGGCTTTTCTGTACTGAACTGCGCCGGACCTCCGAAATACCGGATCGCGCTCGCGGACCACCAGATTGCGCTCACTTGGAAAACTGCGAATGCCAACGAGAAATACCCGCCTATGAGCAGCTTTCGGTTGCGTGGACGAACTGGTTTTGACACCGGTGCTGAAGTTGCGGTTCCCCCGCTACTCATGCTCTCTCTTCCCCCCTGCTCAAGTCAGTTGCGTCCAGGACTTATGCCGTCCGCTTCCGCTCCGCATGTGCCCGCTCCATGTAGCGGAGGGTGCGCAGGTCCACGCGCACAGTTTCTCCCGGTGCAATGAAGAGCGGGACATGGATCACGAGGCCATTGTCGAGCGTGGCTTCCTTCCAGGCGCTGTCCTGTTGCGAGCGCGCGGGCGGCGCCGTGTCGGCGACGCGAGCCTCCATGAAATCGGGCACGACGGCATGGATCGGGGCACCTTCGAAGAACTCCATCGGTACTTCCATGCCCGGTTGCAGGAATTGTTCCGCCGGTCCCAGGATTTCGCGAGGGACTTCGATCTGCTCGTAGGTGTTGGGGTTCATGAAGGTGCAGCTGTCTCCCTGACGAAAAAGAAACTCCAGCAGTTGCCGCTCGACTTGCAATTCCTCGACGCGTTCCTGCGGGCGAAGATGCGGCTCCGACATGCGACCGCTTCGGACGTTACTCAGCTTGGCTTTGACCACGCCGCCCAGTTTTGCCGCTCCCGCCTTGCTCTCGACCTCGAGGACTCGGTAAATCTGGCCCTCGATTCGGATAACCATTCCGGCCTTTAATTCTGTTGCGTCCAGCATAAAAACTCTCCCGGCCGCAAGGTGACGAAGGCGATCCAGCGAGCCACAATGCGAGACCGGCGCAGGTAAGCGCGGTCTAAGACTAGCCAGTTAATATAACGGTTGTCAGTGACTAACCGCACAGCACGGAGACCGTTCTTTTGTGGAAGCGTTGGTCAGGGAACTTGTATACCCTGATAATGCAATCGGCCTCATGCCGCTTTGGTGAGTGATATGAAAGAAAACGAAACCGAACATCTGCTCGATGAGATTGGCTGGAAGATCCTGAGCGAGTTGCAACAGAATGCCCGGATCGCGTTTGCCGAGTTGGGCCGGAGAGTCGGACTGTCGACGCCCGCCGTCACCGAGCGCGTTCACAAGATGGAAGATGCAGGCATCATTGTCGGATACCGCGCGCAGATCGACCCGGCCAAGGTTGGGCTCCCCATCCTGGCGTTCATCAACGTGAAGGTCAGCGGCGAGAACCTTGCCCACTTCATGGACCTGGCGGCAAGACGGCCCGAAGTATTGGAATGCCATCGAGTCACCGGAGCAGAATCATTCCTGCTTAAGACGGCGGTCGCCGATGTCGTTCACCTGGAGCGTCTGCTCGATGCGTTGATGCCGTACGTGGCGACCACGACCTCAATGGTGCTATCCACCGCTTTGGCGTGGGGAAATATCGTCAAATCCGACAGTACGACTCAGGATCTGGCGACAGCTCGGCCAGTCCCTCGCTAACTGCCTGGCAGCGCCAAACAACCCACAAGTCTTTCGACGATTCACCTCCATTTCGTTCTCCAATTGTCGCGAACATCCTTAATACCGCTATGTATTCTGGCGGCTTTGCATCCGTACGATTTGATTGGGCGGAGCAATGCGTCTTGCCTTTCGTTTCAGCAGCCCGTTGTAAAGGTGTGCAGTCAAGAGCCAGCGCCTGAAGGCGCATGATTTTTCGGTCGTTACGGCATGCCTGAAGGCATGCCCTGATACGAATCTTGGGCTTCGCTACGGGCTATTGAGGGCGCGAACATGGAAGAGAGCCGGCATGAAAGAACGACTGATCTACTTCGATAACGCAGCCACCGCTTGGCCCAAGCCGGAGAGCGTCTACAGGTTCATGGACGAGTTCTTCCGCAGCCACGGCGTGAATCCCGGACGCAGCGGTTACGACCTGGCCATCGAGGCCGGTTCGATGCTGGACAGAACTCGCGCGCGTCTGACAAAGTTCTTTGGCGGCGACGAGGACACCCCCTCGCGGCTGGTGTTCGGCTACAACGTCACGGACGCGCTTAACCTCGCAATTCCCGGACTGGCCGGCGAGGGTGACCACATCATCGCGACGAACCTCGAGCACAACTCGGTCATCCGGCCGGTCAATCACATGGTGCGCGATCACGGAGCCGAAGCTACGTTTGTGCCCTTCAACGCTCAGGGCTTCATCGAACCGGACGCCATTCGCAGGGCGATACGCCCCAACACACGCGTCGTCATCGTGAACCACGGGTCGAACGTCATTGGCACAGTTCAGCCGGTGAAGGAGATCGGGGCGATTTGCCGCGAGCACGGCATCACCTTCGTCGTGGATAGCGCCCAGACCGCGGGCGTCATTCCCATCAACATGAAAGGAATGAACGTCGATGTGCTCGCCTTCACGGGTCACAAGGCGCTGATGGGGAGCATGGGCATCGGCGGACTCTGTGTTCGCAAACACGTCGAGATTCGCCAAGTTCGCAGCGGCGGCACTGGAGTGCGCTCGGCCGAGCCGTATCACCTCGAAGAGTATCCATGGCGCCTTGAATTCGGAACGCCGAACATGATTGGAGTTGCGTCGCTGTGGGCGGGCCAGGATTGGCTGGAAGAGCATGGCGTCGAGAGCATCCACCGGCAGGAGATGGCTCTGGCAAAGAGACTCGTCGACGGCTTGCGCAACATCGAAGGCGTTCAGCTCTATTGCTGCGACAATCTGGACAATCATCTCTCAACCATTCTCTTGAACCTGCAAGGCGTCGACCCGGGCGACGTGGGGATTATGCTCGACGTGGATCACGGCATTGCCACGCGCACGGGCCTGCATTGCGCGCCGCTGGTACACCGGCAGCTCGGAACCGAAGAAACACACGGGGGAGTCAGGTTCTCTGCAGGAGCCTTCAACACCGAAGAGGACGTTGTTGCCGCGATCGCGGCCATGGAAGACATAGCGCGGTGGGCACGCGAGCGTCACGCCACAAGCCAGAATCGGATCGCGCAACTGACGCGGTAAAGTGGAGCTTGGCAGACCTGAGTAACGGGGAAATCCTGTGTGATGGATATCACGAACTGCTGTGATTCCAGCTATCGCTACGGGAACGAAGGTGCACTAGGATGCGTTTAGCCTTCGCAGCCCGTCGTCGTTTGAGTGGCGCTCGCGGAAGCCCGCAGCGAGGATGTCCATGTCGAACAGGGTTCCAACCACCTGGTACCACAGCAACCGCTACAACGCTGCGCAGCCCTGTGAGCATTGCGAAGGGATCATCCGCCATAAACCGTGGTGCATCACCATGGATCCAGCGGTTTTCTACGCCTATCAGATTGTCGCGGACGCGAGCAAGTTAACGATTGGCGATGCCATCATTCTCCACGCCCTCGGTGTGACCTGGAAAAGCGAGGCGTGCTTGGGGAAATGCAAGACGAATGAGGGCTAATGCGCCCAGCGTAGCGCCCCAAGACTGCAGTAGACTGCCGCACCTGCACCTCCCACGGAGTCGTCCGTCCCCATGCCATTGGTGTGTACGTTGCAAGATTGTGCGGCACACGTTTGCGTTTAGTCGCCGACTACCGTGACTATGACGTTTCGCTGGCGCCCGCGGACGTCGCATTCCAGATGAAAGATTTGTTGCCAGGTGCCCAGTGCCAGTTTGCCATCGGCGATGGGGACGGTCAGCGAAGGCCCGAGCAGGGTTGCCTGCAGATGGGAGTGGCCGTTGCCATCATGCCAGGCCTGTTCGTGGCCGTAGGAACGGCTCGGCGGAATGAGCCGATCCAGAATGGCGGGGAGATCGCGCCGCAACCCCGGCTCGAACTCAATGGTGCCGACCGCGGCTGTGCTACCTACGTTGAAGATATTGACGGTGCCAGTTTGGATACCCGAGGAGGCCACGATCGCAGCGACCTGTTCGGTAAGGTCGTGCATGTCGCCGGACCCTCTCGTCGCGACAGAAATCTGTTGCTGATAGCTCATGGTCGGGTGCGCAGCTTCTGAGTAGAGATACTAGCCCAACGCATCAACACCGGGTAGCCTCCAAAACCATGGATGGCAGGGATTGAGACCGGTCTAATTCGAAGCAGGTTTCGCAGGCTGGTTGTGGGAGTGAAGCCAGGCTTCGGCTTGCTGCCGGGCGTCCGCGATTTGGGAACCGGTCATCTGTGTGGCTAGGCCTTCGAGGAGAGACTTGCTCTTTCCGTCGCCTTCAGCGAGGGCCAGTTGGAACCAGAAGTAGGCTTGCGCGTAGTCCTGAGTAACTCCACGCCCCGACCAGTAGTGAGAACCGAGAGCGGAGAGCGCGGGCACGTAGGCTTGATCGGCGGCGCGCCGGAACCAACGCACGGCTTCGGCGTCGTCTTGGGGAACGCCTTCTCCGTTGTGGTAGAGGATTCCGAGGCCCCACTGGGCTTCGGCGTCTCCTTGTTCGGCGAATGTGCGCAGATCGCTCAGGGAACGATGTTGCGCGCTGCGGCTGGCTGCGCCTTGCCAGGAAGCGCGGGAGACGGATGCGCTTGGCGCCGGACTGCCGCTTGAAGCCATTGCGGTTTCGGGCGAGAACCGCGGCGATTGCTCCCGACCGGCCAAGCGCCTCTCGATGACCGGCGCCATCAGATAGCCGAGAACCAGGGCAACGACCGCAATCGCAATGCAAAGCAGCACGAGACTGGCAACGCGCGACCAGTCACCGGATGACGATGATGGCGCGGGCTCCAACCCCTTGTCTTGGCGGTCCGCCGATGGTTGCTCTTCAAGCTCCGGCGCGTGGGCTAGGGGTGGAGGTTGATGTTCGGGAGCGTGTTCCCACAAGGCCTCACGAACGGTGTGGAGGTCCGTGGGCTCTTCGTCGGAAGGGTGAAGCCCGGTGGCTTCAGAGGCGCCAATCCGCGTCTCTATTTCTTCAATCTCCGGTTCTTCAATCTCTGGTTCTTCGTCGTCTGTCTGTTCGATCGCGGCTTCGATCTCGTTTGCTTTGGTCTTAGGAACGAGTTCAACGAGGCGGTCAAGAACTGTGCTCTGGGCCTCGGTGAATGTGCGGCGATGGGGAGAGAAGACTTCAAGCAGACCGACGACCCTGAAGTCGGTGAAGATCGGGACGGCCATGAAAGAGCCGAGGCCGAGCCTGTGGCAGAGTTCGGGGTCAACACGC
>Ga0187803_10000158_pt1 | contig 27875 bp, 16 predicted proteins | sample NC_wetland_sal_i_2_FD_132425 | JGI IMG/M metagenome (GOLD analysis project Ga0187803, IMG submission 132425) | Wetland sediment microbial communities from Neuse River Estuary, North Carolina, USA - Control_3 | ecosystem: Environmental > Aquatic > Freshwater > Wetlands > Sediment | place: USA...
CGGCGACGACCGTGGGCTGCTTGGCCAGTTCGACCTTCACACCGCAGGACTCGAGTTCCGTGCGGCTCAATTGTCCGCGGTCCACTCGGCCGCCGTCGTCTTTTACCTGCCAACGGTGTGCAAAGGTGTCTTCGCCGCCGGCGTAGAGAGCAATGCCGGGCCGGAAGCGGCCCTGGAGCGCGCGGACGAGCTCCGGCAGGCCGCCGTAGTGGTCGTCGTGGCCGTGGCTGATGATGAGCGCATCAGCCTTGCTCGGGTCCAGCTTGAGCGCCTGGTAATTGTTGGTGAGGGTGCGCGTGGTGAGCGAAAAGTCGAGCAGGATTTCTCGCCGCTCCGTGCCGCGGGTAGATTCCAGGTGATAGGCCAATCCATGCTCGGCGAGCAGCATCACTCCCGAGCCATAGGGATACGGGACTGGGGTGCGCTGGACGGTGAGTTCTCCGAATTTGCCGCCCTTGGCGAAGATGTCGTAGGAATTGTCCACGACACAGGTGAGAACGAGCTGGTCAACAACGGGGATCATGTTCTCTCCGGCACTCAGAGCCGGGGTCTCGAGAAGGATTGACCCAGCTCGGGCGCTACGAGCCCGCGGACGATTGCGAAGAACTCTTGCAACCGACCTGCGCGCAGCGCCAGGTTTCCGTGCCGTCGGCCTGAAGAGCGCGCAGGTACATCGGCAGACCGCAATCGGGACAATCCCGCTGCTCCATCTGCAGAAGCATCGTGCTGCCATCCACGAGATCGAAATAACCTTGCGAGGAATTGTAAGCGCGGGTGCAGTCGGCCTCGCTGCATTTATACGCCTGGACACTGACCCCGGCCAGATCGCCGAACTCGGCCAGGATCATGATCGCGTGGTGGCGCGTGCACAAGGGTTTGATGGCCGGGCGCGTGGTAACGAGCATGATTCTTCTCGGCTGGAGCGAAGCTCTTATCCGCAGTTGCGATCAGCGGAACCGGGGCATGCTAACCCTGAGCAGCAAAGGAATCAAGTTTTCGCGAACTCCGGTAATGGGTCAGTTTGCCACTGTGGACGTCGAGGCATTGATTGCGATTCGCAAGGTCCTCAAGCCGAGGTCGTAGAGCGTTCGCACAGGCAGGAGTGCCTGTGCCACTCGGCAAACAGACCCACAATCCGAACTCACGGAGGGCACTTTGCGGACTCACTGCCGATATCTTTTGAGGAGCTGCTGGAAGCGCGGGTCGGAGCGCAGCGAGTTGAAATAGGGGCTTGCGTCAATGGCCGCAAAATCGCGGTAGCCGCCCTTGAGCGCCGTCTCAAGTTCAGCCAGGGCTTTTTCCTTCTCGCCCCGCGCCGCGTAGATCGAAGCTCCCCAGAAGGCACTGATGGCGGTGTTGCGCAGACGCTCCGGCTGACGCAGCCAATACGAAAGCGCCTGGTCGTTGTCACCTTTGGACAGGTAAACCTGGGCGAGGCCTAGATCTGGTGACGAGGACTGGGGACTTAGTTTTCGGGCCTGCTCCATGGCCGCGACGGCCTCGTCATACCGGCCTTGGAGGTAGAGCGCCCGGCCCAGGTGGTAATAGATGACCATCCTCCTCAGACCAAGCCGCAGAGCTTCACGCGCGGCTTTCTCCGCGCCCACTGCGTCGGGGGGCTGGACGTAGCCCAAGGCCCAGGCTACCCCATCCCAGAAATCAGGGTCTTCCGGATCAAGGCGCGAGGCCTCCTGGAACTCCCTTGCGCAGCCGCGGTAGTCGTAGCGGCCGCAGAGAACGAAGGCGAGCGCCTGGTGAACGGTGGGAAGCTGCGGATCGATGGCGCGAGCGCGCTCGGCGAGTTCTTCCGCACGCTTCTCGTGGGCCGGGTTCGATTCCAGGTTGCGGAAATACTGGGATTCAACCAGCGAAAGCCCGGCCAGCGCAGGCGCATAATTCGGGTCGCGCGCCAGGGCCGCCTCAAAATGCTTGCGAGCCGATTCGAGACTTTCCTGTGAATCGAACTCAAGTATGAGGACGCGGCCGCGCAGGAAGTCGTCGTAAGCCTGGACATCCTGTGTGTAGCGCCGGCGCACGGCCTGCTGTTCCTGTGGGCTCAAGCGCAGGTTCAGCGCATCGGCGATCTTAAGGGCGGTTTCTTCCTGCACGGAGAAAACGTCTTTCAGGTCGCGATCGAAATTTTCCGCCCACAGATTGAATCCGGTGGACGCGTCCATGAGCTGCGCGGTGATGCGGACGCGGTTCTCGGCCTTGCGCACGCTGCCTTCCAGGATGTAGCGGACGCCGAGCTCCTTTCCGATTTGCTTCACGTCCTGCTGGGAGCCTTTGTAGCGCGCTACGGTCATGCGCGAGGTGACTTCCAGATTCTGAATCTTGGAAAGCTTGGTGATGATCTCTTCCGTGGTGCCGTCGCTGAAGTATTCGTTCTGCGGGTCGCCACTCAGGTTCTGGAACGGCAGAACGGCCACCGATGGCTTCGCCGCGGGCACGGCCGCCACCGGCGCCGCATGCTCTGCTCGCCAGCGCAAGCCGAAGTACCCGCCACCGGCGATGAGCACTGCGAGCACTGCGATCGCAAGCACTCGGAGAAGTAACGGATTCGATCCCGACACCGCTGCCGCTGCCGTTCGTCCACCTGACGATTCGCGGCGAAGTTGTTTCATCTCGGCCAGCAGTTCGGCGGACGACGGATAGCGCTTCGCTGCGTCCTTCTCCAGCAGCTTGCTGATGATCCGTTCGAGTTCGAGCGGCAGTTGCGGATTCAGGCTCGCCGCAGAAGCAGGCGGCCGGTTCAGGATGGCATCGAACACCGCGGCGGAAGTGTTCCCGGCGAACGGCTGAACGCCGGTGGCCATTTCGTACAGCACCACTCCGAATGAAAACAAATCGGTTCGCACGTCGAGCGGCTTTCCCAGCGCCTGCTCCGGCGACATGTACGCCACCGTGCCCACCGCCGTGCCCGGCTTGGTCAGGTCGCCTCCCGTGGACGCGTCCACCGACATCGTGAGCGGGTTGTCGGGCGCGCCCGTCTGTTTCGCCAGACCGAAATCGAGAATTTTTGCGTGGCCACGCGTGGTGACGAAAATGTTCGCGGGCTTGATGTCGCGATGGATGATTCCCTTGGCGTGAGCCGCTTCGAGCGCATCGGCAACCTCCGCGCCCACCTCCGCAATCCTCTCGAGCGGCATGGGGCGCCCGGCAATCAGGTGCTTGAGCGTCTGGCCTTCCAGAAACTGCATGGCGATAAAGCGCCTGCCGCCGCCCTCGCCAATGTCGTAGATGGTGCAGATGTTGGGATGGTCCAGAGCGGAGGCGGCGCGAGCTTCGCGCTCGAAGCGCTCGAGCGCCTGCGCGTCGTGGGCCAGATCGTCGGGAAGGAATTTGAGCGCCACCTGCCGGCCGAGGCGCGTGTCTTCGGCGCGATACACAACGCCCATGCCGCCGCCTCCGAGTTTTTCCAGGATGCGGTAATGGCTGACGGTGGTGCCGATCATGCGCGCGGGCGCGGCCCCAGGCCCGCAAACCGAGATTGATCTCACCTGGGGAACGGCGCTGGTTGCGTATTGTATAGCCTTCCAGGAAAAGGCGAAAATCGAAATTCGAAAATCGAAAAACGGCAGGATGCGCAGCCAGGAGTGGCTGCGCCACCGGCTAAGGCAATGGCGCGGCGGAAGATCAGTTGTTCAGCGTGGCCTTGAGCGTGATCTCCGCTTTCAGCAGGCGGGAGATGGGGCAGTTCGCCTTCGCGTCGGCCGCGAGTTTCTGGAAGACGTCATTTGTCGCGCCGGGGACTCGCCCGGTCACCTCGAGATGGATTTTCGTAACCGTCCAGGACTTCTCCACCATTTCGAGCGTGAGCGCCGCTGACGTGGCCAGGCTTTCGGGAGTCAGCCCGGCGCCCGTGAGTTGCGCGGAAAGCGCCATGGTGAAGCAGCCGGCATGCGCCGCGGCGATCAGTTCTTCCGGGTTGGTGCCCGTCCCGGTCTCAAACCGGCTGCGGAACGAATACGGCGTCTGCGCGAGCACGCCGCTCTCGGTGGTCACCGTTCCCTTCCCATCTTTCAACGTGCCATTCCAAACTGCCGATGCTCTGCGAATCATGGGACCTCCTCCGCTGGGTAGTTTTCGTGGCAAAGGTTGGATTCTGCAGGGGGAGCCCCGGATACCCGTTTGGAGGGAAAGGGCGAAAATCGATCCCGAGTCCCGAAGCTTCGGGATCGGGACGAAAAACGAAAAATCGGGCGGATGAGTGACTACGCGCCGACATTCTCCCTTGACTTCGGCCCAGCGGTCTCCTAGAGTGCAGGTTCCGGCGAAGATTGCCGGTGGCTTATAGAATGACGTACGCGCCACAGTTCGCCTTTACCTACCGCTTCTCCTATTACTACGGAGAAGCGGACAGGCTGGCGGCTGTGCGCGGTTGAGGTGGATGAAGTAACCGAGTAAAGCCGAGAATTTCCAGTCTGGCCGCGACCTCCCAAGGGTTCGCGGCCTTTTTTGTTTTCCGGAGGATGCCATGGTCGCTTCGATCGAACGCCGGCGGGACGAGATTGACGCCATCGACGCCGAGCTGCTGAGCCTGCTAAACCGCCGGGCCGGCATCGCGCTGGAGGTGGGGCGGAGGAAGCGCGGCGCGGGCCTGCCGCTGCGCGACGCGAAACGCGAGCGCCAGATCCTGGCTCGCGCGCGCGCACTCACCCAGGGGCCGCTCGGTCCGGCCGCCATCGAACGGCTCTTCCGCGCCATCCTGGCGGAATCGCGCCGGGTGGCTCGCCGCACTCTCGCTCGCAAAGCCGCTGCCCGCGCGGCCGGGAGGCGAGCATGCGCGTGAACGAAGCGCCGCTCCGCGTCGCTTTTCAGGGCGAGCCGGGAGCTTTCAGTGAAGAAGCCGCAAACCGCCTGTTGGGCGACGAGGCGGTCACTCTCCCCCAGCCGACGTTCGAAGCTGCGTTCTCGGCCATGGCCGTGGGTCTGGCCGACGCGCTCGTCGTTCCCATCGAGAATTCCCTGGCGGGCTCGGTGCTGCGCGTGTACGACCTGCTGCTGGAAAGCGATCTGACCATCGCGGCGGAAACCATCGTGCCTGTCGAGATGCACCTGATCTCGTGTCCCGGCGCCACTCTCGCCGGGATTCGTTCCGTCGAGTCGCATCCCATGGCGCTGGCCCAGTGCGAGCGAATGTTCGCCACGCACCGGGAATGGGCGCGCGTTGCCGCGGAGGATACGGCCGGCAGCGTGCGCCGCGTGGTGGAAAGCGGAGATCGCACGCGCGCGGCCATCGCCGGCGCGCGCGCCGCGGAGCGCCACGGGGGAGCGATTCTCGCGCGCAACGTGCAGGACAACGCCGGAAACTTTACGCGCTTTCTGCTGCTCGCCGACCGCCAGGAGGCGCCGCAGACCGGCGACAAAACCACGCTCGTCCTGCGACTGGCGCACGTGCCCGGCTCGCTGCTCTCCGCGCTCGAGCCCTTCGCGCGCCGCGGCATCAATCTTTTGAAAATCGAGAGCCGCCCGATCCACGGCTGCCCCTGGGAATACCAGTTTTTTCTCGACGTGGAAGCGGCCGCGGGCGCGCCCATCGAGGATGCGCTCGAGGATTTGCGTAAAAACGTTCAATCCCTCCGCGTGCTCGGCTGCTACACAGCCGCGCGTCCGGCGGGCGAAAGAATGCAAGTCGCTTCGGGGAGGATCCAATGAGTTCGCGCGCGTTACGTCCACAAGCAACGCCGGCCGCGCGGCTGGCAGAAAGGCGCCCGGCACGCCGCGCTGCGGCTGCGACCGCGCCGCCCGTTGTGCTGGTGAAGCATGCCCCGCCGTTCCGCATGGCCAGCCGCGAGTCGCATCCGGAGAGCACTATCGTCACCGCCGGTGCGGTGTCCATCGGCACGGGCGCGCTGGTGGTGATGGCCGGACCCTGCTCGATTGAATCGCGCCAGCAAATCCGCGAGACGGCGCGCCGCGTGAAGACCGCGGGCGCGGACATGCTCCGCGGCGGCGCCTACAAGCCGCGCACTTCGCCTTACGACTTTCAGGGGCTGGGCCGCAAGGCGCTCGAATGGCTCGCCGAAGCCGGCCGCGAATCCGGCCTGCCGGTGGTGACCGAGGTACTCAGCCCGGAAGACGTGGACCTGGTGGCCGATCACGCTGACCTGCTCCAGGTGGGCGCGCGCAATATGCAGAACTTTGCGCTGCTCCGCCGGCTGGCTACGGCCACGAAGCCCGTGCTGCTCAAGCGCGGCCCTTCCGCAACGATTCAGGAGTGGCTGCTCGCCGCGGAGTATCTTCTCTCCGGCGGCAATCTTCAGGTGGTGCTGTGCGAGCGCGGCATACGCACGTTCGAAACCGCGACGCGCAATACTCTCGACCTCGCCGGGGTCGCGCTGGCCAAGCAACTCACGCACCTGCCGGTGATCGTGGACCCGTCGCATGGCACGGGCAAACGCGCGCTCGTCGCTCCGGCATCGCGCGCCGCGGCAGCCGTGGGCGCCGATGGCCTGCTCATCGAGGTGCACCCTTGCCCTGGGCGCGCGCTCTCGGACGGCGAGCAATCGCTCGATCCGGGCGAGTTCGCGGAGCTGATGGTGACGCTGCGGCCACGCGCCGTCGCTGCGCGGGCATGAAGGGTGCACGTCGCGCCCCGGGTTCTACACAGGTAGTTCCGAATCCCCGGCTGGCGCACCATAGCGGACAATACGCTTTGAACCTACCACCCCGCCTGGGGCATACTATGGTGGACTTTGTTGTTCGCAGCAGACGTGCGGCTCACGCACGCGGGGGAATCGTTCGGAAACGCTAGGACCCCCCGGTGAATCTCCGGGGTGACGGGCGGCATCGTACTGTCAGGATTGCAGGTGGCAAAAAACGATACATTGCGAAGGCGCTGGATTGCGGCCCGGCGCACCACGCACGAGTTGTGGTTGATTGCCAAAGCGCTGCTCTCCACACGCCACGTGGTACAGGCGCACATCATTCCCATCCGCCGCTGTAATTTGGACTGCGCCTACTGCAACGAGTACGACGAGGTCTCCGCTCCCGTGCCGCTGGAGCAGATGATCCGCCGCATCGACAAGCTGGCCGAGCTGGGCACCTCGCTGATCACCATCAGCGGCGGCGAGCCGCTGCTGCACACCGAGCTCGACGACATCATCCGCCGCATCAAGCGGCACGGCCGCCTGGCCGGAATGATCACCAACGGCTACCTGCTGGTTCCCGATCGCATCGAGCGACTCAACCGCGCCGGCCTCGACCATCTCCAGATCAGCATCGATAACGTATTTCCCGACGGCGTATCGAAGAAGAGCCTGAAGGTGCTGGACCAGAAGCTTCGCCTGCTGGCCGAATACGCCGATTTCCACGTGAACATCAACAGCGTTCTGGGCAGCGGCGTGAACAATCCCGAGGATGCGCTGGTGATCGCCACGCGCGCCCGTGAACTCGGCTTCACCAGCACCGTGGGCATCATTCACGATGGCTCGGGGCAGTTGCAAGCCCTGCGCCCGGTCGAACGCGGCGTGTTCGATCGCATCATGGACATGAGCAAGGGCTCCTACTCGCGCTTCAATCACTTCCAGCAGAATCTGGCCGAGGGCAAACCGAACGACTGGCAATGCCGCGCCGGCGGCCGCTACCTCTATATCTGCGAGGACGGCCTGGTGCACTACTGCTCGCAACAGCGCGGCTGGCCCGGCGTTCCGCTGGAGCGCTACACCAGCGCCGATGTGCGCCGCGAATACAACACGCGAAAGCCGTGCACCGCGCATTGCACCGTATCCTGCGTCCAGCAGACCTCCTATATCGACCACTGGCGCGACGCGCAGCGCCTGGATCCTCTGCCGGCGCCCAGCCACGGCCGCCTGCAGGACCTGAATGTCGCCGAACCCCTGGTGCAGATCGAAACCGATTCCGGAGACTGAGCGCGCGCCTTCCATGCCGCAGTGGAGAAGATTCGCCGTCGCAGGACTGATGTTCTCCGCGTTGCTGTTTTTCCCGCGCCCGTCGAGCGGGCAATCGCAACCCCCGGAGAAACCGGCGGAGCAGCCCGCCGCGCCCGCCTATGACGGCGAGTGGTGGCTCTCTCTCGGCGGCTGGGAACAATACGGGGTGATTTCCGGCTACCAAGACTGCTACGCCTTCGAGTATCGCGGCAGTGTTCCCTTCACCAAGGAAATCCAGACGTACATCGAGGATCTGAACAAATACTTCCAGTCCGACCCGGCGTTGCGCAAGCAAACAGTGAGCGAAGCGCTGGATGGATTGCGGAAGGCCGCCGGCGATCAGCCCACGCCCGCCGCGCCCGATTCCCCCACCAGCGCGCACGGCGATTTCGACGGCAAATTCTGGTTCGAGGCTGACCCCGCGGCCGAGCTGGGCTTCGTGGAGGGCTACCTGGCCTGCCATTCCGCCAAACTGAAGGACGCCGACGCAAAATTCTCCAAGTCCCCCTCGGAATACGTGGACCTGATCAACAAGGCCTACAACATCACCGACGACACGGACGACGTGGATGCTGACAAAGCGCCCATGAAGATCGCCGATGTGCTTCACCGCTTGAAGGACGAAGAACCTCCGCCGGCCAAATCCACCTATTAGATCCCGGGGCGAGAAGATCACGTGCGCTCTGCCTCCGGCCAGTGCCAGATCTGCCCATGCGTGTCCCGGCCGGCACAATTGTGCGCGCAGCAATTGACGCTCCCGGGCGGGGAGCGTAGATTGCAGGAGTTACGTGTCATCCGCAGGGGTTCTTCCCGCCGCTCCGCGTTTGGGCGGGCGCGGAGGACGTGCCCCCTGCCAGGAGAGCCATGCAGGGATGGCGCCCCGGCAGCATGCGGGCAAGCTGGTCCCGATCCCTCGGGACAAATCCGGCCGATGTAGTCCGTGGAGCGATGGCGCCGCAAAAAGCAGGACGTTACGAATTGCTCGAAGAGGTTGGCCGTGGCGCCATGGGTGTCGTGTACCGTTCGCGCGACCCTTTGATCGGCCGCACCGTCGCCGTAAAAACCCTGAAGCTGGACGACGTGCGCCAGGGCCAGGACGACCCCGAAGCCCTGGAACGCTTCCAGAATGAGATCCGCGCCGCCGGCCGCCTCGCGCATCCCAATATCGTCGTAATCCACGACGCCGGCGTGGACGCCGACTGCGGGCTCTTCTACATCACCATGGAGTTCGTGCAGGGGCGCAGCCTGGCAAAAATGATCGAGGAGAAGCAGGCCTTCCCAATCCCGCGCGTTCTGCGCATCATGGAGCAGGCCTGCCGCGCGCTGGACTACGCGCACAACAGCCACATCGTCCACCGCGACATCAAGCCAGCCAACATCCTGATGGGCGAGCTGGATACGGTTAAGATCACCGATTTCGGCACCGCAAAAATCCTGGAGCGTGGCGGCACGCAGAGCGGCCAGATTGTGGGCACGCCGAGTTACATGTCCCCCGAACAGGTCAAGGGCCGGCCCGTGGACGGCCGCGCCGACGTCTTCGCCCTCGCCGTGATTCTCTACGAACTGCTCACCGGCGAGCGGCCATTCCCGGGCAAGAACGTCACCACCGTCATTTACAAAATCGTCCATGAGGAGCCGCTCGCGCCGATCCAACTCGACTCCTCCATTCACCCCGGGCTGAACGCGGTGATTCTACGCGGCCTTTCGAAAGACCCGGCGGATCGCTACGCGAGTTGCGGTGATTTCCTCAATGCGCTGCGCACGTATCGCGAGTCGCCGGTCACCACTGCGCAGACCGTGATCCGCCGCGTCTCCCAGCTTCCGCAGACACGGCCAACGATAGCCGGGCAAGCCGTTTCCCAGCCACGGGAGACCGGGCCGCTGCCCGATTCTCACTCGCAGTTCACGACCGCATCGCCCTTGATTACCCCTCCCGCGCCGCCGGCTCCTCCGGTTGCCGCGCCTCCCGCTTCTCCTGCGCCCCCCGCGGAGCCGCCTCGAGTCGAGCCGCGCCCTGCTGCCGCGCCTGCCTCGCCACAGCCGGCGGCGCCTTCGATTCCTCGGTTCATCATCCCGGAGCCCCCCAAGCGCAAAGGCCACGCAGGATTGTGGGTAACCTTGGTGTTGCTGCTGCTCGTCGCCGGAGGTGGCGCCGCCGGCTACTTCTACCCGGATCAGATTCCGGCTGCGATCAAAGATGCCTGGCATCGCGCCGCCGCTGCGGCCGGAATTTCCAGTGAGCCGGCGCCCGCGCCGACCGATTCCAATCCGAAACCGTCCGAGCCGGTCTCTCCCGCAACCACCTCACCCGCAGCCGCGACCTCCACAACGCCGGCCAGCACACCGGAAACGAACGTCGCGAACTCGCCGGCAACCCCAAGCGAGGGCGCCGCCGCTGCTCCCGGGTTTCCGCCCGCACTCGTTCCCGCAAGGGAAAAGATGACGGCGCAGCTCGAAAAACTCGGGCTTGCCGATCGGGTGCAGATTGCTCCGGGCGAAAATGCGCTGGTGCTTACCGGGCAACTCTCCGCTTCCGACCACAAGATACTGTTCCGGCGCCTTCCCGCGCTGCCCGGAAGAATCCGCGTCATCGATCAGATTCAGGTGGAGAAGACCGAGGAGCAAGCCGCAGCGGCATCTCCGGCCGCCACGCCCGCAGCGCCTGCGCGCGGCTCGGAAAAGGCCTGGAGCACTCCGGGCAAAGGTGCCGTAGACGTCATTACGGATTCTCCGGGCGCCGCGGTGACGGTCACCGACCAGGCCGGACACGCGATCGGAGATTGCCGCACCCCCTGCCGCTTTGCCGACCTGTCTCCCGGAAGCTACTCGATGTCCGTCAAGCTTTCCGGCTATGCCACCGTGTCGCGCACGGTAGAGGTGCGCGAAGGACGCATTACCGAGGAGCGCGTGCGCCAGCCGGCCAGGGGCAAAAATGCCGCCCTGGGAACACTCGACGTGCTCTCCGTTCCGGTTGGGGCCGATATCCTCATCAACGGAGAGAACACGGGACGCCGCACGCCGTCTAAGATAGAATTGCCTCCGGGCAGCTACGAGGTGACCCTGTATTTGAAAGGGTACGCGCCGTTCCAGCAGACGGTGACGGTGCAGCAGGGCCGGACGGCGCCGCTGGAAGCGATGCTCGCGCGCAAGTAGCGTACGCGCGCGTGCACGGCCCGCGCTCGATCCACAGGATGGCCCAGCCGCGCGGATGGCCGCGTTTGCCCTGCGTCTCCGGCGGTCCATGTACCGCGGAAACGCTCGAGAAATTTTGCAACGGAGGATTCACATTATGCGGAGCATCGCGCGATTTCTGACCGTGGCGTTCGGGCTGGGGCTCTCGTTCCTGCCGGCCCTGCCCGCCCACGCGCAACAGCAGCCCGCCACGAACCAGGCCCCCGTTCCCAGATTCAAGGACCCCGCGCTCCAGCAATACCTGGTCGCCGAAATCACCAACATCGAAGAGAAGCTGGACAAGCTCTCGACGCGGCTCGACGCTGTCGAGGGTCAGCTCGCCAAAGTAAAGGACCAGCAGCAGGCGCTCGCCACCGATTTTCATGCCAACCAGGAGCTCGTCAAGGCCACCGATACTTCCGTCACCTCGCTCCGCGTCTCCAATCAGGAGGATCTGCTCAGCCTGAAAACGGACGTGGCGCGCATCCGCCGCGACGTGGGGGACTTGAGCGACGAAGTTCGCAAATCCGCTGCTCCCCCGCCCGCAGCCGCGCCCGCAGCCCAGCCCAAGGTCGAGGGCTATATCACCCAGGTCACCGCCACCAGCATCTCCATCAATCTGGGCTCGGCTGCCGGGGTGGAAGTGGGCATGAAGTTCGGCGTCTATAAAGCCGCTGAGCCGCAAACCCGAATCGGCACCATCGAAGTCACCGAAGTGCTCGATCCCAATAACTCCAAAGCCAAAATCGTGGCAAGCAATCCCAACACTAAGTTCCAGTTTTCTGATATTGTGCGTCCTTATTAAGGGAAATGCCCCGGCTGGTCATCGAACGCCCCGGTCAGGAGCAGCAGGTATTTGAGCTGCCCCCGGATCGGCCTGTCTACGTGGGACGCGCCGAGTCCAACGACCTTGTCCTGCGCGAAACGAGCGTCTCCCGCCGTCACGCCATGCTCAGCCCCTCACTCGAGGGCCACTGGATGGTGCGCGACCTCGGCAGCGCCAACGGAATCTTCCTGAACAGCAAGAGCGTCAAGGAAACTCCGCTCAAAGACGGCGACGTCCTGAATATCGGCGAGTACAGTCTCCGCTACGAGTCCATGGAGTCCCAAATCCTGCTGACCCAGGCGGCCGCAAAATTGCCCCCGCGCCTGACCATGGTGATGAGCCTCAAGGATGTGAACGCGGCTCTGAACCTGGGAAAGGAACCCGCGCCCGCACCCGGGCCCTCGGTGCCCATCCCGCGCGCCCCGGCTGTCTCGCCGGGCGCCGAGCGCTCCCAACTCGAGTCGCGCATGAAGGCGCTGGAACACGAAAACCGCCTCTTCGAGCTGCTCTATCAGGTGAGCCGCGCTCTGGGAGACCTGCAAAACGTGGAGGAGGTCGTCAACAGCGTGCTCGACCTGGTGCTTCGGGTCGAGGGCGTCGAGCGGGGTTACGCCATGCTGGGCGACGAAAAGGGCGGCTTTCAGCCAGCGGTGATCCGATACAAGAAGGATCCCAGCATGGGCACGGCCAAGATCCCCCAGATGATCCTCTCGCAGGCCATCATCAAGCAGGTAACCCAAGGCGGCGTGCCCCTGCTCGTTCAAGACGTGAAAATGGACCCGCGCCTGGCCAGCAGCAAGAGCATCGCGCTGGGCGGCATGCAGTCCGCCATGTGCGCTCCGCTGAAAGGCGGCGACAAGCTTTACGGCCTGCTCTATGTGGACAACCTGGTGAAGCGCGGCATGTTCTCCCAGGAAGATCTCAATATCTTCAGCGTAATCGCTACCCAGGCGGGCGCGGCCATCGACCGCGTGCGCGGCCGGGAGGAAATGGCCAAACAATCCCAGCAGCGCAGCGCTCTCGAGCGCTTTCTCTCCCCGGGTGTGGCGCAGAAAATCGCCGCGGAGGCCGCCGACATTCAGCTCCGCGGGGAAACGCAGAACCTCACCGTGCTGTTTTCCGACATCCGCGGTTTCACCTCCATGGCCGAGAAGATGACGCCGGAAGAGACCGTCGAGCTGCTCAACGATTTTTTCAACGCCATGAGCGACAGAATCTTTTCCCATGAGGGCACGCTCGACAAATTCCTCGGCGACGGGTTGATGTGCCTGTTCGGCGCTCCGGTGTCGAAAGGCACGGACGCGCTGAATGCCGTGCGCACTGCCGTCGAAATGCAGCAGACCCTGCAGCAAATCAATAAAGATCTGGCCCGCCCGCTGCACATGGGGATCGGCATCAACACCGGCCGCGCCGTTGTGGGCTACATCGGCGCCACCCGCCGCATGGACTACACGGCCATCGGAGATGTGGTGAATGTGGCTTCGCGGCTGTGCGCCGCTGCCGCTCCGGATCAGATCCTCGTTTCCGCAACCACTCAGGCGGAGTTCGGCGGCGAACTCCCGACACGCAGGCTCGACCCCGTAAAAGTGAAGGGAAAGACCGAACCGATCCAAATCTTCGAGGTGCTCTGGCAGGAAGTCCCCGTCCCATCCAAACAGTAGCTATCTGCCGCGGGAACTCAGGTCGAGCCATTCCTCCCCTTATTGTCACTTTTTCACACCAAATCTTCCTCTCCCGCCTCTCCCCCAGGCCCTCCGACCCTCCGATCTCCTTGTAAACACAGCCGCTACGGAATCTCCGTCGCGGCAGTGTGCGTGCACTCCCAAGCGGGAATTGGGATACGGGTGTACCTTCCCATTCTGGTAAGGCATACTTCTCAGGGGCAAAGGTGACGCGCAGCTTCCAGGTCTCTCGCGAACCATGGCTCTAAAAGCCCATTCGACTCCACAACACGCCGAGCCCGCGGGCCGCACGCCGCACGGGGCCGTCGCCGCGGATTCCGCCGCAGGAAGATTTCTGGCCTCGCTGCACCTTTTGGCTCGCACCCGCCGGATGTACCACAAGGACCATCCTAAGATTGAAGAGAGCCTGTTTGCCGCGGAGCGCAGCCTCCGCGAAGCCCTGGGGCCCGCGGCTCCCGTGGCTGTGCGCCTGGAAGGCGGAGCGGTGTATTTTCGCGGGCACGCTCTCGAGGATCCCCGCGGCGAACTGCGCGCCTTCGCCGATGAGCTCGCCCGCCGCGGCATCACCGCGCTCACGTTTCGCCCGGAAACGCATACCGGCGAGTTGATGGCGTTTCTCGAGCTGGTGGACGGCTCCCCGGCAACCGCGAGCTCGCCCGGCGGTCCTCCGGTGGCGGCCACGCCGCCCTGGAAGGATCGCCTCGCCCAGCGCAGCATCACGGGCATCCGCGTAAACGAGCCGGTGGGGGATGCACGCCCGGATCCGATGCTGCCGCACATCCTCGCCGCCGTCCTTGAGCATCGTGGCCAAGTCTCCGCAGGCGCGGAATCCGCTCCGGAACTTTCCGCCGAAGCGCGCATCTTCTCCGCGCTCCAATTGCTCGGCGGTCTCGCTCGTACGCTTCCCGGCGGCGCCGCCTCGTCGCTCGAATCTGGTCGCGCTGCCGCGCAGGCCATGGAAAGCGCCCTCGCCGCCGCCGATCGTTCCTCCGTTCTGCTCCTCGCCCGCGAGATGGGCCGGTGCCCGCCCCGTGGTGGTGAGACGCTGGAAACCTATTTCGCGCGACTGGCGGAAGAGGTTGCGCTCTCCGACGCCACCGCACAATTTCGCGCCGGGCGGCTCGAACCGCGCGAGCTTCGCGATCTGGCCACGGCCATCGGCCGACGCGTGTCGCAGCTCGACGATGCGCACCCGCTCGTGCTGGCTCCGCTGGCCCGCTGGGCCGCGGACAGCGGCGCGGCGGAGTTCGAATCCCAGTTCTGGGCCGGACTCTCGGCGGAGGAAATTTCGCGGTTGCTGCGCTCGCCTTCGGCGTGGTCCGTTCCTCCCGCGATCCTGCGCGACGTGCTGATCCGCGCCAATACCACCGCCGGCTTGCGCGAAGCCCGCGCCGCGCTGCTGGCGTTCAGCAAAGGTCTTGAATCCCGCGAGGGAGGAGTGCGGCAGGCCACCATCGCCGGCCTGGCTGACCTCGATGACACCCTCGTTCACTACTGGCCCGAGCAGCTCCCCGAAGAATTCGGAGAGCGCGTGCTGGGCGCGCTCGTCGCGGAGCGCAATCCCGCGATTGCCGCCCTTCTGGTGGGCGTCGTCGAGCGCATGGCAGAAACCGCACTGCACAAAGGACGCTACGCGGAATTCGAAGCGGTGCTCAAGGCCTTTGATGGCGCGCCCCGCGGCATCGAACACCTCGGCCTGCTCGAGCGCAGGCTGTGCGAAGGCGAGCGCTGGGAACTCCTGATGTCGGGCGCCCTCGCGCATCGCCCGCTCGATCCCGCGCTCGTCCGCATTCTGAGCCGCAAGCCCGAGCCGCTGATCGACGGCCTCACCACGATTCTCGCCACCGGCGGCGGCGAGGGCGAGCCTTCGCTGCTCACTGTCCTGCCCGCCATGGTGCGACTGGTAAAAGCGATCGGCGAGCCGGCCATCGATCTTCTTGCCCGCCGGGTATTCGAAAAGCGCATCGGTCGCGCCACCGCGGCGGTAAAGCTGCTCGCGGCCGTCCGCCCGCAGCGCCTGGTGGAGCATCTCGCTGAGGCGCTTCCCGCCTGGGACTGGAGCGTGCAGGATCTGGCCATCTCCGAACTCGCCCGCCAGCGCGTGGACGGACTGCCGGAAGCGCTGCTCGCCGTCCTCCCCAGCGCCCATCTCTATGTCGTTCCCATGATCCTCGACCTGCTCGGCCTCGAGGGCGACCCTGTGGCCGTGCCCGCGCTGTTCGAGATTGCCGCCGGAGAGAACGAGCGCCTGCGCGACGTCTTCATCCGCATCAAGGCCATGGAAGGATTGGGCCGCCTGCGCGCGCCGGAAGCCGCGCCCATGCTGCGCTCCATCCTGCGCACGCGGAATGGATTGCTGCACGCCGAACCCGCTGGACTGCGCACCGCCGCCGAAGAGGCCCTCGAAGCCATTGAAGGCCGCATGACGCGCTCGCACCTCCAGGAGCAGCTCCAAGCGGCAGCCTCCAGCGCCGGGGCCGCGCGCCCGCGCCGCTACCCGCGCTATCCGCTTGACTCTCCGCTGAGCGCCCGCATCGAAGGGAAGCGTCCTATGGCCGTGCAGGTCCGCACCATCAGCCTCGGCGGCGCCTGCTTCGCCTCCAGCCGCCAGCTTCAGGTGGGCGACGCGTTTCCCATGGAAATCAAAAGCGGCCTGCGCACCATCAGCGCCATGGCCGTGGTCCGCAACGTTCTGCCCAACGGAACCGGCGTCGAGTTCGTCCACATGGGCCAGGAAGATCGCGAAAAGCTCCGGCGCCTCCTCCGCAGCCTCCAGGAAGATTGATCGACCGTCGCGGCAGGGGAAATTAGAAGGGCATCAGAACAAAAGTAGAGGATTCCAGCGCGCGCGTTTCACGCCGCTTCGCTAGAACTGTACGACTACTAATAAGTTGTTGAGGGTCTGCGTGGCGCCGTTGATGGTCACCGTCACCGACACGTTGGGATAGTTTCCAGGAGTCGTTCCCGGGTTAGACCCGCCACCCCCACCACCGCCGCCAACGCTACTGCCGCCGCCACCGCCGCAGCTCGCACACAGCGCGATCGCTCCGAATGCCAGTCCGGCCAGAGAGGCTCGCCACCGCGGCCGCCGCGCACGCCACAGCAGCAGAGACAATCCGGCTGCACAGATCAGCGCTAGTTCCGGTGCCATCGTCCGCATGCCGGGCGGCAGGCGCCGCGCAGGGGAACCGGCTTTGCCCGGCGCCGTGGTATTGATCGTCAGCATCACCGGCACGCTCGTCGTGGTCTGCGTGAAGCTGAACGTGCTCGGCGTAAAGCTGCACGAGCTCTCGGGCGGTAGATTCGAACACGCCGCAGCAGAGAGCGTGGCCGAGCCGGTGAAGCCAGTCGCTGCCACAAAGGTCAGCGTCGTCGAACCTGACTGCCCCGGGCTGGGAACGGCGATGACCGCCGGAGATGCTGTGATCAGGAAGGTCCCGCTCACCGTCACCTGAACCGGCGCCGAATTCGACCCTGTGTAGTTCGTGTCCCCTCCATACTGCGCGGTGATGCTGTCCATTCCGCTGGGAAGCTGGTTGGTAGTCAATGTCGCCGTCCCTGTGAAGCTGCCTGAGTTGTTCTGGACGTTGGAGAGTGGCGCCGTTCCTAGCTGCGTGCTCCCGGAGAAGAAGGTGACTGTGCCGGAGGGAGCAGTGCCATTGCCGCCGGCAGTCACTGTGGCCGTCAGTGTGATCGGCTGGCCGGCCACAGTCCCTGGCATGTTGGATTGCACCGAGATGCCCGTGGCCGCGGGCGAGATGGTGATGGCGAGCGGAGCCGAATTGCTCGGGCTGAAACTCGCATCGCCAAAGTAGCGCGCCGTGATCGAGTGCTGCCCCGGCGCCGGAAAAACGGACCCTCCCGGAAACACCGCCTGCCCCGCAACGCTGAGCGAGGGGCAAGGGGTAAACACAGGGTTCCCATCTAAATAGAAACAAACGTCAAAGGTGGGTACTCCATTTCCAGACTGGCCCGACACCGTCGCGAGAAGTGAAAAGGGAACGCCATAAGAACCGCTTGTGAATGGCGTCGGGTTGGCCACCGTTCCCTGGAACGCGGAAATCACGATGGAACTCGACTCTGGAGTGACCGTTACCTGAACTGGCGCTGAGTCGCTGGGCAGATAAGTGCCGTCACCCGCGTAATGCATGACCACGTTGTAGGTGCCGCCGGGGAGCAGCTGCGTACTGCCGAAGGCAGAGCCGTTGGAAAGAGTCGCGAAAGCCACGGGCGTAGGCACCCCGCCAATCCCACCCTCGGCCATGAGCGTCACATCGCCTGATGGCGTGCCCGTTCCCGTCTGCGGCGCCACCGTCGCGCTGAAACTCACCGGGGTCGTTCCGTGCTGGATGTTGGTAGTGGGATTCAACATGAACGGGCTCACCATGGAGGCCGTGCTTCGCGCGCTCGCCCAACTATTCAACAGGTTGTTCACATTGACTGACCCTAGCCCCGTCGCGAGGTCGTACCCCACCCCGCTCTGGTAGTTCGTCGTCGGGGTGCCGTAACCTGACTCGCCCGGCACGGAATTATTCCCCACGGCCACATCGTTGAATATGCAAGTGGAACCCGGCAAGCCTGTCTGGCTTGAGCCGTTGCATTGCGAGAGCGTTTCCCGCGCCGCTAAACTGTAGAACACGTAGTTCGACTGTCCCTGCCGGCCACCCGCTTTCTGATCCACTAGTGCCATGATGCTGGCAAAGGACGGCGCGGATACCGACGTTCCGCCGACCAGAAATAGTTCGATTTGGCCCTGGGCGTTCGGATTGCAAGAGAGGCGCAGGCAAATTAAGTAAGGGTCATGATGTCCGGAGGCAGTTAAGGAGACATCCGGCAAGTCCCGTGCACCGTCCATGGGTATGCCCGTCACACCCGTTTGCCACGGTGGCTTCGGATACAAAATGCTGCTGCCTCCACCCCCGGCGACGATGTTCGGGCTGCTTCCGGAAGGGCAATTCGAGGATGTGCAACTGTCGTTCCACACGTCTTCAGGAATGTACGACACAGCGGTCTCGAGACTCGTGGTCGAGGGATTCCAGTAATTGCCACTGCCTTCGTTGAATTCCGTGCCCCCCACGGCAACGACGTAAGGAGACGAGGCCAGCAGGTTCACCGAGAGCGGCCCCGTCGCCACCGTCTCCGAGTGCGGATCGTCGCAGCCTTCCGCGCCGCTATCCCCGCTGGAAACGAAATAGGTGATCCCCTCCGCGGCCGCCTGCTCCGCCAGCGCGGATTTTGCCGCGGCTTCCGCGCTGGTGACCCCGACTTCGCATGTCCCGTAACTTTCGGTCATGATTTCCGCCGAGTCGTTCTCGATGATATAGAGCTCGGAAAGATCCACCCCGTCTGTGGTGTTCGTGGAGGCCGAAACGACCAGTGTCACGGTGGCGTTGGTGGCTACGGCCCCGGCCCAGCTCGTATCCAGCACCGCTTCGACTTCATCGTCTCCCCCGATGTCTCCGGGGTCGGGGCCATCCAGATACACCTGGGGCTCAGGACCGGCGAGGCCGAACACACTTCGAAAGTCAGCCAGGTCGTATGTATTGAGGTTGCTCCGGCCCACGATGGCAATGGATATCCCGCTGCCGTTAATCCCGCTGGAGTACGCGCCGTTTGCGCCATAGATGGTTGCAAAATCCTGGGGTGCCAGCGCGTGCTTCCCATCCGGAAACGTCAGTTGAGGCTGGGCACCGGGACGGTACACGGCTCTCACCGTCTCGCCGGAGTGGACGAGCTGCGGCGCCTTGCGGAAATTGTGAAGGGTCGCAACTCCCGCCACCACCGGCGCGAGCGCCGCGGGAATCTCCGGATTGCCGGCGTTGGCCCAGTGCTCCACGCCGTTCACCGCATATTTGTGCACTTCCGTGCGAAACGTTTCCTGCAACTGCCCGGCGGTTCCCGAGAATTCGATCACCACGCGTCCGTTGGCCACCCGGGTCACCAGGAAACCGTGCGACCCGAGCCACGCGGCTACAGCCTGGACGTCCTCGTCCGCGGGACCGAACTGCTCTCCAAATTGCCGGGGAGTGAGCCACTGGTGGTAATTCGGGGATCCGGGATTGTGCTGATCTGCGAGGAGCCGATCCAGCACCGCCTGCTGCTCCGGGCTCCTCCGAAGCACCAGCAGCATGCGCTCCAGCGGAAGTTTCCCGGGCGCGATTCCGCGGTCATACTCCGCCCGCGCAAGCGGGTGCCGGTTGCCCGCGAGTACTACCCGATTCCCTTCGTCTATGACGGTTGTAATCCGCGGCGCCGCGCTGTTCTGCTGGCCGCGCCCCGCGCCCGGAAAAACGCCCAGGGCCAAAAGCGCCAGAAACGCTTGGCGAACCACTCTCCGGCTGGGCCGCATGCTGCCCGCCTCCATTCCGGCGCCGCAATCGCTGTTGCGCCGGGCCGCACCCCAACTGCTCTGCGGGTTGGACGAGATTGGGGACACCAACCCGCCTGGAAACGCCTGTTCCGTGTTGGCCGGAATTCTCCTTGCTCTTAAAGCCTTCGTCAAGACCATGCGCGCTCAATAGCGCGGCCGGTAGTGCCATCAGGATTGTCCTCCCGCAGCCGCGCGCTCAATCCCGCCCTCCGGAAAAAGCTTCGCTGCGCTGTCGCCAGGCTGGCGCCCGCGTCCGGTTCTGGCGCTTCCTGTTATGTCGCGGCGGAATATTTCTCTCTTGCCCCCTGAAAGCCCCTGTTTCACAAATCCGTTGAATTGGCTCCTCCGATGGAGTATCAACGTTTACGCTTCGGCCGGAGGCTGGCCGTACGGGGTCCGGTCATTTCAGGTCTGATGGCAACATCTGTCTCAGGGCACGAGCGCATGCTCGGGGTGGACGTGTGCGCGCGCGAATTTTGCGAGAGAGCGCTCCAAGGAGAACACCGATGAAGCGGCTACAGGGTCTGGTGCTGGTGTGCGCGGCAGTTCTGGCGGCCATCGTCGCCGTGGAGACGGCGCGCGCGCAAGTCAACGCGGTGGACCTGGTGGGAACCATCACCGACCAGAAGGCCGCCGTGCTTCCGGGCGCCAAGGTCTCCCTGCGAAATCTGGCCACCAACGCGAGCCGCTCCGTCCAGAGTGGCGACGACGGCCGCTACATCTTCGTCGGAATGGCTCCGGGCCGCTACGAGTTGAGCGTGGAGAAGTCCGGATTCGCCCGCGCGGTGAAGCCCGAAATCATTCTCGAAATCGGCCGCGCGCCCGAACTCAATGTGCAAATGGCGGTGCAGGGCACCACGCAGCAGGTGACCGTCAACGGCGAGGCGGAAATCGTCGAGACCCAGCGCACCACCGTCAGCGAGACGGTGGGCAGCCGCGAGATCGAGAACCTTCCCATCAATGGCCGCAACTACGTCAACTTCACCCTGATCAACTCCCAGGCCAACCGCGACAGCGCCCCCTCCATCGGCGCCGCTCCCACCAGCGGCCTCAACTTCGGCGGACAGCGCGCGCGCTCCAACGAAGTCTCCGTGGATGGCGCCGATGCCGTCGATAATTCAGTCAACGGCATCCGCTCCACCGTCTCCCAGGAAGACGTGCAGGAATTCCAGCTCATCATCAGCGATTACATGCCCGAATTCGGCCGCGCCACCGGCGGCGTCATCAACATCGTCACCAAGAGCGGCTCCAACAATTTCCACGGCGACCTCTTCGGCTTTCTCCGCGACGCGGCGCTGCAGGCGCGCAATCCGTTTTCGGTCACGGTAAATCCCGCCACCGGCGTCGCAACCCCTTCGAAGCAGGCCTATACGCGCGCGCAGTACGGCACGGCATTCGGCGGCCCCATCAAGAAGGACAAGACCTTTTACTTTTTCTCCTTTGAAGGCACGCGCCGTCATGAAACCGGCTTCACCGACATCGGCGCCGACAATTTCGGATTGCAGCAGTGCACGGCCTGCTCGGCGTTCTTCCCGGCGCCGCTGCTGGTAACCTCGCAGCAGAACACCGCGATTACTCAGCTTCTCACCACCAATCCGGCCCTCGCCGCTCAATATGCCGTCTTCGCCGGGTCGGCGTCCAACGTGGCGCTGAAAGGTCTGGACTTTGGCGCTGTCGCCGCTGGCCTGACCGGAGGCCTCTATGCCCCGGGACCCGGCGCTCAGTTTCCCCTTCCTGTTCCGTGTGCTCCCGGGAAATTGGTAAACGGGCGGGCCTGCTCGGCAATCGGGGTTGTATCCCCGGCTCTGCCCGCTTCCTTTGTTCCCCTCACCAGCCTGATCGGCAACTATCCTGTCGTTGAGCGGACCGATCTGTACGCCCTGAGGATCGACCACATCTGGAATGCCAACAATCAGTCCTTCTTCCGCGCCAACGTCTCTCCCTCGTTCGTCACCGGCATCGAAGTCAACGCCCAAAACCAGAACTTCGGTGAGAACGCCGCTTCGCGCACCTCGCTCCAGCAGTATCGCGATTTGAGCTTTGTCGCCCAGCACAACACCACGTTTTCCCCCGATCTTCTGAACGAATTCCGTTTCCAGTTCTCCCGCCGCGGCCTGCACTACGGCTATTCGGACTGCACCGCGGCCGAGTGCCCCACCCTCGGCGGTCTCGCCGACGGAAGCCAAGTGGCCAACAACATCACCGGTACCGCTTTCTTTGGCCGCGAGCCCTTCTCCACCGTGGACCGCATCGAGCGCCGTTTCCAGTGGACCGATCACGTCACCTACGTCATGGGCAAGCACACCATCAAGGCCGGCATCGATACCAACCTCATCCAGCTCCGCTCCGACAAGGCACAGATCTTCGAGCTAAACTTCGGCGGCCTCTTCGACTTTGGGGGCCTCAGCGCCGGTACCGTTTCCAACACCTTCGCCGGGCTCCCGGGATTCACCGCCGTGCAAGCCTATGGACTGGGCCTGCCGTCCGACTTCATTCAAGGCACGGGGCAGTCGAATCTCTTCTTCGACAACAAGACCTTCGGCGCCTTCCTCCAGGATAGCTGGCGCGTCACTCCGCGGGTCACAGTGAACTACGGCATCCGGTATGACATCGAGTTCACTCCCGAATTCACTCCCTTTGGCGGCCGCAACGGCCTGAACGCTCAGGCAGAGAAGGCGCTCAATGTGGTCGAGGGCATCCCCGTATTCGATACGGCTTTGCAGCCACGTCTGGGCATCGCCTGGGATCCTAAGGGCGATGGGAAAACTGTGGTCCGCGCCGGCGGGGGAATCTATTTCGACCATCCGCTGCTGGCACTGGCGTTCGACTCCACAACCGCGGACGGCGCGATCTCTTCCCAGCTTGTCTCCGGCGGGGCCACGCCCTCCGGCTGCGGCATATTTCCAAGCGCCGTGGTTTCTGTCTGCGGCGGCGCCGCTGACGGTCCTCAAAACCTCAACGCAAGTTCAGTTTTCCAGGGGATCGTGAATACCACCGCACCCGCGGGTTTCCCATTCTCCATCCCGTACCTTCCCAATCAGCAGCGCTTCACCGCGCTGCCTACTACTCCGCAATCTGTTTTTGTGAACGAAAACTACATCACCTCGGGTTTCGCCACTCCCATCCTGCCGTTTACTCTGCCTACGGCGGGTAATTTTGCGTACGGCTACGCCACCCAGGCCAACCTGACCATCGAGCACGAATTCGGCCACAACTTCAAAGCCAGCATCGGATATCAATACACCAAGGGCACGCACCTCAATCGCCCTCGAAACACAAACGTGGCCAATGCCACGCTCCTGGACGAGAACTTCTTCAATGCCAAGGCCGTTGGCCTCGCCCCCTCCTCGCCGCTCTCGGTCAGCGCGCCGGTCGCGAACATCGCTCCCACTGCCGCCAGCTGCGGTGCGGCTGTCGTTCAAGCTGGCCTGCTCGCGGCCCTGTTTGGATGCCCTGCCGGTCCGTTTCAAAACCTCGACGGACAATTCTTGAGCACTGCCGCCGGCTTCAATTTCTTCCGTCCTTCCGGCCCGAACGCCTCCTTCGCCGGTCCCGGCGCTGCTGCCTATCCCGGTCTGGTCGCCCTGGCCAACGCAGCCGGCTACCCCACCGGCTTCTTCAAGGGCGCCACGCCAATTCCGACCCCTTACAGCGACGTGGACCAACAGGAATCCACTGGTAACAGCACTTACAACGGTCTGACCATAAACATTGAGAAGCGCTGGTCACAACACTTCCAGTTCCTGGCCAGCTACACGTATTCGCACGCCATCGACGATTCAACCGACCTGCAGACTTTGCTCACGCCGCAGGACAGCAACAATCCTCAGCTCGAGCGCGGGAACTCCACGTTTGACCAGCGACACCGCTTCGTTTTCAGCGGCGTGGCGCAAAGCCCCTATACCTGGAAGGACGGCGGGTGGAAGGCGCTCCTGGGCGACTGGGTCGTGGCTCCCATCATCGAGGTCTCCTCGGGTCGCCCCTTCACTGTCTTGACCGGCACGGACTACCCGCTGCAGTTCAGTTCCGAAACCAGCAGGCCCTCCATCGTTCCGTCGGGCACAGCGGGCGGCGTGGTTTCGCCCTACATCCCGGGGGTCACCTTTGCCCTTCCGAACGTCTGCCCCAGCTTCCCTTCGGCGTACCTTCCCGCAATTGCGCTGGTCACCAGCACGGGCGCCGGTTGCACCGGCAATCTGGGACGCAACACGTATACGCGTCCCATGTTCTCCAGCTTCGACCTGCGCATCTCGCGCAAGTTCAAGGTCACGGAGCGCTTCTCCTTTGAAGTCCTGGCCGACATGTTCAACTTGCTCAACCGCTTCAACGTCGGCGACGTCAGCCCCCTGTGCGATCCCGGAGCCCCGACCGGCGTCTTCAACGGCAAACCCAGCTGCAGCGCCGGGCAGCCGACCGCCGCGCTCGATCCGCGCACGTTCCAGTTTGGACTTAAAGCTTATTGGTAAGCGGTACCCGTAGGGGCACGACATGTCGTGCCCCATTACGCCCAGACCTCAATCGGCCTACTCCGCTCTCGTGGTCGCCGATTCTCGCAGGAGCAAAATTCCACTACCACCTCAGTTCCTGCACAGACGGGGACCTCTCTGGATTTTCCTCGTCAAATTGCCACCGCCTCGGATTCTCCAATATGTAGCGCATCGCATCGGCGTATTCCTTCCCAGTTCGCAAGACCCGTTCGAAGTAATTGCGCTGCCAAACAGCATGCGGTGGTTCGATGCCCGCCCGTCTCGCGTGGAGGGTCACCGCCGCTTTGAAGCTGCGGACGAGAGTGGGAAACGAACCCGCAATCGGTCTTTGAAACACCTCGGAATGCTCTTTATTGGGACGCGATCCGGATTGGAACACCACGATGCCATGCAGATGATTCGGCATCACCATGTGAGCCGCCATCTCTGCATGCGGGAAGTGCCGCGGAATGGCGGCCCAACACTCGGCCACAACCCGGCCCAGAGCACTCAGTTCTACGTTGTTGTCGCGGACGATTCCGAACAAACAGCGTCGCTGGTAAGCCCAAATCGTGAGGAAATAGATGCCTTCTCGCGCATGCTGGAAACCACGCAGGCGTATCGAGCGCCTGGGACCAAATAAATCCCGGCCATCCATGCGCCAGATTCTATCGCACCCGTAGGGGCACAACATGTCGTCCTCCAAACAGCAGGATGGAAGCGATGGCAGAGGTGTGAGCTAAATCGCGAAGGACATTGTGATCAGAGAGGGCGGCGGAAAGCTGGCTGAGGTCTGCGTCAAATGGGGCACGACATGTCGTGCGCCTACAATGCTTGCCCTGCCCGCTTACTCTTCGCCCTCCGTCGGCACGGAAATCTGCCGCGGCAGCGTCTCGATCGGCGCGAGCGAGGGGACTTCGTCTCCGCCTGGAGCCGCCAGCGACTGGAATCTGCGCGCCGCAGGCAGCAGCCGGCTCTCGAGCGATCCCACCGCTTTGTTGTAGGAGGCATTCGCTCGGTCCAGCCCTACGCGCACATCGTCCAGATATTCCAGGAATTTCAGCAGCCGCTCGTGCAAATCTTTCCCGCGCTCGGCGATTTCGCGCGCGTTCTCGGCCAGCTTCTCCTGGTGCCAGCCCTGCGCCACCGCGTGCAGCAGCGCGAGAAACGTCGTGGGGCTGGCCAGGATCACCTTCCGGTCGTTCGCGTATTCCAACAGCTCGCGGTCCTGTTCCACCGCCGCGCTGAAAAATGATTCGCCCGGCAGGAACAGCACTACGAACCGCACTGTCTCCTCGAACTGTTCCGGGTATTTTTTCGCCGCCAGCTCCTGGATGTGCTTCCGCACCAGCCGCGAATGCTCGCTCATCGCCGCGCGATACTCGTCCGCGGTTTTCGCCTGCACGGCGGTGAGAAACGCGTGCAGAGGCACCTTCGCATCCACGATGATGCTGCCCCCGCCCGGCAGGTGCACCACCATGTCCGGACGAATCCGCCCCTCTTCTCCCGCCGTCGAAACCTGCTCTTCAAAATCGCAATGCGGGGACATTCCGGTCAGCTCCGCCGCGCGGCGCAGCGTCAACTCGCCCCATTTGCCTTTGATCTGCGGCTGCCGCAGGCTGGTCACCAGGCTGCCGGTTTCCTCGCGCAGCGCTTTGCTCACGTCATTCAGTTGCTGCACCTTTTCCGTCAGCTCGCCGTAGGCCTGCCGCCGCGATGCCTCCACCTGCCCCACATGCTGCCGCAGCGATTCGAGCGACTGTTTCAGCGGCTCGACCAGCCCGGCGATGGCCGTCTGCCGCTGTGTAAGATCGCCCGCGGCTTCCTTCTGCAGAGCCTCGAGCCGCGTCCGCGCCAGCTCCAGAAACCGCGTGTTGTTCTCCGCCAGCACCTGCGACGCGGCGGCCTGGAACGTTTCCACCAGTTTCGCGCGCGCTTCTTCGAACTGTTGCTTCTGCTCCGTCAGATTTTCCTGGGTTTTGGCCAGCGCGGTTTTCGCCGACGCGTGTTCCGCCTGTTCCCGCTGGAGTTGCTGTTGCGTCGCGGCGAGCTCGCCGCGCAGCATCTCCCCTTGTTTACGCAACTCCGCTGCCGCGCTTTCCGCCGTCGCGCGCCCCGCAATCAGTTCCTGCAGCCTGCCCTGCGCTGCAGCGCGCGCGCGCGCTCCCGCCACCAGCCACCCGATGGCCGCTCCCACCAGGGCGGCGATTCCGATGGCGAGCATGGCCAGTGCATTCATGGACGATTTCTCTCAGGCGAAGGTAGAGCGAACGGCATGAGGGCGATTGTAGCATGCCCGTGCGACTCCAAAGCGGGAGCGCTGCCGCATTCCGAAGCACGCGATTTCTACCCAAAGTCGGGGGGCTTAATTGTAAATCCGCGCAGCTCCGTAATCTCGCGATCCAGGCCCAGCCTCGCAAATCGCGCGGCTATCTCAGTGCCCAAGCCACCGGTCCTTGAGCGCTTCCGCTTGCTGGGTTTGCTACGATGCTTTCGAGCTTTTTTCGCCATCTTCCCTCCGTTATTCCCGGTTCAGCAGGATTTTCCAGGCCGCTTCCAGGCGCAGACCGAATTCCCCCTCCGGCTTCTTCGCCAGCATCTTTTCGATCGCATCACGCGCCTCGGCCACATCCTGCGGATGGTCCGCCACGAGCTTCAGCACGTGGTCCACCTGCTTTGTCCATCCTTCCGGTGCGAGCCTCCGCGCTTCTTCCAGTTCCCGCCGGGCCGCATCCGTGTCCGGCAATCCCAGCGGCTCGGGCACTGCGCGCACCTCGAGAAAAAATTCGCCCGGCTGGCGGAACGTAAACCGGATCGCGGCGCTGTTCTCCGCGCCTCCGCTCGTCCGCCCGCGTGAGGGATTCCCCCGCGCCAGCTCAATTCTTCCTGCCGGCTCGGCGCGAACCTCAAAGTCCACCGGCCGGTCGGTTCCGCGGACGCTGACGTGAATCTCGCTCGCCGTTCCCGGCTGGCCACTGGCCTTGTCGGCGGCCAGTTCGATCGAAATCACGGTCACCGGCGCGGTCGATGCGGTTTGTCCCCCCACGGTCACCACCAGTTGCGTTTCGCCGAGCGCCGTACCCGGATTCGGCAGCGCCACCAGCGCCACCGGCGAGGCCGCCAGCACCGCCGCGGGCTTGCCCACCAGCGTCACCTGGTTCTCATCGCCGATCCCGTGGAATCCTGCGCCGCGAATGGTGAACCGGTCGCGCAGTAGCAGGATGCGCGGCGCTCTTTCGATGCTCACCCCCGCCCGCTCCTCGGTCGGCGCTGCGATCACCGTGGCGGAGGTCCCGGCGGTTCCGCCGGCCAGCGACGCTCGAACCACGCCCTGCGCGTCCGGCGCGGTGAGCGCGGCGCGGCCTGTCGCGTCCGTTGTGACCGTCGCTTCGCCTCCCAGGTTCACCGCCACATTCGCCGCGGGACGCCCCTGCGCGTCGAGCACGGCGAGCGTCGCCGGCTTCC
>Ga0187803_10000159_pt1 | contig 27846 bp, 31 predicted proteins | sample NC_wetland_sal_i_2_FD_132425 | JGI IMG/M metagenome (GOLD analysis project Ga0187803, IMG submission 132425) | Wetland sediment microbial communities from Neuse River Estuary, North Carolina, USA - Control_3 | ecosystem: Environmental > Aquatic > Freshwater > Wetlands > Sediment | place: USA...
CCCATTGGGCGACGGTCATTTGGTGGATTTGCTTCTTGTGCTTGGCCATATCGAAACTCCATCTGATAGGAGCCAATATGACACCATCAATTAGTCAAGTCAAGCATAATCGCCCAAATTAGGACACTACCCACTGGAGCGCCGTCATCCTTGCAGCTATGTAATGGGCAGCTAGACTGCGCCTGATAAGGGGAGGCGCGCCGAACCATGCCTGCAAATCGCTATCCGATGCTCGATTTCGAGCTGGGATCCGAGATCGACATGCTGCGCGACAGCGTACGCGGCTTCGCCGAGTCCGAGATCGCGCCCATCGCCGCCACGATCGACAAGAGCGACGAATTCCCGCGCCAACTCTGGCCGCGTTTGGGCAAGCTCGGCCTCTTGGGCATCACGGTCGAGGAGGAGTTCGGCGGCGCCGGCATGGGTTATCTCGCTCATGTGGTGGCGATGGAGGAGGTGAGCCGGGGTTCCGCATCGGTCGGTTTGTCCTACGGCGCCCATTCCAATCTTTGCGTCAATCAGATCCGGCGAAATGGCACCGCCGCGCAAAAGCGCAAATATCTGCCCAAACTGATCTCGGGCGAGCATGTCGGGGCGCTGGCCATGAGCGAGGCGGGGGCGGGCTCGGACGTGGTCGGCATGACGACGCGCGCCGAGAAGAAGGGCGGAAGCTATGTATTGAACGGCAGCAAGCTGTGGATCACCAACGGCACCCACGCCGACACCCTGGTGGTCTATGCCAAGACCGACGTTTCGGCCGGGCCCAAGGGGATTTCGGCTTTCCTGATCGAGAAGGGCATGAAGGGATTCAAGGCGGCGCAGAAGCTCGATAAGCTCGGCATGCGCGGCTCGCCCACGGCCGAGCTGGTGTTTGAGGATTGCGAAGTGCCGGAGGAGAACCTGCTGGGAAAGCTCAACGAGGGCGTCAAGTTGCTGATGAGCGGGCTCGATTACGAGCGCGTGGTGCTGGCGGGCGGACCTTTGGGCATCATGCAATCCTGTCTCGACGCGGTGATCCCCTATCTCCACGCGCGCAAGCAGTTCGGCAAGCCGATCGGCGAATTCCAACTAATGCAGGGCAAGCTCGCCGACATGTACACCGCGATGAACGCGGCCAAGGCCTATGTCTACGCCGTGGCGCGCGCCTGCGACCGCGGCCATACCGCGCGCAAGGACGCCGCCGGCGCCATCCTCTACGCCGCCGAAAAGGCGACCTGGATGGCCTTGGAGGCGATCCAGGCGCTGGGCGGCAACGGCTACATCAACGATTTCCCCACCGGGCGGCTGCTGCGCGACGCCAAGCTCTACGAGATCGGCGCCGGCACTTCGGAGATCCGCCGCATGCTGATTGGCCGCGAGCTGTTCGAGGAGACCGCCTGATGGCTGCGTTCAAATCCTCGCTCGATCCCCGATCCGATTCCTTCCGCGCCAACGCCAAGGGGATGAAGGCTCTGGTGGACGATTTGAAGAAGCGTCTTGCCGCCATAGCCAAGGGCGGCGGCGAGGAGGCGCGCAAGAAGCATCTGGCACGCGGCAAGCTATTGCCGCGCGAGCGCATCCGCCTACTGCTCGATCCGGGCGCGCCGTTTCTGGAATTCTCGGCGCTGGCCGGTTTCGGCCTTTATCGCGACGACGTTCCGGCGGGCGGCGTCGTCACCGGCATCGGCCCGGTGATGGGGCGTGAATGCGTGATCATCGCCAACGACGCCACGGTCAAGGGCGGAACCTATTATCCGATTACGGTGAAGAAGCATCTGCGCGCCCAGGAGATCGCGCGCGAAAACCGTCTGCCTTGCCTCTATCTGGTCGATTCCGGCGGCGCCTTCCTGCCCGCCCAGGACGAGGTCTTTCCCGATCGCGACCATTTCGGCCGCATCTTCTACAACCAGGCCACACTTTCCGCGTTAGGCGTGCCGCAGATCGCGGCGGTGATGGGCTCCTGCACCGCCGGTGGCGCCTACGTTCCGGCGATGTCGGATGAGAGCATCATCGTGCGCGGCGAAGGCACCATTTTTGTAGGTGGGCCGCCATTGGTCAAAGCCGCTACCGGCCAGACCGTCTCGGCCGAGGAGCTGGGCGGGGCCGAGGTGCATGCAAGGCAATCAGGCGTGGCCGACCAGATCGCCGAGGACGACGCCCATGCGCTCGAATTGATGCGGCGCATCGTCGGCAATCTCAACCGCGCCAAGCGCCCTGAGATCGAGATCCAGAAGTCGCAAGAGCCGCTTTACCCGGCCGAGGAGCTCTACGGCATCGTGCCGGCCGATCCGCGCAAATCCTATGACGTGCGCGAGGTGATCGTGCGCCTCGTCGATGGCAGCGAGCTCGACGAGTTTAAGCCGCTATACGGCGAGACACTGGTGACGGGATTCGCGCGCATCTGGGGCTATCCGGTGGGATTCGTCGCCAATAACGGAATTATGTTTTCCGAAAGCGCGCTCAAGGGCGCGCATTTCGTCGAACTCTGCGCCCAGCGCAACATTCCGCTGGTCTTCCTGCAGAACATCACCGGTTTCATGGTTGGCAAGAAATACGAGGCGGGCGGCATAGCCAAGGACGGCGCCAAGATGGTGACGGCGGTGGCCTGCGCCAACGTGCCCAAATTCACCGTCATCATCGGCGGCAGTTTCGGCGCCGGCAATTACGCCATGTGCGGTCGCGCCTATGCACCGCGTTTCCTGTGGACCTGGCCGAATGCCCGCATCTCGGTGATGGGCGGCGAGCAGGCGGCCACTGTGCTGGCCATGGTGCGGCGCGACGGCATGGGCGCGAGCGGCAAGAAATGGAGCAAGAAAGACGAGGAAGACTTCAAGTCCGCCATCCGCACGCAATACGAGACCCAAGGCCACCCCTATTACGCCAGCGCACGGCTATGGGATGACGGCGTGATCGACCCCAAGGAAACACGCCGCGTGCTCGCCATGTCGATCTCGGCCAGCCTCAATGCGCCGATCGAGCCCACCCGCTTCGGCGTGTTTCGGATGTGACATGAGCGCCCTTCTGCTTTCGGCCGACAAACGCGGCGTCGTATCCGTCACCCTCAATCGGCCGCAGATTCGCAACGCCTTCGACGACGCGCTGATCGGCGAGCTGACCGGGGCGTTCAGGACTCTCGGGGCGGACGATAATGTGCGGGCATTGGTGCTGACCGGGGCAGGTACGGCCTTTTCAGCGGGCGGCGATATCAACTGGATGAAGCGTATGGCCGGCTATGACGAGGCGCAAAATGTCGCCGACGCCATGGGCCTGGCTGAGATGCTTCGTACGCTCAACGAATTGCCCAAGCCCGTCTTGGCGCGTATCAACGGTGCGGCCTTTGCCGGTGGCGTCGGGCTGGTCGCCTGCTGCGACATCGCGGTGGCGGCCGAAGAGGCCATGTTCGCCGTCTCCGAGGTACGTGTCGGCCTGGTGCCAGCAACCATCGCGCCCTATCTGGTCGCCGCCATAGGCCCGCGCGCAGCGCGGCGCTATTGCCTTACTGGTGAGAGCTTTTCGGCCGCCGAGGCGATGCGCCTGGGCCTGGTGCATAAGATCGCGCCTTTGACCGCGCTCGACGAAGAGGTCGAGAAGATCCTGTCCTCGCTGCTCGATGGCGGGCCGCTTTCCCAGGCCCGCGCCAAGCGCATGATCGCAGAAGTGGCCGGACGGCCCGTGACGCAAGCGCTCATGGCGCACACTTCCCGGACAATCGCGGAAGCCCGCGCCTCGGACGAGGGGCGCGAGGGTCTTGCCGCCTTCCTTGAAAAACGCAAGCCCGGCTTCCGGCGCTGACGGGAAGCGCGCGATGTTCAAGAAAATCCTCATCGCCAATCGCGGTGAGATCGCCTGCCGGGTCATCCGCACCGCGCAGCGTTTGGGCATGGTCACGGTCGCGATTTATTCCGACGCCGACGAGAATTCCCTGCATGTCGCCATGGCCGATGAGGCCGTGAATATCGGCCCCGCGCCCTCGGTCGAAAGCTATCTCGATATCGGCCGCATTATTGAGGCCGCGCGGCAACGCGGCGCCCAGGCGATCCATCCCGGCTACGGCTTCTTGTCCGAGAACGCTGCTTTCGCCCGCGCCTGCGTCAAATCCGGAATCACCTTCATCGGGCCCGATGCCAAGGCGATCGAGGCCATTGGCAACAAGGCCGCCGCCAAAACAATCATGGAGGCGGCCGGAGTGCCCGTGGTGCCCGGCTATCACGGCGAGAAGCAGGGCGAGGCGCTGCGCAAGGCGGCGCTGGCGCTTGGCTTTCCGCTGCTGGTCAAGGCAGCTTCGGGCGGCGGCGGGCGCGGCATGCGTGTCGTCAAGCATGAGCGGGAATTGCGCGATGCGCTCGACGGCGCCGGGCGCGAAGCCCTCTCCGCCTTCGGCGACGGACGCTTGTTCCTGGAGCGGTACCTGAAGCGGCCGCGGCATGTCGAGGTTCAGATCTTCGCGGATAAACTCGGCAACGTGGTCCATCTCTTCACCCGCGACTGCTCGCTGCAACGCCGCCACCAGAAGGTGATCGAAGAAGCGCCCGCACCCGATCTCTCGCCGAAGCTGCGCCGCATTATCCACGCCGCCGCGATCAAGGCGGCGCGCGCGGTCGATTATGCCGGTGCCGGCACGATCGAGTTCATGCTGGAAGGCAAGGATTTCTATTTCATTGAAATGAACACAAGGCTTCAGGTCGAGCATCCGGTGACCGAGCTGATAACCGGGATCGATCTGGTCGAATGGCAGATCCGCGTGGCCTGGGGCGAAAAGCTGCCCTTGCGTCAAAACCGGATCGCGCTCAAGGGCCACGCCGTCGAGGCGCGGCTTTATGCCGAGGATCCGGCGCGCGGGTTTATCCCATCGCCAGGCACCCTAGCGCGGCTGCGTCTGCCGCGGGCCGCACCCGAACTGCGGGTCGAGACCGGAGTGCGCCAGGGCGACCGCGTCAGCGAATTCTATGACCCGATGATCGCCAAGCTGGCATGCTGGGGCAAAACCCGCGCGGCGGCGCTGACGCGGCTCGGCGCGGCGCTGGCCGAAACGCGGGTGCTGGGGCTCGCCACTAACCGCGATTTCCTGCTGCGTGTGGCGAAAAGCCGCGCCTTCGCCGCCGGCCTGGCCGATACCGGCTTCATCGAACGGCACCGGCGCGCCTTGCTGCCCGAATCCATCCCCGCGCCCGATGCGGCGCTGGCCGCGGCCGTCCTGTCTCGCCTTCTCGCCGTGCCCGGCGGGGGTGGCGACCATTATTCGCCCTGGCGGCTGCGCGACGGTTGGCGGCTTGAGGGCGAAGGAAGCTTCGAGCTGCGCGTCAACGACAACGGCAAGCCGCGCAGCGTCCGCGTCCAGTTCGAGACGCATGGCTTGCGTCTGCATTTCGGCAAAAGCAGCGCTGAGGCGATGGCCTGGTCTATGCCCGGGGACGATCTGGCCTTCACCCTTGGCCGCAAGTATGTCGAGGCATCGGTGCTGTGGCAGGACGAAGCGGTGGTGGTGGCGCTGGACGAAGGCGTCTGGCACCTCAACTTGGCCGATACGCGCGTTAAGCCGGCGGGTGAGCGCACCGCGCCGGGGCGGCTTACCGCGCCCATGCCGGGCAAGATCGTCGCGCTGCTGGTCGGGCGCGGCGACAGGGTGAAACGCGGTCAAATCCTGCTGGTGCTCGAGGCCATGAAGATGGAGCATGCGGTGGCCGCGCCCGCTGATGGGGTGGTGGCGGAGCTGCATTGCGCGGCGGGAGATTCCGTGAGCGAGGGGGCGGCGCTACTGTCCGTCATCCCCGACGGCTCCTGAAACGCTTTATAACTTGAAGATCATTGCTTTCTGCCCATGTGCTGCTCTTGACCTAGATCAAGGCGGCAGCGCACCCGGAGCCCGATGATATAAAAATCAACGGAGAAAGACATGCTGACTTTGGAGGATTGCCTCGGCCTATGCGACCTTGATCGCGACGAGCTCGAGGCGATCGCCGAGCATGAGCATCTGCCGGAGGTGATCGCGGCCGAACTCGGCCATTATCTCATCCACACCGCCGCGGGCCAGCGCGCGATCAAGGACATCATTCGCGACGATATCCTGGCCGCTCAGGCGCGCGGCGATTTCCGCCATTCCGCCAAGCTCAAGCTGGTGCTGCGCCATTTCATCGATCGCTGTCGCAGCGAACCGAGCCTGAACTGCTGCTGAGCCGCGCCGTCGCGAAAAAGGTGAAGCCGTGGCCGGCGAGCGCGAGACATCCCGGATCATGACCTCCCATGCGCAAGCCAACACAATCGCGTTCCTAAGCCGCGGCGAGGCTTATGGCGAGCCCGATGCGAAGGTCGAGCGAATCGAAACCCATATTTCCATCGTTTTTTTGGTGGGAGATTGCGTCTTCAAGCTGAAACGAGCCCGCGCCCTCTCCTATCTCGACTTCTCGACGCCGGAGAAGCGGCGGAAGAATTGCGAAGCCGAGCTTCGCCTGGGCCGGAGGATGGCGCCCGTGCTTTACCGGGCAGTGCATGCGGTGACTCGCAACCGGGACGGCATTCTCGCGCTTGACGGCAAGGGTGAGGCCATCGACTGGCTGGTCGAGATGCGCCGCTTCGATCAGGACGCCCTGTTCGACCGCCTGGCCGCGCACGGAGGCCTGACGCCAACCCTGATGCGCGACCTCGCCGACACGATTGCCGCGTTCCACGAAACGGCAGAGAAGGCGCCGCAATGGGGCGGGCCCGATCCCGTCCATGCCGTATTGCGCGACATCGTCGGGAATCTGGAATCCTTTCCGCAAATCTTTGCGCCGGCCGAAGTTGGGAATCTCGCGGCACAGCTCGAAGCCCGATTCGGCGCTGGCCGCGCGCTGATCGAACAGCGCAATCGCGCGGGCAAGGTGCGCCGCTGTCATGGCGATTTGCATCTGCGCAATATCTGCCTCTTTGACGGCAAGCCGACGCTGTTCGACCCGATCGAATTCAACGACGCGATATCTTCGGTCGACGTGCTCTACGACCTGGCTTTTCTCCTGATGGACCTGATCCACCGGGAACACGGCGAATTCGCCAATCTGGTGTTCAACCGCTATCTCGACATATCCGGCGAAGGCGGCGGCCTGGCTCTGATGCCGCTTTATCTTGCCATGCGTGCCGCCATCCGCGCCCATGTCTTGGCTGCGGCGGGCGAAGCGGAACAGGCGCAAGGCTACTTCCGCCTGGCTGGCGGTATCCTTCGGCCGACACCCGCAGTTCTCGTCGCCATCGGCGGCGTCAGCGGCACCGGTAAGACCACCCTCGCCCAGGCCCTGGCGCCCGGGCTCGGCTGCGCGCCCGGCGCCCGTATCCTGCGCAGCGACGTCATCCGCAAGCGGTTACACGGCATCGCGCCCGAAACCCGGCTGCCCGAAACGGCCTATGAGCCGGAAACGAATGCCCGCGTCTATGATGCGCTCTATCGCGAAGCCGCCGCCGCGCTAGCATCTGGTCAGGCGGTCGTTGCCGATGCCGCTTTCCTGCGCGCCGAAGAACGCGCGGCCATCGCCGCGGCGGCGCGCATGACGCGCGTGCCTTTTTCGGGACTATGGCTCGAGGCGCCAGCCAATCTCCTCGAACAAAGGCTGGCGGACAGGCGCGGCGACGCGTCCGATGCTGACGTGGCGGTGTTGCGGCGACAACTCGGGCAGGATTTCGGCGCTGTTGATTGGTACCATCTGGAAGCAACCGGCGACGTGGAAGGCGAAGCACGCGTGGCGCGGACGTTGATTGCCGGACGCTAAGGAACCAGGACAGCGGCGCCCTCGAAACTGCCCGTGCGTAATTGCTGGAGCGCGGTATTGGCTTCGGCCAGCGGGAAGGAGATGGTGGTGGTACGCACCGGCACTTGCGCCGCGATGGCAAGAAATTCCTCACCGTCATGCCGGGTCAGATTGGCGACCGAGCGTAGCACGCGCTCTTCCCACAGAATGCGGTAGGGAAAACTCGGGATATCGCTCATATGGATGCCGGCGCAGACCACCGTGCCGCCCTTCGCCGTCGCTTCCAGCGCTGCCGGCACCAGCGATCCCACCGGCGCGAAGATGAGCACGGCGTCGAGCTTCTCGGGCGGGTACTCATCGGAGCCGCCCGCCCAGGATGCGCCGAGCGAGCGGGCGAATTCCTGGCCCTTGGCGTCGCCCGGCCGGGTGAAGGCGAAGACAAGCTGCCCGCGATGCCGCGCCACCTGAGCGGCGATATGCGCGGCGGCGCCGAAGCCATAAAGCCCGAGGCGCTTGGCGTCGCCGGCCAAACGCAGCGCGCGGTAGCCGATGAGACCGGCGCACATCAGCGGCGCCGCTTCCACATCGCCGAAGCCCGGCGGGATGGCGAAACAGAAATTCTCATGCGCCACCGCGTATTCGGCATAGCCGCCGTCTATCTGATAGCCGGTGAAGCGCGCGCGGTCGCATAGATTCTCGCGCCCGCTGCGGCAATAGGCGCACTCGCCGCAAGTCCAGCCGAGCCACGGCACACCAACGCGGTCGCCTTTTCTGAAGCGCCCGGCGCCCGGCCCGAGAGATTCGACCGTGCCGATGATCTCGTGGCCCGGAACCAAGGGCAGCTTGGGTTGGGCCAGTTCGCCATCGACTACGTGCAGATCGGTGCGGCAGACGCCGCATGCGCGCACGCGGAGCAGCATCTGGCCCGGGCCGGGCGCCGGGGGATGCGGCCGGGTCACCGGCCGCAACGGTGTTCCAGGTTGATCGAGCGTCATGGACAACATGGAAACCCCAATATGCACCGAAACCATCGTCATCGCACGGAACACCGGCCTTGATGCAGATCAAGGCCGGCCCACTGCGGGGCTTTTATAAATGACCATATTTTTGGTCCGTCAACGGAGCATGCCATGAAGAACACCGTTTGGATCACTCTGGCCATCACTGTGCTTCCGGCCGGGCCTGCGCTGGCGCAAGCCATGGGAACGCCCCCTCACGCACTGGGTTCGCCGGCACCTGCGCCCATGACCATGCCCCACCAGGCCCAGTCGAAGCTGCATATGCCGCACGGGATGGGCGACAACCCGGCCGCGCGGCGGGCCACCGACGCCCTCAATCTGCTGGAAGCCAAGGGATATCCGGATTTCGCCGAATTCAGCCCAGAGGGCGCGAATTTCAGCGCCAGCGTCCCGGACAGCAACGGCAACTGGGTCAAGATCACCATCAACCCGGATACGGGTGAAATCAAAGGCCCCTGAAGCCTGTAAGAAGCCTGCCATAAAGGCCCGGTAGCGGGGATAAAAGCCCTGCTCTTGTAAACGCTCGCCGGTCCCGCCATGCTGCGGCGAGCAACATGGCTGAAGGAAAGTCCAATCTAGCGGCGCAGGACGCCACCAGCGATCCCTATCGCCGGCTGTTCGACGCGGCGGCGATCGGCATCAAGTGGAGCGCGCCGGACGGCAGGCTGGTCGAGGTCAACCATAGCTTCTGCGCCCTGTTGGGATTCGAGCGCGCGGACCTGCTGGCGCGCCGTTATGACGACATCACCCATCCCGAAGATGCGCCCGAGGACCGCCGCCAATTCGCCCGGCTGATGGCCGGCGAGATCCCCAGCTACACCATCGAGAAGCGCTATATTCACAAGAGCGGCGAGCCGGTGCGGGTGCGGGTGACGTCGTCGCTGATGAAGAGCCCGATACCCTACCGGATCTCGATCGTCGAGGACGTGCGCGCCTATCACCAGGCGGAGCGGGTCCGGCAAGAAAGCGAGGCGCGGCTCCGAAGCATTCTCGATGCCGTGCCCGACGCCATGATCGTCATCGGCGAACGAGGATTGATCGAATCCTTCAGCCCATCGGCCGAGAAGATGTTCGGCTATGCCGCCGGCGAAGTCATCGGCCAGAACGTGAAGATCCTGATGCCGGAGCCCTATCGCGCGCAGCATGACAGCTATATCGGCCGCTATCTCGAAACTAGCGAGCCTCACATCATCGGCATCGGCCGGCTGGTCACCGGACAGCGCAAGGATGGCGGCTTGTTTCCCATAGAGCTTTCGGTCGGTGAATCGAAGCTCGAAGGGCGGCGCATATTCACCGGCTTCGTGCGCGACATGACCGAGCGCGAAAGCGCCGAACGCCGCATCGAAGAACTCCAGGGCGAGTTGACGCATGTCGCGCGGCTGAGTGAATTGGGACAAATGGGCGCCGCGCTGGCACATGAACTGAATCAGCCGCTCTCAGCCATCGTCAATTATCTCCAGGCCGGGAGGCGCATTCTGCAAGCGGCTGAGATGCCCGTCCCGCCGCGGGTGGCCGAGACCATGGAAAAGGCGGCGGCCCAGGCCGAACGCGCCGGGCAGGTCATCCGCCGCTTGCGCGAATTCGTCGCCCGTGGTGAGACCGACCGCCGGCCGGAAAATGTCAATACTGTGATCGAGGAAGCGGCGGCGCTCGCCCTGATCGGCGCCAAGAGCGCCGGCATCACCACACGCATCACGCTGCGCCCCAATCTTCCGCCGGTCGTCATGGACAAGGTGCAAATCCAGCAGGTGCTGTTGAACCTTATTCGTAACGCACTCGAGGCGATGGAATCCTCGGAGGAGCGCATCCTGGCCATCGAGGCCGCGACCAAGGATGGTATGCTCGAGCTCCGGGTATCCGATACCGGCCCCGGCCTACCGCCCGAAGTAGCGGGAAACCTGTTTCAGCCCTTTATCACCACCAAGTCGCGCGGCATGGGCGTGGGGCTTTCGATCTGCCGCTCGATCATCGAGGCCCATGGCGGCCGCATATCGACCGCGAAGCGGCCGGGCGGCGGCACGGTGTTCGCATTCACCCTGCCGCTCGAGGCGTGAAGGCCCCTGCCATGGCGGACAATCCAACCATCTTCATCGTAGATGACGACGAGGCGGTGCGCGATTCGCTCTCCATGCTGATTGAAAGCGCGGGGATGAAATCCCAGACCTTCGGCTCCTGCCGCGAATTCCTGGCCAGGCGAGCGCTGCCTCAGCGCACCTGCCTGCTGCTCGACGTTCACATGCCGGAAATGAGCGGCCTTCAGCTGCTGGACGAGATGGCGAAACGCGGTATCAAACTGCCCGTCATCGTCATGACCGGCCAAGCCGACGTGCCCCTGGCGGTACGGGCGATGAAAGCCGGTGCGGTCGATTTCATCGAGAAGCCCTTTACTGACGAGCTCATGCTCGACGCCATCCAGCGCGCGTTGAAGGCACCCGCCGCAAAATCGCCCGCTGATCCGGCCATTAAAGAACGCCTCGCCCAACTCAGTCCGCGCGAGCACGAAGTGTTGCTGCACATGGTCGCCGGCAACCCCAATAAGGTCGCCGCTTATAATCTCGGCATCAGTCCGCGCACGGTGGAAATCCACCGCGCGCGCGTCATGGAAAAGATGGCGGCGCGCAGCCTGTCAGAACTCGTACGCATGGCGCTGGCCGCCGGCGTCGAGCCGGGATCCGGATAAGCGCTGGGATTACCGGGATCGGGCTGCCGCCAGGCCCGGCTCCGGTTCGACCTTGATGATGCGGAAGGTATGTTCCGGGCCCTGCGATTCGCGCACCGTTATGTATTCATCCGGGCGGAAATTGTGCTTGTCGAGATGGACGACAGGCTCGTCATCCGCGTCGCCCGGCTCGTAAGAAAACGCCCAACGCCCCCGTGAGGTGTGCAATATCTCTCCGACTTTGTCGTCCTCGCCCTCCCAGAAGCGATGAACCGTGCATAGCTCAGGCGTCTTATCGTAGGCTTTTTTGTCGAAACGGCCATTCGCCTGTAACGGCAGAATGAATTCGTAGCCGTGGCGATGACTGCCTTCAGGGAAGCCGGGAGCCCGGGCCAATTCCAAGCGGATGCGCATCCAGGACATCGCCGTCCCTATCAATGCGAGAGCAGCACGGGCAAAAGGCTGTTCCCGACGATTTCGCGAGTGGCGCCGCCGAACAGGAATTCGCGCCAGGGTGCGTGGCCATAACCGCCCATCAGCAGCAAATCGGCGGCCTCATCACGTGCTGCGGACAAAATTTGTCCGCCGGGATTGGCACCGGGGACTGGCCAAATGCTACGATGCGCCGCCGCGATGCCGTGCCAGGAGAGATATTCGAGTAGACTCTTGTCACCAGTCTCTTCGCCGGATTTTGCCACCGAGATGACCACGGCGCTGCGCGCCGCCTGCAGTATCGGCAGCGATAAAGCGACCGCATGCACCGCCGCGGGCGACCCGTTCCAACCGATAGCGATGATCTCGCCAATCGATTCCGGCGCTTTTGCCGGCGCCAAAAGCACCGGACGGCCCGATCGGATCAAAACCTGCTCGACCGTATCGCTATGCGGCTGATCGATGACACGATCCGAACGGCCGAGGACGACCAGATCGAAAAAGCGTGCGCGCTCGGCGACACTGGCCGGAGCATCGCCGGTTTCCTGCCGCCAAATCGCCGAAGGCGTATTCCGGCCCGCGGAGAGGTCGGCCGAAAGGCCGTGTCGGGCCACGGATTTCTCGAACCCGGCCTTGGCCTTGGCAGCGATCGCCTTGCCGTCCTCGACGAAACGATCGACCAGATCGGCGTTAACCGGCATATCGAAGCCGGCGGCGACGATGAAGTCACGCAGATCGGGCACTACATGGAAGCCTTCGAGATGCGCGTTGAAGCGCTTGGCCAATCGGCAGGCGAGTTCAACTGCGCCGTCACTGGCAGAGCCGCCGCTGGTGGGGGCGAGAATGGTCGTAGTCATGATCGGATGCCTTTCGTATCTTTCAAGGGTTACGCCAAGATTCCCAGGCCAGCGTTAGCATGAAGGCGAGTGCCCCGATTATGATCAGGCTCAGATATGCGATTTCACCGGTGGACATGGCGTCCCCCTCTCAGCCGAACAAGGGTTTCAGGAATTAGTGATTCGTGATTTCCCCAGGCTTTCGGTTTCACTGTTGGTAATTTGCGTCCGGCGGCGGGGCCGCGCATTGACCCAGATCAACCGCTTATGCGCCCGCCAGCGCATCGCGGATGGCGCCGAGCAGCGGCATTGCGGTTACCGGCTTCTCTAAAAATGCAACAACGCCGAGTTCTTGCGCGCGCTTGTGGATGACGGGATTGGCGCCGCCGGTGATTAAGATCACTGGTAGATCGCTGCTGGCGCCTTCGGCCGAGGCCATGAAATCGAGCCCGGTCACACCCGACAGGTGGTGGTCAAGGATCAGGCAATCCTTGCCATCCGGCTTATAGGCTCTGGTGAATTCCGCCGCCGAGGAAAAACTAGCGACCTTGAAGCCGTAGGATTCAAGCAACAGCGTGAGCGAATCCCTCACCGCGTCGTCGTCATCGAGAATATAAATCACGGGGCTAACTTTCCAATCTGATGATTACTCGTCGTCTCCGCCGATTCCGTCGGCAAGATCGGCAAGCGCCTCGGCGTCAGCGACGCGCACCTTGCCGCCTGCCAGCGCGATGCAGCCGCTGCCTTTCAGAACGGTGAAGACGCGGCTCACGGTTTCGGTGGTGAGGCCGAGATAATCGGCGATGTCGGTGCGGGTCATCGGCAACTCGATCCAGCCGGCGTTGCGGCCGGACCGGCCCTGCCGGCGGATGAGAGACAACAGGAGCGAGGCTGCGCGCTCATGCGCGGTTTTGCGGCCAAGCAAAACCATCTGGTTCTGCGCGGCAGCGAGTTCGCGTGTAACCAGCTTCAGGAGTTGGCTCTCTAGGCCGGGGAAATCGGCATACATGCGATCGAGCTGGCGTCGCGGAAAGCGGCACAGGCTCACCGGCGTCACCGCCTCGGCGCTGTAGTTGTATTTGTCCGCGTCGCTAAAACCAAGAAGGTCACCCGGAAACAAGAAGCCCGTAACTGCACGGCGACCGTCAGACAGCAGCTTGAAGAGCTTTACTGTGCCTTCGGTGACGGTGAAAAAATGGGTCGCCGGGTCGCCTTCGTTGAGGAAAGTCTTGCCGGCTTCGATGTCCTGCGACGTGTGCGTGAGCGAAAAGCGCGACAAGCTCTCAGCCTTGATCGCAGCGCAGAAACCTTGAGGCCGCGCCGAGCAGTTCTTGCAGGCATTGGCCTGAGCGATGACGGGAAATGCTACGGGATGGGCAGCGATGGAAGCGGCGAGCGGCATGGTTTCTCTCCCGATGCAGTAATCTTGGAACCATGAATACGCGCGCATGAATACGGACGAAATTCGGAGTTGTACCTACGTAGTTCTACGTATAGGGCGGCTAGCGCGACAGCTCACCGCGGACTATTTCGGCCCGCGCCTTGGTGGTGAATTGCTGGATTCGGGCCTCGATATCTTCGCGGCTCACGGGCACACCCCGGGCGATCAAATCCCGCATGACACGCGCTGCTATGGCGGCGGGCTCCGAATGCCCCGCCCCCTCCGCCACCAGTGTCTTGACGTAATCCTCGGCTGTCTTGATGGTCATTCCCATGTGCCGCGCCGCCCACCAGCCGAGCAAAAAATTGCGCCGCGCCGCGACCTTGAAAGCCAATTCCTGATCTGCGGCGAGCTTGCGCTCGAAGGCGCGTTCGCGTTCATCGAAAGTCTTCATCTAATCAGTCTGCCAGCCCCCAATATGGCGGCATTGATTCATATCAAAAGCGTTATCCCCGGCTGTGGAAAAGAAACCGGCGCCGAATGGGGTCCGGCGCCGGACAGTATGCCTGGGAACCGCAGGGGAACTGACGGTCCGAAGGCAGTGAAGCGGTCAATGAGTCTTGATTTCGATCTTTTTCTGCTGCTTTTGGGATTCGGGGGTCTTGGGCAGCGTCACGGTCAGAACACCCTTCGAAAAATCGGCCGCGATCTTGTCACGGTCGACGCCCTCGGGCAGCGCGAAGGTGCGCTGGAACGAGCCGTAAGAGCGCTCGGAAACGTAGGTGTTCTTGCCCTTCTCCTCCTTCTCCTGGCGCTTCTCACCCTTGAGGATGAGCGTGTCCTCATTGACGTTCACTTCGATATCCTTCTCCTCGACACCCGGCATCTCGGCCGCGATCTTATAAGCCTTGTCGTCCTCGGTCACGTCGACCGCAGGAACGGTGAAGGAAAGATCCGGCGAAGCGCCGAAGAAAGATGGGAAGGATGGGACGCCAAAACGGTCGAACAGACGGTCCATCTCGCCGCGGAACGAAGTCCAAACATCGGGGGTCGTGGCCTGCTTCTTGACGGCCACAGAGGTTGGAGCATTGGCCATGAACGGTCTCCTCTGATTTAAATATCTTAGTAATTATAAGCCAAAGCCGGTGCCCGGCATTGATCTGGATCAATCCGGCCTAATCAAGCGATTTGCGGAAGCGCAGGATGCTGATTCCCAGCAGACCGATGCCGAGCGCCGCCATGCCGAGCATGTCGGGCCACAGCGCGTCGAGCCCCACGCCCTTGATGAAAGTGCCACGGATCACGACGAGGTAATAGCGCAACGGGTCGAGATAGGTGAGCCATTGCAAAACGACGGGCATGCTGCTGATCGGAAAGGCGAAGCCCGACAGCGTGAACATCGGATTGAGCACGAAGAAATTCGAGGCGAAGGCCTGTTGCTGCGTCTTGCAGACGGTCGATATCAAAATCCCGAGCCCGAGCGTGCTGAACAGAAACAACACCGTGCCCAGAAGCAGGATCAATGGATCGCCAACGAATGGAACCTGGAACCAGGCTGTGCCGAAGGCCGCGACCAACGCGACCTCGGCGAGGCCAATGAGGAAGAAAGGCACCGTCTTGCCGAGAATAAGCTCGAAGGGCCGGATGGGGCTGACCATGAGCTGCTCGAGCGTGCCAATCTCGCGTTCGCGCACGATGGCCGAGGCCGTGAGGTTGACAACCACGACGAGGGTCAAGGTACCGACCACGCCGGGTACGAAGAACCAGCGGCCGTTGAGATCGGGGTTGTACCAGGGCCGCGTTTCAAGGTTGACCGTCACCGGCTTGGCGTTCGCGCCGGCGAGGCCGCGCCGCACCAAATCGGCGGCGTAATCCGCAGAATATTGCCCCGCAATCAGATTGACATATCCCAACGCGATCAACGCGGTGTTCGAATTGGTGCCATCGACGATCACCTGCAACGGCGCGGTTTGGCCCTTGCGCAGGAGATTGGCGAAACCCGGATGGATGACGAGGGCAACCGCGGCGTCGCTGCGGTCAATTGCGCGTGCGACTTGGGCGTCGGTGGAGGCGGTCTCCACGATCCGGAAGCGGTCGGTGAAAGTAAAGCGCGATAAGAGTTCACGGCTCTCCTGCGTCTGGTCGCGATCGAGCACCACGGTCGAGACGTGATAGACCTCGAAGGTGGCGGCATAGCCGAAAACGAGCATCTGGACCAGCGGCGGCACGATAAGCCGGAAGCGCTGCCATTTATCGCGTTTGAGCTCGATGAATTCTTTGATGACGATGCACCAGATGCGATCGAACATGGGATATCAGTCCAGGTTCTTGCGGAAGGCGCGCGCCGCTAGGAAGGCAACGACCGCGGCATAGACAACCATCGCCAGGAGCTGCGGCGCCAGATCGAAAATCCCTGAGCCCTTGAGAAACAACGCCTTGAGCGCGGTGACGTAATAGCGCGCGAACACCAGATACGTTACTGCCTGAACCGGCGGCGGCATCTGATCGATGGGAAAGGCGTACCCCGACAACAGCGCGGTCGGCAGCAGCGTGACTAGGAGCCCGATCTGGGCCGCGCCGACCTGGCTCTTGATCTTGACCGAAATGAGATAGCCGATGCCAAGGACCACGACGAGAAAGAGCGCGGTGGCGACGAAAAATGTCGATACGGCGCCGCGAAACGGCACGCCGAACCAGAACACGCCGAAGATGAGGCAGAACGCGGCGTCGAGTAGTCCGATGACGAAATAGGGCGCGAGCTTGCCGAGCATCACCTCCATCGGCGAAACCGGCGTCGAAACCAGCAACTCCATGGTGCCGCGCTCCCATTCGCGCGAGATGGTGAGCGAGGTGAGTTGGGCGCCAACCAGCGCCATAATCAGCGCCACGATGCCGGGAATGATGAAATTGCGGCTTTCGAGAGCCTCGTTGAACCAGACGCGCGATTCCATGTCCACCGGCTGGATGAATTGCAATGGTCGGCCCTTTGAGTCGGTGGCTGAAATTTGCGCGTCGGTTGAAAACCCGCCGACCACTGCCTGGGCATAGCCCATGGCGATGTTCGCCGTGTTGGTATCAGTCGCATCGACGATCGCCTGGACTGAACTCACGCCAATATCGTTGAGGCGTTCAGTGAAATCCGGCGGGATCACGATAGCAAGCTCGCACTTGCCACGATCGAGCGATGTCGTGATTTCGCCGTAATTGCCCGCGACCTGGACGATGTCGAAATAGGCCGAAGCCTGGAACCGCTTCAGAAACGCCTGGCTGTCCTGGCTTGCTTCGCGGTCATAAACGCAAACCGGCAGGTGCTTGATGTCGAGGTTGAAACCATAACCGAGCAGAAACATTTGCGTGAATGGCATTAGCAACGCGATCAGCAGACTGAACGGGTCACGCCAGACCTGGAGCGTCTCCTTGACCGCCATCGCCTTGAGCCGCGTGAGTTTCATGGGGATTCCGGCCGGGCGCCGCCGACCAACTGCACGAAAATGTCCTCGATCGTCGGCGCAATGCGTTCGATGCGCTCGGTTTTGACCCCCTGGCCCGAAAGCAGGGGCGGCAGCGCCGTGATGGCGGCATCCGCATCGTCGACCAGGACATGCAGCGCATTGCCGAAAGCCGCGACCTCGTGCACGCCCGGCGCCTTAGGCAAAGCGGCGATTGCGACGCCGATGGGATCGCATTCAATCAGCAGCAGCGCGCCTCCCAAGGACCTTTGCTTAAGCGCCGCCGGGCTGTCGAGCGCCACCAGCCGGCCGCGGTCGATGAGGGCGATGCGGTTGCAGTATTCCGCTTCATCCATGTAATGGGTCGAAACCAGGACGCTGACGCCGTCATCCGACAGCGCGTGGATCAGATCCCAGAACCGTCGCCGGGATTCGGGATCGACGCCCGATGTCGGCTCGTCGAGGAATAGGATCGGCGGCCGGTGCAGAATGGCGCAACCCAGCGCCAAACGTTGCTTCCAGCCGCCGGCCAGCGACGAGACCAACTCATCCTCGCGCCCGCTCAGTCCCGCCATCTCCACGGCAAAGCGCATGCGCTCGGGCAGCACATCCTGCGGCACGCGATAGATGCCGCCGAAAAAACGGAGATTCTCATTCACTGTCAAATCGCCATAGAGAGAGAATTTCTGCGACATGTAGCCGATATGTTCGCGCACCCTTTCGGGCTCGCGCAAAATATCGAAGCCGGCGACGTTGGCGTGGCCTTCGGTCGGGCGCAGCAAGCCGCACAACATGCGGATGGTGGTCGATTTTCCGGCGCCGTTGGGGCCGAGAAATCCCATGATCTCGCCGCGCGCGATGCGGAAGCTGACATGGTCGACCGCGGTGAAATCGCCGAAGCGCTTGACCAAATTCTCAGCCGAAATCGGCGCGTCCGGCACACTCCCGTTGCTCATGCCGGCTCCTGCTGCTTGAGCAAGCCGACGAACAGGTCTTCGATGCTGGGCACGGCCTGCGTGACCGGACCGAACGGTATTCGCTTCGCTTCGAGCGCCCGCCGGATTTCGGGTAGACGCTTGTCGTAGTCGTCCACGACCGCGTGAACGCCATCGCCGACCAACAGCACGCTCAAAACGCCCGCGAGACCGCTGATCGCATCGCGCGCCGCGCGGGCGCTGCCCGACGGGATCACCAGCAACACGCCCGGTATGCGCGCCTTCAGCGCCTGTGGGGTGTCGCAATAGCGCAACCGGCCTTGATGCAGCAAAGCGAGCCGGGTGCAGCGCTCGGCTTCGTCGAGATAGGCCGTTGAAATGAGGATAGTCACGCCGCTTTCGCGCAGATCGTAAAGGATGCGCCAGAAGTCGCGGCGTGAGACCGGATCGACACCGGTGGTCGGCTCGTCCAGCAGCAGGATCTTAGGCGTATGCACCAGCGAGCAGACCAGGCCGAGCTTCTGCTTCATGCCGCCGGAGAGCTGCCCCGCCAGCCGGCGGCGGAACGGAATCATGTTCGAGGCTTCGAGCAGCGGTAGCGTCCGCTCTTCGCGCAAGGCACGCGGGATTTCGAAGAGATCGGCGTAGAAACGGATATTCTCGTCGACAGTCAAATCATCGTAGAGGCCGAAACGCTGCGGCATGTAGCTTAGATGCGTCTTGACGCTCTCCGGATCCGCGACCGCATCGACACCGTCAACAGTGATGCGCCCGCCGTCCGGTTTCATAACCCCGGCTAGCATGCGCATGATCGTAGTCTTGCCCGCGCCATCCGGTCCGACCAGGCCGAAGATGGCGCCGCGTTTGACCGAGAAGCTGACATCGTCGACCGCTGGCGCCGCCCCGAAACGCCGGCTCAGCGATTGGACCGCGACCACCGTGTCCGCGGACGCCATGCTCACGGCCCTGTGGGCTCGGTGGGGATGGACGTGTCGATGACGCCGTCGGCCGGCATGCCGGGAACCAGCTCATGCGTCGGATTATCGATGTCAATCTTGATGCGGTAGACCAGCGTCACGCGCTCGGCATGGGTTTCGACCGTCTTGGGCGTGAATTCGGCACTCTCCGAGATGAAGGAGATACGCCCGTCATAGACCTTGCCGGGAAAGGTGTCGGTGGTGACTTTGACTTTGGCACCGAAATGGACGCGGGCTATGTCGGTCTCGTTGATGTAGGCGCGCAGCCAGATGTGATCGAGATCGGCCAGGGTTATGACCGGCGAGCCGGGTTGCGCAATCTCGCCCAGTTCCGCTTGGCGCACTAGGATCACGCCGTTGAAAGGCGCATAGAGAGACGTATAGCCAAGGACGATCGTGGCCAGATCGAGCGCTTGCTGGGCGTCATGGAGATTCGCCTTGGCCAGGTCGATGTTGCGCTCGGCGACCAGCTCGAGAGCCCGGTCGCGTTCGAGTGCGGCATCGGATTGCTTGGCAGCGGTTTCGGACGAATCCCGCTGCTGCGTTGAAACCCAGCCTTGCTTCCACAGCGTCTGGAAACGGTCGGCATCGGTCTTCTTGAAGGCGAGATCGGCCTCGTCGCTCGTCACGGTCTTCTGCGCGGCCACCACATTCTGTTCCGCCATCGTCAACTGACGCTGCTGGACCTCGAGCGCGGCCTGCGCGATGTCTACCTGCTTGCGGTAATCGGAATCGTCGACCCGAGCGAGCGGCGTGCCTTCCTTGACCGACGCGCCCTCGTCGAAGGGCAACTCGACGATGCGCGACTGCACGGTCTTGAAGCCGAGCACGCTTTCATGCGCCTCGATATTGCCGGAGACGAGCAGCGTATTGTCCGGCCGGCCAAGCCCGAGCCAGGCCTTCCAGCTTCCGCCCCATTCCCAGGCGGCAAACAGTGCGACCAGCGCGATGCAGGCCCAGACGACAAGCTTGCGACGATTTTGGATTGCCGGCAGGTTCATGACTATTCCATACCCGCCGAGCGGGGTGCCGGCCTTGATTTAGCTCAAGAATCCGGCTTTTAGGCGCTCAGACCCGGGCGCGTCAAGCGGCGAGCTTCTGGTGCAGGCCGGGGGCGCGCTTTTCCCTAGGAAGCAATCGGAACCCAGCTATCGTCGGCCTTGCGATAACGCTTTTTCACCGCCGCCCAAGCGACGCGATGGCAAATCTCCTCGCGCCGTTCGCTTTTGGCGTATTGACGCCAAGCGTTGTTGAACGCTTCGCGATAGATGGTGCGCGCCGGAGACGGAAGGTGATGGCGCACGGGTGCTGGAAGCGCGGAATTGCTGCTATATGGCATTGGTTTCTCCATCGGCTGTCTTGCTTCGCCGGCGGCGTACGGCGTCCTGCAACTGACGGCGCGCGGCATTGAAGGCGTCACGCTCGGCCAGGCGAAAATCGTCGTGTATAACGCGCTTGCCGGGAGCGCGTTCGACCACGATTTCGCGCCCTGGTATAGCGATGGCGATGCGGAGATTGAACAGTTTGCCCTTGTGGTGGCGGCCCGCCTCTTCCTCGACCGTGACGCGGCAGGCGGTGATGCGAGGATGATAGCGGCTAAGCCCCTCGGCATGGCGTTTCAGCCTGTCGGCCACGGTCGGCGAACTGTCCATGTTGCGGAAAAAGATTTCGACCGGAAAAGTCATCAGGTTGTACCGAAATGAGCGGGCAGTTCCGCCACCGGCACCTTGGTCAGGTCCTTAGGGAATTCGCCGTGAACCTTCTTCAAGGTTGGAGCGTCGAGTTCCTTGCGCAGCAAGGAGAGAACGCGGGGTGCAGCATAGACAACCAGCCGATCGAAGCTGCCGCGGGCGGCTTCGCGATTGACATGGGCCGCGACCGTCTGGACGAACAAAGTTTCCTCGATGCGGTGAAGGTCGTGTCGGCGCTCGATAGCGTGATGGGCCGAATTGGCGCTCTCCTGTGAATGGCCCGGGCGGTCGCTGCCAAGATCGTGCGAGCGCGCGTGCGCCGCCGCCGATTCCTCCGAAAAGACGAGCTTGTAGGCCGTTTGCGAATCTTCGCGCGTCACGATGCGCGCGCGGGCGCCGTCGGCCATCAGGAACCAAGTCACCAGCTTTTTCATCGGCCTGCGATCCTTCGCCAAATTTACCGGCCCATTGAGGCCTGAATACGGAGCGGGCGCGTTGATTTATGTCAAAGGAACGATCAGGCCGGTTAGAGGCCGTGGCGATGCGAGTAGATGATGATTCGGCCGGGAACGCCCGGATAATTGGCGCCGTCTAATCATCTTGCCGGTCTCCGGCGCTAGCTGCGGGCTTCTCCGCGTTCCACCACCCGCCGCCGAGGGCCGTGAAGAGAGCCACGGTATCCTGATAGCGTACGGTAATGGCTTCAAGCTCGTTGATTTTGGCCTGGTGGTATTGCGCATCGGCATTCAGCACGTCGAGATACCTCGCCAGACCCGCCTCATAATTAGCCTGTACCAAATGCAACGCCTCCTCCGCATCACGTAACGCCTCGTCTTGCGCCTGGAGAATCATCGCGTCATGCTCAAGCCCCCGAAGAGTATCGGCTACTTGAGCAAAAGCGCCCAAGACAGTTTGACGATAAAGGGCCATGGTCTGTTGATAGTTGTCGATCGCCGCCTTTCGCCTAAACCACAGCGTACCGCCCTCGAACAGCGGCGCCGTGAGATTGGCCCCGATGCCCCAAAAATTCCCGTTCGCCGAAAACAAATTGCTCATGGAGGTGTTTTGGGTTCCGTAGCTGCCGCTGAGCGTGATGCTCGGCAGCATCGCGGCCGTGGCCACGCCAATATTGGCACTGGCCGCGTGAGCGGTGGCTTCGGCTACGAGAATGTCGGGCCGTTGATGCACGAGGTCGGAAGGCAGGCTTACAGGTAGATCGCTTGGTAGGGTGAGGTCGGCCAGGCTGATGTCCGGCGGTCTCCATTCGGCTGGCGTACGGCCTGCTAATGTAGCAAGCAGGTCATCCGCCTGCGTCTGCTTTTGCTCAAGCTGCGGAATTGTCGCCTCATACGAGGCGAGCTGGGCGCGGAGGCTGAGGACATTGGAATAGGGTACGAGGCCGGCTTGCGCTTGAACTTCGCCCAACCTCACCTGCTCTTTTTGCAGGTCAATGAGTTGTCGCGTGGCTTCGATCTCGGCACCGTAGGCCGCTTTGGCGATTATGGTATTGACGATGTTGGCCGAGAGAGTGAGGTAGGTCGCCCGCTCCGTGGCGCGCTGAACGTCGACTTGCGCGGCAAGCCCCTCGACCGTGCGCCGTTCGCCTCCCCACAAATCGAGCATATAATTGATCGTTCCCGACAACGTGAACAGATTGAAAATTCTTGCCGGCGCAAGCTGACCTTGCTGTACCGGCGAGTATTTTTGCCGAGTGGCACCGGCGTCGGCTTCGATCTCCGGGTAGAAAATGCCGTAACCGGCGCGCAGGCTGTCCTGACTTTCGCGCAGGCTTGCTTGCGCCGCCTCCAGCCCCGGATTATCGGCGATTGCTTCCTTGACGATAGTGCCAAGCTTTTCCGAGTTGAAAAGCCGCCACCAATCCGCTGCAACCGCCGCCCCCGGCTCGAAGCGCTGCGCCGTGCCGGCGGCAGAAGTCGTCACGATGGGATCCGAGCCATTGGCATAGTGCGAGACGGCAGGCGCACTCGGGGTGACGAAGTCCGGGCCGACCGCGCAACTGGAAAGCATGGCGAGCAGCATGACCACAGCGCAGAGTTGACCCCGGCGATGGACTCGGCCGTTTCTCGGCTGGTATTTATTTCTCGCCGATATAGACATCGACCAATTGCCCCGGATAGAGGTTTAGATCTTTCGGTCTTTCGAAGCTGAAGATGACGGGTAGCACCCGGACATCGACCCGCTCTTGGCGCTGATCGGAGAGCTCGATTTTCGGCGAGACGTAAGGTTGGATGCGGGCAAAACTCAATGGCACATGGATGTCGGTGCCCCGGATGAACATTTGTGCATCAATTTTTGCCGGATCTGGAAGCCGGCTGACCAAAATCTCATCAACGTAAGCACGGACTTCAAGACGGTCCTGCGGCGTTCCCATCACGATCAGCGGGTTCAGTCCCTGAGTGTAGGAATCATAAGCGCCCTGCGGCGAAACGTAGCTGCCGACGGCAGCTTGGACCGAGAGAACGACGCCATCGACCGGCGCGTGGATCGTATATTTGGCGAGCAACGCCTTCGAAGCCGCATAGGCCTTTGACAAGGCGTCATACTGTTTCTCCTGGTTTTGAATTTCGTAAACCCAGGCCCCGGCCTTGGTCAGAGCATATTGTTTCTCGACCACCTGAAGGTTCGTATCCGCGATTTTCTCGGCATTCCTCGCGTTATCCAGGGCGTCGCGGCTGATGGATTTTGGGTCGAGGTTGTATGACCGCTGCTGCTTGGCAAGCTGATCCTGCGCATTTTTAAGGGTAGCCTTGGCGTTTTCGACCTGGGCCGTTGCCACGTCGAGATTTTCCGGCCTAGGCTCTGCTTTGAGCTCCTCAAGCGTCGCTGAGGCGGCCTCTGCCTGCGAGAGCTGCTGTTCGGCCGTCGCACGCTGCACGGAGTCATCGATCGTAAGAAGCGAATCGCCTTGGTGGACGGTCTGACCTTCAGCAACCAGAATTTGAGTGACGGGTCCCGAGATTTCAGGATAGATGTTAATATTCTCGCCTTGTGTCTGGTCGCTCTCGATGATGCCGTTGGCGTAAATCCCCTTGGAATAAGGATTGGCGGCCGGATTGAACGCCGGCGCCAGCGCCGGCATCTCCCGGCTATAGATAATCGCACTGATAATGCCGACCAGGATGCCGATCGCAGCCACCGAGAAAATCACTTTATCCATCCTGTGTTTTTGCCCCGGCTGATCGCCGGCAGGCTGCTTGCGGAATTGCTGCAGTCGGCGCCGAAGAGCGGCCAAGATGGAAGACGGCTTGTTCATAACGCGTTTTCTCCTTGCGCGATTCCAACAAGCCGTCCGTCCTCCATCGTGATGATGCAATTGGCGAACGCGGAGATGCGGGCGTCATGCGTGACGATGACGATGCAGCGTTGCTCGTTGAGGATATTGGCCTTGACGAACTTGACGATTGCCTGGCCAGTGTCGCCGTCGAGTGAGGCAGTCGGTTCGTCGAGAATCAGGATGTCGGGGCGACCGACGATCGCGCGCGCGATGGCGACGCGCTGCTGCTCGCCGCCGCTCAATTTCACCGGCAACAAGTCCGCCCGATTCTTGAGGCCGACGATCTCGAGATTCTGTAAACCGTCCTGGATCGCGGCATTCCATTCCCGCTTGCGAAGGATCTGGGGAATCGCGACGTTCTCGGCCGTGGTCAAGCGTGGAAACAGATGATAGTCCTGAAACACGAAGCCGACTTTGTTCAGGCGGAACTCGGCGAGCGCATCGTTCGACAGTTTCCAGATGTCGGTCCCTTCGACCGTAACAGTGCCAGAGCTCGGGCGAAGGATGCCGGAGATCATGCTCAACAGCGTGGTCTTGCCGCTGCCCGATGGACCGACGATGTAGAGCAACTCGCCGAAATTCGCCTCGAAGCTGAAATCCTTCACCGCATGGGTTTTGGCTTCGCCCTCGCCGAACCACTTGTTGAGCCCCTGTGCTTGAATCGCCGCCACGGCCATGATCAGCCCCGGAAGATGTCGAATGGTTCGATCATCAACACCTTGCGGATGCCGGCGTAACCGGACGCCGCCGCGATGATAACGACCATGACGAACGCAAGGCCAAGATCCCAATAGGTGATCATAGCGCCGTAGGTCGGCAAATAGAGCTTCGCCAGCCATATCAAGACCGCGCATAAGCCGATTCCAAGCCCGAGCCCGGTGAGCGCCGTAAAGGCCGCCTGGAACATGATCATGTAGACAAGCTCGCGGTTTTTGGCGCCGATCGCCTTCAAGGCGCCGAACTTTTCGATATTTTCGAGGATGAAGGTGTAGTAAGTCTGTCCGGAAATCGACAAACCGACGATGAAGCTGATCGCCGTCATCAACAGAATGTTGATGCCGAAACCGGTTTGATAGGTATAGAAATTCGAGATCCTCTGCATAAACTGGTCCTTAGAGAGGGCGAGATATCCCATCGCCGCCACTTGCCGTTCGATCGTGGCGACATCCTCGGCGGTCTTCGGCTCGACCAGAACATAGGAGATGGTGAACCGCGCGGTGGGAATGTATTCGATCGCCCGGTTGTAAGTCGTGTAAAGGGTGGGTACGCCAAACAATCCGCTCGTGGCCACTTGCGCAATGCCGACGACCTTGCCACGATGGTCGTTGACCTCAAACTCCGTGCCGATTGTCGGATTTTCCAGCTTGGAGAATTCGGCATCCTTGACCACGAAGAACCCGTTTTCGGCGAAAATGTCGCTGATGTTTCCCTCAAGCAGCGCCGGCCGGCCGAACAGGCTGGAATCGTCAAGCCCCACGATGTTGACCGATTGATAGGTGCCGTCGCGCATCTTCACGAGCGTGCCGCCGGAATAAAGCGGTACCGCGTATTTGACGCCCGGGATGCTGCGCACTTCGTCCAGGACAAAATCCGGCAGCGGAATCGCATTGGCGACCGTCCGGACCGCAGGGTCCATCACCCAGACCTTGGCACCGATGTTGATGACAGTGGCCGAAGCCCGGTACATCGCCCCGGAAAAGAGCGATGTCATTTCGATCATGAGGAACACGGCGAAGGTGATGCCGACGATGAGCGCAATGAATTTCGCCCGGTCGTTGACCAGCAGCTTATAGCCGAGCTTCAAAATTCCCGGCGTCAGACTCTCTAGATTTAGTCGTAACATAAGTCAGTTTCTGTCCGGTAGGATGTGCGCTAACCATTGTCTTTCCGGACTTTTTCTACGCTTTCGGCATCCTTCTCACATTGACCTGAATCAAGTGCGGAAAGGACCGATTTGATGGAATGATCAGCCGCCGACCAGGACCACGCCGATAGCCACCAGGCCGGCCGAAACACCTTTCTGCGCGAGGTTGCGCGGCGACAAATCCTCGTGTCCGAGACGGGGCAGAAAAATCGTCAAGACGACGCCGAACAGGAACACGAATAGCGTCGTGGTGCTGCCGATTGCCTGCACCAGGCTCAAGGGTGCCAGCAACAAGGCGTAGCGCGCGCCGAGGCTGCCGCCGAGATTGATCAGCTCATTGGCCCCGTTGATCGCCAGCATTGCGCCGGTATTGGCTTTCAGACTCAGCACGAATTTCCGGCGGCAACCGGGCATCGCCAACAGGACGATACCGAAGGCCGCTTCGCCAACAAAGGTCCAGAACACCGTCGTCCAAAATTCTTCCGCAATGGCGAAAACCTTGAAGATGGTCGTGCTGATCGCCAGCACCAGCGCGCAGCTGAGCATCAACACGACCAGGCGCAGCTTGAACCGCGCCTTGACCGAGGATGGACCGAGCGAGACCAGCAAGGTGCCGAAAACGATTAGCAGGCCGCCACCCATCTGTTTCGCCGTCAGGGTTTCGCCGAGCACCAGATAGGCCAGGACATAGCCGAAAAGCGGCGTCGCTTGGTAGAAGGGCGCGACCACCGATGCCTCCTCGGATTGAAGCGCCTGAAGATAGAAGAACATCCCGGCCATATAAAGCACCCCCGAGCCGGATATGACCGCGATGCTGGAAAGCGGGACCGAGCATATCCCCGGCTGGAACGCAGCGATGAGCGGCAACGGCACCAGGCCGATTAGCGCCGTGAACACCATCAGCACGGCCACGCCGCTGTGCTTGAAGAAGCGTTCGACCAGATATTTGTCGATATGGGTTGACGCCGCCCACAGTACCGGCGCGGAAAAGGCGAAAAATAACCACGTCATATTATCACTCCCGAGAAACCGCTTGCGATGCCGGCCCGAGGCCGGAAGGCGGTCTGGAAGGTCTCGCGGCCGTATTCCGCAGCATGATCGACCGTGAGAATGTCGCCCGCCTGCTCGGTCTCGGCAAGAACCAAGTCGTGACCCATGCGACCGTAGGCTATCCGAAATCCGCAGCACGACCGCATTCGCCGTCAAGGGCGAGACCGCTTCCGCCCCGGACGCCGCATTCAACACCTGCTGATCCGGCCGACGAACATCGCGGCTGCCGTGAGCGCGCAACCGGTTCATCGAACCTAAACCACAGTCGGACGATGCCACGCCGTTGAAAAGCGGGATGATTCAGATCAATGTGCGCCTTCGCGCCCCTGCCTAGTATCTGGCTATGGAGCGAATCGCAGAGATGCCCGAGAACCGCATATTCGGCGATGCCAAGCGCCTTCGTGCCCTGGTCGAAAAGGCGCGCGGGTTGGGGCCGATCCACACCGCCGTCGTCCATGCCGTCGATGCGGTCACGCTGTCCGGCGCGATCGAGGCGGCACGCGAGCATTTAATCGTTCCCATTCTGGTCGGTCCGGAAGCCAAGATCCGAGCCGCCGCAAAGTC
>Ga0187803_10000160_pt1 | contig 27826 bp, 56 predicted proteins | sample NC_wetland_sal_i_2_FD_132425 | JGI IMG/M metagenome (GOLD analysis project Ga0187803, IMG submission 132425) | Wetland sediment microbial communities from Neuse River Estuary, North Carolina, USA - Control_3 | ecosystem: Environmental > Aquatic > Freshwater > Wetlands > Sediment | place: USA...
AGGGGCCGGCGCCCTCAAGGAGCCATACAGAGACGAGCCGGCCCTCCGGGTAGGTACGGATTTTAATGATATATTTCGTACCCTTCATCAAGCACCTGCAATTGTCCTCGTCCACTCAAAGTACACCCTGAAAATCAGTAGTGTCCTGTCATCGTAATGATGATGGACTACCTGTTTCATCGGGTTCACTTGGTGGTGGTCGCGTGACCGCCGCCAGCGGTGAATCCCTCCGCAGGAACACCCCGGCTACCGCCAGGGCGCGAGCCTCTATCACGAGACTGCTGGCGTGGTCCCTGTCGAGAACCAAGCCGCAGGCACACTCGTGACGACGCTCGGAAAGAGACTTCTGCTGTATCTTGCCGCAATTGGGACATTCCTGACTAGTTCCGCGCGGATCAACCGCTACGGCCCGCTTCCCGGCCTGAATAGCCTTGTAAAGCAGGAAAAACAGAAACAAACCCCATGCGGCATCCATGATAGACTTGGCTAGGCGAGTCCGTGCCAAGCCGCGAATGTTCAGCGCCTCAAGACCAATCAGGTCGAAGCGGTTGACGATCTTCCGCGATTCTTGATGAGCGAAGTCCTTTCGCTGAGCGGCGATACGCTCATGGACACGAGCCAGTCGCTTGACGGCCTTACGGCGATTCTTGCTGCCCTTCTGTTTGCGACTGACCTCACGGCCGGCTTTCTTCAACTGCTGCTCAGACTTCCGCAGAAAGCGCGGGTTGTCGATCCTGTCGCCTGACGAGAGCGTTGCAAAGGAGAGCAGGCCCATGTCGATACCAACGCTCGTGCGCAACTTAACCGGCGGCGTAACTGGAACCGTGATGAGCGTCTGTACGTACCAAGCATCGGCCCGCTTGATGACTCGCAATAGCGGTAGTTTGCCGTTGGCATCTGGCCCGCGTGATCGCACTAGGCCGATACCGGGAACATGCACCGCACCGCTACGGAAATAGTTCCAGGGCACTTGATATTCCATCGACTTGTATCGCTGGCCAGCACGAAAGCGGGGAAAGCCCTTATGCTTTGCATTGGTCTTACAACGACGAAAAAATGCCTTGAAGCCCTTGTCCAGCCGGCGCAGCGCGTCGCGCAGGAAATCTACTGGCACCGCTCGGATACTAGGCATACCTGCTCGTTGTTGCGTCAGCACCTTTTGCTGATCGTATAAGGTCAAGGACTCGCCGCGTCTCCTGTAAGCTTTCTTCCGTTGCTCCAAAGCGCGGTTATAGACACTGCTGCACACCCGACGGAATCGGTCCAATGTAGCTTCTTGCGCCGCGGTCGGATACAGTTTTCGCTCAACCGAACGAAAGACTGTACGCAGTGTGCTATCGGTGATATGCTGGTCAGACATGGCCCACCCTCTGATACAGGGCCGGTCGTGGAACCCGCCGGCACACCAAGCGCCGGCGGGTTCAATCATTTTAGCAAATGCCAAGATAATTTTCAAGGTTCATCGCGCCTTGCGTCGGAACATCTTGAGGGCCATCAGGTAGCCGCACAGCCGCGAATAGAAAACGGGATCGGGGTCGTCCTGCGGCCACTCCGCAGCCCGGCCGCAACCGCAGCGGCAGCGCGGCTTCTTTGGGCCACGACGACGCTGCGGACGTGGCGGCGGTGGCGGCGGCACGTCCTCTGGGTCTGGTTCAAAGAGTTTCACCGCTCGTCCTCCAGGTCTTCCAACACGATCACCGTGCGTCTCCCAGCCGCCGTCTCCGCCCGCTCCCACTCGACCCCGCCCAGGCTGAGCCACACGGCCGAATCATTTTTCAGGGCACCACACGCCACGAGGCTATCGAGGAGCCCCTTCCATTGGGCATCGGGGTCTGTACGCCGCTCGCCAGGCCCGACCGTGATTACCAGCGACACCCGCCGCTGGCCGGTCGCCGGCGGGATGCCTGACTGCTTGAAATAGACGCCGACGAGCTGCTTGTCCGCCTTCGCCAGCTTGACACGGGCGCGGAAGCGGCCGCGCGTGAGTCTATTGAGAGACACCGGAACATAATTGGGCAGAATCAGCTCGTACCTCATGATTTCTTTCGCGGATACTTTCGCGGCAGCGCCTTGCCTTCCGTGACCAACGCCTCCCAGGTCGTGATGCCCTTGCAGACCTTGCGATATTCGCGGCCGTAACAGGGCGTCGTGAGTTCGCAGCATAAGCCGCGGAGCAAGTGGGCTTCCCGCCCGCATTGCATACACGGTAGTTTCTTGCTCACTTGCTGGCCTCCAGCGCCTTCCTGATCTCCTCCGGCAACTCGCTCACCGCCCGCCACGACCCATTCGGGCGCAGCGCCCACTCGAATGCGCCGAACGGTATCCGCCGATTGTAGACTGCCGGTTGGCCCTCAACATCGCCCGCCGTCGGACCGAGCAAGGTCTTCCAGATGACCAGTGTGTGCTTCGGCCTCCAATACAAGATCAGTGGCAGGGGCATAGTTTTTGCTTGCCGTGAACCTTGTCAAGCCCATTAGGTGTCCGATACAATGCCATTGCCCGGCCCATGAGGGAATTCTGTGAACGATCTCGCCTTGGTTCGACTGCTGCTTGATCCCACGTTGACCGTACACGAGGCGTTGACAACCCTGCCGCGCCCCACATTGGCTAGCCGTGGTGGATTATCGCCGGCCGTGCCCACCGTCTCTGGAAAGCCCTCCATTCGGGCTCGGGTCGCCAGTCCTCGCTTCCGCTTCGTTCGGGGCGGAAGAGCATCGCGTGCGGGGTGAATCCCAACCCGAGCATGTCCCGCAACCGCTTCTCTGCCGCCGCCATCGTATCGTCGGGTGTGTCCGGCAGGCCCGTGTAGCCGATCAAGACGTAGCAGCGCAGCCGGTGCGATCTCGCCGTGAACCCGGCCGCGATCAGTCGGCGTGCAGCACTGGCCAGCGTCTCGTAGGGATCGCCTGGGTCGTAGGCCCAGAAGCAGTTCGGCCGCGGCTTCAGGTCCGCCAGGAGTCCGACCTGATAGTCCTTCAGCGAACGCGCCTCAAGCCCGCCCGTGAACTCGACCTGCCGCCCCTGCCTCCGTAGCATGGCGAACACCGCCTCGACGTGCGGCCGTGGACAGGCCAGCAGATTATCGTCAAGGATGTTCCAGCCGTCCTGGATCGGCAGCAGCCGCGGCTTGGGGTCGCGGAGCGGCACGGAGCAGAACGTACACTTTCGCGGACAGCCCCGACTGGTGAATATGTAACCCGGCCGGATGTACCGGCCCGGAACGAATTCAGCTCCCGGATCGCCATGCGGAAACTCCGGCGACCGCCAGCCCACGCCGCCGATCTTCACCGGGGCGACGTGCTGCCACTGTTCCGCGAGCCGCTCCGCCTTCGCACGGTCCCAGGTGAACGTCACACTCACATGCACTTCGTCTGCCTGCGCAAACAGGTCTGGTGGCCCGTCGTAAGCCAATTCGTCGCGTGGAGTCGCCTTTGTGCGATGCGGAAACACGCGGATGATACGCAATCCATCCATCTCATTCTCCTGCCGCTACCGCGCCGGCCGGCGCCTACTTTCGTCCGACGACCCGGGACGGCGCGCCGGCTGCGGAGGCGGGGAGCGTAGCCGGCGCGAACTTATTGATCGCGTCCACGACAGCGCTGCGGCACCAACCGCCCAGGTTATTGTCGTCGACGTCGTACAGCACCAACCTGTCGGCCAACTGGCCCATCCCGTTCGTGAACAGGTGGTCGGCCAACGCCTCGACCCAGGCCGGCGTCGGGGCTGGCTTCTTCTTCGCCATCGGTTCAGTCTCCCATCGCGGCCGGTTGCCGGTCCAGCTTCGGCACCGGCATCAACCCGTCCCGGCGCGCTTGCCACTTCCGCTCCATGGCCCGGATCAACCGGGCCAGTTCTCGCGTCCTGATCCCGTCCTCGTCCCAATGCTGTTGCAAGTCCTCCAGCACGGCACCGCCCAGATAGCCATTGCACTCGCGCATCAGCCACTCGCAGGCGACGGCGCAGTGCTGGCACGTCTTATGCCAAAACATCTCCCCGTCGTGCTTCCCGGCCGCATGGAGGTAGATTTCCCCAGGCGCGATTTGCCGATGACACTCGAAACACTCGTGAGCCTTACGTGCTCGGACGCGCTTCTCGACGTAGAACTCGCAGGGATCAGCCATGTCGGCCATGCACATTACTTTAACCCCCACAAACCACGCCGTTTTTGTTCAAACGGCCCCAGCTTCAGCACTTCCGACAACGACCCCGACGGCACGCCGGTAGCCTCCGTAATTTCGGCACGGCTGGCTGGCCCGTGCTGCGCGAGAAACGTCGCTACCTGCTCACTTCGTATCACCAACGGCAGGCGCGACACGCCTGACGGAACTGACGCCTGTTCTTCAACGGTCACCAAATCAGCGAGCCGGTGCAGGTCTCTAGCAATGCTCTCCAGGGCCACGAGCATGCGTTTGATCTCGTCCAAGAATCAGTCTCCAGGCGGGCATGCACACGGTCCGTAGCCGCCGGCCGGGCCAGGCCCCCGCCAGCATCCCGCCGCTGCGCCGCCGGCTGGCATCTACTTTCGTCCGCCGGATCGAGACTGAGACCGTGCGCCGGCTGGAGGTGCTGGGGGCGTAGTCTCTGCATCAGGACACTACCCTCCAGTGCGGAATCAGCCCCTTGTCCCGCGAATCCAGATACGCCCAGAGATCGTCTGCTGCCGCCTCCAGAGTCGGAAACTCGTTGCGGCCTGGGTAGCCGAAGTCGAATGGCGGGTCGAGCGCCAGGGCCCTTGCAACGCGACCGAAATCGGCATCCGAACAACCAATCACCCATTTGTAAGTCGCGTTGACCACTTCGTACCGACTGTCTCGCCAAGCGAAATCCGGCACATTGCGGGCATAGGCCACTCGCAGGTTCCGCCAGTACAGAGAGATCGAGGCGGCGAATGCATTCTCGCGTCGTTCCCATCGTAGCGCCGCCAGCACCTTCCGGCGAGCGCGGTCCGCCAAGTTCACCAGTGTCTGCTGGCAACCGTGACAGTAGAATGCCCCGGCTCTCGCCAACACCGGTGCATTACAGCAGGGCGAGTAGTTGGGGATGTCCCCGCGGATGCGGTGCGAGTTTTTGGCTTTCAGCATCGGTTCAGTCTCCAGGCGGGCATGCACACGGCCCGCAGCCGCAGGCCGGGCACGGGTCGCCGAAGTTGCGGGGTACAGGCAAGAGGCCATCGTCGAATGATAGTTCAGTCGGCACCATCGCGTACAGTTCCGCGACCTCTTCCGGCCTCACCGGCCGCAGCTCGCCGACCCACTCTGAGCCGTCCGGCTCGCCGCTCTCATAGTCGTAGGTGAGCTGGCACCGGCCCGTGAAGAGGTACAGGCCGGGCTTGTCGCCAGCCCCCATGCCCAACTCCTCTGCGTCCGTGCTGGCATTGCGCACGTCCTTCGCGAGCCAGAAGTCATCGGTTGCCAGGATGCGCCACACGCCGCCCAGGTCGGTGCCGATCAGCGCGCGGGCCAGCGGCCTCGGCTTGCCCGGAACATCGGCAAGGTTTACGCGAGTCATGCTATTTACTCCTGATCGAACCAATTGCCGCCAAAGTCTTCCGGGTTTGCCTCCCTGATCTTCTCCAAGGCAGCAACGACTCGCGGATCGCTGGGATCGACCCCCTCCGGCAACGTGTGCAGGGCTAGGCGAAAGAAGATCGACTTCAAGCCGCCGTCCTCGTGTTGCTCGAACACCGACAGCCAGTCGTCGGTGATTTCTTTCATCATGCCGTCCTGCACGCTCATTGCTGGCCTCCAACTGTCTTGAAACTCGCCCGATAATCGAGCCACCGAACCACCCACGGCTCCGGCATCTTGAAGGGATTTCCCGGCAGCCACCACCACCGGCAGCCGTCCCGCAGATCGCCCTCTGCCAGCCGGTAGCCAGCCGCAGTCAGCCGGGCGACGACGGGGCCAGGCGCGAAGAGGTCGGGCATCGTCACGCTCCAGTCCAGCCGCCTCGTAGAAGTCGGGGTCTTTCTCATCTTCCCACAGAACGGGCACCCAATACTGGCCCAACAAGATCGGCAGGGCCAGTACGGTGCCGACCCTACCAGCGCTGTCCCAGCCTTCCTTGATCCTGACGATCATGCCCCGTCGAAACGCCGGCCTCTTCATCGCTCTTCCTCCTGCTCGCGGCGCCACAGAGTGTCAGACAGGATCGGGGTCTCGAATGCAGCTAGGGCCTCGCGCAGAGGCCGGCAATGTTCGCACTGCACGTGGGAAGCTTCGCCTGGGCCGATGCCGCAGCGCATCCCGACGCCTCCGCAGTGCCGACATAGCGGCCCTTCCTTCGCCGCCTCGTACAGAGCCAGCACGGCACGGCATTCTGATGGCAACAGGGTCTCTCCCAGCGAGCGCAGGTCGTGTATCCTGTTTCCGGCGACCATCAGGCGGTCTTTCAGGGTCATTGGTCTTCTTTCCTCTCGCGGCGCTCCAGGATATCCGACAAGGTCGGGGCCGCATTGATGCCGCGCTTTTTGGCCTCTTCACGCAGGTCACGCCACAGGTCGGCTTTCAGCAGCGGTTCGCCGATCTTCTGCCCAAGGTGGTCGATGGCGTACAGGCCAAATTCCCCTGTGCTTAATCTCTCAATCAGCAGGCGACGGTCGATGCACACCCACACCGGGATGCCGGGCCTCTTGCTCCATTTCCACGAAGTCCATTTCACGGCTCACTGTACCTTCTCGAAATCGGCGATGGCAGGCCCGAGGATGCCGGCGACCGCTTCCGGGTCATCAATGCCGCGACTCAGAGCTGCGGCATGCGCCCGCTTCGCCGCCTTGTACAGCGCCAGCACGGCGCGGGCGTCGTCATTGCTCAACGTCAGGCAAAATGTATGGCCTGCCATGCTGGCGCCGGCTTCAAGGTTCATTTCCAGACGTTCTTTCAGCTTCATCGTCTCAGCCTCCGATCCGGCCCGTCCACCTTCACCATCGTCCCGGCTGCCATCCGTGAGGCCACTGGCCACGTCCTCGATCAGCAGAAGCGATGCTAGCCAGCCGGGATGATCTTCTTGTTGATCGCTGGCCAACCGTTTGACATCCACCCACTCTCGCTTGAATCTCTCCCTGCGCTGTGCTGCCTCAACAAACAGCGATTCCCAAGATGGTTCCACGGCTACTCCTCATAGGGCAGCGTCCCGGCATAGTTCTCGAATCGGCAGTGCTTGGCCAGAAATACCAGTTTCAGCCCGCCCTTGCGGCCGTTGCGGTTCTTGGCCACGTCCAGTTTCACGGTGCCTTCCTCAGTTTTGTCCTGGTACATCAGCCACACCACGTCGGCATCCTGCTCCAGATTACCTGATTCTCGGAGGTGCGACAGTAACGGCTTGTCGCTCGTTTCGGCCGCCCGGCTGAGCTGCGCCAGGTCCAGTACCGGATAGGCCAGTTCCTTCGCCAGCGCCTTGAGTCGGCGGGTCACTTCACCAAGCTCCTCGTACCGATTTCTCGCTTGGCTCGGCACCAGTTGCAGGTAGTCCACCACGATTAGCCGGAGCCCACTCAGGCGCTTCACCCGCCGGGCCGCTGCCGCGATCCCGCGGAACGTCTGCGTGCTGTCGTCGATGTACAGCGGCAGACCGCCGAACTCCTTCCGAGCCGACAGCGCCATCTCGATTTGTTCGGCCAACAGCGACCCGCGTTGCCAGCGGTAGGAATCCAGGCCGGCCTCGGCGACGATCAGCCGTCCCCCCAGGTCGATGTGGCCCATCTCCAGCGAGGCCACGAACACGCCTCCCGCCACGCCCGCGACGTGCCTGGCAATCTGCAAGCCGAGGGCCGTCTTCCCGACCGACGTGCGGGCCGCGAGGATGATGAGTTCCCCATCGCGCATGCCGGCCGTGATTGCGTCCAGGTCCAGTAGGCCCGTCGGCGCTCCGGAGAACCCGCTGGCGTGCCAACGGTCATAAGCGTCCAGCGCGGCCCCTACTGCTTGCGAGGCGCTCACCAGACCGCCCGATCTGACCAGCGACTCGGCCAGCGCGAAGATGCGTCCACTGGCCTCCTCGACCGCTTCCTCGGCCGGTTGCGTCTCGTCGTAGGCGTCCCGTTGGATGTCGTTGCTCAGGTGGATCAGCGCTCGCAGCACCCCCTTGTCGCGGACGATCCGGGCGTAGTATTCCGCGTTGCCGGCAGTCGGAGCCGCATCCCACAATTCGCCCAAGTAGGCATGCCGCCCCACGTCGTCAAGTTGCTTTCGCTCATGCAACAGGTCGGCTAGTGTCACCATGTCAGCCGGTTTGCCGCCGTCGTGTAGCGCAACTAGGCTCAGGAAAATCTTCTGGTGGGCGTCTGTGTAGAAGTGCTCGGCGCGGACGATGGCCGTCACGTCGTCGATCACCCCGTTATCCCGGAGCATCGAGCCGAGTACGCTTCGCTCGGCGTCCATGTTCTGCGGCGGCAGGCGCTCGCTCACTTCGCCTCCTTGGCCTGGGCCTGACGCCGGACCTCTGCCATCATCGCCTCGTCTTCGGCTCGCGCCGCCAGCGTTGCTTTGATCGACTCTTCGCGTGCTGCTGCCTGCTGGTCCTTGTGGTTCAGGTAACTCTGGAAGTACCGCAGCGAACCGTAGAAGTTACGGGCCGCGTAACGGTATTTTCTCGCCTTCTGGTCGCGTTGACACTTGGCTGCCCACCCGTCTGCTGCGTTCATCAGTTCTCTAGCCATGAACCCTTCCATGAACAGCAGCCGCACTACTTCAACGCCACCTTCCGGACCCTCCTCCGGATCGACCATGCGCTGGTAATGATCCACAACGTCAGCGGCCGATTCGACTTTTCCGTTTAGGGGGCATGGGGGACTCTCGGGAGCGGGAGCGGGAGCGGGAGGCTGGCCTAAATCCGCCGATATCGGCCTATATGTACTATTGGCTGCCTTATCATGATTTAGGATGCCATTGTCAGCCTCTTGCCGCCACTCGGCAGTCAGCGCCCGCTGCCTTGGAGCGAACGTCCGCCTACGGGCCTGTCCCTTGGCCCGCCGCTCGACCTCTCTCTTGAGCCTCTTTAGGACGTAATCAGGGGCATGGTCGAGCAGGTCGTGAACGGCGTACTTGCCGTCCGGCAGCGCGTCGAGGAAGCCGCACTCCGTCAGGGATTGCGTCAGCTTGCCGGAAGACCCCGGGTACTGAGCGGCCAGTTCCACGTCTACCGAATCGCCGAGCATCGCCTCACCATTCTCGTAGGCCACGAGCCACATGCACTCCAAGTAGCCATGCACATGAGGCACGGGCTCGTGCAGCACATGCACCAGCCGACGAAACTTCGGGTGTATGTGTAGACCGGGCCGCGCCATCCCTGCCTCTCCGTCAGGATGCCTTCCTTGCTGCACGCCATGCTTCGTATCGCTCGCGCAGGTCTTTGAGGCTGAGAGTTTTCCCGTCAGGGTATTGCCACACGACTACTGGTTCTATGCCTTCAGTTGGAACCGCACCATGCCCGAGACATTCAAGCCCAGCCTTGAAGTCGGCAAAGAAGCTTGGGGCAAATCGTATCAGCCAATCGACATCGCAGATGATCTCACTAGCACTGTACTCTCCGGCCGACGTACAAATGGAAGCGAGAGCCTTCAGATAAACCGCGTCCTTGACTGTCGTGTAGAACGCCGTCAGGAACTCCTCCAGCGCTTCCTTGTTGTCCACCTGCTGTATCGGGTGACAGTCCTCGCAGAGCGTCAAAAGCAGGGCCGCATCGTATTCCCAGGGCTCGTGACCGCGGAGGTAGGTCTTGTGGTGGACGTTCAGCGTGCGATCTTTCGACCAGCAGCGCTGACAGGTCCAGTCATCCCGTTGGAGCACCTCCAGCCGCTTTCGCTGCCAGCGCGGGTCGCGCAGTTTCTCGGCGTACTCGCCCTTGAAGTCGCGGGCCATACGGGTCAGCCTCCCGTAAAAGTTGGCGCTGCCGCCCCGGCAGAATTTCCGGCTGAAGGAGAAGACGCGCGAGGCGGCAGCGGTTTCCAGTTGTTTCGGTTCGTGACTTCAGCCGGACAGAGGCAGCCTTATACCGCGCCGGCCCGCCGCCTGTCAACAGCACCTGACCAATTTTGTTCCCGCCACAGTCGGCCAGTTTCCGCGCACAGGCTATCGCATCGCTGATTCCACCGACTGACCGGCAGTCCCTTTGCGGAACGCCCACGGGCCAGCGCCAGCTCGTCCGGGTGCCCCGCCAACAGACAGACCGTGTAGAGACCGAGCCGGCGCTTGACCATCGCTAGGCGGGCCATCAGGACTTCCGGGATGCCGTTCATCCGGGCCTGCTTACGGCGCTTCTGCGCCCGGAACATCGTGACCCGTGAGTCGGTCCATACCTTGCCGGACCAGCCGTCCGGCAGTGCCTCCAGGCCCTTGACGACGGCAAGCAACTCCGTGAGGTTGTTCGTGATCGTCGGCAACCCGAATTGGTCCGGCGTGACGATGCCGCTGGCCTCCCACAGCACGCCGGATTCGCCTACGTGCAGCGTGGCCCAGGTGCCGCCCTCGGCTGACGGATTTCGGCCCAGGCAGCCGCCGTCTGCGTAAACGGACTCGACTGGCCAAGACATCACGCCTCCTTCGCCACCGACCGGCCATAGTTCGGCCGCGGGTAGGTCGTCACGACGTACATGACCGTCTGGGCGCCGTAGCCGACGAGGCGCCCGGTCCGCTCGTACCAGTTGCCGCCGCGCTTCGACTCGTAACCCAGGATGCGGATCGTGTCGTAGATATACCAGACCTGGGCCACGAGGTCTGGGCTGTATTTACGGACGGCGCCGCACTTGTTGCCGTGCTGCCCATAGCGGCCGATGCGCCTGTCCCTCATGTCGCCTCCGGATCGTGGCCCAGGTGATGCAATATCCCCGGGAGCCGGTCTAGGGCGGCTTGCCGGACGGCTTCGCGCACGTCAGCCGGCAGAGCGGCCATCACGCCGTCCAGCTCCTGACGGCACGCCGGACAGGCTTCGTAGTGGCGCAGGAACGCCGCGAACAGGGACGGCGTGAAGGCTTCTGTGCCGAGGCCGTGCAGGGCCTTGACGTCCTGGCAGGTCATGCGCTATCCTCGGGGATCAGGGCGCGGATGCGGGCCGCTGCCGCCCGGAGGGCAGCCTGGACATCGCCCCGCGTGGCTTCCTTCGTTTCGCACACCTTCGCTGCCCGTTCCAGCGCTGCGGCCTCGGCCTGGTGGATGGCGCGCTGGCAGATCGCCACACCCTGCTCGCGGCCCCACCACTGCGGCGAGTGCAACACCAGAGCGTCGAAGAGTTCTTCGGCAGTCATTCCTGTCCCTCCTGCTGCAAGATCTCTGCCGTCAACGCGCGCACCTGCCGGCGCAGGCGCAGGATTTCCCTCGCCATCAGGACCGCCAGGGGGCGCGGACGCAGGTAGGTCAGGTCCGAGTGGTGGTCGCGGACAATCTGCTCTAGGTCGTCGTCGGACAGCGCTTCCAGCGCTTCGATCCAGGCGTCAACTTCGGCGTCAGTTATCGATCCCACGGTCTCCTCCCTCTCGGCAGCACCATCTTGGCACAGTGAGGCACCGCCACAGGTTTGAACGCGATCAGCCTGCGCCATGCTTCGGTTTCGCTTTCAGCCGATAGCACCGGCTCCCACTGCCCGTCACCGTCGCCCCGGGCCATGAACCAGCCGACCCAGGCACCAGCAGCTGGAGACAGGGCGGGGAGGTCGGGTTGCGGCATGTTACATCCTCATGTTCTTCGCCCGCTGCGAGCAGTTGCCGGGCGTGCAGCCGAATTCCGACCGCGACCTCAGCGGCCATCCGCACTTTTCGCAGCGCGCCGGCTCGGCCTTGTACTCCAGCCTTGCCTTCACCGTTACTACGAACCTGTGCCAGTCCTCGATGTCCGGGTGCTGCACGTCCACGACGTAGGCGTCGCCGCCGGCGAAGTAGCCGATATCCTCCTCGCCGGCTCGCTGCTCGCGCATGTCCTGATCGACCAACTCGCTGGTGAAGAATTCAGCGGCGTCGGCAGCATCTTGAAAGAACGGGACGCCGTAGACCTTGCGCTCAGCCTTTGTCGGCATGCCTTCGGCATCGACTAGGCGGACGATATAGGTTTCACTCCTCATGCCACGGCCTCCTGTGCCGCCTCCAGCGGCATCGCCTTGCTGGTCTGGCGAGAGATCACTTCGTCGCCCTCCGCATGCGCCGGCCGATGTCCGTGCCGGAATGGTAGCGCCGGCAGAAAGGACATCGGTAGGCGTGGAACGGCCGGCCCTCGACTTGCTCACGCTCGCGGGCGTCGGCTTCTGCTTGCTCGCGCGTCTCGAAACTGTTGCTCCACTGGACCGCCTTGATGCGGCAGTGGACTTTGCTCTTGCGGCTCACGCCGTTGACCTCCTCTTCTGGCCTTCCCGTTCCGGCGGCTCAAATCTTGGCGTTCCGCCGCTGGTCACGCAGCCCCAGGTATTCGGGACGTCAGACGGCATCTCCGTGTTCAATTTGTGGACGCACGCGCTGTAGTGTTCGCTATCGTCGGTGATGATGGCCTGCCACTGGCGGGTATCGGGATTCCAGCACCAACCGAGCCACATTAGGCACCTGCTTTCACGAGCCGTGATTCGACGATATCCTTGTCCATCGTGGCGATGTCCACCTGCTCCGCCAGCGCCTTACTCATGCTGGCACCTGCCTGCCCATCGCCCAAAAGGATTGGGACTTATATAGTTGACGCATCGGGCGTCGCCTCTCGCGGGATCGCGCCCGTTTTGCGCACTTCGGGCCAATTCCGAGCGAGCCAGTCGGCATCGCACACGGTTCCTCCGGTCGCTCTAGCCAGTCTCGAAACCTCTTTTAGAGAGGTTTCCCATGCGATTTTGCCGCCGGGAGCGGCAGAGAACTTGAAGTCCTTAAGCCAGACCACACACCACCGCCGTTTCTTTTTCGTCATGATGCGTCACCTATATAAGTGCCAAAGGATTGTAGTTTCATGGCAAGGATCATCGCGTTCAGCCGCGTCCCGTTCGCGCGATTAACCTTGGTATTGACCTTCCTTCCCTTGGCCAGCGGCGTCATGCCGTCGCCGCCGAACTGGCACGAGGTCAGGTCTGCCTCGAAGCCGCCGGGCAAGCGGTTCCAGTAGTGCATCACGCCTTGAACTTTCCCAGAAAGCACGTCACCGCCGAACATGCCCTGAACCAGAACGGCCACGGTCGAACACATTCCTGCCAATGGCGAGACGCCGGGCAGCGGATCGAAACTGTACTGGACCAGTGCGATAATGTCCTGGCGCAGTAGCCGGAGTTGTCCGACCATAGCCTGCTTGTTCACGTCGTCACTCCCTCGCACGCCACCGTTATCTGCCGCCCGGTCAACACCCGCTTGCGACCCTTGACCTCAGCCAGCGTCACTCCGTAGGGTCGCCAGCCGCGACTGCCCCAGCAGCCCGTGAGCCATGTGCGCAGATAGCCGATCAACAGCCGCTCGGCAATCTTCGCCGTCGATCCGCACCCGCAGTCGAAGCTGCGGATTTCCTGACCTCGGCAGGCATGGATGCAGGCTGTCCAGGCCATCGGACTGCCCTCGGCGTTGAGGACTTAAACCGGGTTACTCTCCACCCGAGAAGTCCCCCAGCTGTCTAGCCCGGCGGCTGCCTCAGGCCCCGACATGCAAGGCCCGACTCAGGACAGGGGGCGCCGGGATATGCCGCCGCGTCATCGGGCTGACGAGGCCCCAGCGGCGCTGCACTCATCAATCTTCTTTCGTCGCTTCCTGATTCCGCGCCCACCGCTCGTGCCTCACCGTCTCGATCCAAGCAGCCGTCGCCAGCAGCCCCAACCCAGCCGCTAGTAGCAAACCGGCACTGACCATCGCCCAGGCGACGCGCTCCCAGATTTCCCAGACGGACCAGACTACGATGCCGACGAGCGTGAATAAGCCAACCCAGAACACCAGCAGGCCGAGAGCAGCGAGGCGGTCCATCGGTTCAGTCCTCGTCGGAGACATAGGGGCGATTCTCTGCCGGACAATTCTCATCGAGCCATGCCAAGATGGCCGTCTCTTCCGGTGCCGGCCCGCTAGTGCTGATTTCGGCCATAGCGAAAGCATTCCTGAGCGATTTAGGGATGCGTGGCCAGCAACTGTTGCAGCACACGAAGCTAGGCGCTGGCCGGCCTCGGTAGGTCTTGAGTTCTCCGCAGCCGCGGCAGTAATCCTCGCACATAGACCGCTCCGTGAAAGTGGGGCGGACACAGACGGGGTGTCCGCCCCCGAACACGCCCACAGTCGGGCTTTTCCCAGCCCCAGCCGTGGCTTCACGCTGACTCGACGACCCGCCACACTACCATCCCGGTTCCCCGCACGGTACATACCCGACGCGGCCCCTGCACGATCAGGCCGGCTTGCAATAGGTCGCAACAGCGCCGGCGCACCTCTTGGGGCTCCTTCAACTCGCGCTTCTCGTCTGCCGTGGCCAGTTGCCAGATTTCGATTGCCGTCCTGCCAGGATACCGCGCCACCAGGCCCAGCACGATCCGCCCGTGCCGGTCGCGCCGGCCGCTGCGCGTGTGCTCGGCAGCGGCCTCAGCCGACGTGGACGGGTCGTCGGCGTGGACCACCGGGGCCGTCAACAAGGGACCGTCGAATAGGGTGCGCTGGGTCATGTCGCAACTCCAGCGGCGCGGCGCGCCAAAAGCCGTTCCCAAGTCTGCGGGTTCGCAGCCGGAACGTCCCAGCCGAAAATCGACCCACTGTGCATCGCCTCTCGTTCGGCCTCAGTCACGCCGAGGGCATCGTTCAGTTCGTCCATCAGGGTTCGGGCCTCGTCCCCAAAAACGTGTTCATCGTGAAACCGAACCGGATAGTAACCGCGTTCACCACGGCGCACCATCGTCAGTTGCTTCGTGCTCGGGAGCAAGCAGTAGCAGCGGTCGGAATTTGCCAGGGACATTTCGGTTTCTCCGAATGGGTGAGCAGCGGGGCCGACCAGCCGTCCTGGCTGGCGTCGCCCGGCCCCGCTGCCCGAATCCTCGGGTCAGAATGGGAGATCGCTCCCGGATTCCATCGGGGGATCTCCAGGCAGCGATTCCGCCGGAACCCCACCATCGATGGGCTCGCCCATGTCCAGCGGCTCCGCGACCTGCTTGTCGAGGATCAATTGTTGCGCCAGCGGCATGTCCCGCTCCGGGAGCCAGTTCGTCCGGCCCTTGGCCCGGATCGCCGCGATCAGCTCCTGCTTGCTCACGCCACCGGCCTCGCACGCCGTGATGGCCTGGGCCAGCGTCCAGAGGTGGCCGTTGCCAGCAACGTCCTGGCGCTGGGTCGGGATGCGCAGGCGGACGCCGCCAACTTTCTTGGCCCCGAACATCACGTTGGGGTCGTGGTAGACCTCGACCGGCTTGCCCCGCCACAGGTCCGAGTCGTCCCCATAGGCGGCCTCGCAAGCGAGCCAGGTCGTGTTGTTGAGGATCATCGGCTTCAGGTTGCCACCACGGAAATGCATAACCGGCTTCTCTTCCTCGCCGTGCTCGCTCTTGAGCGTGGCCATGTCCACCTTGTCGATGATGCCGACGCGCGGGGTCTGCACGTCGTCTTTGCTCAGGTAGGTGCTGGGGAAGGCTTGGGAACGCTTCATGGGTCGATTCTCCGTTTGGGGATAAGTTTCATGGCACCAACTCCAGGGCGTCTTCCAGCGCCCGCACCGCTACCTCTTCCCACGGTCCCGGGTCGTCGTCGTACCGAGGCCCGTACCAGCCACCGGGCATGGGCCGCACGTCTAGGCAGATCGTGCAGTAGGGCAGGCCGAGAATGCGCCCCCGGATCGGCAACCACCGATTGCAGCCCTCGCAGAAGGCCGATTCCATGATGTCCTCCCTCAGCGAGAACAGCAGCGCGGGCGTCCGCGGCTCCTCTTCCGGCCTGCCGCCGTAACCGACCGGCAGCGCCTGCCGACGGGCGATATCACCGGTGACCAGACGATGGCAGGGCGGGCAGTAAGCGCCCACGTTACTGTGAGCGTGCGAACAGCGGGCACAGTAGCGCGTACTCATGGGTTGCATCCCACCGACAGACTGTCAGCCGATCAACATGCCCAGCATTGCTCACGTGGACCAGACCCAACACAGATTATCCTAAACGGAGTTGCCTTTCTTGTCAAGGGATTTTTTCGGAATTTCTCTCCTCGGCGCAAGATATTATCCGGCAATGGCTTTCGGCTTCGGCCCCCGCTTCAAGGGCTGAAAATCCAGCACGTCGCGCCGGAGAATCAGGTAGTAAGTCGGGGCGCCCGGCTCGCCGGGCGTCAGTCTGGCCGGTAATCGGCCGCGACGAATCAGATCACAGACCGCCCACCTGCTCCGATTGAGGAGTTGGGCCGCTTCCGCCACGGTGATGTAATCGCTATGAGCCATGCCCGGAATTGTACCACTCGGCATGTGCGAATCAAGTCGGAAATGAAAAACGGCGGCGGCCAGCCGAAGCTGACCGCCGCCCATCGGTGGAGGTTCAGGATTGAAAACCCGCCGGCGCCGGCCCTGTTCAGTCAGCGACGGCGGGCGCGTCGATGCCCAAGTCGTCGGGGAGTGTACCCGCTTGCGGCCCGGCCTGTCAACCCCAATCCGGCAACCGGGTGAACAGCTCCCAGAGCACATCGCGGGCCAGCTGCGGCATCGAGCCAGCCGTCCGCAGCAGCAACTCGCGGAGGGCCGACCAGAGAGCTGGCGGGGGCAGGCGAGGGGACATTAACGATAGAATGCATGGTGGTACAAAAGCCCGTCCGGCCCGCGCACCGACGCCGCCCCGGCGTACTTCCAGTCCCCAAAGACCTCGCAAGCGCCAAACGGCATGTCGGCTGGCCACGCCGCACAACCAGCGCACGGCGACCTGACACCGGCTGGGAGGAAGTCAAAATCAGAGGCGGTGTGGCCTGCCATGCGTCGGGCCGCCCGGTACTCGGCACATGCCCTCGCGGCCTTCGTCAGCCCCTCGTCTTCGACGTAGGCCCGCAGCCCGCGCGCGGCCCGCTGTGCGTTGATGTCCGCCAGCGGCTCGGGTCGCGGCTCGATCTTCCACCGCCACCAATAACCTTGATCCTCATCGGTCCACCGCCAGGGATTGCCGGGCTGCTCCGGCCCGGACGGCTTCGGCCGCGTCGGCTCCCCGGCCAGCACGGGCCAGGACAGGAGCAAGAGAGCGACCAGGGCGAGACTGCCTGTCAAGAATTTCCGCATCAATCAGTCCTCATGATGAACGGGCGACGATTACTTCCTCCCAATCAATTCGGGGCGAACCTCCGATCTACTTCAGCTTCGGCTTCACGGGGATCGGCTCCGCCGGCGCGCAGGTCGCGCAGCCCCGGATGACGGTCCGCTGCCGGACGACGTGCCGCTCGCGGGTGCGCTTCCGTACCCGGACCGTACTGGAACTGGCGCAGCCGCCGCCGCGGTGCCGGCAGCGGGCCTGGGCCGCGTCGGCGACGAACAGGAGGGCAGACAGGACCAGGGCGATGGTGAGCAGCTTGCGCATCGGGTATACCTCGTGAGGAAAGGGAACACGTTGCAAGGGAGCAGTTGTAGCACGGCCAGGATCGCCGGTCAACCCCAAGATTGCGACTTGACTCGCCTACCTCGTCATGATAATATGATCTTCACCATGCGTAAGTCAAGCGAGTTGCGGCAATCTAGGATCAACCTGCTCACGACCGCCAGGGTGCGCCGGCTACTGGAGACGCTGACTGCCAAGCTGACGATACGGACCGGACGCAGACACACAATGACACAGACCGTCGAGCTGGCCCTGGCGGAACTCGCCGAGCGAGAAATCGGCAAGACGAAGTAACCCCGAGGAATGAATGGCACAGACAAACACGAGCGTCAAGCGCATCCGGGTCACCATCAATGGGATGCCGCCGGGCCTGCTCATGAACAGCAAGAACCAGATGGTGCCCGAAGAAGAGCGCGGGAAGGCCACCAAGCAGGCGTCCGCAGAGGAGAAGGCCACGCTGGCGGCGCACTGGACCGGAACCGGTAAGAAGAAGGAACTGGCCCTGCCGTGGGAAGCGCTCTACAAAGCCGTGGTCGCGGCATCGGCAAAGTTTCGCTTCAAGGGACAGGAGCGGATGACGAAGATGGTTGCGGCCACCATCGCCTGCGAGACGGACATGATCCCGCTCGGCACGGCCGATTTCCGCGTGGACAGCCGCTGGGGTCGCGTCCCGCCCAAGACCGGCGGCATGGTGATGATCCACCGGGCGCACCTCGCCGAGTGGCAGGCGACCTTCACGCTGATCGTGGACGACGAGTTCTACCCCGCAGAGAAACTTCAGGAAATCTTCCGCGTGGCCGGGAAGCTCGTCGGCATCCTGGCCAACCGCCCCGCCAACCAGGGACCATATGGGAAGTTCACGCTGGAGGGCTGGGAACCGCTCGACTAGCAGCAGGACACTAAGACACCGTGCAATGCAGTGATGTAAAGTGCCGCTATGCTTCGCTGTGTCTTGCGAAGTAATGATTCGTAATGCGGTGCTATGTAAAATAATGGTTCTTTTCCCAAATGGCAACTGGTCAGCAATACACGATGACTCATGCCATGTCATGTAAATCGCGTTCAGCAATGCGTTGTGACGTAGCGCTATGCTATGTAATGGTTTCAAACTTCATTATCATCTTCCAGTGAATGACGTATTGCTGTGTACTGTCTGCCATGTGTTGTGACGCCGTGCAATGTGATGTAATGACTACTTCCACTCGCCGCCTGAATGCCGAGCAGCAGGCACTCCTCCTCCAGTTTCTGCCCCTGGCGAACAAGGAGGCGTCGCGCTTCGCCAAGACGGCCGCTGGCCAGCGGATCGGCGACCGCGACGAGTGCTTCCAGTTCGCCTGCGTCGCGCTGGCCGAAGCCGTCCTGAGATTCCGAGAGGGCGAAGGGGTTAAGTTCATCACATACGCGACCAAATGCTTGCGCCTCCAGTTCCGCATATTTGCCAAACAGGACCGCCTGATCTACGTTCCGCCCGGCGTTCAACTGGCGCTGTTCAAGCGGCAAAACCAGGGCGAAGACGGCACCTTGAAGGATGCCCTGAAGGCACTGAGCGTGCAGCAAATTCCAATGATGAGGGACAAGCGAGATGAAGATGAAGCATCGCTCCCAGATCGCAAACGGCAAGACAACGACATGACTGCTGTGAAGCGAGTCCGGACCGCCCTGATGAAACTCAGGCCGCGAGACAGGCTCATCGTCGAGTGCAGCTTCGGCGTGAACTTCCGGGAGATGATGACCGATAGAGAACTAGGTCGCCTCCTGGGTCTGTCCCACCAGCGCGTCCAGCAACTCAAGATACAGGTGCTGCACCGATTGCGCGAACTGCTAGAAGCGGACCCGGAGAACTGCTCTTGACGCCGGTATTGCTATCCATCGAACAAGTCGAGTACGACTCCGCCTACTTCCCGCGGGAGAGTATCGACCTCGACGTCACCGTGGCCAAGTACACCGAAGCTCTGGTCCACAATCCCGACTTCCATCTCCCTCCCATCGTTGTCGTGAAGCGCACCGGCCGAACGCCGCCCTACATCGTCCTCGACGGCGTTCACCGGCTGCTGTCGTATGTACGAGCCGAGCGCAGCGCGATCCCGGCCCTCGTCGAACGCCTGCCGGAAAGCCAATGGTTCGCCCGCTCGGTCGAACTGAACGCAGCACATGGCCGACCGCTCACACAGACGGACCAGCGCATCATCGTGCGCCGCCTAGAGTCCGACGGGTGGGCCATCGACAAGATCGCTGGGCTCCTCAAGGTCAGGGCCGACACCATCTTGCTGCTGCGCGGCAGCTCGGAAAGCGGCAAGATCACCACGCATCCGAAACCTGTCCGCCCGAAGTCGGCACAGTACGAGCGCGGCGCCTTTGAGCGGCTGGCACGAATCGTCGGCAAGCCACTGCCGAAGAGCCGTTCCGGCACACGTCCCACTAATCGCCGGGAAATTGACCGTCAAGAGAACTTGAGCAGACTGGCTGATGCAAAATCCCTGACAAAGCTGGTTGTAGAATCAGGTGCTGCCGAGAAGGATGATAAAGTAAAGGAGGCACTGCTGGACTTGGCCGAAGTAGTCAACGCTGCCGTGGCAAAACTGCAAAAAAGCAAAAAGTGAACCCACCCGGCGCGGCGGTGGCGGGAACGGGTACAGACAGCACCAGACCGACTTGCCGCAGTAGTAGCCGATTCCAGGAAATGAACACGCCCACCGGCTTCTTGCCGGTGGGCTGACGCATCGTGCCCCGCCCGCAGCGTACAGTGCATGGGACGCCGTATACGGGCCATCGTGGATTCATCGCTTCGGCGCCTGGCCGCGATGTCAGTCAGGCGCCGAACTCACTTGTAGGCGAACGCACCGATACCGAGGTGCTGGCGGCTTTGCTGCTGAACCTCTTCGGCGGCTTGAGTTTAGCAACAGGACGCCGGAGTTTAGCAACAGGCAACGGCCTGAAGATGTGGCTATCCGACCGCAGATTCAGCGCCTTGGTTTGGCTGGCCATCCCCTTGGACCTGCTGGGCGACTTCGATGATGATAGGGTAGGACTGGCTCAACCACGGACCCTGCTTGTCGAATGATCCCAACGGTGGCATCAACATGAAGACCTATGCATCGATTGATATATACGGCAACGGTATCATCTGGCTTGATGTGATTCTCGATGGCAAGCGAATTACTCGTATGCCATTCAACATCTCGATTCTTCGCGCGGAGGTGCCTCCCGTAGCACCCACAGGACATTGAAGCTAGGATGACCTGATGATTGACGTGATCGAAACACCGGAACCGGCGTGGCTAATGGACTGGAGTATATTGACCAGCAAATCCTTCCAATATCGGTCGGCATCTGGTCGCAAGCGAAAAACCAGGCTGAAGGACGTGGCGTCATTCGCCGGATTGCTTACTAACTGAACATCGCTAAAAATGTCGCCAAGCCTGTAATGTCGCTCTATGCGCCTTTCAGTTCCGCTAGGGAATGATCTTGCAATGTCAATATAATCGTTATCGAGAACAAGTTTCTCTCGCGCATACTGTTCAACGGCGCGCACCCTCTCCGGCGATTCACAAGTAATTACACACGTTACGACATGAGCGTCTCTTTCCATTGGACGATTCACCGCTATTCTCTGAACGTCAACGTGATGTTCTTCATGTTTTCGTTTAGAACTGGAAAACTCATGGGGAGAAACTCATAATCCATTCCTTCTTGCCCTTCCCATTCCCAAGGATGCTCCCATGCCCAAGGGTAAGGAGTCTCGGTCAAGCAGCCGTTGATTACAACGATGGGGAGGTCAAAGCTCAGTATCACCCGCCTACCACTTCCCACCAAAGCCACCTGTGAAAAGCAATCGGCTCGGGCAACGTTAAGGGTAGTCCAAAACTGGCCCGTCCCGAACTCCTCGGCTTTTTCTCGGTCTACCCCGTAAGTCACAAGGCTCTCACCCATGTCCTCAAACGTGCCGTGATGAAGGCGTACCCATCCGCTCGCGTGCGGCATAGTGCAAACAGTCGAGGCTATCGTGTACGAAAGGGCCATTGCGCTGTACCAAGGTGTTCGCGGCCGGTCGGCGATTCTGTTGAGCGCCTGAAGCCAGATGCCGCGCAAGGTATGCTATCACCACGGGTCGCTTGCCGCCAGTGGTGACCATTGCCGACGTGGGCATGAGGATCATGGGCAATAAAGCCAGAAGATGCGAAGTATTGCAACAGGTCCAGCCGGTATGGCAACAGAATGTTTGTGTACGCATGTTTAGCAACAAAGCCGGTGCTGGCACTTGATGCAGCGACAATCAGCCCTGTGCGGCAGAAGACATCACCCGCCTTGGCCGATCATCATGGCTTCACCTGCCGCGCCGGCGGAATATCGCCAGCATGATGCAGCCCAATCCGTCGGCCGCAAAGCACAGCGTCAGCTCGAAGGCCCGCCATGCCGCCGACAGGAGCCAGGTCAGGATCGGCATGGCGGGCTCCCTTCACGCTGTCGGATTGGCCGCGACGTGGGCCTGGATCGCTGCCACCACGCCGTTCTTGGCTATCGCCTCCTCCGGGGTCACGGCCGGAGCCGCCAGGATGCAGGCCAGAATGTTGCTCCAGCCGCTTTGCGTCACCAAGCACTGGATGACCTTCTGCGCGAGCGGACTGCCGGCAATCTGCTCCAGCAGGGCCAGGATTTTCTTCAGCAACGCCATGTGGGACTCCTCGGGTTGGAAAGGAAGGGGCCTTGAGGGTTGGGTCGCAGTGCTTCCTCTTTCCCCGCCGGCCCCATCGGTCACATCGAGGTTCGCGCTCGTTCGCGCCCCCGAGATTGGATCACCCCCTTTCTTTGGCAAGGGGTTGGGCAGCGCGCCACTCGGGGGAGTTGGCAAGTCCCGGCAGCGCGCCGCCCGAGGATCACGGTATGCCGTTCTCACTCTTCAAGGCGGCGAATTCGGTTCCGGTTGTCGTCAGCGATTCATCCTTGATCGCCGCCTTCACGACTTCAGCATCGTCGGTACTGGATGTGGCGCGCCGGCACCGCCGCGTCAACATCAGATCGCTCAACTCCGGTCGCTGAGCCAGCGCCTGCGCCGGGCTCATGCCGCAGAGGCCCAGCGCCTTGAGGAAGGCGAGGATGATGTCGAGGATCGTCTGCTTGCTCACGGTGACGCCGGCCACCGCGCAGTTCGCCACGATGCTGTCGGCCTTGGCACTCGTAACAGGCGTGTCCGCCATCTTGTTACTCCAGAGGTTGAGCCCTCGAACCGAGGGCAGGTATTCAACGTCAGCCCCGAACCGAACAGCCCCCGGCGCCGATCCTATCCCGGAACAAAGGGAGGACCGTGCCTCTGCTCTCCAACGAAGCCACCGGAGGCTGAATCCAATCGGGCCGGTATCGCCACCACACGCCCTCGACGACATCGAAGGTCCAATCCCCTCGGCCGTCAGTGCAGGGCCGCGTGTCACCGTGGCGGGGCTTCGCGGCATTGGCACAATCGGCGAAGCAGTAGTCGCCGGGATGCCCCGGCGTGCAGAGGCAATTTGCAGAACAGCCGCACGTCGTCTTCACTGGCGGGGCCGCGTTCTGAGCCTCCAGCTGTCGCACAAGGGCCATGAAGTCGTCATCAGCCCGTACCTGTCCGCAAGTCAATAGACACACGATCAGCAGGACCATCGCCGCCACCTGCTTCAGGGCATTCAAGTGAGCTTCGATGACTGCGATGCAGACGCGAATGGTCTGCTTGGCACCTTCTACGCCGTTGTGTTCGCTAGCCGCCTTGTAGGTGTCCACCATGCGAACCTCGATGGCAATGTCGGTGATGAGAGCGTGCATCTCATCGCATCTTTCTTCGGTAGTCATGGCATTACTCTTTCTTTTTGACCGCGGCCTTGAGCAGTGCCTCGACCGCCCGCTTCAGCTCAGCATTGTCGGCCTTCAACGCCTCCAGTTCCTTCTTCACTCCGTCGTCCTTGGCCGGCGGCATCGGGGCCGCTGGCGGACAGGGAGCAGGCGACGGCATTGATTGCCCCTTACTCTTGCTGAGCGCGTCCAGCAACTCCTTAAGGGTCATACCCTTATTGATAAGGACCGCTCCGTTACCAGCGTTTACCGCGTCCACGAGCTGTTGAAGCGACATTCCCCCGGTGATGACCAGCGCCCCGCTCTGACTGTTCACACTGGCCACCTGGTCGGGCGTCAAGTTTATGTTGACCGGCCCACCAGGTCCAGGTGGAGGTGGGGGTGTCGTTCCGACCGTGATAGTCAGCGCCCCTGTCCCGCTACCACTCGCATTTGTGGCCGTGAGTGTAGCCGTGAAAGCCCCAGCCGCAGTTGGCGTGCCCGCAATCAGACCTGATGGCGGGTCAATCATCAGTCCGCCAGGCAGGCGTGTGGCCGCAAAGCCCGTCGGAGCACCACTGGCTGTAACCTGGAATGTGAAGCCCGTACCTACCGTCGCCGTCGCCGTTGTGGCGCTGGTGATAACCGGCACCGTGACTGGCGGGGGAGGAGGAGGCGTCACCGAAGGGGCCAGGAGCCAGATGGGCTCAACGATTTGCGGCACGGCTGCGTAAGCAATCCAACAGTAGCCATTCTCGCCCCAGCTCGTGCCCCAATTATTCCGGCAGTGGATGGCCCCGGTCGTCGTGACCTCGTTACCCTCCAGGGTCTTCATTTTGCCTTGTTTGTTGTCATCCCAGCCCACTTCCGTAATGGCGTGATCGATGTTATTACCGAGACTCGTAATAACACCACCGGAGTAGTTGTTGAAGCTGCTGGCATCGAGCGCGATTGACAACTGCCCATAGGTCATTAGGGCCGCTTTGTGTTGATCGAGCGTGGCTGGCCCCTGCCCCTGGTCCCCGGCGACGTAGCCCCAATCCTTGAGCTGCCACATCTTGGCGCCGGACTTCAGCTGGCACTTGCCGGGACTTGCCGTGTAGGGGCCGTAGTCGCTCTGCTTGTTGCCGGCCTGATCGACGTACTTCTCAGCGGGGAAGCCCTGGGTCTTGCCGAGATCGATGACCTGGGCCTCGTCGCCGCCGTTGCACCCACCTTGGAAGTAGCCGCAGTCCAGGCCGCACTGGTCAGAAATCTTGAAGCTGCCGTCGTTCTTGCCCCAGCCGGCCTTGATCCAGGCGCCGGTCATGGCGTCACAGGCCGAAACACCGTAGCAGTCCCCGCACTGGCCCTGGTCCACCACGGGGCCGACGATACCCAGCGTCGTGCAGTCGAAGACGGCCGGTGGCGTCACCGTCTTCGCCAGCCACTTCATCAGGTAGCCGTGGCGCTTGAAGGCCGCATCGTGAAGTTTTTTTCTCTCGGCCGGCGGGAGCGGGACGTAGCCTTTGCCTCGCTTGAATTCCGTCTTCGGCTTCTCGGCCGGTTTCTCCTGCGCGGCCGACGGGACAGCGACGATCAAAAGCGGCAGCACGACCAGCAGGAACGTGAACCACGAACGGGAAAGGAATCGGAGCATGTTGAGCCCTCTGAAAATGTGTCAGGCTAGTGTACCTTGAGCGTAGAGAATTTCAAGATTCGGCGACGACTGCCTTCCTCATCTGAGAATATCGATGGGCTCCTCAAACCCGGCCGCTTCTGGGTGCCCGCCACCACCGCGCCGTCGGGCGACCTCGCTAACGTCGATCCCGCCCTCGCGGCTGCGCAAACTCCAGATGCGCTTGCCGTCGCCCTGAATGAAGAAAGTCGCTGAAAACGGCCGGTCTTTGGCAAGTTGCTCACCGATCTCGGAAATCAGCATCGTGGCGTTCGTGCTCAGCACCTTATAGCCGTCCATCTCGATCTCGACGGCGTTTCGACAGGCCGTATCCACCTGCTCCTGGCAGTATCGCAGGATGGCCTCGCCCTCCGGCAGCAGGCGCTCGCACAACTCTATCGGCGACAGGCTGCCGAAGGTGTCCCACTGCTCGAACGTCATCGGGTAACTGCGGATGGCGGCGTTGACGGCCCCTTCGGGACACGGCACCCGCCGTCCCTGCATCTCTGTTGGCATGTTATGGCCCTACCACCTTGCTCACCACCGCCTCCGCCAGCAGCACCAGCGCCAACACGGCAGCCCCAATCAGCAGCCCGCCGGAAACGACGCTGGTGACGGCCAGCGCGATCCGTAGCGGGCGGCGCAAGGGGTGGCGACGGATCATCGACGACTCTCGCGACGGTATGCAGGCGACCTCCATAGCCTGAAGAGGCAAAGCCACTTGCGCCGGACATCATGGTGATGCCAGCCGCGACGCACCAGCCAGGCGTGCCACTTCTCAAACATGATTGTTTCTTCGCATATGGTCGGGCCGGTCCCGCGCTCCAAATCGGTGTCCAGCCAAACCCGGAGCGACGGGCCGGCCCGTCGTGTTATTCCAGCGACTGTATATAGGCGACCAGTTCCGCCTTCTGAGCCGCCGTCAGGTTGGATTGCCGATTGACGTACCGGATCAGCAGCGCGCCGACGACCGCGCGCCACTGCGGCGGTACGGCCCCCATCACGATGGCGATGAACTTCTCCTCGCGGGCCACCACCGGATCGGGTTGCGGGTTGGGCACCGTCCCGAGCGTCACCGTCACGGTCGATCCCACCGGCAGTACGGCCCCGGCCCCGGGCGATTGCGCGACCACAAGCGCCGACGGAGTGCTGGTCTGTACCGGCGCGATGGTGAGGTTGACGCCGGCCAGCGCCTGCTTGGCAGCGAGCCAGGTCATGGCGATCAGGCTGGGGACGGTCGCGGTCGCGGGGGGCGAAGGAGGTTGACTCCCGCCCCCGAGCAGCGCCTGCGCCAGCCCAGGCCCATTCGGGCTCCCGAGGCCGGTCGCCGGGTCCCAACCGACCGTGGATGGCGCTCCATTCGACCCGGTCGTGATGTCGTGCCAGGCCGTCGCCTGCGCACCGTACAGCGTCGGCCCCAGGACGCTGATCGTCCCGGCCGGCACTTGGCTCTTGCAGGCCGCGACGTAGGCCGCCGTGAACGGGCAGCTCGCCGACGTGCCGCCGACCACTCCCCAGGCCCCGCCGTCCAGAATCTGCCAGCCCGTGTTCGGGTCAGCGTTCGCGCTGCTGTCCGGACAGCCCTTGCCGTTGTTCCCGGACGGCACCACGCCCTGTTGCCAACCCGGCCGAGCAGTCACGAGGTCGTACCCGCCCCCGCCCCCTTCGTCTCCGGGCAGCCCGTCGCCCCACGCCTTCTCGCTGGCGATGGTGCCGTCGGGATTCAGCGTCAGCGCCGTGCCGCCGATGGCCCAGACGCGAGCCGAGCCGCACGGGTAGTCGCACGTCGGCGTGTTGGTGCCGTCGTCCTCGCTGTTGTCCCCACTGGCCGCAAAGACGCTCACGCCCTTGGCCAGCGCAGCAGCGAACGCCTGCTCAGTCACAGTCCGGTCGCTGGTGGCCCACTGTTGCTCTGGTGCTCCCCAGGAAATCGAGATCGTCTCGCACCCATCTGCCACGAGTCGGTTCGTGCTGTCCGCGATGCCGGTTCCGCTGTTTGGCGCAATCGCCACTTCGATCTGCGCCGCCGTGCCGGTGCAGTAGTACCACGTCGCCGCCGTCAGCAGCACGTCGAGCATGTTCTCCGTGTCGGCCCCGCCCGGATCGGCCACCGGCGTCGAGCCGTCAGTCGTCACGACGTTGACGGTCGGAACCGGGATTCCCCACGCCTGACAGGCGCCGGTCACGTCTGCCATGCTGACCGCGCCACCCAGGCTGACAATGCCCAGCTTCACCCCCCGGCCACTGCCGAACTTGCGTAGGCTGTATGCCTGCGCGACCTGGAGCGGTGCCAGGCTACCGGGCGGGAAGCTGGCCCGCGCGTGCGGCACGCGCTGGGGCAGGTGATGGACGGGTCGGCGAAAGTACGGGGCAATCGGTTGCATGTGTGATACCTTATGGTTGTGAAAATTAGTTGTCATCCGATTCCCGCAAACAGCGGCATCGTGTCCGGCACGGCAGTTTCCAGTTCCGCCAAGCGCTCATCGGCCCACGCCCGTCGGCACGCCACCGCGTACCAGTCGGGATCGCGCTCGATCCCGATGTAGTCCCGCCCCAGCTCCCGGCAGACCTCCCCCAGCGTGCCGCCACCGGCGAACGGGTCCAGCACCAGCGCTCCAGGACGCGACGACACGCGGACGATATGTGCCAGCAACGGGATCGGCTTCGCGCAGGGATGCTTGCCCGCCTGGGCCTGCACGGTCGGGAAGTCCCATACGTCCGTGTAGGGTACGTCCGGCGACACGCAGAAGAAGCGGCGCAGGTCTTCGTAGTCGGCCCGCAGGTATTCGTAGTCGGCCCGCAGGTCTTCGTAGTCGGCCCGCAGGTCTTCGTAGTCGGCCCGCTTCTGTTTCGTCTGCTCAAATCGTTCTCGCGGTGCATCGTGGAAGTCAGCATAAGAAGGCGCAGGACGA
>Ga0187803_10000161_pt1 | contig 27755 bp, 16 predicted proteins | sample NC_wetland_sal_i_2_FD_132425 | JGI IMG/M metagenome (GOLD analysis project Ga0187803, IMG submission 132425) | Wetland sediment microbial communities from Neuse River Estuary, North Carolina, USA - Control_3 | ecosystem: Environmental > Aquatic > Freshwater > Wetlands > Sediment | place: USA...
GTGCACCTGCTGCAGATCTGGATTCTGCCCGACAAGCAGGGCTACGAACCCAGCTACGAGCAGAAGAGCTTCGCGGAAGCGGAGAAGCGTGGCCGGCTGCGTCTGATCGCTTCGAACGACGGCGCGGAGGGCTCGGTGAAGATCAACCAAGACGCGAAACTATTCGTCACCCTGCTCGCGCCCGGCGAAGAAGTCCGCCATGCGCTGGCTGCGAAGCGTCATGCGTGGCTCCAGGTGGCCAAAGGTGAAGTAGAACTGAACCGCCAAAAGCTCCAGCAGGGCGACGGAGCCGGTGCGAGCGACGAGAAACAGCTGACGATCAAGGCCGCCAAAGACGCCGAAGTCTTGCTCTTCGACTTGGCCTAAGCACAGTGATGAAAGGACGGGCGCCAACGCCCGTCCAACGCGGTCGAAGGGCCGGTGATTCGCGAAGTGACTAGATCACGGGGTTGTGAGTGATATCGGGATGTTACGCCAACTACGTAGTTGAGGTGTCTAATACCATGAGAGCGCCCCATGACTCACGAAAAACGGTTCCACAGAATACTGCCGATCGCACAGGTCGTCCTGGCGGGTGTTTTTGGAGGTTTAGGGCTTTGGCAGCGAAACCAGATCTTGAGCCACGATTATCTGTTTGGGATCGGGTGGAACACTACCGCTAAATTCCATGTGTGGCCGTGGCCTTTCAAATTCGCGGTGGTATCAAATTTTCCTGCGTTTCTGACGGGTTTGCTCCTATCGTGGCCTATTGGTGCGCTGTGGCCTGACTTGCATGAGGCCGCGCAATGGGCCCCCTCGCTGCTGTTCGTGTTGGTGCTCTGGTATTGGATCGGTTCGTGGCTGGATCGGCGCTGGGGTTCGATGGAAAAGACTCCATGGGTGCTCTTAGCAGTCTTTACTGCTGCCTGTCTCATTGGAGCGTTGATTCCGATCGGCTATGTCGGTTATCTCCCCTACGGGCTATTGGTGTGGTTAGTTGGAGCAGCCGCATCACGGCGAATGGCAAAGCAATCGCCGCGCCAGTCTTCTTGACGAAATCAGGCGTTAGCACTCACAACCCGCGACGCGAGTGCGGCGGCCTGATTCCCGCCACGCCCATCAGTCGTCCGGTCACGCTCTTGTCGGCCCGGAAACTGAAAAACAGCTCGGGATGGCAGGCCGTGCATGGTGCCGACGCATCAATATTTTTCGCCGGTACGCCAGCATCGAGCAGTTGCCGCCGGTTCGCCTCTACCAGGTCGAGAAACAACTTGACTGGCAACTCGCTGTGTCCGGGGGCGCGGGCCGTCAAGAACAGGAGCGGATACTTTTCGCGCACCGGGTCCGACTCCTTGACCTCGCGAAAAAGGCTTGCGCCATAAGCGAACTGCGCCTCAAACCGGGCGCGCACTTCTTCGCCCACTTCGTAGCAGCAGGCCTGGATTCCCGGGCCAATCGCCACCGCCAGATTTCGCGGATCGCTGCCAAAATGCTTGCGCATTTCGCCCACACCTTTTTCCACGATCCGCTTCGCCGTCCCGCGCCAGCCCGCATGAAAAACGCCCACCGCACGCCGTTTGCGATCCACCACGATGACAGGAAGGCAATCGGCGGCCTGCGCCGCCAGCAGCAATCCAGGTGTATCGGTGATCAGACCGTCTCCTGCCAGCGGCCGCGCGGGCAGCGCGTCAACGCGGTGGATCAAGTCCGAATGAATCTGCCGCAGCGTGATCAGCGGCCAGCTTCGGCCTCCGTTGAGCGCGCCGAGTTCGGTGAGAAAGAGAGCGCGATTCTGCTCGACCGCGTCGCGGGAGTCGTGCTTGGTGAATCCGAGGTTGAGCGCATTTCCTCCGTAGCAACGCGACACTCCGCCGCTGCGGGTGCTAAAGGCATGGACAAGCCAGGGAATCTTGGCGAGCTGCGCGGAGTGCAGGAGTTGGACTTCTTTGTTACTAATGATCCTTGTCACAACTTTTGAGGGTCGGTCCTCGAACTATGTTTACTATTGAGTATATAGTTACTGATTGGTACCCTACCCCCCCCTTTACCCCGGTCTAATGAAATTAATACCTTAGCGAGAAATTCCCGGCAGATCTTTGAGGAACAAGGACTTATAGGCAAAGTCTTGAGCGCGTGGGACTCGGCAGCAAGAAATGCCCTATTTCTCGACCATTCTCCGCAAAGTATTCCGGATAAAGGACTTATTATTAAAGTATTGCGGAATAAGGGGTTATATGCCGACCTTTCGCCCTTCCTCCTTGTCTTTGTTCGCTATAAGTTTATTTTAGCATGTGATGTCAAGGGGCATTGCACGCAGGTGAGGGAATGAACTCTTGCCCATTGGCCGACGAAAATCTTGACCACAAAGGACACTAAGGCACACGAAGGACTTTATCCTGAGTTCCATCTGGTGGCGTCATGCCGGGAGCGCGGGCGAGCGAGGGATCGGCTTGGTGGCAGTTTAGGCAAAACGACAGCTTTGGCCTTGACGCACCCTTGGCCGGAGAGCATGATCGGCTTGTCCGGCGCGCCTTACTCCTCCCCTAGCAAGCGCCCGATCCGCGCCGCCGAGCCGAGCTAGGGTCGTCCTAGCTTGCCTGGCTCCCCTCGCAGAATTGCTGTTGCGCCGGAGGCTTTATGAAGTCTTTCCGCTTCGTCTGCACATTCTTCATTTCCCTGTTCGCCATTTTCTTGATGACGCTGGCCGCGGCCCAATCCACCCCCTCAGCCCACGCCGATCAACCGAAGGCCCTTCCCGGCGCTCAAAAGCAGCCCGCCGCTTTGGCGGTGCAACCGGCGAGTACGGACCAGCCGTCCACAAAGCAAGCAGCCGTTGACTCCGAGCACATATCTGCGAAGCGCTTCCAGGCGAACAAGCTTGCCGCGGATCCGGCGGGCGCTACCCAGTTCATTTTCTTACCCGAGGTATCGTACAACTCGGGCGGATACACTGCCGTTTCGGTCGTGATCGCGGATGTCAACGGCGATGGCTATCCCGACCTAGTCGTGGCCAACTGGTGTGCGAGCTATTATAGCTGCGGCAATGGCGGCAATGGCGGCGAAGTGAGCGTGCTGCTGGGGAATGGCGACGGCACTTTCCAGGCCCCGGTCAGTTACAGCTCCGGCGGGCTCTACGCGTTCTCGGTCGCGATCGGGGACGTGAACGGCGACGGCAAGCCGGATCTGGTCGTGGTTAACGCATGCCCCAGCGGCTCTGATTGCAGCGGTTCCCCTAGCACAGGCGTGGTGAGCGTGCTGCTGGGCAACGGCGACGGCACCTTCCAGTCGGCTGTCACCTACAGTTCGGGTGGGTATTGGGCCAGGTCGGTCGCGATCGCGGATGTCAACGGCGATGGCCATCCCGACCTAGTCGTGGCCAACGATTGTGCGAGCTATGGTAGCTGCGGCAATGGCGGCGTAGTGACCGTGCTGCTGGGCAATGGCGACGGCACTTTCCAGCCGCCCCTCGGTTTCAGCTCGGGCGCAACTGATGCCACATGGGTGGCGGTCGGGGACGTGAACGGGGACGGCGAGCCCGATTTGGTCGTGGCCAACGAATATTCGCTCCCGACCTACTTTGGCGCAGTGGGCGTGCTGCTGGGCAACGGCGATGGCACCTTCCAGGCTCCCGTCACTTACAGCTCGGGTTGGTATAATGCCGATTTGGTCGTCATCGCTGACGTGAATGGCGACGGCCACCAGGATGTGGTCGTTGATAACGGCTGGCGCGACGACTGCTCCCAATACTACTGTGCCTCAGTGGGAGTGCTGTTAGGCAACGGCGACGGCACCTTCCAGCCGGTCGTCACTTACAGTGCGGGTGGGGATACGGCCGCGTCGGTCGCGGTCGCTGACGTGAATGACGACGGCCACCCTGACCTGGTCGTGTCCAATTTATATCAGAGCGGATCCGACTACTACTACGGCAGCGTAAGCGTGCTGCTGGGCAACGGCGACGGCACCTTCCAGTCGGCTGTGAGTTTCTACCCGGGTTTCTTTAATGCCTACTCGGTGGCGGTCGGTGACGTCAACGGCGACGGCGAACCGGATCTGGCCGTGGCTGGATCGGGCTTCGAAAGCTATGAAGGCACAGTGAGTGTGCTGCTGAACAACGTCGGCGCTCCACCCACAACCACTTCTTTGGTCGCAAGTGTGAATCCCGTGGATATTAACCAGATGGTTACCTACACGGCTACCGTTGCGACTCCATCCGGCGCGAGCGTAAATGGGACGGTGAGCTTCACGGACGGGTCCAATTGGGTAGGGGGCGGAACCCTTGTGAACAATCAAGTGTCGTTGAGTACCTCGTATACGATCCACCAGGTAGGCACGCACGTCATCGCCGCCACCTATTGGGGTGGTCTCCACAGCGGTTTCGGCAGCCAGTCCTCCCCGCTCACCGAGTATGTCCGGGACGAGGTAACGAAAACGGTGTTGACCACGTCGGGATCGCCCTCCTACATCGGCCAGCCGGTAACATTTACCGCGACGGTGACGTCGCAGTCCGGCAAGATTCCGGACGGCGAACTGGTGACGTTTTACGACGGGAAGACGGTGCTGGGCTCGGTGGCGCTGGCGGGCGGCAAGGCGGCATACACCACTTCAACCCTTTCCGTGCATTTCCACTACATCACGGCAATCTACGCAGGAGACAATACGTTTGAACCGAGCAAAGGGACTGTCGGGCAGGCAGTGGAGCTCTACCCGACCACGACGGCTCTAAGTTCGAGCCCGAATCCTTCGAAACATGGGCAGCCTGTGACGCTGACCGCGACCGTAAGCTCAGGAGCTCCCGGCGGACCGACCGGCACAGTGACATTCAAGAACGGCGCCGCTTCATTGGGGAAAGCGACGTTGAGCGGAGGGACCGCTACTTTAACCACCACGAAGCTGCCAGTGGGAACGCTGACCCTCACGGCGAACTACAGCGGAGATGCGCAGTCGGCCAAGAGTTCGGGAACGACTACGCAGGTGGTGAACCCGTGATGCCGTGAATAGAGACTTTATAACTTACCGGGGGCTTTATGAAATCCGAGCGCTTCGTTTGGTGGTTTTCCGTTTTCGTTGGCGTCATTTTCCTGATGGTGTTGGCGGCGGCGCAGTCCAATCCCACTTCGGTTGCTAACCAACCGAATGTTAATCAGCCGAGTCTAAGTGCCTCGGCCGCGTCTGGTGTGCCGCAAGACTTACCTTTCGGGCACGGCAGAACGCAAGGAGCTAAGACCGCGGCACGCTCAAGTAAGTCGCAAGCTTCGGGGCTAAACCTTGCGCCTCCGGTGGCCTACGATTTGGGTGGGGTGGGCGCCAATGCAGTTGCCGTGGCCGATCTGAATGGCGACGGCAAGCTCGACATCGTGGTGGCAGACTGGCCGTATTGCGTGCAGACGTGTCCCAATGGCAGTGTCAGCGTACTGTTGGGCAACGGCGACGGCACCTTTCAGACGGCCGCGACGTATCTTTCGGGCGCATTGGGAGCTGGTTCCGTGGCCATCGGGGACGTAAACGGGGATGGCATTCCCGACCTAGTGGTGGCGAACTGGTGGGAAGAGAACTCGGGGTCTTATTACAGCGTGGTTGGCGTGCTGCTGGGCAACGGCGATGGGACCTTCCAGCCGGCCGTGACCTACCTTCCGGGCCCGATCGGAGACGACTCGGTGGCACTGGCGGATGTGAACGGCGATGGCAAGCTCGACATTGTGGTTGCGAACTTCTACGGTGAGAGCGGGACGATTGCGTCTGTCGAAGTGATGCTGGGGAACGGCGACGGAACGTTCCAGCCGGCGATTGCTTACAGCGTAGGATTCTATGCCGCCGAATCGCTGGCCGTCGCGGACGTGAACGGGGATGGGAAGCTCGACATTGTGGTCGGGAGCTATTGCGGCGATGCCAACTGCGACGTGGGTGGGGTGAGCGTGCTTTTGGGCAACGGCGACGGAACCTTCCAGGCACCTATCACCTATAGCTCGGGCGCGCCCGCTGCCAAGTCGGTGGTGGTGGCGGACCTGAACGGAGACGGCAAGCCGGATATCGCGGTAACGGATGCGTGCCCGGTCGGCCTCTACTCCGTGTGCAACGGCAGCTCACTGGTCAGCGTGCTGTTGGGCAACGGTGATGGAACTTTCCAACCCGCGGTGACCTATAACTCGGGCGGGTACTACTACCTCAGTTACCTTTCCGCATACGCCGGTGCGAATGCCCTGGCCATTGCCGATATGAACGGGGACGGCAACCGCGACCTGGTGGTAGCGAACATTTGCCAAAACAGCAGCACCTGCAGCACCGGTGGCGTGGTAAGCGTGCTGTTGGGCAATGGCGACGGCACCTTCCAGGCGCCGGTAACTTATATCTCCGACGGTTTTTATGCCGATTCGCTGACGGTGGCAGATGTGAACGGGGACGGCACGCCGGATATCGTTGCGATTAACCAGAGCAACTATCTGTCGCTATATCCTTATCAGACCACTACCGATAGTACGGTGGCAGTGATGCTGGGTGTGCCTCCGGGCACCAAGACCAGCACTACGAGTATTGCGTCCAACGCCAACCCCTGGACCTATGGGCAGACGCCAGTGACGCTCACGGCTACAGTTACGCCGCCCTCCGGAGGGACAGCGACAGGCAAGGTTACCTTCTACGATGGCTCGACTTCGCTGGGCTCGGCCAGCCTCAGCAACGACGTTGCGAGTCTGAGCGGCATCATTCCGCCTTTAGGTTGGCATATGTTCACCGCCAGATACAGCGGAGACAATAATGTGCCGCCCAGCAATTCCACGCCGCTGGACCAAGCTGCGATCGAGGCCCCGACGACAACAGCTTTGGCTTCGAGTGCAAATCCTTCCTATCCGGGCCAGACGGTCACATACACTGCAACGGTCACGGGGCAGTACGGGGGCCAGGTAACGGGCAGCGTGGCCTTCTGGGAGGATAAACACGAATTGACTTATGTAACGGTAACGAACGGCCAGGCCACTTATTCGGTAACATATACGAAGCCAGCGGGCCACAATATCTGGGCTGGCTACTCGGGCGACATTAACAATCTGGCGAGCAATTCGCCGGTGCTGCTGCAGCGGGTACGCGCTTTGCCGGCACTGACGACGACCACGCTCACTACGTCTGGCAGTCCGTCTTACGTTAACCAGCCGGTAACTTTCACGGCGACGGTTACGTCCACCTATGACAAGCCCATCCCGGATGGAGAAACGGTCACGTTTTACGACGGGGCGACTCAGATTGGGACCGGCCTGACGGCGAGCGGCGTGGCGACGTTCACGACGTCTACGCTGACGGCAAAGACACATAAGATCAAAGCCGCATATCCGGGAGACCAAATCTTCAAGGCCAGTTACGCCATCATCCAGCAGGTGGTGATTCTCTATCCTTCGACGACGACCTTAACTTCGAGTCCGAACCCGTCGCAGTCTGGGCAGGCAGTGACGCTGACCGCGACCGTCACCTCTGGAGCACCGGGTGAACCGACCGGCAAGGTGACGTTTATGAACGGCACAACCCAACTAGGAACCGCGAAGTTGATCGCGGGGACGGCGACTCTGGTCACGACCAAGCTGCCGGTGGGAACTCTGACCCTCACCGCGAACTACGGCGGAGATGCGCAGTCGGCCAAGAGTTCGGGAACGACTACGCAGGTGGTGAACCCATGATCGGTCGGGTTGGAGGAATGCAGGAGTTCCAGTTTCTTGCAGGGAATGGTTGCTGTCACGACTTTTAGATGATACCGGACATCATAGGCTATACAATGCGAGCCGTGCCGCGGCACGCTAGTCGACCCCGGTCTGGAGGAAGCTATGAGGCGTTCGATTGGTGTCACGGTGATCGCGGTTTTGTCGCTTCTGGGTTCACTGTTTGCGCTTTTGATGGGAGCTTTCGTGGCAGCGCTCCCGTTTTTCTCCTCAAAGTTTGGCTCTAAGGATTCCCCTTTTTCACCGGGATTCTTCAAGCTGATGATGCTCCTGGCCGCGCTGATGTACCTTCTTCCGGCCATCTGGGGGATTGCCACAAGTGTCGGCTTGTTTCGGCTAAAGGAATGGGCTCGTATCTCGATAATCGTCTTCTCGGTGTTGCTGATCCTGATGAGCGGATTCAGTGCCCTGATGTTCCTGGTCGTTCCGTTTCCGCCCCCTCAGAATCAGGCTGTGGACGCAAACGTCGCGTCCGGCGTGCGCATATTCATGACCTCGTTCGCAGCAGGAATGGCTGGAATTGGAATCTGGTGGCTGGTCTTCTTCACGCGCGCCAAAGTGAAGCAGCAATTCGTGCCGCCGCAGCCGTTGGTGGCCGGCGCAACCGTCGGCACGCCGCACTTGCCGCAGGATTCTCCTCTGCCGACAAGCGCTCCGACTGCTCCGGGTAGGCCGCTCAGCCTCACCGTCATCGCGTGGTTGCTGCTGGCTGGCTGCATGTTCTTACCAATCAGTATTTTTCTGCGGTATCCGGCTGCGGTCTTTACGAAGGTTCTGACCGGTTGGCCCGCGACTCTGTACTACGTGGCCATGGTCATTGTGCAGTTGTATGTCGGGATCGGGCTTCTCCGCCTGAAGCCGTTGGCCCGCAGTCTAGGAGTCTTCTACTACGCCTTCTTCTTCGTGAACATGGCAGTTTTCTATCTGGCCCCTGGTGGCCGTTCGCGGATGCTGGACTTGATGCAGAAATCCCTGCCATCTTTCCCATGGATGCAGGCCGAGCGCTGGCAGAACCAGATCCTCCCGCAGTTCAATACAACGCCGTTCTTGGTCATGGGAGCCTGTTTGGGTCTCCTCGGAGTCCTAATACCGCTCTATTTTCTTGTCACTCGAAAGCAGGCGTTTGAAAGAGCCGCAACCGCAGCGGCGGATCGTGGTCTCGGCACTCCTTCTCCGAACTAACCGCAGAGAGGGATGCAAACCCCGTTTGCTCGACACCCCGACCGGGCGCTATAGTTATTCGGTTCCCGATTACCATCGGCCATCGGATCGCGAGCCTTGGCGTTCGAGTGTTGCCTCCCGCTGTAAGACGACGTTCAAATGGCCCGACCACCCGATGCCCCGATCTCCGGATTGCTTATGTATACCGACTTCACCGCCACCGACCGCTGGAGCAAGAAACAAGTGCACGTCCTCTACCAGGCGCTGATCGTGGCCGTTGCCACCCGCCATGCCGATGCCGTGGACATTAAGTTCCTGGTAGACGGCCGCCCTGTCTGGGTCGCGCTGCCGCACCCGGCCTGGGTTGAGTACAAGCGGCGCGCGGGCAAGACGATTACGGACGCTTTGGCGAGGGAGATCGCCGGCTATTTTCTGAAGACTGCCCTGGAATCGGGCGAAGGACTGGGCCGCGAGATGTATGCGCTCACGGTGGAGGAGACGCTGCGGCACCTCGACGCCGTCGTAGCCGGAGTTGAACCGGCGGTCGCCGCCGCCCCCTAGGTTGTATCCCCGGTGATGCCAAAGGGAGGTCCTTTGTCACACGCAGTCGTGATCTTTGACACTTTTCAGCTTTACGACCAGGACGATAATCATGGTTGCAATGACGGTTGGCTCCATTGGCGGCTGGCCAGGGCCCCGCACTCGAAGAGACCCTCGAAATCAGCAAGCATCTAGTTCCTGAACGAGAAAGAGGAGGCATTTATGGCGGTTACGAAACAGGACGCCCTCGACTATCACTTTGGCGCGCGGCCGGGGAAGATCGAAATCACTCCCACCAAACCGTGCGAGACGCAGCGCGATCTGAGTCTGGCCTACACCCCGGGCGTGGCCGAACCCTGCCTGGAGATCCATAAGAACCCGCAAGATGCTTTCAAGTACACAGCCCGCGGAAACCTGGTGGCGGTGGTGAGCAATGGTACGGCGGTGCTGGGATTGGGCGATATCGGGGCGCTCGCAGGCAAGCCGGTCATGGAAGGCAAAGGGGTTTTGTTCAAACGGTTTGCCGATGTTGACGTTTTCGATATTGAGTTGGACACCCACAATCCGGACGAAATCATTAAAGCCTGCCAACTCCTGGAGCCGACGTTCGGCGGAATCAACCTGGAAGACATCAAGGCGCCCGAGTGTTTCTACATCGAAGAGACGCTCAAGAAGACGATGAAGATTCCCGTCTTCCACGACGACCAGCATGGAACCGCGATCATCTCGGGCGCGGCGCTACTGAACGCGCTCGAAGTAGTCGGCAAGAAGATCGACGAAGTCCACGTGGTATTCAATGGCGCCGGAGCCTCGGGCATTGCGTGCGCGGAGCACTATGTCCGGCTGGGCGTGAAACGCGAGAACATTACGCTCTGCGACACCAAAGGCGTCATCTACAAGGGACGCACCGACGGCATGAATGAATACAAGGAGCGGTTTGCCCACGACACCACGCTGCGCACGCTGGCCGAGGCCATGAAGGGCGCGGACGTGGCCGTGGGATGCTCGGTCAAGGGCGTGTTTAAGCAGGACATGGTGCGGAGCATGGCGGATCGGCCGATTGTGTTCGCGATGGCCAATCCGGATCCTGAGATCACCTACGAAGATGCCAAGGCCAGCCGCGCCGACGTGATCATTGCCACCGGACGTTCCGACTATCCCAACCAGGTCAACAATGTTCTCGGATTCCCATTTATTTTCCGGGGAGCGCTCGATGTGCACGCCACAGCGATCAACGAAGAGATGAAACTGGCAGCGACGCGGGCGCTTGCCGACCTGGCCAAGGAGGACGTGCCGGACTCGGTTTGCCGCGCTTACGGCGTCGATCGGCTGCGATTTGGCCCCGACTACCTGATTCCTAAGCCCTTCGATCCACGGGTACTGCTGTGGGAGGCCAAGGCCGTCGCCGAAGCCGCCATAGCCACTGGCGTGGCTCGCCAGCCCATCGATCTCGACCTTTATCGCGACCAACTGGAGCGCCGTTTGGGCAAGGCGCATGAGATCACGCATCTGATGATCCAGAAGGCAAAGGCGCGGCCGAAGACGGTCGTGTTTCCCGAAGGTGAGCATGAAAAGATTCTTCGCGCAGCGCACAACTTGCTGGAGGAGAAGATCGCCTTGCCGATTCTGCTGGGCGCTCCTCAAGTAATTGAAGCGACTGCGAAGAAGTTGGGCGTCAAATTGGATGGCGCGCAGATTGTCGATCCATTTGCCTCACCTGTGCGTGGATCGTATATCCAGGAGTTCTTCCGTCTGCGCCAGCGCCGCGGTGTAACCTTGACCGAAGCGCAGACCTTGATGAAGGATCCCAACGTGTTCGGCTCGATGATGGTCCACATGGGCTACGCCGACGCCCTGGTTTCCGGTGTGAGCCAGCACTATCCCGATACCATTCGTCCCGCATTGCAGATCATCGGCACGCGGGAAGGATTGCGCAGAGTCTCCGGCTGTTACCTGATGATCACGCGCTCGCACCAGGTGTACCTCCTGGCCGACGCCACCGTGAATATCGACCCCAGCGCGGAAGATCTGGTCGAAATCGCGCTGTGTGCGGCGCAGACGGCCCGCCGGTTCGATGTGGAACCACGGGTTGCGATGCTGTCGTTTTCCACCTTTGGCAGCACCAAGCATCCCCAGTGCGATAAGGTGCGGAAAGCGGTGGAGCTGATTCGCCGGACCGATCCTTCGCTGGTCGTGGACGGGGAAGTTATGGCCGACGTCGCCGTTTCTCCCGAATTGATCGAAAAGGTCTATTCCTTCAGTTGGCTGACTGGCGGCGCCAATGTGCTGATTTTCCCCGAGCTCAGCTCGGCCAACATCGCTTACAAGCTTCTGGGCAAGCTCGGCGGCTGCAAGGAGCTGGGGCCCATCCTGATGGGCATGAGGAAACCGGTGCACGTGCTCTCGCGCGATGCGGAGGTGGAAGAAATCGTGAATATCGCAGCCATCGCCGTGGTGGATGCTCAGGAGAATGATCTGTTTGCCTGGCCGGCTTCTCGCAAACGCATGGAGCTGGTCGGCAAATACGTTTAGATGGAGATAGGCAGTAGGCCAGCAATCGGCAGAGGGGCGCGGCCAGGTCGCGCCCCTTTTTTTCTGTATGATCGCTTCTATTTCTTCATGGTCCCGTGCCTCTCTAGTCGCAATTTCTCACCACGGAGACAAGGAGTCACGGAGGATCAGATCCACAAATGCTGTTTGGGGTTAATGCACAGGCGAGCTGCGCTCGCCGCCCCGGACGAAGGCGTCTGTGCTTAAATCGGAGTATGTTCGCTCGAAGAGTGCGGGTGCAATACCAGCAAGACGGGCAGCTTCATCTCTGCCCTCAGAAGTGGCTGGACAGCTTCAGCATGCGCAGCTTCACCAACGCGTCCGTCTTTGACGACACGCTGCCGGTTGGCGATGGATACCTGGAAATTGGAACGCGCGTCCCGCTCGATCGACTCCGAGACGCGATGGAAGACTGGTTTCGCCGCAAGAGTTATCTGCCGAAAGATGCGGCGCTGGTAGTTTCCGTGGCGTAGCTGCGGTCACCTCGGCGACTTCTCCATCTTGAGCAGCCGCGCGAACAGCCGAACGATCATTCCATCAAAACGGGTGCCGCTCAGGCTTTCCAATTCCGCGATTGCCTGGTCATGCGTCCTTGAGGGAGCAAACGAGCGCTCGATCATCATGTTGGCGTAGGCGTCCACCACCGCGATAATCCGGCCAAACAAGGGGATGCCCTCGCCGCACAATCCCAGAGGATAGCCGCTGCCATCAAAAGCCTCGTGATGCGATGCCACCGCCTCTGCCATGCGGTCGCTCTGAGGAATCGCCCGCAAAACCTCCACTCCAACTTGGGGGTGGGTTTTGATCACGGCGAACTCTTCTTCGGTAAGCGGCCCATCCTTGGTCAGAATGCGTTCGTCAATAAACAGCTTGCCTACATCGTGTACACGCCCGGCAAAGGCCACATCCGCCACTTCCTGGGGCGAGAGGTTCAGTCCGTGCGCGATGATCCCCGCATAATGCTCGCATTGCTCGCCATGGCCGGCGGCGTTCGGTTCCCGCATTTCCGCCGCCTGCGCCAGAGATTCCACCGCCTCCCGAAGCACGCTTTTGCCCCCATCCTCGGCCGCTCCGGCCAGTTTGCGCAGCGTGCCCACCAGTTCCTCCACCTGCTCGGGACCGTAGCGCTCGCGCTGCAGGAACCCCTCGATATAAGAGGAGATGAGCTGCCGCTGGACATCCGAACCCTCCCGGAATGGTTCCGACGTAGAAACCTTGTTGCCTCCGTCGCGCTTGGACACATACATGCCTGCGTCCGCCACGCGGATCAGGTCCTCGATGGAAAACCCATGCACCGGGAAACTGGCGACGCCAAAGCTGCCAGTGATCTTATGTTCTTCCAGCATCGGATCGGTGGCCAGCCAGAGCCGCAGTCGTTCGGCCAGGACCTGGGCCTGCTCAATGCCGGTCTCGGGCATCAGGATGATGAATTCGTCTCCGCCGTAGCGCGCCACCACGTTCGACTGCCGGCACTTCTGTTCGAGCAGCCGCCCGACTCGCGCCAGCACCAGGTCGCCTTCGAGATGGCCAAGCGTATCGTTGACCTCTTTGAACTTGTCCAGGTCAATCAGCACCACCGCAAAGGGCCGGCCGGAACGAGAGGCACGCTTCCATTCCGAGCTGAGCGCCTCCCAAAAGAAGCGGCGCGTCTTGATCCCGGTCAAGCCGTCGGTGATGGATTGCTGCTGCAGCTTCTGGAACACGAACGAGTTGTGCAGCGCCGTCGCCAGCAGGTCGGCCAGCGTGTTGAGAATCAGAACGTCCTGCGGGTCAAACGCGTTCTCGTCGCGGCTTTCCACGTTCAGCACGCCCAGCAGAGCTTCCCCGTAGCTGATGGGCAGGCAGAGCACGGCGCGCGATTCCGGCAGCACGCCAGCCAGTTGGCCGGGAGCGGCGTTCCGCAGCAGCGCGCTCACGCCGGTGCGCGCGACTTTCCCTAACACTCCGGCTCCCAATCCGATCCGCCGGCCCAGGGCCAGCGAAGTGGAACCCGCCTCGGCCTTAATCTCGATATTCTTGGTGGCATAATCCAGGATGCCGATGCCGATGTGATCGTAGTGGAAGTTCTTCTGGATTTCGTGCACGATGGCGGCCATCATCTGCTCGGCGTCTTCGCTGGAGATCGCCATTTTCGAAATGTTGTTCAGAAACGCCAGTTGGCGGGCACGCCGCTGCTCTTCGGTGAACAGGCGAGCGTTCTCGATCGCCACCCCCAGTTGGCCGGCGGCGGTTTGCATGACTTCAAGGTCGCGTGGCTGGAATTGGAACTCACGCTCCGTGTTCAGCGCTGCCATCACGCCCGCGGGCTTTCCCCCCAGCATAATCGGCACTGCGCAGAACGACCGCGCCGGTCGCGGCGGAACGAAATCCAGCCCCAGCTTTTCGCGTATCTGTTCCAGATTCGACTGGATCAGCAGTGGCTGCCCCGTTCGCAGGATATGCTCGGTTAATCCGTTGCCGATCTTGCGCGACCGCTTGGGCATCACCTGTCCGTTTTCTACCTCCAACTCGAAACGGATCTCGTCTTCCTCGTGAAATGCGATGTAGAAATCGCTGGTGTCGAAGATCTGCCCCAGGTCTGCCTGCACCGTACGCAACACTTCGTCCGGATCCAGATGGGAGCTGATCGCCTTCCCAATCTCGGTGAGCAGTTCGTATTCCTTGGTTCGGCGCTGCGCTTCGTGCATGACCACGTAGTTTTCCAGGGTCAGCGCGATTTGCAGCGACAGACCGATCAACAGGCGCAGGTTGGAAGATCCGAACATGCTCCGTTCGGCGTGCGGAAATAGAATGACCCCGAAGTTGTGTTCCCGCGTCTGCAGGCTCACCGCCATCATGTCGGAGATCCCTTCGGAAGCGAGCAGCTGCTTGAAGGCCTCGAACTTCCCTCCCGAAAGCGCCGGCAGCGGCTCTTCCAGTTCCGCTACATTCCGGAACGTGACCACGCCCCCGCGCCGGTAGGCAAGCTCGCTGATGTAATCGCCCGCCCGGGTCTTCTGCAGCTTCTCCAGGAATTCGGCCGAGAAGCCTTTCTGTACCGAGGGGACGGCGCCGCGCCACTGCTCGGAAATGAAAACGGCCGCGCGCCTGGCCTTTAGTGGCGCCACCAGCCTGTCTACGAATGCCTGCAAACTGGGTACCAGGTCATTGGCCGAAAGCAGCCGGCGGGGGTCGATGCCCAGCGTGGAAAACGCGAGCGCATTTTCCTGCACCGCGTTGCGCTCGTTTTCAAACAGCACCATCACCATCGCGATGGCCAGCAGCATCTGCGGAATCGGCCCCAGGAATTCTCCCAGCCGCCCTACACTCTCGAGGAAGGTCTGGTGAAACTGCCCCGCGCCCATCAGCACTCCCCACAGCGCCAGCGACAGCGCCAGGATGCGGAAAGCCACGGAATTTCGGCGGAAGGCGTAGCGGTGATAATGAAATGAGGCGTACAGCAGCACGGCCGCCAGCCCCGTTTCCAGGCGCAAATAGACCGGCCGCGGAGCCACGTTGCCGGTGAACGCGCCGCCCACCATGTGCCCCCGAACGCCGATGTACGCCAGAAGCATGCCAGCCAGCAAAATCGCCACGTCATACCATTTCAGATGAAACGGCTCCTTCATCAGCCGCGTGGAGACGAAGATACAAGTTGCCATCCCCACCAGCATTAACGAGCTTAGGAAGTAAAGGGGCGCGGAGGGGCCCTGAAAATAGGCCAGGGCATCGATGGCATAGTGCAGCGTGTACGCCGCCCAGGCCAACTGCCAGGCGCGAAAATAGCTGTGCCGGTTTTGCTCATACAGGTAGGTGAAGACCAGCAACACCAGCAAAGCGACGGCCCCAGGGATCAGCACCATACCTGTGACGACGCTATTCATCGTTCCCTCGACCCTCTGGTTGTTCCCTCAACCGTCTGACTGGCAGCGCAGATCGAATTTCTTCGTAGCTCAATCGTGTCACACCGAGCAATGAGAGACAATTAGTGACATTGAGTAGTCCGCCCTGGGTACGGGTCGTTAAAAAGTATCTTCTTATCGGATGCAATCGAGCTAGGGCCTTTTCTCCTCAGCGAGTTACCTTGGTAACCAAAGGTAACAGGAACTTCCGGTTTTTGGCAGGCCGTGACTTTTTCGTGCCGAGTCATCCTAAGCGCCCATGGGCTTCGCCCGGTCATGAAAATCTGAGGGTGCTCCATCCTAACGTCGCGCTTTTTGCGACCGGGGTCCCCATCACGCCCGCTTTTGGCGTGATGGGGTGGAGGACGTTAGGGTGGGGATTTTCGGCGGAGCGCAGGGGCTGCGAGCGAAGCGCAGCAGCCGCGAAGTCGAAGTTGAGGCGCTGGCGCGGGCCGGGGCCCCCGGCGGGCCCGCTGTTGGCCCGACGGGGTGGGGCGTCTGAGCCGCACGCCGAAATCCCGAGCGAAGTCGAGGGAGCTTGGACCCCTATTCTACCCGGTCCCCCTGCGATTGCCCGATGCGCGCTGTGGGAGAAAACTATAGTGCAGCGGAGTTCGGCTCCGCGACCCGGAACCGAGAGCCCACAGCCCAGAGCCCAAAGCCCAGAGCCTATATACTCAAAAATCATGCCCCGGGTTCGCTTCGCGCCCTCGCCCACAGGTTTTTTGCATGTAGGCAGCGCCCGTACGTTCATCTTTAACTGGCTCTATGCCCGCCACAACCGAGGAACCATGGTCCTCCGCCTCGACGACACCGACGTCGAGCGCAACACCGAAGCCAGCGTCACCTCGATCTTTGACGGCCTCCGCTGGCTCGATCTCGGCTGGGACGAAGAATACAAACAGTCCGAGCGACTCCCCCTGCACCGCCAGATTGCCGACGCCATCTTCCAGAAAGGCCTGGCCTACCGCGATTTCACGCCCGCCCACGTCGGCGACAGCGAAAAATCCGGAGCCAGCCAGACCTGGCTCTTCAATCCCGGCATGCGCGAGCTGTCCCGCGCCGAAAGCGACCGCCGCGCCGCCACCGGCGAGCCCTTCGCCCTGCGCTTCCATGTCCCCCGCGGCCGAGGCGAACAAGTCCGTTTCACCGACGCCGTTTACGGCGAGCAGATCAAGGCCGCTGACGACATCGAGGACTTTGCTCTCCTCCGCAGCGACGGCATGCCCACCTACCACCTCGCCTCCTGCGCCGATGACGTCGATCTCCGCATCAGCCACATCATCCGCGGCCAGGACCATCTCACGAACACTTTCAAACACGTCCTGATCTTCGAAGCCGCCCAAAGTGCGGGCGCAAAGCTGCCGCAGTTCGCGCACCTCCCGCTGCTGGTCGCGCCCGATGGATCCAAGCTCTCCAAGCGCCGCCACGGCCCGGTTGTCAGCGTCACCACCTACCGCGACGCCGGCTTCCTCCCCGAAGCCTTCATCAACTTCTTGTGCCTGCTGGGCTGGTCGCCCAAAGACGACCGCACCCACATGACCCGCCAGGAACTGATTGACGCCTTTTCGCTAGAAGGCATCAACCGCGCGAACGCGGTGGTGAATTTCAAAGAAAGCGGTGGAAGTGTGGAGATGGGAAGTGTGGAGATGGGGGGTGTGGAGCGGGCGCCCTCGCCCGCTAACGGCAGTTCACAATCATCCTCCAACATTTTCGTTCCGAACCCAAACGAAGTGAGGAGGAGGAATCTCTACCCCGAAGAAACCTTCGACCCCAAAGCTCTCTGGCTGAATGCCGAGCACATCCGCGCCCTCCCAGTAGCCGACCTAAGCGCGCGCCTGCTTCCGGTAGTTCAGGAAGCCGGATTCCACATCACGCCGGAGAGAATGCTCGCCATCACGCCGCTCATCCGCGAACGAATCAAGCTTCTCCGCGACGTCCTAACCGCCGCCGACTTCTTCTTCGTAGATCAACTCCCGCCCTACGACCCCGCCGAACTCATTCCCCAAAAAGGAGACGCGGCCATGGCGGCCAAGGTTCTGGCTCGAGCCCGCGAAGTCCTGGCCCAAACCGAATTCACCCACGACGCCCTTGACCATGCCCTCCGCGCCGCCGCGCAGGAACTCGGGCTCAAGGCGGGCCAGATGTTCCAGCCCATCCGAGTAGCCGTCTGCGGAAGAAAGAACGCCCCGCCGCTGTTTGAGACGCTGGCAGTGCTCGGAAAAGAGACGACGCTGAGGAGAATCGAACAGGCGATAGAGAAAACCCGATAGCGCAGCGAAGGAGAGAAAAACAAGCAACGGAACCGCGGGCGTCCCCGTCCGTCCGCGTGTTTTGGCAATTGAGATAGACTAGCCGCGAAGCGGCGCAAGAATGCAGCCCACGGCGCAAGCCGTGGTGGAATCGAGTAAAATTGCCCGGCGGGAGGAAACCGGCATGGCCAGATCACCCCGTCCCGAAACTGATGCACCCTTGCCCTTGATGCGTGAGTTAAGGTGGTCCGGCTCGGAAAAAGCCGTCGCGCGAAAAGTTTTCGACCGCGCTCTCCAGGCGGAACTGACGGAGCTCGTCAAGAAGGCTAAGAGCATGGCCGCGAAGATTGAGGAGCCGGCTGACCTTTGGGACTTGGAGGACTATCTGACCAAGCGCCGCATGCAGATCAACCGCAAATACGACTACCGCTATTCGGTCCTTCCGTCCGTCTTTGCCAATCTCGTCCGGGAAGGTCGTCTCAGCGAAGAAGACTTGCGCGGTTTGTCGGAAGACAAGCTCCGCTATGTTCGGTTGCAGAGTCGCCTCTGAACCTTGCCCGTTGTGGCGCCAGCCGGATCCGCGTAGAGGCTCTGGGCTGGCTGCTTAGGGCTGGTTCTTAAGCCGTGCAGCCCTTTGTCTTGCATCTTCCGCTTCCTTCTGCATCCCCGCGGCCTCAAACACGTCGGCCAGCAGCTTCTCGTTTTCCGGGTCGTCCCAGGTCTGCCGCTGCTTCACGAGCGACGCTAGGGCATCGTCGTAGAGATGAAGCCGCACCTGCTCACGGCCCATGTAGTAGTACACGCCACGATAGAGGGAATCGATGTCCGCGACCCTTTTGTATTCTTCTAGCGCCTCTGCATTCCGATGTTGCTCCGACAGAGCCGCTGCCAGACCGGCGTGTCCGTCGGCGCTGTTGGGGTTCAGTTTGAGCAGTTGTGTAAACGTCTCCTCCGCCTTGGCGGGGAGTTTCTGCTCCAGATAAATCCGCCCGAGCCAGTACCGCGCATTCTCATTCCGCGGACTCAGCTCCACCACGCGCCGCATCTCCGCCGCCGCATGCTCGTAGTCGTGTTTTAGGTTGTAAGCGCCCGACAGGGCCATATGGCCCTCCGCAAAGTCGGGCCGCAGACTCACCGCTTTCTGCAGCTCCGCAATCGCCCCGTCCGCATTCCCTTGGTTGAGAAGGCCGACACCGGTCTGTTTGTGGAACAGATAGGATCGCGAATGCTGCAGCCACATCACTCCTCCCGCGACAATCACCACGCCAACCAGCAGCACGGCAATCCGTCGTCCAACGTCATCGCGAATCGGCGCCACGCGGGCGATCAACGCACCCAGGATCAGCCCCATCCCCAACCCCCCGATGTGCGCCGCATTATCGGTGCGAGCGATCACGGCTCCAAAGAAGAGGTTGTACCCGACGAACACCACTACGCTGCGCAAGGTATGCGCGACCACGGCGCGCGGCAACGAAAACTCGCCCATATAGAACGACGCAATCAGCGCCCCTGCAATCCCGAAAATGGCCCCCGAAGCCCCAACGCTCAACACCACGGGATTCCACGCCACGCTGGTCAAACTCGCCGACAAGCCGCAAAGCAAATACACGACCGCAAATGTAAAGTGCCCATAGAGCGATTCCGCCAGCCGGCCCAGGTCCCACAGGCACCACATGTTAAACGCTATGTGCAGCAAGCCGCCGTGAATGAAAACGCAGGTCAGCAGCCGCCACCACTGCCCGCTCACCGTAAGGGGCCCGAAATTGGCGCCCCAGCGCACCAGATCCTGGCCCGCCGGATTGTCAAACATGGAAACGCCGGCCAGCAGCATGCCCAGGAACACCGCGACGTTGGCGCCAAAGATAACCTGCGTCACCGCCATCCCACTCGACTGCTGCCGCACCCAGGGCGCCGTTTCGACGCGCTGCACAGGAGAGTCCTCGCCCCGCTGCGCCGCCTCGTGTTGCACGCACCACTGGCATTTCTTGCGGAAGCTGAAAGCCGGCAGCTGCCGCCCGCACTGTACGCATTGCGCCATCAGACATATAGAATAACAAGACCATGAGCACTGCCCATTCACCGTCGTCCGGCGAGCCGGCGGCGAGCTCGCCGGCCGAGTCCCGGCCCTCGAATTTCATCCGCGAAATCTTCCTCGAAGACCTGAAAACAAAGAAGTTCGGCGACGCCGTCGTCCAGACCCGCTTTCCTCCCGAGCCCAACGGCTACCTGCACATCGGCCACGCCAAAGCCATCTGCATCGATTTCGGCCTGGCCGACGAATTCGGCGGCAAAACCAATCTGCGCTTCGACGACACCAATCCCGAAAAAGAAGAGCAGGAGTACGTGGACGCGATCATGCAAGATGTCCGCTGGCTCGGCTTCGAGTGGGAGCGCCTCTGCTACGCCTCGGACTACTTCGACCAGCTCTACGAATGGGCCGTCAAGCTTGTCAAAGACGGCAAAGCCTACGTTGACGACCTGACCGCCGACGAGATTCGCGAGCATCGCGGCACGCTCGTCGATCCGGGCAAGGAGAGCCCATATCGCAACCGATCGGTCAAAGAGAATCTCGATCTCTTCGAGCGCATGCGCCAAGGCGAGTTCCCGGACGGCACGCGCGTGCTGCGCGCCAAGATTGACATGGCGTCCCCCAACATCAACATGCGCGATCCGGTTATGTATCGCATCCTGCACGCCGAGCATCACCGCACCGGCGACAAGTGGTGCATTTATCCGATGTACGACTACGCGCACGGCCAATCGGATTCGATCGAGCGGGTTACGCACTCCATGTGCTCGCTCGAATTTGCCGACCATCAGCCCATCTACCGGTGGTTCATCGAACAGCTCGGAATCTTCCCCTCGCAGCAGATCGAATTCGACCGTCTCAGCCTGACTTACACGATGATGAGCAAGCGCCGTTTGCTCAAGTTAGTGCAGGACAAGCGCGTCAACGGATGGGACGATCCCCGGATGCCGACGCTTTCCGGTCTTCGCCGCCGCGGCTACACTCCGGAAGCGATCCGCAACTTCGTCGCCGCCGTTGGCGTTTCGCGCACCAATGGCATTGTTGATCTCGCCATGCTCGAACATTTTCTCCGCGAGGATTTAAACCGGCAGGCGCCGCGCGTGATGGCAGTGCTCCGGCCCTTGAAGATCGTGATCGATAACTATCCCAAAGGCCAAGTCGAAGAAATGGATGCCGTGAATAATCCCGAGGACCCCAGCGCAGGCACGCGCAAAGTCCCCTTCTCAAAGGTCCTCTACATCGAGCAGGACGACTTTCGCGAAGTCCCGCCGAAAAAGTACTACCGCCTGTCGCCCGGCACAGAAGTTCGCTTGCGCTATGGCTATTTCATCACCGCGAACAGCGTGGTGAAGAACGACAAAGGCGAGGTTGTCGAGGTCCGTTGCACCTACGACCCGGCGACCCGCGGCGGCGACTCGCCCGACGGACGCAAGGTGAAATCCACCATCCACTGGGTCTCCGCCGTCCACGCCATCGACGCCGAAGTCCGCCTCTACGACAAGCTTTTCAGCAAAGAAGATCCCGACCAGGTAGAAGAAGGCCAGGATTTCACGGCGAATCTGAATCCGCAGTCGCTGGAAGTGATTTCACACGCCAAGCTTGAGCCTTCCCTGGCCAACGCCCCGGCCGGAAGCCGCTACCAATTCGAGCGCCTGGGCTACTTCTGTGTAGATCCAGACTCCAGACCGGGGAGGCCAGTCTTCAACCGCACCGTGGCCCTGAAGGATACGTGGGCGAAGATCGAGAAGAGAGAAAAATAAGGTTTCAAGGCTTCAAAGTTTCAATGTCTCAAGGTTTGAATGTCAAACTTTGAGCGTGGTCCAAAGGCGGCCACAGTCGTTGAAACCTTGAAACTTTTGAAACTTTGAAACCTTAGCCCTTTCAAACCTTCTCCCAAAAAGAATGGCCGGGAGTCTCCCGGCCCTTTCCCTCTGCAACAACAAAACCCTACTTCTTCAGCGTGCGGATGAACTTCACCACATCGTTGATCTGATCTTTCGTGAGCTTGCCGTCGTAGGGGGGCATCTTGCCTTTGCCTTTGGTAACGATGGCGGTGAGCTCTGCATCCGACTGCTTCTGCACCTCGGCCGAGCCGAGATCCTTCAGCTTCCAGGTTTTGCCCATCGCGGTGTCGCCGGCGCCATTGACTCCGTGGCAACCTGCGCACTTTGCCTTGTAGTCCGCAGCGCCATCGGCGAAGGTGTAAGTTGTCGAAACCAGCGCCAGCACCAATACTGCAAGGAACGCCCTAAGAACTGTCTTCATTTTCTTTCTTTCTCCTTATGAGTGAGAGATCAGCGCCCTTGGTTGCGAGCGCACCCCTGCAGCGCACTGCCGTCTGAGGGAAACTTACCCCCCTTTCTAAACCCAATTGCGCTGCAAAAGTTTTCGGCAGCGAAGATATCACAAATCGGGTCATCTGGTCATCGGGTGATCAATTCAGACAGGCGGTTCCATCACCGCATACTTCCGCCCTCCGTGCCAAATGCCCAAACGCCGGGGTGATATTCCGCACTGGTCCCTATCATCCAGCATTGCGAAACGCAACAATCCAGAAATAAGCGGCGTATTTTCAAATTCTTACAATATCCTGTTTCGACGCGGAGTTTGGCCCCGGCAATGCCCTAGATTGGTTGAAGTTCTTGCAGGGGAGAGTGTCGAGTGGAACCGACATTGGTAGTGGTCGGGCTCAATCACCGGACGGCGGCCGTCGAAGTTCGTGAACGTTTCTGGATGAACGGATGCCGCCAAGCAGAAGTCCTTTCCATGCTGTCTCAGGCCGAAGGCATTGAAGAGGTCCTGGTCTTTTCCACGTGCAATCGCAGCGAATTTGTGGTCTGGGGCGATGCTACCTTGGCCGTCAATTCCATCCTCCGCCTGTTGACTGCCGAATACGATCTCAAACGCAGCGAGTGGAACAGTTTTTACCGTTTGCTCGATGAACAGGCGCTGGCCCACGCCTTCCGCGTGAGTTGCGGCCTCGATTGCATGTGCATCGGCGAACAGCAGATAGCCCGGCAGGTCACGCAAGCCTGGCAGCAGGCTCGCAATGCCGGTTGCACCGGCCATTACCTGGATGCTGTTCTGCAAAAGGCGCTTTCGGTCCGCCGCCGGGTCCGCAGAGAAACAGCTCTCGGCTCCAACCTCGTCTCCGCCGCTAACGCCGCCATCCAGCTGGCTGCGCAGATCTTTGGCTCCCTGGCCCAGAAAAACATAGTCGTAATCGGCGCCGGCCACATTGGCGAGATGACGGTTCGCGCGCTGGTCGCCCGCGGGGCCCAATCGGTTTCCGTTGTCGGACTCTCCCGCGATGAGGCGGACCAACTGCTACGCAGAGCCAGCGGCGTTTCCGCCGGGTCTCACGCGTGCGCCTTCGAGGAGCGCCGGCAGCTTCTGGTCAACGCCGACCTCGTCATCGGTGCCGCCGCGGCTCCCGGATTCATTTTCACCGCCGACGACATGACGCGCCTGGCCGCCGAACGCCAAAGCCGCAAGCTGGTGCTGATTGATCTCGCCCTGCCCCGCAACGTTGACCCTGCCGTGCGCGCATTCGGAGGCGTCCTGCTCTACGATCTGCAAGATCTGGCGCGCGCCATCGAGCCGCGCCCCGGAACCCGTCCTGGCGAGGCGGAAGCCGAAAAGATCGTGGCTGCCGAAGTGCAAGGCTTCAGAAAACAGTTGATGGCCAAAGGCGCCGGCCCGGAATTGACCGCCCTCTGCGTGCGCCTGGATGAGATTTGCCGCCAGGAATTGGAGTCCTTCCGCCTGGAGCGAGGCCCGTTTTTCAAAGACCCGGATCGCATGATCGCGGTCGTGAGCGGCCGCATCGCTCATAAGATCGTCGGGTCGCTAGGCCGCGAACTCAAAGGCCTGCAAGAACCCCGCGGCCGCAAACGAGTAATCGCGGGAGCGTGAGTAGCGGGCGGCTTTGGGATTTGGGCTTTCGGCGCCTTTATCCTCACGTTGCCGGGTCGTGCACGGTCTGTCTGAACTTTCCGATCATCGCGTTTAGCATTCGCCCGACAGATTCTGCCTGCCGAATAAGATCCTCAGAGTCGGGTGCGGGTAGGTAGCTGAGCGATTCGGCAATTTCCAATTGCGTCTGCACCTCAAATAAAGAGCCCCGGGCATGGCCCAGGAACTGCAGAAGTTTCCTTATCGGACGATCGGCCCTTTCCCTCCGCGATATTGCTGGCGACAGAAACCGCAGCGCGGCGGAGCTGGGACGAAAGCCCATACAATTCATGGGCCGGGAACTTCTCGCTTGCGCGGTAGATGCTCAGTGTCAGTCCCATCGCGCTTTGCCATACCCTCAGATCGCGGTATGTTCCGCTCATGCCAGTCGCCCTCCTGTCGAGCAAGCTAGCGGGCAGCCGACTAAAGCGCAGTGACGGAATGACAGCAAAATCGTGACGTTTTCAGAATGCCTTAAAAGATATAGGGCCGGGACCAACGTCATAGGTCCACACCCCAAAAGCCCAAAGCCCAAAGCCCAACTACCAGTTCAACTTCAAAGCAAACTGAAACTGCCGCGGATCATAGGCAGCGGTGGCTTGGCCGGTAGTGGACTGGCTTGGGTTAGCCGGGTTAGCGGAACAGCACAGCGGGTTGACCGCGGCCACGTTATACACATTTGCGATGTTGAACATGTCGGCGATCAGGTCCATGCTAAAGCGCTCGCCGAAGTAAATGCGTTTCGCGACCCGGAGATCGCCAAAGGCCGTCCACGGCGAAAGCCCCGCGTTGCGACCCAGGTTGCCGTCAAGAGAGGCGAGGCCGGCGGGACCGATCTGACCGTTCCACCCGGCGATGCAAGGCTCCTGGAAGATTCCAGTGGGCGAGTACTTCGAGTGGACTACAGGATTTGAAAAGGGCTGAGCCGTGCAGGCTGGAGTCTCAAACGTGTTCGGCCGGGGCGTCTTGGACTCCAACTGCAAATTGTCATCATTGCCCGTGATGATGTTGAATGGCCGCCCGGAGTCGAACTCGACCAGCGGCGCGAACGTCCAATCGCTGAACAGCTTGCTGGCGAAGCCACTGCCCGCCAGCTTGCCGGTTTGGTATACACCGCTGAACACGAAACGGTGGCGCTGGTCAAACAGCGAATTGGACCGTTCGTTGTTAGCGATATAGTTGTCCTGCGGCGTCACCGTCGCCTGCAGGTCGGTGGAATCGTCAATCGCATGCGACCAGGTGTACGAGGCTAGAAATTCGTAGTGGTTGCTGAAGCGCTTGCGCAGATTTGCGCTCAGGCCGTGATAGTCCGAGGTGCCGTTGGAGTAGTTGGCGTACATCTCGCTGAAAGGCACACAACCGGTGTAGTCAAAGGAAGGGGGGGCGGGATTGCAGTTCGCATTAGTCCCGGGAAGTGTGGCGAGCAGCGCCTGCGCCTGCGCCACGCAAGCCCCTTGACCGCTCAAGTAAAACGCAGCCGCAATCGCAGGGTTCATTCCGCCTGGGCGGAAGAAATTCACCAGGGAGGAATCGACGTAACCCGGCCCACAGCCACTTACCGCCAAGGGACTGATGGGGTGCTGTCCAGCGGCAAGCGCCGCGACGTAGTTCGCCATCACCAAATCGCTGCGAACAGCGTTTCCGTTAATGGGACGATTGATATGGCGGCCTCCGTTGAAGTTGTACGCCAAACTCAGGGCGAACCCCTTGCCGAGATCCCGTTCAATCGTCAGATTCGCTTGCTGCGAGTAGGCATACACGAAGTTTTTTCCCTGTGGATACCCGAACGGCTGAAAGGCTAGTGGGAAAAAGTTCTGCGAGAGATTCAGATAATTCTGGCCCAGGAAAATTGATGCATTTGGTCCCGAGACAGAGGCGAGACCGCAAGACTTGTCGCTGGCAGGACAAGAAAACCGCTGTTGGCTCGGGTTGTAGCCTAACAAGGTGGCGACCGCCGGATTGCTGGAGACGGCGCACGGATTAATGCTAGCGTGCGTGTCATTGATGGGCAATCCCTGGAAGATCGGAATCGCATTGAGATTTGCAGGATTACCCAGCGCCGGGTCTATCGGGTTAAAGCTGCATCCCCCCAGTCCGGGAATTCCCAATTGGCCGCTGGTGGAGCCGTCCGAGGCATCGCCAAGGAAGTAGAGGCCAAGCAACGGATGGTCGTAGAATATGCCGTACGAAGCGCGCACCACCGTCTTGCCGTCACCCCTGGGATCCCAAGCCAGGCCGATGCGCGGCTGCACATTGTTCTTATCCGTTTGGATCCCCTTCTGCAATCCGAGGAGGTTGTAGGCTGGCAGGGCCAGACCTGCCGGCGGCTTGAATTTGGGAGCGATTTCGACATCGTAGCGCACGCCGTAATTGACGGTGAGATGCGGATTCATGCGCCAGCTATCCTGCCAGAACACGCCAATGGGGATGTTGTTGAACGAATCGCTCGGGCTTCCAATGCCTTGAATGAAGTCTCCGGGCAACCCCGCGCCATACGCCTGCACGGGATTCAGCTCGGGGAAAGGCGCTGGATATGCACCGATGGAACCGAAGTCGTAAACCCCGCCGTAATTGACGGTAAATATCGCCTTCAGGGGGAGATAGTTAAAGTCTGCGCCGAACTTGATTGCGTGCCTTCCGATGCTACACGAGAAGTTGTCGGTGAACTGGTAGCGCTGTTCGGTACGCTGAATATAGGAGTAAGGTTCGCGGCCGAAATATCCATAGCCGGGGATGTTGACCGCCGGGTACGACCCCGCCGGGATCTTAGTGTTATAGAGAAAAGCAAGTCCGCGGCGGGCATACTGAAAGCGGAACTCATTCACCTTGCTGGTGCCGATCGTCCAGGTGTCCTGGACCACGCCGGCCCAGTCGCGGTAGGTCTGTTGCGAGGTGCGAGAGTACGCGTTCTGCCCGATAGGCTGATCTTGGCCGGCGACTTCGATGCCCGTCACCGTGCTGGGGCTGGCGTTAAAACGCAGGGTCAGACGATTACCGCTGCTTATATTGTGATCCAGGCGTGCCGAATAGAGGCTCGTGCCTTCGAACACAGGGAAGTTCCCCCCCTGCGGTCCCATCGGCTGATACGAAGTAGGAATGAAGCAGGTTCCTGGCGTGCTACAGGAGGTGGGGAAGCCGCCGAGCGGATTACCCCCGGTGAACTGATACGGCCACGCCCCAGTGACAGCCATTCCGGACGACGAACCAGCGAGCTCTTCATACGGCACCACGTTGGGCGCCAGTAGAGCAAAGAGGCTGGGATCGCCAATCATGATCTGCTGCAGCGTCCCCCCAGGCCCGAGAAAAGCAACCTGATCCGGCGTCACCGGAATTATCCCTAGGTTGGGGAAGACGCCCCCGCCCACGGTCGTGGACGTATCAAAATTCTCCAGCCCGTAGTACCCGAGGGTTCGCGCTGAGGCATTGCTGAGGTTGCTAAGGGCCTGCACTGGCGCAATACTGGAGAACCCCGTCTCGTGCCGCCGCGTCACTTCATAGGAAAGAAAGTAAAACGTCTTGTCCTTCTTGAGCGCCCCTCCGAACGCCGTGCCCGCCTGCACGCGCGTGTACGCCGGGTTCGACGTGGTGCTGAACGGGTTCACCGCCTGAAAGTTCCGGTTACGCAGGTAGCCATACGCGTAGCCGTAGAACTCGTTGAACCCCGACCGAGTGATGATGTTGACAACGCCCGCCGCGGAAGGCCAGCATA
>Ga0187803_10000162_pt1 | contig 27730 bp, 26 predicted proteins | sample NC_wetland_sal_i_2_FD_132425 | JGI IMG/M metagenome (GOLD analysis project Ga0187803, IMG submission 132425) | Wetland sediment microbial communities from Neuse River Estuary, North Carolina, USA - Control_3 | ecosystem: Environmental > Aquatic > Freshwater > Wetlands > Sediment | place: USA...
ACCAGCTTCAATGCCTTCGCCGGTTGCCCATAGTAATTCGCCGCAGCAATCGCCAGCGCTTTGCGCCCTTCGTTGACCTGAATCCACGGAATCTCCCGCGGCCATCCTGCCGGTGCCGAATTCTCGCTCACCACCGCCGCCGCTCCCCGAGCGACGGCATCCTTCGTGTAAAGATTGCCGTCGGTCGCTTCACCGTGGATGGCCACGAACAGCGCCCCCGCCTGCACCTTTCGCGAATCGTTGGCCACTCGACGGATCCGCAATTCTGCCGCAGGCAACCCCGAACGCACCTCTACTCCCTCCAACAAGGCCCGAAGCGTCACTTCGCCGCTCTGTTGCTGCTCAGCCACAGTTTGTTTCCGTTCCGCCTCCTCTATCTGTCCGCTAACCTTCTCCACTTCCGAAGCGCCACTGATTCCAGTTGGCATTTATGTCGTAAGCCTTTTTCCTATCTCGACTTGCCCGGTCGCGCCAGGCTGTCGTCAAATTGCACCGTGAGCTTTGTGCCCCGACGCACCTTTGCCCCCGCAGCCGGCGTCTGTTGAACAGCAACACGACTGCCAACCAAAACCGGGTCCAACCCCAGGCGCAGGCAGCCTTCGATCACCTCCCGCATCGTCTTTCCCTTAAAGTCCGGCACTACAATGTCTCCGCCTTCGTCTGCAGACATCAAGATTTCGGGCGATTCGGGCAACTTCGCTTTGGCCACTTCGGGTTTCGCGGTTTCTTCCGCGATATCAGGCTGTGCGTTGAAATCAATGGGCGACAGGTCATCGAGCGACGCGTCGTCCGCCTCATTCTTTGTTCGGTACGCCGCCTGGATCAATTGCGGACTCAGCGGCACATCGCGCGGCACATCCAGGTAGGGCAGCAGTTGCTCTGCAATTCTCTTGAACACTGGTGCAGCCACCGTCGCTCCATCGTGCGGGTAACCCGCCGGCGAATCGATGGACACCAGGATGGTCACCGCGGGATTGTTGATGGGCGCGAATCCACTGAACGACGCAATCACGTTCGTCCGTGAGTACCTGCCGGTCGCTGGGTCAATCTTCTGAGCCGTGCCAGTTTTTCCTCCCGCCGTCCAGCCATCCAGCCTCGCAATCTTCCCGGTACCATGCAGAATCACGCCTTCCATTAATCTTCGTAATGTCGCCGCCGTTTCCGGCCGGATCACCCGCCGCGGTTCCGTGAACACCGATGGACCTTCGAGCGGCAGATCTTGATCACCGCGCCGCATTTCCTGCACCACATGCGGCTTGTACAGCAAGCCACCGTTCGCCACCGCCGAAACCGCCGTGATCATCTGGAGTGGCGTTACTCCCACTTCCTGTCCCATAGATACTGAGGCAATCGAAAACGCGCCCCAGTGCTCCAGCCGCCGCAGCAATCCCCGGCTCTCTCCCGGCAGGTCTACTCCCGTTGGCGTCCCGAATCCAAATGCCCGGATATAATCGTAGAATTTCGGGGAGCCCAACCGCAACGCGATCTTGATCGCCCCCACATCGCTCGAATTCGCCAGAATATCGGCGACCGTCAACATCCCATACTTCTTGTGGTCGTGGATCAGATGGCCCGCCACGGTGACCGCGCCGTTTTCGCAGTTAAATACCTCATCCGCCCGGATGAGGTTCTGATCGAAAGCCGCCGCCAATGTCACCAGCTTGAACGTTGAACCAGGCTCGTAAATTGCGCTGACCGCGCGATTCATCCTCATTTCGCCCGGGACGTTCACCGCCGCGTTGGGATTGAACTTCGGCCAATTCGCCATCGCCAGGATTGCCCCGCTGTTTGGGTCCTGAACAATCACTGTTCCCGCCGGCGCACGCGTTTTCTCAATCGCCGCGGCCAGTTCCCGTTCCGCGATGTACTGAATTTTTTCGTCCAGCGTGAGCACCACATTCACGCCTCGGTCTCGCTGCGCTTCTCCGCCGTCAAACCAGCGCTGTTTCGCGTCCGCCATCACCACGATCTTTTCGCCCTGGCTGCGGATCAGGTTGTCGTATTCGTGTTCGATGCCACCCAAGCCCTTTTCGTCCACGTCCACAAAGCCCAATACGTGCGCACCAAGGTCCCGCTTCGGGTAATACCGCTGGTTCTCTTCCTGTAGGTAAATTCCCTTCAGGTTCAGAGAATCGATCGCTTCCGCCTTCGTCGGTGGCAACTTCCTCTTGATCCACACGAACGGGCTTCCCGAATCCAATTTTTCCCGAATCTCTTCCGCGGGCATCCCTAGAACGCCCGAGAGCAGCTTCGCCGCCATGGGCCGGTCTTTCACCTCGCCGGGCATTGCAAACGCCGATTGCACCGGCACGCTCATCGCCAGCGGGTGCATGTTCCGGTCGTAGATGGCTCCGCGTTTTGGGGTGATTTCAATGGTCCGCCGCTGCTGGCGCGCGGCGCGGCTAAGGTATTCGCTGTGGAGAAATAACTGCAGGTAGGCCACGCGCCCGAAAATCAGGGTCATCCAGAAAAGCGCCACGCCCGCAAGAATCAGCAAACGAACGTGGACTTTTTCTTGCTCCATGGTTCCCGGCTTCCGGCCCGCGCTCCGTGCGGATTTTTAACCTGCTTCAAAACTCGATGTGGTTCGGGCCCGAGAAACCGCCCTTGTCGTGGCGAACCTAGGGCACGCGGTTCGGCTGTACGTACCGCGCAGCGGCCACTTCCGCGCCGTCCCCGTTTGCATACTCGCGCACTTGGGCCGCGCTGGGCTGCGATAATCCCAGTTGGTGCCGGGCAATGACGTCGATGCGGTGAGGATCCCGCAGCGTGGCGATCTCCAGTTTCAATTTACTGTTTGCGGACTGGGCCAACTCTTGTTTGCTTTTCAAGTCTTCCAACTGAAAACTCAAGTCGATGCAACGGAAATGTTGGTAGACATACAGCATGCAAAAAAGCGCCACGATTCCGCCTAGCGCCACCGTCTTATACAGATTCCGCAACTTCACCGGCTCGACGTGTCGCACCAGCCGCGAGTTATCAATCTTCTTCACCGTGTAGAATTCCACCATCGCTGGCTTCTTGCCGCGCGGCACAGTGTGCAATTGTGTAGCAGCGGCTTTACGCCGCTGCGGCGGCGGGGTAAACCCGCCGCTACAAACCTGCCCGCCCCACTGATATGCCGTCGCCATCTTCATACACTCTCCGCGCACCGGAGTTTCGCGCTTCGCGATCTCGGGTTCGCGGCCTGCTCTTCTTCGCTGGGCACAACCACGTGCTTGGTGAGTACTTTCAGCGTCCCGGCCTTGTCACCTTCCTGGAACGCGCGCTTCACCAGGCGGTCTTCCCTGGAGTGGTACGTCAGCACCACCCAGCGTCCGCCGGAATTCAATGTGGCAGGGGTCCGGTAAAGAAACTGCCCGAGTTCCTCCAACTCTCGATTCACCGCTATCCGCAGCGCCAGAAACGTTTTTGTCGCGGGATGCAGTCTCTGCCTTCCCCACTGCTTCCGGGCGCCTGCCACAACCGTTGCCAGGTGCGCGGTGTCCCGTATGGGCCGCGCTTTCACGATCGCCCTGGCGATCCTTCTGGAATCGTGCTCTTCCGCTTCCTGGTAGAGCAGGTCGGCCACTTCCTTCTCCGACCAACGATTCACAATCTCTTCTGCCGTCAACGTGTCTTCCGCCGCTTCCCCGCTGCTCATCCTCATATCCAGCGGGCCTGCTTCCCGGAACGAGAATCCCCGTTCCGGGCGGTCAAGTTGCATGCTCGAAACTCCCAAGTCGGCCAAGACCCCGTCCACCTTCGCTATCCCCAACCCGTGTACGGCCTCCGAAATCTTCGAAAACTCCGTGCACACGAAGCTCACCCGGCTCGCAAACTCCTTCAGCCGCTCCCGTGCGATCTGCAGCGCCTGTGCGTCCCGGTCCAGGCTGATCAACCGGCCCGAGGACAAGCGCGCGGCGATGGCCGCGGAATGGCCGCCGGCCCCAAGCGTGGCGTCCACGTAGATTCCGTCCGGCTTTATTCGCAGCCATTCCAACACCTCTTCCAAAAGCACCGGCGTGTGTGGTGCGCCCAATTCCGTTTGCCTGCTGTGCCCTGTCTGCGCCCTTACAACAACTGCCCCAACAGCTGTGCCCTACCGCCCTCTCCACCCTACAACCCCTCTGTTTGGCCCCAATCCTTACGAACGAATCCCGAGCTTATCTTCGTCCTCATCTGTGAAAGGCTCGTTCTTAATCTCATCCACTACCCGTGCGTCGTTCATCACTTCCAGGTAGTTGGAAATACCCAACACCGCCACATCACCTTTCAGCAGCGCCGCTTCTCGCAAAACGGCTGGCAATAGCACCCTGCCCTGTCCGTCTAGCTCCTCCACCTGTCCGAAGTAACTCGTACGCTTCAAAAACTTGCGTTTCTCTTTCGAGTTCGCTTGGTTCGCCAGGTTGTCTTCGATCTCGCTCCAGACCTTCAGCGGATAAATTCGCGCTGACTCGCCTGTCGGGCTGGTGATATAAAAACTTGTGCCGTACTCCTTCAAATCGTCGAGAAAACGCGCGGGGATCTTTAGACGACCTTTCTCGTCGACCTTTGCCGGAGAGTTTCCCCTTAGTTTCATGAACCCCGTCACGTTGGAGGAACAGTTTGCCCACTTCGACCACTGCCCCCTAAGTTGCCCTACTTTGATCTACTTGCTACCACTTTCCACCACTTTTCTCCACAGCATAGGCGGTTTCTGGCTTATGTCAAGTGAAATCCGCAAAATGTGTGGATAAAATGTTGAATTTAACGTGACGAAAAAACTGCACTAATCCCTACGACATGGTGTGTTCCAACGCGAAACCGTTCCCTATACCTTGTGGCCCATTTCCAGAACTTTGCCAACTCCTCCGTCCCTCCCAAGGGCACCCACCTCGTCGCCAATCCCTTCCTCCCATGCTATTTTTATATTGGACTCCTGGTTGGGCCTCGCCGCGCGAATCCCCTTCCAGGGAGGAGTCATGATCAAACCTGAAATGACCGCAACACCGCGGCTTGCTCCCGGCGTTCGCTTGAACGAGAAAAACCAGCAACCGCGGGTGCTGGTGGCGCCGGGTCGCGAGTTTCAGCTCCGTGGCCCGAGCCTGGAGATCGTACAACTGTGCGACGGCAAGCACACGGTGCAGCAGATTGCCGAGAAATTGCACGCGCTTTACGCAAAGGCGGAGCCACAGCGTGTTACGGATGATCTCTTAAACTATCTCGCGCTGTTGCACGACCAGCGCGCGATTGAGTTTTGATTTTCCCCCACCACCACGAGGCGCGCAGTCCTCTTCCTGCTAAATCCCTGTCGGCGAAAATGTCGGCGCGCTGACATTATTAGTTAGAGAATATACTCACTATTTATTCGAATAAGGTGGTTTTTATCTCGAAATGGGAAATCTACATCGAGCTGTGGAGTGGCTGGACAAAGCCCTGAGCGATAAACATTTCCCCGAAAGGCGTTCGTAAGTCAGGGCTAGGTTAAGACCGGTGCAGGCTCTTCCGGCTTCACTTTCAGGACCACCCGGGAGATGAAAACCAGACAGCCGGCGAGAACAATGCATCCGAAGGTCAACAAAGCGTGCGGCGCGCCAATTCGCTTCGCTACGCCACCGGCGACCAGTGCCCCGATCGGCTGCAATCCCATGAACATCGTAGCGTAGACGGCCATCAGCCGGCTGCGCATCTCATCCGGCACACGCTCCTGAATAATGGTGTTGGTGGCCGCCATCTGCGAGGTGGCCGCGTAGCCGACAACAAACAGCACCAGCGCGCAGAGCCAGAACACCGTGGCCTGCGAAAACACCAGCAAACCCACCGCGCAAACCGTACACACCGTGGCAATCCATTTTGCCAGTCCACGGTAATGAGTTCGCGCAGCAAACTGCAGCGATCCCAGCAGCGCGCCCAATCCCACAGCGCTCATCAGCAATCCCAGAGTCCGCTCGTCGCCATGTAGGATTTCGCTCGCGTATATGGGCAGGAACACGGAATACTGCAAGCCAAACATGCTCAGCACGCTCAACAACAGTAACGCGGAGCGGATCGGCATATCGTGCATGGCGAATCGAAAGCCTTGAATGAAGCTGCGCACCGGGGACTCATCCGCGCTTTTGGTGGCGGTGCGCGGGATGTGCATCATCAACAAGGCAACTAGCACAGCCACGAAACTGAGCCCGTTCAGAAAAAAACACCCACCTTCACCCACCAACAGGATCGTAAATCCGGCAATCGCCGGTCCCACCACGCGCGCGCCATTGAAAATCGAAGAATTCAGCGCGATGGCATTCGGGAGGTCTTCTTTCCCAACCATGTGCACAAAAAAAGACTGCCGGATGGGCACATCGAAGGCGTTCACGATGCCGACGAGAAGAGCGATGACGATCAGATGCCAAGCGCGCACAATGTGAGTGAGCGTCAACCCCGCAAGCACAAAGGCCAGCACCATCGAGCACGTTTGGGTGACGATCACGCCGCGGTGGCGGTTGTAGCGGTCGCCTACATACCCGCCCATCCACGCCAACAGCAGCATGGGAACCTGGCTGGCAAAGCCGAATACACCCAGCAGGACCACGGAGTGCGTCAGGCGGTAGACGAGCCACTGCTGCGCCAAGTTCTGCATCGACGTGCCAATCAATGAAATCAGTTGCCCAATGATGAAGAGTTGGAAGTTCCGGTGCTTGAGTGCGCGGAACCGGGTGGAGAAGTCCAGAATCGAGTTTATCCTTTCACCCACTTGGATGTTATCAAAGGCCACTAGTCACGATGCCGCGAATGTTGCGCGGTTGTCAACGCATGGCCAAATTGGCCTGGATTACAAAACCGAAGAAGGATCCATCGCACAGAAGATGTGCGGTGGAGAAAAGCACCTCGTTCCACAGACTCCGCTTGGAATGATGTAGACCGCTCGAGAGCGCCCGGAGAATTTCAAACGAGCAAAACGTGGAGCTATTCGCCCGGGGGTTCGGGGGCGCCGACGTGGGTGTGAGCGAGATCGTGCAACATGGACCTTTCCTCGTCACTCATGCCCTGGGTGAAACTGGGATCGTTCAGGCGCCGATTGCGCGCCGATTCTGGCATGTTCTGCAGTGTGCGCAGCTTCTGGCTCATCACCTGTTGGCGATCCCAGGGCATCTGCCGCCACTTGGGCGCGACATCGTTCTTGATGTGCTGTTGTTGTTCCGGTGTTAGCTGCTGCCAAATCCGTTCTCTTTGCTGAAGATCGGCACGCTGCGACGGTGACATATGATCCCACTGATTGAACTGCTGACGGATTCTGTTCTGCTTCTCCGGTGAGAGATCCTGAAATGCTTTGCTGTTCTGCAGAACGCGTTCGCGCTGCTGAGGCGACAGACCGCGCATGGTATCGACCCAGCGACGCGGCGAGCTCACACTCGCCTGTTGCCCGGAGTTTAGACCTGCACCCTGCCTGTTCCTATTGAAAGGCCGATTTCCATTGTTGAAATTCGGGCGCGGTGTGTAGTTCGATTGCGGCGGACGGTTGTTTCCCCGATTCACATAAGCCGGCGCGCGGTTGGCATTCGCAGGAGGCCGGTTGGTATTCGGATTCTGCGGATGCGGCTGCGATGGATGCGACGGTGCCGGATGAGACTGCGGCGTAGGGGAAGCATTGGGCTTCTGTGCCCATGTGTTTCCAGCAATCGCGACACACGCAGCGGCCGCCAAGATTGCTACGCCGAGTTGGAGTCTGTTTCGCATTTCTCTGTTACGTTCTTCTCTGATTCAAATGCGCCCGCCTCAGAAGGCGGCCGCTACAAAACCTTGTCACATCTCCTGCTGTGAATCGGGCTGCTCTTCAGCCTGCACCGGAGGCGGCAATTCCTTCAGTGGCTCAAAATTGGAAAGCACGTCGTGATCTTCCAAGACCGGCAAATCCTGCATCATCTGCTCATCGGCGACGACAGGATTGTTCCAAGGCAGCGGGCTGACCGGCTGGCGCTGGTAGAACCCCAGCCAAAGCGTGGCCAGCAGCAATGCAGAAGCAGCAAAGGCGATCCGAGGTGGCACTCTCAGCCAAGCCCACCAATCCTGTTTCACCGGCTCGGCGGCCACGAGCGCATGAACACGGGCATCGAACTCGGGCGAAGGTTCGATCACCGGCAATTCATCCAGAAGCCCGGAAACGGCGCGGAATTCTTCCACGCGCAGACGGCAAGGAGCGCACGCCGCCAGATGCTTTTCGACCTCCAGCCTCTCAGTCTCCTTGAGCCGTCCATCGACGTATCCGAGGATGCGGCTTGCCATTTTTTCGCAACTCATAACAGCCTTCTTTCCCTACCCTAGTGCCTGACCTGTTGCGCGACGAGCGGGGCTAGTTCCACTCGCAGCGACTCATACGCCCGGAAGAGCAGTGATTTTAATGCGCTTTCCGAGCAACTGAGAATCTTGGCAATCTCCGCGTAGTCCAGCTCCTGGTACTTGTGGAGCAGGACCGCGGCGCGCTGCTTTTCGGGCAGCTTGTCGATCGCGTGGCGAATCATTTTCCTCCGCGAATCCTCGACGAGATGCTGCTCGATATTCGGACTTTTCTCCGGAACATCCAGCGGCCTTTCGTCGCCGTCTTCGGCATCCATGGTGATCGGGGCATCGATGGAAACCTCCAACTTCTGGTAGCGGTTGTCGCGCACCGAGTTGAGCGCCAGGTTGGTGGCGATCCGGAAAAGCCAGGTGGTGAACTTGGCGCTCGGCACATAATCTTCACGCGCGCGATACACGCGCAAGAAAACGTCTTGGGCGAGATCTTCCGCCTGCTCCCGGTTCCGCACCATGCGGTACAGGAAGTTGACGAGTGGCGTGCGATAGCGGTGCAAAAGAAGCTCAAAAGAAGCTTCGTCACCAGCTTTCACGTCCAGCATGAGTTGGACGTCCGTCCTGGCCATAGCACCCACACTGTAACAAACACATTTGTTCTCAAAAAGTTGCAATTGCGGAGGCAAAGCGAGGAAGGTACGGGAATGTGAGAGGAGGCTCCTAAACGTTAAATAACACCTTTAGAATCAATAGACTGGCGACGCCTACGAAAACGAGTAGTGCCATGCGCCAGCTAGGCTCGCGGTTCACCTCCGGCAGCAGATCAGTGGCAGCGACGTAAACCGTGACGCCTCCAGCGAGCGGAAGAGCGTACTTGAGTTGGGCCTGGAGTTGGCTGGTGAGGAGCACGCCCGCCAGCGTGGCAGCGCCCAACAATCCCGCCGCGCGAACAGCATTGCGCTTTCCTTGGCCGCTGGCGAGCATGACGGAGGCGATGGTGAATCCTTCCGGCAATTTGTGGAGGAACACGGCAAAGAAAATCATAGTGCCCAACCAGGTGGAAACAAGAAAGCCCGCGGCGATCGCAACACCGTCGAAGAAGGTGTGAATGGTCATGCCGAGAAGCACGGTGCTGCGCGCGTGATGATCGTGCATCTCCTCAATGTGAGTTTCTTCCCCAAAATGAAAATGGGGAGCGATGGTGTGCTCAAAGAGATGGATGAGAAAGTAGCCGATGAGGACAAACAACAGGGCATTCTCTCCGGCGAGGTGAACTGACTCTGGGATCACTTCGACGAAGGCGACGCTCAGCATGTAACCGGCGCCTAGCGCGAGAAAATACTGCAGGTACTTCCGCGGCCATTCGCGGCGGACTACAAAGTAGCCGCCGAGCACGTTACCGCCGGCAGCGACCAGACCCAGCAGGGCCGCGAGTGCAATGCGAAATGGCAGTTCGTGGATCATCGAAGTTGGAAGTTCTAAGTCTTAAACACCTGAAACTGTGGGGTCGCCTTCTGAGGCGGACCGCCGACGATCCCCTGGCAACCCAATTTATGGATCACGCAACTCGTGACGGCAGCGGACGGCCGCAGAAGGCCGTCCATACAAGAATTTTTCAGCTAGCCGCTATGGCGAAAGAGAATAACATCTCCCTCTTGCACGATGTACTCTTTCCCTTCGAGACGGACCTTGGCCTTTTCCTTGGCGGCGGCAATGCTTCCCGCAGCCAGGAGATCTTCGCAGCGAACTACTTCCGCGCGGATGAAACCCTTCTCGATGTCGCTGTGAATTTCGCCTGCGGCCTTGACCGCCGTGGATCCTTTGCGAATCGTCCACGCGCGCACTTCAGGCTCACCTGCGGTAAAGAACGGGACCAAGCCCATAAGGTCGTAAGTGGCATGAATCATGCGGTTCAGACCTGGCTCCTTCAAGCCATAGGAAGCGAGAAGTTCCTCGGCTTCCTTTTCTTCCATTTCGGCAAGCTCGGCTTCCAACCGTCCACAGACGGCGACAACAGCAGTGTTGGGGCGGCCCTGAAGTGCGGCGAGCCTGTGCTTCTCAACTGCCTTGCCCATTTCGGCGGCTTCGTCGTCGCCCAAATTCAGCACATACAGCATGGGGCGTTGGGACAGAAAGAGAAAACCACCGATGGGCTTGCGCTCTTCGGGAGTGAGATCGAGTTCACGGAGCGGTTTTTCCGCTTCGAGGTGAGCCTTGCACTTCTCGAGAACCGTTTTTTCAAGCTCAAATTGAGGATCTTTCTTTTTCTTGAGGTCTTTTTCGAGGCGTTCGAGGCGCTTGGAGATCTGCTCGTGGTCCGAGAAGATCAACTCCAGGTCCAGGTTCGTAACATCACGCAAGGGGTCAATGCCGCCTTCCGAATGGGGCACGCTCGGATCATCGAAAACTCGGATCACATGGGCGATGGCATCGACGTCGCGGAGTGTGGCAAGACTTTCGCGCATCCGTTCTTTTTGGACGCCGGGGAGGTCGACGTACTGCACGTTGGCATACGTAATCTTCTTCGGGTTATAAAGCTTTGCGAGTTCGAGGAGGCGCGGTTCGGGAACCTTGGCGACGCCAACGTGCGTGGCCTGTCCGCCTTTGGCGTCGATGTGTGCCTTCGTCAAAATCCGGAACAGCGTGGTTTTGCCGACCTGGGGCAATCCAATAATGCCTGTTTGCATGAATCTAGCGATCCTTCACTCGCGATGCTCGGTCAGGTGACTGTTTTTGCAGAAGACCACCGGTGACAGCGCAGAAAATTCCAACAAAACAATCATTTGATTTTAGCACATAGGTTTGGAGACTCGCGCTTGAGGGAGCGCAAGCACTTTTGGCGCTTACCAAGTCAATTTACTTGTACTATGTTTGTCCACCGGTCATGACCGTCAATACGCCACCTTCAAATCTGGCATTCAATCTTGCTGAGGCGCTGCTATATCTTTCCGAACGCGATGAGCGGCTTAAACGCCTGATCGCGGAAACCGCGCCGTTCCAGATCGAAGTCGAGGACGAGCAGTCTCCGTACGAAGTACTGCTGGAGTCCATTGCGTACCAGTCGATCTCAGGGAAAGCCGCGGCCACGATTTTTGGCCGGATCAAGGCACTAGGGGAAAACGGCCGGCCACCGACGCCCGAAAAAATGGTGAAGATTCCGACAAAAAAACTGCGCAAAGCCGGCCTGTCTGGCGCAAAGGCCGAAGCGATGAAGGACCTGGCGAAGAAAGCGCTGGCGGGAATCGTGCCGACACATGACGAAGCATTGAAACTGTCTGACGAAGAGTTGGTTGAACGCCTGGTTTCCGTGCGCGGAATTGGCGCATGGACCGTGGAGATGTTTTTGATTTTCCGGCTGGGGCGACCCGATGTATTGCCCATTCACGATCTCGGGGTGAAGAAAGGCTGGTCGGTGGCGTACGGCAAGAAGCACATGCCTACGCCCAAAGAGTTGTTGAAATTTGGGGAGCGCTGGCGGCCGTACCGCACGGTCGCGAGCTGGTATATGTGGCGAGCCTTCGAACGCGCGGGATATGCGTTCACCAACAAGATCCGCCCCCGCCCGCCGCGCCGCAAATCGAAGAGTTCTCGCCGCAAACCCAAACGAAAATAGCAGCAGATTACGGTCTCGCCGCAACTTCCTTCACCAACAGGAACATCCCGGCGAGCCCCAGCAACAGCACCGCGCCTTCGTAGCGCACTGAGGCGTGATGCAAGCGGTTAAACTCCACGCGCCTCGGGTCGGTTTCCGGGGTGTTCTGTACAGAGACCATTTCTTTTTTCAGCCGCTCCATGCGGTTGCTGACGGTGAACTGGGATGCCGTGGTGAGGATCACCATTAGAACGACGCAAAGAGCAGCGGCGGTGGTGAAGCTGGCAAAATCGCGGGTGCGAACGAGGCGCGCAAGCAGGAAGAGCACTCCCAGGAAAATGCCCGCAAAGTGCAGCCGTGCAAGAGAATAACCCACCATCATTCCCGCAGCGTCGCGGCTGCCGAGGATGGCAAAAGCCCCCGGCGCGACCACAAAACTCAGAAACGCACCGCTGCCCAACCAGAGACCTAGGCTCAAGAACTCAATCGAACGAAGAATGGTCTGCATGCGGCCACTATACAAGACGGCTGCCCCAGCGGCCAAATAGCTACTAGGTCACAAAAGTGGCAGGATAATGCCGCCTTCAAACGTCCAGATATGGGAGAATTCAGAGGAGTGGTGGGCGATAAAGGATTTGAACCTTTGACCTCTCGCGTGTGAGGCGAGCGCTCTAACCGCTGAGCTAATCGCCCGTCTATTAACGGGTAAGGGCGTTATTGATTCGCGAAAAACGGCGAAGCAGCGACCTTCATCTATTTGTAACAGGAAGAGTCAGGGTTTTCAACCGATGCCGACCGTCACCTCTCAGGTGGTCTCACAGTTACAGCGCTCCATTGCCCGAGCCATATTCGGCAAGGAAGATGTGATTCAACTGGCGCTGATCACGCTTCTGGCACGCGGGCACTTGCTGATCGAGGACGTCCCCGGTGTCGGAAAAACGACCCTGGCGCAAGCGCTGGCCAAGTCGTTCCACTGCACATTTCAACGCATTCAGTTCACCTCCGATCTATTGCCGAGCGACGTGCTCGGCGTGAGCGTTTACAATCCCGAATCGCGCGAGTTTGAGTTCCGCTCCGGGCCAATTTTTGCGAACGTGGTGCTGGCCGACGAGATCAACCGCACCACGCCACGCACGCAGTCTGCCTTGCTCGAGGCGATGAACGAAGCGCAGGTCACGGTGGACGGGCGCACGCTGCCCCTGCCTCAGCCGTTCCTGGTAATTGCGACGCAGAATCCAGTGGAACATCACGGTACTTACCCGCTGCCGGAATCGCAGTTGGACCGCTTCCTGATGCGCATCAAGATGGGGTATCCGTCGCACGAAACGGAGCGGCAGATACTGCGCAGCCGGACGAGCGACGACGTGGTGGGCGCGCTCGAGCCCGTCGCGGATGTTTCCGATGTGCTGGCGATGCAGGAAGCGGTAACGCACGTCAAGGTGGACAGCAGCCTGCACGACTACGCGCTGGAAATCGTGAATCGCACGCGCAAATCCGACCAACTGGCGCTGGGCGTGAGCCCGCGGGGTACGCTGATGCTGCAGCGAGCGGCGCAGGCGCGCGCGTTCCTCGAAAATCGAGACTATTGCCTGCCCGACGACTTCAAACAACTGGCGATCGCGGTTTTTTCGCACCGCGTTGTGGCTAGCACGCGGCACGCTTCGCTGCAAAAGAAATCGGAGACCACGGAAACGGTGCTCCGAGAGATTGTAGATTCCGTCCGCGTACCCCTGTGAACCTGCGCGCATCGCTCGCGAACTTCTGGGAGAAAGCCGACCGCCCGGGAGTGCGCGCGTTTTTCCTATCCATGGCAGCACTTAGTGTCGCGTTTGTCCTGGCGCTGTACTCCGGCGCGGCGTCGCGATTGGGAAACCTGGTGCTTGCGAGCGCAAGCGCCATTACCGCACTGGTAGTGGCCGGTTGGGTCGGGGTGACTCTGGTGCCGGTCTTGGCAAAGCGCACGCCACTGCGCTGGATTGGCTACCGGATGGAGTACCGCATTACGCGCGAGGGCTGGATCTACATCGGCGGAATTGTTCTGGTAGCGATGGCTGCGATCAACACCGGCAACAATCTCCTGTTTCTGATCCTAGCGTGCCTGATTGCCAGCATTCTCATGTCCGGGATTCTTTCCTCGATCACACTTTCGGGTGTCGAACTGCGCTTGCTGCTTCCGGAACACATTTTTGCAGGCCAACCGGTGCGCGGGACGGTGGAATTGAAAAATGAAAAGCAGACCTTGCCGTCCTTTTCGTTGCGCGTGGAGGGGGCAAAGCCAAAGAACTCCGCCGCGGTGCTTCTGGAGACGCCCGTTTATTTTCCGTATCTGCCGCGGCATGAATCTGTAAAGCAATCCGTGCCCTTGAAATTTGCCCGGCGCGGGCTATACCGGCAGGAGGCTTTCAAGATCGTCACGCGTTTTCCGTTCGGCTTTTTGCGGAAGGCGCGCCGGCTCGATCTGGTGTCCGAGGCGCTGGTGTACCCCTCGGTTGAGGCGACACCGGAATTTCTGGAAGTCTTGCCGGGAATTCAGGGCGCCATCGAAAGTCTTTCGAAGGGCCGCGGTCAGGATTTGTATGCGCTGCGGGACTATTTGCCGACAGACAGCGCGCGGCATGTGCACTGGAAAGCATCGGCTCGCCTGGGTTCGCTGATGGTGCGTGAATTTGCGCGCGAGGACGATTGCCAGGTGCTGCTGATCCTCGATCCGCATAGTGAATCGGCGCGGCCAGCGGCGACTGCGGAGGAAAAAGAGCGCTTCGAGCGGACGGTCGACCTCTGCGCGGCAATCGCCTGGCACTTTCACGAACGCGGGGCGTTGTTGGAATTTCGTAGTGTGTCCTCAAAAGTTCCCCTGGCTCCTGCCACGGAAAACATTTTCGTTGTATTGCGCCATCTGGCACTGGTTCAGGCGCTTCCCGTGGATGGGAAACAAGACTTTTTGTCTGCGGTCGCCACCGAGTCCGAATCTTTCCGGATCATCGTGACTTCACAGCCGCGGGGATCGATTCCCGCCGGAATCTGGAACTCCTCGTACGTGGTGTTCGCCGAAGAGCTGGCTTCCTGAAATTCTGCAAGAGTCTGCCCGCCATGTTCGTCAACGTAGAGTTTCTGCGCTTCTGTGCGAAACTATCTGGACGATATGCTGACCCGCGCGGCGCTCTCTCGCTTTCGGAAGAAACTTCTCGCGTGGTTTTCTGATTTCCAGCGCGACCTGCCCTGGCGACGCACGAAAGATCCCTACCGCGTCTGGCTATCGGAAATCATGCTGCAGCAAACGCGCGTCGCGGCTGTAATTCCCTACTACGAGCGATTTCTGGAGCGCTTCCCGAACATCAAGACCCTCGCTGAGGCTCCCGAGGAGGAAGTGCTGCGCTTGTGGGCAGGCCTGGGTTACTACTCGCGCGCAAGGAACTTACAGAAAGCCGGGCGACAGATTGTGGCCGAGCACAATTCTTATTTTCCCGACACCGCGGAAAAGGCGCTTGCGCTGTCCGGGATAGGTGCCTACACGGCAGCGGCAATCCTTAGCATCGCTTATGAAAAAAAACTGGCGGTTCTCGACGGCAACGTGGCACGAGTGATTGCGCGGCTGGGCGCGATTCGCGGCGACCTGCGGGCCGGCTCGCACTGGCAACAATTGCAGAAGATGGCAGACGGTTTCCTTGCGCTGCATGCGCCGGGCGACTGGAACCAGGCAATGATGGAATTGGGTGCAACGATTTGCACCCCGCGCTCGCCGCAATGCTTGCTCTGCCCGGTGGCCGAATTTTGCCAGGCCAGGAAGTTGGGCTTGACAGAAGTGATCCCGGAGAAGCGGAACAAACGCGCGACGGTGGACATCACGTTGGCGGCCCTGGTTGTCTTAGACCCACAAGGGCGGACGCTTCTGCTGCCTCCGCCCAAATCGGGGGCAAAAGCGTCGCCTGCGAAAGATGTTGCAGCGTTGCTCTCCCGGTTGTGGCACTTTCCCACGATTCAGGTGCAACAGGATGCCGCGCGCGAACTCCGTGAATTTGTGAGCGCCACGATCTTTTCCGGCCGCAGACTTCCGGCGAAGTTTCAGGTTTTGCCAACGGTCCGTCACGTGGTGACTTACCGGCAAATTACACTCCTGCCTTTTCGCCTGGATGTCGCAAAGCTCCCCCGCGTGCCACATGCGACCGCGCTGCCACTTTCCGACCTCTCCGCGGTACCGATCTCAAATTTGACGCGCAAGGTCGCCCGCGCTATCGGGTAATCCACTCCCGTTATCCTTTAGACGGAGGGCTGCCGGCTGGTCGCGCCAAAATGTTATTCTGAAATTCATGCCATGAGTTCGTCGATTCCAATGCCGGGCAATTCCCTGCCGGCTGACCGGTTCTACCGCACGGCACTTTTTTTTCTGGTGCTGACATCGGTGCTGACGCTGGTCGCCACGGGCAAGTTGGACCTGGTCACCTCGATCCTTGCTCCGGCACTGGTTCTCTACAAGGGCGTGCGCTGGTGGCGCGGTGAGCCACCCGAACTGCGGCACTCGGTGGCAACACGGCTTGTCGTAGCCTTCCTTTTCTTGTTCCCCGTGGACGTCTTTTTCGTTTCGCGCTTTCTGGCGATTGATACGCCAAATCCCGCGCTCTATGCCGCCTTGCTTGCGGCGGTCCATTTTCTTTTGTTTGTGACCCTTGTGCGTTTTTACAGCGTGACCACGGATCGCGACGCCCTGTTCCTTTCGATGCTGGCGTTCGCGGGTGTACTGGCCTCCGCTGTTTTCACCGTGGACACCTCGTTCCTGGCGTTCTTCGTGATTTTTCTGCTCTTCGGCGTGGCGGTGTTCGTTGGGTTAGAAATCCGGCTCGGCGCCACCGGAGCCGTTTTCCCCGCCATGGACACAGATATTCATCGAAATAGGAAATTCAACCGGGCGCTGTCCCTGGCGGCTTTGAGCGTGGCCGCCGGCGCAATCATTTTTGGTTCGATCCTGTTTTTCATTTTTCCGCGATTCAGCGCCGGGTACTTTGGGCGCACGGGCCTGCAACCCTCGCTAATGAGCGGCTTCACGGACAATGTGGAGCTCGGTCAAATCGGTGAAATCAAGAAAAACAACACCGTGGTGATGCGCGTTCAAACTGGAGCCCCTGTAAATTATCCCCTGCTTCGCTGGCGCGGGATCGCTCTGACGAATTTCGACGGACATCGATGGTATTCGGCGGAATCGAGAGGGCAAACACGCCATCCCGAGGCGAATGGGTGGATCACGCTGACGACGCGCCCACAACTGCAAGGCCAGTCCGCGGCGCAAATTCGATTCATCACCCTTCTGCAACCGCTGGCAAGCAGCGCTCTGTTCGCTCCCGCACAAGTGATGGCAATGCGGGGTAACTTCTCCGGGGAAGCGGGAACCTACGATGGCGCGGCTCGGCGCAGTTACCTGAGCGTCGATGCGACCGGCTCCATCTACAACCCGTTCGGCAATTACTCCCAAATTCGTTATGAGGGTATCTCCGTTCTCCCCGTTGCGCGCCCGGCACAAGCCCGGTTCGCCGGGACGGACTACCCGCGTGAGATTCGCGAGACGTATCTGCAATTGCCGCCAAACCTCGACCCGCGCATTCCCGCCCTGGCCCGAAAAATGTCCTCCGGGGCGCTCAATCCCTACGATCAATCGATCGCCATCGAAAATTCCCTGCGTACGAATTTTGCCTACACGTTAAACCTGACAGGAAAGGCCGGGGCGGATCCGCTGGCGCACTTTTTGTTCGAAACCAAGGCGGGCCATTGCGAGTATTTTGCTTCGGCGATGACGGTGATGCTCCGCACACTGGGAATTCCTTCGCGCGAGGTTAATGGGTTTCTTCCGGGCGAATACAATGACGTCGCCGGAGATTACATCGTGCGGGCCAGCGACGCGCACAGTTGGGTGGAAGCGTACTTTCCCGGCAACGGGTGGATTAGTTTCGATCCCACGCCTCCTGGCGCCGAACAAGGCACAGGATTTCTTTCACGGCTGGCTCTTTACGTTGATTGGTTCCAACTGACCTGGAACGAGTGGGTGATCAACTACGATTTCATGCACCAGATTTCACTGGCGAGAAATGTGCGCCAGGTTTCGACGGACTGGAAAGAGGTGTGGCGTATTAAATTCCAGCGAATGCAGGACCACAGCATGGAACGCCTGACGGAATGGCAGCGCGCACACGGCGTGCTGCGGTTTGTAGTTCCGATTGTGCTGGTCCTGGCGCTCTTCCTGCTACGCCTTGATTGGCTGCGTTCGTTGATCCGCTGGGTGAGCTTTGTGTGGCAAACGAATCTACCGGCGGTGGAGCGCAATAATCCGCAACTGGCTTCCCGGCTTTATTCGGAACTACTGCGGCTGCTCGAGAAGCGCGGCTTTCCCCGGCCCGAGGCGCAGACTCCGCGCGAGTTCGCCGCGTCCTTCGCCGTACGAGGCACGCTGGCATCCACAGTTCAGGAATTCACCGACCTCTACACGCAGGCGCGCTTTGGCGGCTTGCCTTGCGACGCGTTCCGGCTCCGCGCGCTGCTTCAGCATGTGCGCTCCGCCCCGCGCCCGCGCTGATTCCCTGTCTCAAAGCAGCGATTAGGGGCACTCTACGGCACATGCTAAAATTGAGAGGTTGCGCGAAGGCACAGATCGCTCCATGCCAAAAGTTGGATTCATTTCACTCGGTTGCCCGAAGAATCTCGTCGACAGCGAGGTGATGATGGGCATTCTTGCGCGCGAAGGCTACGAACTGACGCCGCGCGCCGACGAAGCCGAGATCCTCGTTGTAAATACCTGCAGCTTCATCGAGCCGGCGCAGAAGGAATCGGTGGACGCCATCTTGGAGATGGCGGAATACAAGAAATTTGGCGCGGCGAAACGGTTAATTGTGGCGGGGTGCCTGGTGGAACGTTACCGCGAACAGATCATGGAGCAGGTGCCCGAGGTGGATGCCGTCGTAGGCACAGGCGAGGTGGAGCGCATCCTGGAAGCTGTCGAGGGTGAGTTAAAAGTTCTGCCTGCGCAGCCGCCATCGTTTCTGTACCACGATCTAACCCCGCGCATCATCACCACGCCGAAGCATCAGGCATACATCAAGATCGCCGAGGGCTGCGACCATCCGTGCTCGTTCTGCATCATTCCGCAACTGCGGGGGGCGTTCCGCAGCCGGCGTTTCGAATCCGTGGTGCGCGAAGCCGAAAATCTGGCCGCGGGGGGAACGCGGGAAATTACACTGATTGGTCAGGACACCACTTCGTATGGTGAAGATCTGGGCCTGCGCGATGGACTCGCACTATTGCTGGAGAAACTTTCTGGTATCGAGGAATTACTGTGGGTGCGGTTCCTCTACGCATATCCAAATCGCGTAACACAAAAGATGCTGGACACACTGGCGGCCCACCCGCGGCTGGCGAAGTATTTCGATATGCCGCTGCAACACGCGAGCCGCAATGTGCTGGCGCGTATGAAACGCGGGTCCAATGGCGATGCCTTCTTAGAGCTACTAGAGCGGATTCGTAACACCATTCCCGGCGTGGCGCTGCGCACCAGCTTTATCGTGGGATTCCCTGGAGAGTCCAAGGCCGATTTCGAGGAACTTTACCAATTCGTGGCCGCCGCGGAAATCGATTGGATGGGCGTGTTCGAGTATTCGGATGTGGACAACGCGGCCAGTTATCCCCTGGATGGAAAAGTGGATGCCGAGACGATTGCGGAGCGGCGCATACGCTTGATGGCGCTTCAGAGGAAGATCTCGCGCGAAAAACTGCGAGCCTTCAAGGGGCGCACGGAAACGGCACTGGTCGAAGGCCCTTCAAAAGACAATCCGCTCGTCTGGGAAGCGCGCCTGGAAGGAATGGCTCCGGACATCGACGGCAAGCTCTATCTGACCGATATTGAGTTGCCCAGCGGCGAGCCGGCAGCCACAGGCGACGCAGTGAAGGTGAAAATTGAGAAGACCGACGCGTACGACGTGATCGGCCGAGTGGTGGAAATTCTCCCTCGGCCGGCGATCCGACCCCTTGCGGCAATCCCCGCGGCGCCACCGGTTGAGAAATTGACGCGCATCGCCACAGGCGCGCCGCTACGTGTCCTCGGCTGACAAGTTCAATTAACGAGGAGATTGTGTAGCGGCCGCTCGCCGTCTTTTGGCGTGCGGGCGCCTTCATGTTCCAATTCCGGGCGTCAGCGTAGCTTAGATTCTTTCCAGGGTGGTTGCCACTCTTCCGGGGGTCTCTCGCGAAATGGTTCCATATCAGTGAATGAACCTGCAAAAGCATACTCTCCAGCCTTTCTGGCTAATCCTTTTCGAACTGGGTTCAACCAGATGTACCATGCGACTCGTCCTAATGAGTCACTAGAGCGCAAGATGTGATCGTAATATTTCTTCTGCCAGAGATTACGACCAGTCTTCGCGTGGTAAGCCTCCGAAGATTTGTGTTTGAACGATTTAATGAAGGCCAGCAGGTTAGAGTTCGGGGAGACACCTTGAACGAGGAGATGAAGATGATCGGGCATGAAGCAATAGGCAGGTATCAGAAATCCAGCGGTGGCGGATTCTTGAGCCAAAAGACTATGCAGCCACTTACACAAACTAGGATTTCTGAGGGCCGAATGCCGATCGGCACAGCAAAGCGTGAGGAAATGATATTTCCTGCCGATGTACTCGGGGGTGGGCAGACGGATTTTTCGGTGAAAGAAAACCTGGGACATGACACATGTACTAGCTATAGGCTTAGTATATTAGACTATATGGGTTTTTCAACGGCGGCCCCGACCAGGTCGGGGCCGCTACACAGCTTCGGCCGGACTCAGTTGAGTGCATGTTCAATGGGCTTGTGACAAATCGCGTATGGATGGTAAAACATTTTCGTCGCCATGAAACATATCTGCCCCATTTGCAAGAGACCGACCGATTCGGATAAGGATGCGGACTTCCCTTTCTGCTCGGAACGCTGCCGGTTGCTGGACCTGGGTGCCTGGGCAGCGGAGAAATACGTCGTATCCGATCCGATTTTCGACGAGGAAGAAATTCCCGAGCCTGACCGGCGGGCGCGGCGCGAAGGCACACGGAAAACCGATGAAACCATCCAGTGAAGGGCCGGCAACCGCAGCCGCGGAAAAACCACGTTTTGCCCACGCCATTGCAACGGTGCTGGGGATCGGTTATCTGAGGCCGGGTCCAGGGACCTGGGGCTCGCTGGCGGGATTAGTCATAGCGGTGATTTCGCATCCGTACACTTGGTTTGTTTTGGTGGGGAAGGGCCTCGTGCTCAGCATGGGGGCCGATGCTCCGCTGTTGTCTGGGCCTTTGGGCGTACTTGTTTTGCTGCTTCCGTCGATCACGGTGTGGCTGGCGCTCGCGTATCTCGGGGTTCGCTGCAGTACACAGGTGGCGGTTTTTGCTGGCGTGACGGACCCGCAATACGTTGTCATCGATGAAGTGTCTGGCGTGCATTTGGCCCTGATTTTGGGGCTGGCGCCCTTGGCGGCTCCGGGAACCTTCTTGCACCCCTCCGATGCGCAAGCGTTCGCGCTGTATTCCGGTATGAGCCTGCTGAATTGGAAATATCTCCTGGCTGGTTTTGTGCTGTTCCGGATTTTCGACATTGCGAAACCCTTCCCCTGCAGGCGGCTGGAGAGGCTCCCGGGCGGTTGGGGAATCATGGCGGACGACTGGATGGCGGGGGTCTATAGTGCCATTTGCTTGCGTCTCGCGTTACACTTTCATGTGTTATGAAATTTGGGTTCGGAACCACTCCTGAAAAGAACGGCATCCCGCACATTGACCGGATTGCGCCCACAGCGGCCATTCCCGGCGGGGAAATCACCATTTATGGGAGTTCGTTTGTGCCGCGGAATGGCGCGCGACCGGTGGTACGGTTTGGCGATAGCGAAGCTGCGCTTGCGTTAGTCAGCAGCAACCGGCTAATTGCGCGCGTGCCGGAAAACGTGAAGTCCAACACCGTTCAGGTGGTCAACGCGCAGAATGAGAGCCAGCCGTTTCCCGTGTCCTTGGCCCATCAAATCGCGGACAACCTGCATCCCGTAGCCAATCCGGCGGTGGACGCGCTGGGAAACATCTACGTGACATTTAGCGGGCCGCGCGGGCAGCGCGTGCCAGTGTCGCTCTATAAAATCGGACCGAACTACGCGGTGAAGCCGTACGTCACATCGCTGATTAATCCAACCGGTCTGGCGGTTGGCCCAAGCGGCGACCTGTTCGTCTCCTGCCGGCACGACGGGACGATTCACCGCGTGGCGCAGAATGGACAGGCGGAACAGTGGGTGGAGGGCATGGGCACTGCTACGGGATTGGCATTCGATCGCCTGGGAAATCTTTTTGTCGGCGATCGCAGCGGCACGATCTTCAAGATCAGCCCCACACGCGAAATTTTTGTTTTTGCCACGTTGGAGCCCTCCGTGGCGGCGTACCACCTGGCGTTTCATCCCAGCGGCGAGTTATATGTGAGCGGCCCGACGACATCGAGTTATGACAGAGTGTACCGCATCACCCAGGGCGGCGAAGTGCACGTGTTCTATCGCGGGCTGGGGCGCCCACAGGGGATGGCGTTCGACAAGGACGCAAATCTTTATATTGCGGCGTCGTTCGGCGGGCGCCGCGGCATTGTGCGCATCTCGCCGCAGGGACACGCAGAGCATGTATTGAGCGGCTCGGCGCTCGTTGGCCTGGCGCTGCTGCCAAGCGGGCGAACCATCCTGGCGGCAAATAGTGCGTTGTTGACCCTCGATTGGAATGTCCGCGGATTGCCCCTCCTGGGCTAGTTCTCTTACCGCCCACCAACAATCACAACCAAGGCAACCCATTCCTTCCGCAAGCGGTGAGCTACAATATGGCGCATGAAAGCGGAGATCATTGCGGTTGGGTCGGAACTGCTGACGCCGGACCGGATCGACACGAATTCGCTGTTCCTGACGGAAGAGCTGAACAAGCTGGGCATCGAGGTCCTGCGGAAGACGATCGTCGGCGATCACCGGGAACTGTTGGCGGAGGCGTTTCGTGACGCGTTGGATCGTGTGCCGGTCGTGATTGCGAGCGGGGGACTGGGCCCGACCGAAGACGACCTTACGCGGGAAACGGTCGCCGAACTTCTGGGGCGCAGTCTGCAGCGGAATGAAGAAGTCGTGCGCGCGATCGAGGCGCGTTTTCGGAGTTTCAAGCGGGACATGCCGGCCGTAAATCTTCGCCAGGCGATGGTGCCGGAAGGGGCCGAGGTACTGGAAAACCCGCGCGGCACTGCGCCCGGCCTGTGGCTGGAAGACAAGGGGCGCATGGTCGCGCTGCTTCCCGGGCCACCGCGGGAATTGAAGCCTCTCTTCCTGGAGCAGGTTTTGCCGCGGCTGCAGCGACGGGTTTCCGGCGTGCGCATGTTCCATCGCGAATTGCGGGTGACGGGCCTCGGCGAATCGCACGTCGAAGAGCGCGTCAAGCCGATTTACACGCGCTACAAAGAAGTGAACACAACGATCCTGGCGACACCCGGGGAAATCCAGATTCACCTGCGGTCGTGGAGCGGCGACGCGGCGCAATCCAATACCACTCTGGACGAAATGGTGCGCAGTTTCGAACTTGCCCTGGGTGACCGCATCTTCGCGCACTCGGCGACTTCGCTGGAGCAGGTGGTAGCGCAGCTCCTGATCGAACATCGTGCCACCATCGCCGCCGCGGAAAGCTGCACGGGCGGCTTGCTGGCCGAACGGCTCACCAGCATTCCCGGCAGCTCCAACTATTTTCTGGGTGGCGTGGTCTGTTACAGCAACGAAATGAAAACAGCTTGGGCCGACGTGCCGGCGGAATTGATCGCCACAAAGGGTGCGGTAAGCAGCGAAGTGGCCATTGCTCTGGCGAAGGGGATTCGCCGGAATGTGGGAAGCACGTTTGGCGTGGGGATTACTGGCATTGCCGGGCCGGGCGGGGGCAGCGAGGAGAAGCCGGTCGGCACGGTATACCTTGCACTCGCGGGACCGAGCGGCGTGAAGGAACGCCTGGTGCACCTGCCGGGGGATCGGGAGGGCATCCGGTTTTATGCTTCACAGCTCGCCTTAGACATGGTCCGCGTGCATTTCTTGTATGAGACTCACGCAAAGCCGCGGCGGGCTTCAAAATCCTGAGCGAGGACCGTACGGTGCGCCTATTTGTCGCCATCGAGATTCCCAGAGAAATTCGCGATGCGTTGGCAGTGTTCCTGAAGGAGATGCGCGGGATTGCGCCACAGGCGAAGTGGGTACGAGCGGAAAACCTTCATGTCACGCTAAAGTTCCTGGGCGAAACGGAAGCGCCGAAGGCGAAAACGATCGAGAGTACCCTCGGCTCGATCCACAGCGCGCAACCCGTCACTCTGGAGTTCCGTGGACTCGGCTTTTTCCCGAATGATAAGCGGCCGCGCGTATTTTGGGCAGGTATGGAGGCGTCCGCAAACTTGAAAGCACTCACCGAAGACATCGATCATAGCCTGCACCGATTGGGTTTTCCGCTCGAGGATCGCCCCTTCACGCCGCACCTCACCCTGGCACGATTTAATCCGCCGGGCCTCCCCTCAAAACTCGGCTCCGCAGTGTCCGACCATTCTTCCAGGAGTTTCGGTTCGCTGACCACGCGCGAGTTCCATCTCATCGAAAGCAAACTGAAATCCACCGGAGCGGAGTACACTACCTTAAAGTCGTTTCCTTTTGTGGCGGAGACGTAGCGATCCATGGCCGGGATTTCCGTGGCAACTTTGCTGCTCGTGCTTGCCGGGTACCTGCTCGGCTCGATCCCCTTCGGCCTGATTTTGGCGAAAGTACTCGGCGGAAAGGATGTGCGACAACACGGCAGCGGAAACATTGGCGCGACCAACGTCTCCCGCGTGGCGGGGCCGCTGGCCGGGATTCTCACGCTGGTCTTGGACGCCGCAAAAGGCGCAGTGGCAGTTTGGCTCGCGGCGCGCTTCACCGACCATCGCGCAAGCGCCATGATCTTCGCTGGCTTAGCAGCACTGATCGGCCATTGCTTTCCCGTGTGGCTGAGGTTCAGGGGCGGTAAAGGGGTGGCGACCGCTCTGGGCGTGTTTCTTGCGCTAAGCCCGTTGGCAGCGCTGGCGGGGTTTGTTTTATTTCTGCTCGTGCTGCTGTTCTGGCGCTACATCTCACTGGGCTCACTTACGGCGGCGGCAGCGATGCCCTTGTTGCTCTACTTTCTATGGGCGCCCGGGCACGCACCACCCCTGGTAATCACGCTGGGCACCCTCTTCGCTGCCGTGCTGATTTTTTATAAACACGCTTCCAACCTGCAGCGGTTGGTGCACGGTACAGAGCCCAAATATCCTTTGGGCAGAGCTAGGGGCAGGGGCGCATGAGCAGAATCGCGATCCTAGGTGGCGGGAGTTGGGGAACCGGGCTTTGTGTCGTGCTAGGCCACAGCCGGCGCAAACACGAAATCCGGATTTGGGTTCGCGAACCTTCCATCGCGAAATCCATCCAAGAAGATCACGAAAACCCGACATATCTGAAGGGGATCCCCATTCCTGCCTGCGTGCAGGCATCCACCAATCTAAGCGAAGTTCTGGAGGAGGCTCAGATCGTGTTGGGGGTAGTGCCGTCGGCTCACGCGCGAGGTGTGTATCTCCAGGCGCTCCCATTCCTCAGTCCGGAAGCAGCCGTCGTTAGCGCAACGAAGGGACTGGAGCCTGCAACGCATCTGCGCATGAGCGAAGTGATTGAACAGGTTTTCGCCTTGCGGTTTATCCCTCGAATTGCGGTGCTTTCCGGACCTTCGTTTGCCCTCGAGGCGGCGCGTGGAGAGCCAACGGCGGTGGTGCTGGCTTCGCAAGATCGCTCGCTCGGCGCGTTTCTTCAGGAGGAGTTCGCGAGCTCAAGTTTCCGGCTGTATACCAACGAAGACGTACTTGGCGTGGAGTTGGCCGGTGCCATGAAAAACGTAATAGCAATTTCGGCGGGAGCGTGCCAGGGGTTGGGCCTGGGCGCGAATTCCCTGGCGGCGCTCATTACCCGCGGACTGGCAGAGATGACGCGGCTGACCGTCGCCCTCGGGGGCAAGCCCGAGACGTTGAGTGGCCTTGCCGGCTTGGGAGACCTGGTGCTGACCTGCAACGGAGCGCTGAGCCGAAATCGTCACGTAGGGTTTGAACTGGGCCGTGGCCGGCCGCTGCAAGCGATTTTGGATGAGATGAGCATGGTGGCCGAGGGTGTGGGAACGGCGGAAGCATTGTTGGCGTTGGCTCGGGAACATCACATCGAATTGCCTATTACCGAACAGGTGCACAGCATCCTGCATCTGGGCAATTCGCCGCAGGATGCGATCCGGGCGATCATGGAGCGGCCGCTGAAGCGGGAGTAAGGCGTGTTAAGTTAGCTTTCCATACTATGGCCTGACCGCCGGGCTTGAAACACACGTGCAAGGTATCTGGCCCTGATATCTGGTCGCTGATATCTGATGTCCCCTTCCGTCCTCCGAGGAACAAAGCGCGAAGGCGGTAACCGACACAACACAAAACTTACTTGCCTCGGTACTTTGGTCCCAGTGGCATTTGCGCGTCGCCTGTCCTTTAGGACAGCACGGCAACAGCCTATTAGTCCCGTAAAATCTTAGTGTTGTGATGGCCCACTCAATCCCATCGCTGGTGGAGCGCGTCCGTGCGGGCCGGGTGCGCATCTTATGGCTCGTGCTCGGCGCGCTGCTGATTGTCAGCGCCCTCCCGATCGGTTTGTATCACCGCCAAGTGTTGGAGCTCAGCCAGGAAAAACTGGTGGATACCGAGCGTGTGCAACAAACGGAACTGACACGCTCGCTGGCCCAGGAGGTGCAGTTCTTCGAATCGAACTTGACGCAGCAACTGATTAGCCAGAGGCATATTCTCGAGCTTACGGGCCTGGTCGACAATGTGAATGACCCCGTGGCGGAACCGAAAGTTACGCGTCTCCTGGACGACTTCGTCGATTCCAATCGCAGTACCTTCATCTACCTGACGGCCGTGGGAAAAGATGGCAAGGGCGAACGCGCTTCCCAGGGAAATTTCCGGGCTGAGCAGGATCCCTTCGTTGCTAAGGCGCTGCAGCGGGCATTTGTGAGTTGCGTGCAATCGGTGAAGTTTCGCAGCGATCCCCTGGCGCTGGCGCCGGATAACCGCCCGGCGTTCGTGATTGCGCTGCCGCTGACGGATTCCCAGAACAATTTCACCGGGATGCTGGCGGCGGTGGTGTCGCTGGATCCGATTCTGCGCCGGCTGCAGGATGCCAGCGTGCGCGGGCGAAGCGTCTTTGTGGTGGATCATTACGGCCACATTGTGGCGCACCCGGATACGAAGCATTTTGTGCCTGGAGAGGATCTGAGCGAGAAGTCCTACCTGGTCGGACAAGTCAAAGCCTTGCCGAAGGAATTGCGCAACACGGAAACGGTGCACTTCACGGAAAAAGAAAACAAACACGAAGTGGAAATGGTCGGGACCTACAGCACCTTCCCTGAAGTGAACTGGGCGGTGATCGCCGAGAGAAGCGTCAATCAGGCGCGCGCCGACGCCGGCGTGACGGAATTGAACCGGCAAGCGCTGATGTTCGTAAGCGTCGTGGTACTGATCGCGGTGCTGTTCGGGTATTTCTTCGCCGTCGGGATCAGCGGGCCGATCCGCAGCCTGGCCGCATCGACGCGGGCCATCAGCCGCGGCGAATTTCACCAGCGCACGCCAGTGCGCGGGGCCACTGAAATCAGCGAGCTGGCGGAAAACTTCAATTTGATGGCCAGCGATATCGAGGAGTACATCGAGCGGCTGAAGCAGGCCGCAGAGGAGAACCGCGAGCTGTTTATCGGTTCGATCCGCATGCTGGCGGCCGCGATCGACGAAAAGGACCCGTACACGCGAGGCCATTCGGGGCGCGTGGCCAAATATTCGACCATCATTGCCCAA